>Ga0325403_1001658_pt1 | contig 18852 bp, 9 predicted proteins | sample PopdelMetagenome_19_FD_205665 | JGI IMG/M metagenome (GOLD analysis project Ga0325403, IMG submission 205665) | Populus deltoides microbial communities from Bellville, Georgia, United States - Xylem-PdKOR-R4 | ecosystem: Host-associated > Plants > Phyllosphere > Stem > Wood/Secondary xylem...
TTTTAAATTTTTGTTTTTTTTTTTTATTGTTTCTTTTTTAATTTTTTATTTTTTTCCCCCCCCCCCCCCCCCCCCCCGCGGCTCTATATTCGTAGTTGTTTGTGTTTGCAACGTTTAGCTTGACAAAAGGATCCTGAAAACCTGCCTTGACAGGCTTTGAATCATCTATTGAAAACCTTGCTAGTGCTATTTTCTAGGTACTGGTAGCTCCTTCACCAGAACATTCGTCTGTGTCTTTGCCAGTTGCTGGCTTGCTGCTTTATCCCATCTGTGTCTATAAGCTTCTTTTTTTTTCTGCTTTTGCTGTGAAGCAACTAAAATGCTAAGAGATGGGACATTTTGGATGATGTGTGTGCTTCTTGCATGTGATCCAACTTTTGTGTGAATTGAGGGGGTAAAACAGGACTTCAAAGCTGGCCTTTGTTCCTGTTCATCAGGACTGGGTTTGTTCTGAGGGTTCACGGAGGAGACCCTGAGAACCTATCTTGTGTACTCTCAGGTTTTATGTTATTTTTCTATTCGAATTAGGATTTTGATTATTATTATCCTGAAAAATTCGATTTAATAGTTATTTAAGAAGTTACAATCTATATTCTGAGAGCAAACTATTAGAAAAGAATTACTTGCTAATAAAATTCTCTGCTTGATCCATTTTGTAAAAAATCAAATTTTTCTTGTTTTTTCATTCATATTTTTCAAGGTAAATTCCATCATAGATGGAGGGAAAATCACATGTCCAAGTGATATCTATGTTGTAAAAATGAATTGAAGTTAAAATCACTTCAAAATTCAAACCAACGTTAATTTATTTTGGAAAATTCCCATTTTCAATCTGTGTTTGGCAGAAAAGCCAAGAAAAGGTGGGATCCATCGGCAGAATTGCTTTATTCTTCCCGCATATACTCACATGCCACACATTTGTAAAAGATAATTATAACATTATTGGTGCGTAGAACAAGCGACGACATCACTGTATTTGATGACTTTGATTTCGCCTCGCATCCGCCATATCGATAAGTCCTTGTTTGTTTGTCCCACCAAGCAACTTGCAAGATGGCAAGTACTCGTGTAGCATTTGGTTATTCAAGGACCATACTATAAATATATTGTTCCATTTTGTGCCTCACATCATGATGGTTCTTAGTAAAACAAACTACAACAATAATGAATACAAAAGTTTTAATTTTACCCATCATTTTTAAATATTATTTTCTATGCTTGGAATGATGGATGCATCTGTATCTTACACATGAATTTGTTATAATTTAGTGAAGATATGTATCATTATTCTTCTTGGACATTGTTCTTACTCCTTTTTGAACCCCACATGCTGAACATAGTGTAAACCCCTTTTGAGTCAAGTGTAGGAGTTTAGTTTATGTATGCTGAAAGATAAAAAATACCTTTTGAAAACTGTTGGAGCTGTTTTTCTACCTTCTTTATCCTCCCCTTTTATTGTCAAAATTATCATGTTTCTTAGATTGATTAGGAGTCTTCATACTACTAAATTTGTTCATTCTTTATCTGGTATTTAAGTTTGAATAAGTCCATCAGAATTTGCACTAAAAAACTAATCCTTCCGTTGCCGCATTTCTATTGTAATACCAATTTTATTCCAACTTAGGCTTTGTTTTTGACTAGGTTTCGTATAATATCTTATCATCCCAGCTATTTTTTGTCACTCATGACAAGTTGAAAAATTGGGCTACATCTTTATTGGGTCCTAGGGTTTGTTGTTCTTATGGTAGACTCTTAGTCAAATTGGAATGCTCAGCATTGTTAGTTTCTTGAATCAGATTAGGAAATCCTTTTGATGAACCAGGTTGCGGCCAGATTCATTTCTTCAAAAAAAAATTTCTCACTTTGAAACCTTCATGAGAGTTATATTCTTGTACATGTAGATGAATATGGATTTTTGAATAGCCTGATTTCAATATCAGAAGCTCAATATATTCTCATGTGAATGTCTAATGGGAAAGTAGAGAATCTTGCTGACACGACCAAAAGATTGATGTCTTCTCCCAAGTGCAGGAGTGTCAAAGTAATAAATAATATGGTAAGACCGCGATCGAACCACAGGGAGGTTAACTATATAAATTATAAATTATAAACAATAATAATAATAATAATGATAATGATAATACTAATAAAAATAATAATATTAGTAGTAGTAGTAGTAGTAGTAGTAGTAATAATAATATTAGTTCTAGTAAGTAATAACAATAACAACAACAATAATAATAAGAATTTAAAGAGGACTTTGAATTGTAAGATTAACTTAAGAATTACATAATAATAAAAACATGAATATATTAATTATCTTATTTAAATAACACCAATACTTTTAAATATTGTCAGGAATTCATGATGTTAACTTTATGATAACAACAAATCAAGTACCTTTGACATAGCACAATGCTGGTTATACCATACAATTGGGCTATGAAAGTGCCAAGTATTTGTTGTACCAAGGTGTTATACAACACAAATCTAGATTAAGCATTTAACAATCAAGATATTAATAAGATAAAAATGATAAGACATGTTAATAACAAGTTGTTTAGGATATAAGCATTGAAGTCCATATTGAGTTCATATTATACATATCGTTACACCATTAGTGTACCCTTTTCACCTTGACATGATAAACTTAGCCAAACATAATGAAGAAGAGAAACATAACTAAACAAGGTAAGAACATAGTTATGATATAAAGAATAAACAAGAGATTAATGAAAACAAAACTTAAGCATTACAAAAACATAAAGAAAGAAAGCAAGAATATGATCTTGATCTGCAAACCAAGATGTCTAAATGCATGGCAAATGCCTCTTTTTATAGGAAAAAATTCAGAACTATTGAATTAATGACTTATTGGTGAGTGGGTGGCCACCTCTTGACTTGGTAACACTCCTTATCTTCTTGTCTATCCAAAATGTCATTGCTAACATCAGAATTTGAACAAGTTGTCTTCATGAAAGTTCTATGAAATTGTCTCAGCTTTCCAATAAAAAATAGTTTGGTGCATTCGGATTTCTAGAACTCCAAATATGGGCAGAACATTTAGCAGTGTCTGGAGTGGAGGATAGATTTTGACTTCTCTGTTGTTCCTATACTTTGAGCTTGAAAACGGCCTTTTTGAATCCTGGACTCTCATGAAAGTTTTAGGTCTATATCTTAGCTTTCCATCTATATAAACCAGATCTAAATCCAAGTTTCACAGCTCTAGTTATGATCCAATAACCAAATAGTGTTCCAGTTTAGACTACACCAGAATAACTTTTGTAAGCTTATCCCTCTCTTTGTCTTCTTAATTTTAGTAGTCAATCTCGTCAATTAATCATTTGATTTATGTGATAAGCCTGCATTTAATATGAACATTTACCATAAATTAAAGGTATCTTACATTATCAGACTTGTTATTATAGAACATCCTTTAGTTAAGGAGTTATTAATACTTCAAGTGCAAAATGATGATATAAAGCATTGATAAAAATACACTTTTAAGTACTAATCACCTATCATGAGAAGGATTTTGAATCGAGTTTTTTGCACAGTCTGTTCTTCAAAACAAATTTATCTCACTTTTAATCTTTCATGAAAGTTGCATGTAAACCTACATAAATAGATGAATTCAGGTTTTTGGATTTTCTCGATTCCAATAACAGAAGATCAAGATATTCTCAATTGAATATCTAGCGCTGAAAGTAGAGAAATCCTATCGCGAGAAGAGTTTCAGCCCAAGTTTTACACTTAAAGTTGAATTTATCTAATGCAACCATATTATATGGTAGTTTTACCTACATTTAACTAGTGTTTTGCTTATGTTTTATATATATAATTCCTTGATATTTTTTTTTTTATGTTTTGAAGGCACTTTTGGATGAAAGATGCAAAAAGGAGTAAATAGAAGGTAATTGGCAGATTTGACCTTTAGTCGATGTTTTGTGTAGAGCATGAGCTCTAGAGGTTGAAATGAAGTGATTCTGTGGCATTAAAAAGAAAACATCCAAACCTTTCTAGACATCTAAGGAAAGAAAATAAAATAATGAAGAGCATGGAAATCACAGCTTTCAAAGTCAAATCTCGCAATCTGCCAGTGTTGACCTTTGGCCATTTCGACTTGAATATCTAGAGCTACAAAAGTCTAATTCATGAAAAATCAATTTTTTTTGGATTTCTGACTCAAATGCCTATAAACGCTCAAAATTTAAGCCAAAAAAGATGTCATATGAGGGAGATATGATTTTTCAAATATGACAATTGAATTTTTCCAACAAATAGGTTTCGTGAAGAAACAAGCCCAAATTATGTTCTGAAGCATCTAAACCGATATCCAAGTTTTTATTTCAACAATTTAGCTCCTCTAAGTCAAAGCTTGAAGATTTCATGCAAGACAATTTCTCTTTTTTAGGAAAATAGTTATTGAAATACTTAAATGTAAACAGTCTACTTAAGGGAGGACTATTTTGTAAAATAGAGATTAGGGTTTTTTAGGATATAAAAAGAAAAAGAAAAGGGAAGGGGGCAGCTAGCCAAGAGGAGAAAAATTCCCCCCTCCTCTAAGAAACCCAAAATTATACATTCTTCCTTCTTTTTGATTAGTTGATCAACAAACATGCAAGACTAAACACTTTTTCTTGGTTGTAAGGATACGGAAACCTTCAGATTTCAAGAACTGTGAGATTTATTTTACCTTTTCATTTCAGTTTATATGATAAATATGTTTGTTCTCTTATGCTTATTTTTCATATGATTGTTTATTTTAATTGCTAGAACGGATTCTAAGTTATTATGGTAAACAATCTATTACTAAGTTTGGTATCAAAACTAAAGTTGTGGTATATAAACTTGTGAAGCAACTGAGTTTAATAATTATGACGAATCTACATTATTAATCTTAGGGAGAACATTGAATCAAATCAAACATAGACTATGGACAGTTATGTTTTCTTGATTAATCAACTTATCTAGTTCTTAAGGCTGCCATTGAATTAAATTACTAGTGCGGACACTGTGGTTGTTTGATGGTTAGGGCTAGTTATACGGTGGATCTGTTAACTATCCAATGCTAAAAAGAGATAAATATTCAAAATATAAATTGATATTTCTGTAGGTGGATGTGTACTTACGACCAAGGTTTGTTCTCTTGATAGATCTCTGATTTTATTAAATTTTTCTCACTTTGGATCCTTCATGAAAGTTGTAGTCCTATATGTGTAGATGAATTTTGGTTTTTTGAATTGCTTAATTTCGATAAAGGAAGCTCAAGATATTCCCTTTTGATGTTCTAACATTAAAGAAGAGAACCTTGCCACAAGAAGGTTTACAACCAAGTTTTGTTGCAATTTTGTTCTTCAAAAAGAATTTATCTTACTTTTAATCCTTCATGAAAATTTTTGTCCTATATGTTTAGATGATTTTTGGTTTTTGAATCGCCTAATTCATATATCAAAAGCTCAAGATATTCTTATTTGAATATGTAGCATTGAAAATAGAGAATCTTGCAGAGGAAGAGTTTTAGCCCCGGTTTTGCTCTAAAAGAAACTGATTATTGCTCTTAGGTTAGACTCTCATTCAGGCAAGGATGCTCGATATTGGTCACTTCCCAAATCAGATTAGGAGATCCTTTTCGACCAAATACATTATGGCTACATTCTGTTCTTCAAAAAGAATTTTTCTCTCTATGGATCCTTCATGAAAGTTGTAGTCCTATACGTGTAGATAAATTTTGGTATTTTGACTTGCCTAATTTTGATAAAGGAAGCTCAAGATATTTCCTTTTGATGATCTAGCGTGAAAGAAGAGAACCTTGCCATAAGATGGTTTACAACCGTGTTTTGTTGCAAATTTGTTCTTCAAAAAAAATTTATCTTACTTTTAATCCTGCATAAAAGTTGTTGTCCTATATGTGTAGATGATTTTTTGTTTTTGAATCGCTTAATTTAGATATCAGAAGTTCAAGATATTCTTATTTGAATATCTAGCATTGAAAGTAGAGAATCTTCTAGAGGAAGAATTTCAGCCCCGGTTTTGCACTTAAAGAAACTAATTTTTGCTACCATTATAATTTTTTAACGCACATAGTTCTTAGGTTAGGCTCTCATTTAGGCGGGGATGCTCCACATTGGTTAGTTCCTGAATCATATCAGGAGATCCTTTTGACCTCAGATTGCAGCCAGATTCTGCTCTTCAAAATGATTTTTTTTCTCTCACTTTGAATCCATCATAAAACTTGTAGTCCTGGATATGTAAATAAATTTGGACTTTTGAATTTCTTAATTTAGATATCAGGAGCTCAAGATATTCTCATTTGAATATTTAGTGTGAAAATAGAAAATCCTGTCAAAAGAAGGATTCTGACCTGAGTTTGTAGTTCTAATTCGAGGAACCAGATTTAATATTTCAAGAATTTATTGGGTCAAGTTTAAACCATTTTAAGGATGTTATTTGGTTTTGTTGAGGGATAAAAAAAAGGACTGGATCGGGAAACGTCATTATAATTTCATTTGTTTTACGGCCACACTAGGGGAATTTTTTGCTTCTAAATGACGTCTTTGCAATATTTTATTTTTAACAAACCACACTGCATGTTAATGTTTATTGTCATTTTGAGGACCCCCTCCGGCCCTCCCTATCTGCAACTCTTTTCTTTTTCTCTACACAACCATTCCCGTTGTATTTTTCATTTTTCATATGCAAGACAGCCCCCTCCTTTTGTGATGCTAGATTTGTAGCACAGGAAACCATTTTTGCACCTCCTCTTTGACAGCTATGAGATGACATGAGGAGAGGAACCTCACCACCATCTAGTGGCTGGGATTTTATCCCTAACATAGATGGCTGGGATGATGTGTTAATGTTGGAAAGAAATCACTAAAATCAGCACATAATCATGAGAATATTGTAGTTTCCTCAATTGTATTATTTGACTGCAAATCAGCTGCGATTTGCTATCCTATATTAATGCATTGAATCTTTCCTAGATAGAGATATATTATGCTTTATATAAGCCCCCTCTATTGACCTAAAGGGGGAAGAGAAAAACATAAAACAAAGAGAAGATAAAATTGAAAGAGAGACAGGTAGTAAAAAAAGCGCAGAGAAGAGAGGGAGTTTCTCTCATTCATTCTTGCGTTACAATAAGATAAGTAAAGCAGAATGAAGGATAGGGAGAGAAGAGAAACTAAAACGAACAGACTAGAAAGAGAGAACACACAGGGACAGGGGGGACGAAACAAGGACAACAGCGGGGGAGAGCAATCCACACAGAAGAAGAAAAAGGAAAAAGTAGAGATTGGAACCTCTTCACAAGGAAGACGAAGGACAGTAATTGCTGCAGCAGCTCCTATCATTTTTTTGCCACCTTAAGCCACAGCAAACGACAACGAACATGCTCCTTCACTCCAGGTAATCTTCGTTACTTCCCTGATCTGTCTTGTTGTTTGGTTTAATTCACATTCCGCAGCAACTTCCCTGATCTGTCTTATTGTTTTGTTTGATCTGCATGCAGAACATGAGCAATTCACATTCCGCAGCAACTTCCCTAATCTGTCTTGTTGTTTTGTTTGATCTGCATGCAGAACATGAGCAATTCACATTCTGCAGCAAATGAAGGTATAATTAGTCAGTTGCTATACTGTGCAGAGTAGTTAGTAAATTATACCATCTGCTCTGGTTGGACTTTGTTAGTGCAGCCAACACGGTTGGGCCGAGCCCAACCATATAGAAAGAAAGTTTTCTTTTGAATTAGGTCCAGCTCATTTCAAAAAAATCAAAAAAATATATAGTTAAAAAATATGTAATTCTCTCATATTTTGATTAACATTGGCTTGTCCTACTTATACCGTAAAGATATAAAATTTGATTTTCGTTGAAACATTGCAAAAATTATAAGGAAAAAAAAATCTTGTTACATGCATGCATGCGGCCAATACTCTAACATTCAACATCCCTTTTTTTAAAAAAAAAATATTTGAAGTTTAAAAGAAAATGTGTTTTAGCATTGTAAACACAAAAATTATTTCCTTATATTTTGGATTTTACAACATGTTTGTAAATTTCAAAGGGTGTTGACCAATATTCCAAAAATATAAAAATCTTATTTTTGAGGAAGTCAGCTTTATTCACCATTAATATTTGGATAAAGAAATGTAACAACCCCAAATTTTACTGTTGGTTTATCAATTAATCATTCCCCCTATAAATGGCAAATGGAGCAATTTTTTTTTTACCTGCTGAAATTTCTAACAAAATTTATGTAGAGTCTCTTCTATATTCGGAGGTTCCAAGTTATCGACAATGTATCATGCACACATTTATAATCACATCTCATCCAAAATCACATCCATGATTTGTACAATCAATTGCTTAATTCATTCCAGATTATGCTCTGGACCATATTCATTATCTTACATCACAAGTATAAGCAAATAATTAAAAATAAATTTGATAACTAATATTTCATAAATATATATAACTAAGATTTCATAAATACATATAACACAACTGACACGACCAAAAGATTGATGTCTTCTCCCAAGCGCAGGAGTATCAAAGTAATAAATAACCCGGCAAGACCGAGGTCAAACCACATAAAGGTTAATTGTATAAATTATAAACAACAATAATAATAACAGTAGTAGCAGCAGCAGCAGCAGCAGTAGTAGTAAAATTTGATGAGAACTTTGAGATGGAAGATCAATGTAAGGATTAAACAATGATAATAACAAATATCAAGGTTATAGAATCCACTAATGATATGTCAAACAAGTATAGTATAAACTCTTATTATTCAATTGGAAACCACACACAAAGGAGGTTCCAATCAAATTATAAATTGTTAACATGATTACATTAGTTATCTTATTCGATTAATGTTAATACTTGTAAATGTTGTCAGGCATTCATGATTATAACTTATGTTAACAACAAATCAAGTTTATTTCATAGCTCAGGTGTCGGTTATACCATACAATATGGGCTATGAAAGTGCTAAGTATTTGTTGTACCAAGTGTTATACAACATAAATCTAGATTTACCATTTAACAAGTAAAGTATTAAAAGTGAACAAGATAACAAATACAAAACATGTTAGTATCAAACATTAAGGTTCATGTTGAGTTTACACTATACTTATTCTTACACCATTAGTGTAACCTTTTCACCTTAACATAATAAACTTAACTAAACATAATAAAAGAAACAAAAATAAATAAACAAAATAAAAACATAAATAAGATAAAAGTTAACTAAGTAAAGGAAAGGAAATGAAAGGCATAAATTTAATATTAATGAAAGCAAAACATAAGCAATACAAAGAGAGAAAGCAAGAGTATGATCTTGATCTGGAAACCAAGAAGCCTAAATGCATGGCAAATGCCTCTTTTTATAGGCCAAAATTGGAAACTATTGATTTGATGACTAATTGATAAGTGGGTGGCCAACTCTTAACTTGGTGACAATCCTTATCTTCTCTTGTCTGCCCAAAACATCATTGATAACATCAGAATTGGAACACTTGAAAACATGAAAGTTGTAGGAAATGGTATCCACTTTCCAGGAAAAAAATTGAGGTCATTTGGACTTCTAGAACTCCAGATATGGGCCAAACACTAAATAGTGTACGAGCTGCAGGATAAATTCAGACTTCTTTGTTGTTGCTACAATTTGGACTTGAAAATGACCTTTTTTAATATTGAGCTTCCATGAAAGTTATAGGCCTATGTCTTACCTTTCCATTCATATAAAGTAGACCTAAATCCAAGATCTACAGCTCCAGATATGATCTAATTACCGAACAGTGTTCTGGTTTGGACTGCACCAACATCTCTTTTCTAAGTTTGGCCATCTCTTTGTCCTTTCAATTTCAGTTCTTAAACTTATCAATCAATCCTTTCATTTATGTGATAGGATATCTTATATTATTAGATATGTTATTATAAAATATGCTTTAGTTAAGGAGTTATTGATGCTTCAAGTGCAAAATGATGATATAAAATCTTGATAAAAATATACTTTTAAGTACTAATCAACAACATAGCTTAATATTTTAACATAATCTAATACATTCTAATATCCCAAGCATAGGTTGACACATTTAATATTCTAGAAACAAAATATTACTAATATAATATTTTATATAGATTACACGTTCATCGCATGATGAAATTACACCACAAAACCCTAAATTTTTAACTTATATAAAAAGAAATCAAGAACCTAAATCTTTATGAAATTTAGTTGCCCGTCCTAGGAACAACTACTCGGTTTCATAAAGATGCCGACACGAAAGTAACATTAACAATTTTAAAACCAAAATAGTTAATCACTATTCCACCTTTTTTTGGGAGGTTCTCAGGTATGCTGACGTCAAAGATTCTTGACATCATTAGCTTTCATCTCAAAAAGCTAATCAGGTTCCATAAATTTTTTCGATATCGACGTCACCCGCCAATATCATTAACTATTATGAACTAGAATAGTTAATCAAATTGAAATTTCTCCTCCCACATACCGAAAATGCTAATGTTAACCAATCTTAGTTAACATCATTAGCTTCCCATACTTGGGGCCGACTGATCAATTTCGAGGAACAATCCTTCCTACATTTCTTTGTTACTATATGTAACACCCTCAAATTATAATATCATAAAATCTCCCAACATTTCTTTATCAATGTCAAGTATTGGGTAATATGTCTAAAATTATGGAATTTTTTTTTTTGAAAATTTCGGCAGAGTTTCCTCTATTTTTGTTGGTACCAAGTTATCGACAACACTTGTATTATATATCATTACGACTTCCATCTTGATCCAATCATCTTAGATCACATTCCATTCATCAAACAATAACTCAATATTTATACTTATCAATATATACAAGTCTTATAATATCAATTAGTAAATCAACATAAATGTACCACCAAAACAACTCAAAAGATAAAAAAAATTCATTACTAAACATAATAAATGCTAACTAACTACATATAAGCCTTTAAACTACATAAATACAACATTAAGATTAAGAGTCATATTATATTTATATTAAATCTTATCTTATTATTTTGAAAATGATTTGGTCATACTAACAACTATACATATATATAATATATCCACTACATATTACACCTTCTACTTAATTTTTACAACACAAAGGATTTACACTGAAAGTAAAGACATGAATATTACAATATTCTAAAATGATAATCAGGAGAATTCCTACATCTAACGATCTGCATCACCTCGTAGTGTACCTGTTTCAACAATAACCATATTAATTAACTTACTCACTATATTAGTCTAATATTAATTAATTACTCTTAACCTTTAAAATTTGATACTTCTACTTCAATCTAACTTAATCCCTTAATTTACATAATCTTTTCAAAACTTAAAAATCCAGCTAACTCATCTTAATTACCAAATAAATCTAACACTTCCATATAATTACTCAGAAATTTGATTTCCTTCCTCGGTCACCAATAAATCCAGTAATTCCATTCAAATTACCCATCATCTGGCTAACCTCTTTTGTTAGCTAATCAATCTAGTAATTCCATATGAATTACTCCTTATCCGGTTAACCTATTTGTTAACCAATAAAACCGGTAATTCTCTTGATTATCCAAAAATCCAGCTAACTCATTTCGGTTACTAGAATCAATCTAGTAATTCCATATAAATTACCCAGTATCCGGCTAATCTCTTTTGTTAGCCAATCAATCCAGTAATTCCATTCGAATTACCCAGCATCCAGCTAACCTCTTTTATTAGCCAAACAATCCGGTAATTCCATATGAATTATCCCATATCCGGTTAACCTTTTTATTAACCAATAAAACCGATAATTTCACATAATTTACCGGTAATTCACATAATCATAACTCAATTTATTCATTTGCTCCATTCGATTAATATCAATTAAATAAGCAACATAGATTATTAGGGAAACTAAAAATTACAAAGTAAGGTGATGAATCACCTACCTTCTGCTCAGGATGACCCAACTCCTTTTGTCTGATAATTAGCTCCAAACACAACTCCTGAATCAATCAAGTGTCATTATATCATTAGTCCATCAATATTTTTCTTACGTGCCGAAACACAAAGCACGTAATACTTTTATTTATAATTTTTTCTAACAAAAATTCATTCTCAAATATAACATCATTATCTTACATACAACCTCATATTTAACTCAAGTTACTTCTTTGCTTACTCTATGTTCATAATTCCTCCATCAAATAATTCTTCTATTCTTTATACCCTCACATCATATTATTTATTTTATCTAAATACTATATTCAAACACAACCTAGACATCTTGTCTTCATATTTTCTTTTAACTAGTTTATTTCTCTTTTAATTTGAATTTACTTATTATTATTATTATTATTATTATTATTATTATTTTCTGAACTTAAATGTTATCTCTTCATTTAGTCTTTCTTACATTTTCAATTGTCATGATTAAACATGGTTTTTTTCTAAACATTAACATCAAAACTCATTCTCCCACTTTTTCCTTCATTTGGCCGAATGTGATGTTTCTTTTTCCTCCCCTAAATTTTTCTTCATTTACTTGTTGTTGTAACCCAATTTTGGATTCACCAAGATTTTCTTGAATGTTATTTTATTTCTAGTATTATTTATAAAAATCCAAAAAAATTAAGAAAAAGTTTAAAATTCAACAAAAATATTTTGCTCGAGTCAACCGCATCTTTCCATAAGAACCGATTCCACTAGGTCAATACGGGTCAAACCATGTCGACCAGGGTAAAAAATGAGTTTCAGGCCGTTTCGAGTCAAAACCGTCATTTTCGGTCAAAACCGAGTCCACCGAGTCAATATGAGTCAAACCATGTCGACCAGGGTAAAAAACGAGTTTCAGGTCGTTTCGGGTCAAAACCGAGTCCACCGCGTCAATACGGGTCAAACCATGTCGACCAGGGTAAAAAATGAGTTTCCGGCCGTTTCAGGTCAAAACCGTCATATTCGGTCAAAATCGAGTCCACCGAGTCAATACGGGTCCAACCATGTCGACTGGGGTAACAAATGAGTTTCATATCATTTTGGGTCAAAATTGTTATTTTCGGTCATTAAAATTGATTTTTAGCGGTTGAAACGGGGTTTTTCTAATACTAATTTGAGTTTTTAATTTTACATATATAAATATTTATTATTATATATAATAATACAAAATTTGTCATACTAGGCGCCGATAGTAGGCGGAGAAGCTGCGACGATGAAATTTTTCTTTAAAGCAGAGTCATGCCAGCTGCATTAGATTTATGTCTCCTGTCAATGGCTATAAATAGCCAGTGATAGTTCGCTAGAGGGAGGAGGAGGAGGAGAAGGAAGAGAAAGAAAAAAAAGAAAGAAAAGAATTGCAAACATTATTCACGTTTTTTTACTATTTCTTCATGCGAGTAAGATATTGATTTAAAAAAAACAATATGAAAATATCACATATATCCTAACCGTTAAATTTAATAGTGTTTAGATCTAAACCGTTGATTTAATAAGATACAATAGGGCTTACTACACTAGATTAACACCCAAATCCATCTCAGCCCTTAAAACAATTTTCCCTTAGATCCTGTGGCGCCACGTCACCCGGTGTACCAAGCTTTCGGTACACCGCGACACACCCGATCACACCTCAGCCCATCCTGACCGTCCGATCAACTTGTAGATCAAACCAATCACAGCCGCAGGATCAGTTCATCCACGATCCAACGGTTCACAGACTTCAGCGGCACCGGTGCACCATGCGCGCGTTCGCACCGTATCAAATCTCAGAGTCTCTCTCTCCTCTCGCCGGCGATTCTCTCTCTCTCATCTGATCTTCATTTTCCGGCCGTTTGAAGCTTCCGAACCACCACTTAAAGGTGTCTTGCCTCCTATAAAGCAAAACCCCGGCCGTTTTCAGCGTTTTCGCCTCCCCATCTGGCCGGAAAAAGGCTGCGATTGTCGTCGGCCACTGAAGTTTCAAACCGACAATTCTCCCTCGCCATCCATCAACAGCCGTCAAGACCACCGCCATTAGAATCCTCGCCCTCAGATCTACCAGAATCAACCATTTTTTGGCCGGAAATCTCGCCAGAAAATTCAACCGCTCCAACTGTAACCTCGCGTGAGCCACACGCGCCGCCAGTGGCATTTTCATAAATTTCGGGGAAATTCAAGGGTATTTCAGTATTTTGCCTATACAGTGGCACTCAAGTAATTTTTTGGGGTTCCTGATTTTATTTTTGATATTTTTTGTATATATAAATGCTTGTAAATTTTCTTGCTTGTCGTAAAAACACAAAAAACCAAAGTCGACATGACTCTTTTTTAGAAAAGGACCGATGTCAAAAATTTAAATACCAAATATGGATTATGTCCATTATTTCTTTTGGTAACCCAGACGTAATTCTCCTTTTTAGGGTTAAAACATCATTTTTTAGATGAGTCTCCTAATTTTTAGGGACTAATGTCATTTTTAACGCGTCTCCTATTTTAGGGACCGACATTAACCATTTTAAAAAAAATTACCAATAAGCCCAAAATATAATAGTATTTGAATCAAATAAAAAACACACAAGTAAGGATAACCTTTCTATTGAAAGGATGTTTTAAGGGTGGTGTCTACCTTCCCTTAATCATAACTAACCCCGTATCCGAATCTCTGGGACCAGTGTCTAATTTGGGATTTCTAGTTCCCTCAAATTACTAGATGATGACTCCAATAAAATTTTTATTTCCCCCGATTGAGAAAAAACCCTTTTTGTTAAATAAACAAAAAAGTGGGAGCTGTCGCCCGACGTCGTGTATCGACACTTGTTATTTCAACTTGTTTTCATTCTATTCCACTTCAATTTCATCATTTTTCCTTCCCCTCCTAATTCCCCTAAATTCACATAAGAACCCTAAGTTCCAAAATCTAGGATTTAAGGGAAACTAAGGTAAAATTCCATGAAATTACTTCCTAACTTAATCAAATAAGCTTAAGAAAACATCTAAATCAAACATTAAATCTAAACTTCTCATGCTTACCCATTGCTTTTCTTTCAATTTCTCTTCTCTTCAAAAGTTAGCTGAATTCCCCTTTCTCAAATCCTCCTTCCTTCACTTGATTTACTGTTTTATAGGCTAAACTTGCAAGTTTATAAAATTATTCTCTCAATGTCCTTATTGTTTTTCCTTACTTTTCTCTCTTTCTCTCACATTATGCTCTGTTTTTCTTTTCATCTTTTTGTTTCTTCCCATTCGGCAGTTAATAAAAGAGGAGAGCTTATATGTTTTCTTTTCAATGGCAATTAACTATTTTGCCCTTAATGAAGATTTTTGCCTCTATTTGACGGTTTTTATTTTTTTGCTAACACTACCAAGCTCCATTCATCTTAAAATTTTAACTAGATTTTATTCAATATATTTTAAGGTTCCTCATAAAATTTCAGCTCAATCCGATGGTCGATCCATATTTTAACCAGAATATCTCTAAAAATTCTGAAATTTTAACCCAAGCTAAGAAATCATATTAGAAGGCTCCACGCAAAATTTCAGAATTTTATGATAACCCAATCAAGAGTTACGAATTTTTTTATTTTACATAAAACTAGTCAATTTATGATTTTTCACCCGAAGGTTTAACACTATATGTTTCCTCCTAGAGAACCTATAAATTAATTTGGGTTCTCTGTTTCCATATTCCTTATTTATTTTATTTTTTTTTTATAATGTAACCGTTCTTTCTTTTTCTTTTTCTCATCAATAAGCACCAACATTTATAGTTCAATAGTAAATTAAAATAATTATCAACTATAAAAGATATAGGCACCGAGTGCCTACCTGCTATGGACGCTTGACTTGCGTTTCCCTGCTGTTGTTGCACTTTTCCAGCAATTCCTCCTGAAACCACAAATATCCATTAATATTCTATGTTAATCCAGATATCATAACATAACAACAGAAATGGTGATAATATTCATTTCTCTTTATCATTATTCTTTCTCACCTAACTCCCTCATTATCATCTTTTAAAATTTCAACTCTTTAGTAATCTTAAAGAGCATCATGACTTTAATTTTAATCATGTTTTATTCTCTTCTAAAGATCATGACACAACATTACACATTTACAAAAGGGCAAGAAATGAATTCTATCCTTAATATGACTAAAACTCACCATTTTGTCTACTTGATCAAATCTGTCAGCAGTGACGATAGTTGCAGCTCTTCTCAAATTTTTATTCATATCTAGATTTCTAGAATACCAAATTAGACGAGGTCGGACTCGTTGGAAAGCTAACACTCTAGGCTACAAAGGTACCCTTGATTTTATAGTTTTTAGGTTCAAATTCACGCAAGAACCTGGGCAACGAACCTACACTGTTTTGTTAATGGAGAAAGTATCTCCAATTCATCTTCAATCCCTGCTTCCTCATCAGTCACAGCGATGCCTTCCCTTTATTCATGCAACCCATCTCATTTATGTCCTTTTAAGGTCATTTGTAACAAGTAAATTAATTAAACAAATCATGAGTTTTCATTCCCTCCCTACATTATCTCTTAGCCGAGAACATGCTTAAGGGAACTAAGAGTTCCTTCCTCTCTTTTATGCACTCATTTCTTCTTCTTTAAGGCCCTTGGATTATTCTAGTCCATTTAATACCCTTAGATTATTCTAGTCCATTTAATCTCATTCATTTATGTATTTTCCCAATATTTTATGTTAAAGAACCTTATTTTCCAATTCAAGAAAATCATAAACTTCTAATCAAATTGAAGTTAATTTCATAGAAATGGAAATTAGAACTCTTTACTTGGATGAAATCTAAGCTTTACCTCACAAATTTTAGAAGAATCTTAGCCTCCATCTCCTTGCACATAGCCAACCACTCTTCCCCCTCTTTCCTTCACCAATTCTTCACTTTTTTTCTTGTTAATTCTCCACCCGCTTGTGTTCCTCCACTTAATAATTCTAAAGCTTTTGTATGGGTATACTAATTTTAAGTGTTTGCTTAGATTTGATAAAGGAAAAATCTAAAATTCTCCCCCCTCTTCTTCTTGTTATCAGCCCGACTGTGGAATGAGAGAAGAAATGGGTATTTATAATTTAGCCAACTTGTCTACGTTACACCTTTAACAAAGGCCAAAAAATGAATTTTATCCTTAGAACGACTAAAACTCGCCATTTTATCTATTTGACCAAATCTGCCAGCAATGGCGACAACTACAGCTCTTCTTAGATTTTTTTTATATATCTAGAGTTCTAGAACACCAAATTAGACGAGGTTGGATTTGTTGGAAAGCTAACATTTTAGGCTATAACTTCTACGAGGGACCCTCCCTCAATTTTATAGTTTTCAAATTCAAATTTGCTCAAGAACCAGGCTAACAAACCTGCCCTATTTTGTTAATGGAGAAAGTACCTCTAATTCATCTTCAATCCCTTCTTCCTCATAAGTCATAGCCATGCCTTCCCTTTATTCATGGCAACTCGTCTCTTTTATGTCCTTTTAAGATCATTTGTAACAAGTAAATTAATTAAACAAATCATAAGTTTTAATTCCCTCTCTGTGTTATCTCTTAGCCGAGAACATGCTCAAAGGAACTAAAAGTTCCCTTCCTCTCTTTTATGCACTCATTTCTTCTTCTTTAAGGCCTTAGATTATTCTAGTCCATTTAATCTCATTCATTTATGCATTTTTTCAATATTTTATGTTAAAGAACCCTAATTCCTAATTCAAGAAAATCATGAACTTCTAATCAAATTGAAGTTAATTTTATAAAAATTGGAATTAAAACTCCTTACTTGATGAAATCTAAAGCTTTACTTCATAAATTTTAGAGGAATCTTAGCCTCCATCTCCTTGCACATAGTCGGCCACTCTTCCCCCTCTTTCCTTCACCAATTCTTCACTTTTCTTCGTGTTAATTCTCCACCCACTTGTGTTCCTCCATTTAATAATTCTAAGGCTTTTGTGTGGGCATACTAATTATAAGTGTTTGCTTAGATTTGATAAAGGAAAAATCTAAAATTCCCCTCCCTTTTCTTCTTGTTATCAACCGGGTGTGGAATGAGAGAAGAAATAGGCATTTATATTCCCATTTCTTCTTTCCAATTTGGCCCCATATTTCTCCCTTTTTCATATTCCACCCCCCTTCTTTTCTTTCTTTTGTTTTTTAATCACTGTTATTTTAATTACTTTAATATTTTATTATTATTATTATTATTATTATAAACCTCCGTCTTTCTGTATATTTTCTTCTTGGGCTTCACAAGAAATCCCACACCACAGGAATTAATAGCCAAAGTATTATTGGGAAAAACCGGTTATTATTGACTGTTAATGTTTGTGTTATAACCTAATTTTTTATCTTTTTATTTTTATTTTTATTCATTTATTTTTTTTAAAAAAAATATAATAAAAAATGAATTAAATAAATAATACATTAAAATCTTGGTTAAAGCAACATGATTGGAATTTTTTATATTTAATTAACCCAAATCAAGTGCTTAATTGGAAAAATTGATAAGTTTTTGGCCTTAATCGAGCTTGGAATTGATTTAATTATTTAAATCAAGGGTTTACTTGAAAAATTGATAAGTTTTGGACTTAATTGAGCTTGAAATTAAGTTAAGTAATGAAATCAATGGCTTAATTGTATAATTATTGAGATTTGATGGTCAATTAGGGACTTGATTGATAAAATCGAAAACCAAGGACTAAATTGAAAAGGAAACGCAAATAGAGGGTTTCAAATTAATTAAATTAGGGACTTAATTAAAGAAATTATATATTTTAGGGTTACTTAGAGGCACAATTGCAATAGATTAAATCCAAGGACTGAATTGAAAATT
>Ga0325403_1001659_pt1 | contig 18848 bp, 26 predicted proteins | sample PopdelMetagenome_19_FD_205665 | JGI IMG/M metagenome (GOLD analysis project Ga0325403, IMG submission 205665) | Populus deltoides microbial communities from Bellville, Georgia, United States - Xylem-PdKOR-R4 | ecosystem: Host-associated > Plants > Phyllosphere > Stem > Wood/Secondary xylem...
CTGAAACACCAGTTAGGTTTCCTAGTGACCATAATACTAGGTGGCGACTCCCTTTATCCACAATCAAAACAAAAGACCCGAAACCAACCGAGGATCGCCGCGACGCCGCGCTCCGCTCGCGAGGGTGTGACACGTTTGGTGAAGGAATATTTGTCCAGAATGGATCTCGTAATCTTGACCTTGCATTTTGAAAACAAAAATTGTTTTGATATAAGTTTAAAAACATTTGCTTTGGAAATCTTGCAACTTCTTCGTTATTTCTTGGAAAAGAGATTATTTGCTCTTGTATTTGACGATATTGTATTTGGTGGAAGTACATCATTAGGTGACCATTTGTATCTTTTGGTTTTCTAAAGTGAAGGGCTCGAGAAAAAGCTCGAGGTTTTGTTTGAGAAAAACTTGTCTCTTTTTACAAGTAGAATGTCAAAAATATCATTTTAAATAAACATCAAATTATTTTTGAAACCAAAATGCAAGTTCAATTTTTCAAAATTCTAATGGGGAAGCTGATTTTGGTAAAAGAGATGAATTGATCTATAAGATCACGCGAGGTTGCATGGGTAAATTTATGGGTTTATTTTTTTGGTACTTACAGGCACTTTCTATGAAAAATATGCAAAGAGAATTTATTGGCCCAACCCTTTTTCATTGATTCGATAAGAACTTATACATCATGGATAATATTTCTTTACAGAATCAGAGTTCACAGGCCTAACTACATCTTCTCCATCCATTCTTGTTAGTATCAATGCCCCCCTGAAAACGCCTTCTTCACTATGTAGGGACCTTCATAATTGGGCGCTCGTTAACTACGATCTTCTCCTAGTAGTAGTATGATTTTTCTCAATACAAGATCTCCTTCTTTGAACTCTCTTGGTCGAACTTTCTTATCATATGCCTTAGCCATCCTTCTTTGATACAGTTGGTGGTGACACATCGCACCTAAGCTTCTCTCGCTGATCATATTTAGCTGCTCATATCGTATCTTGGCCCACTCAGTCTCCTCGAGCCCTGATTCTATAAGGACCCTTAAAGAGGGAATCTCTACTTCTAATGGTACCACTGCCTCCATTCCATATACTAGAGAGTATGGCGTAGCCCCCGTTGATGTCCTCACTGCTATTCGATATGCATGGAGAGCATAAAGAAGCCATTCATGCTAATCTTTATAAGTAATCACCATTTTTTGAACAATCTTCTTTATATTTTTATTGACAGCTTCTATGACACAGTTCATCTTAGGCCTGTAAAGAGATGAGTTAGAATGCTTGATCTTCCACTTTGTGCACAAGTCTGCTATCATTTTTCCATTGAAGTTTTGAGCATTATCAGTTACTACTCTCTCAGGTACATCGTATCTGCATATTAGATCTTTCTCGATGAACCGTTTGACAACCTTCTGAGTCTCATGGGCGTACGAGTAGGCCTCTACCCATTTGGTGAAGTAATTAATCGCTACAAGGATAAAACAATGCTCGTTGCTGGCTTTCGGGTTAATAGGTCCGATCACATCTATCCCCCACATTGTGAAAGGCCAAGGGGACACCATGTTGAATAAAGGTGTGGGAGGTGCATTAAATTTGTCGCTATACACTTGACATTTGTGGCACCTTCGGACAAAATTTACGCAATCTTTCCCCATAGACAACCAAAAATAACCCGCTCTATACATTTGCCTAGCCATCATGTGTCCGTTTGCATGGGTAGCACAAATTCCTTCATGCACTTCTTGCAGGGCTTTGTTGGCTTTTAGATCACTCAGACACCTCAGCTAGGTCCCATCAAATGACCTTTTATACAAAATCTCCTCGTCTATATAGTATTCCATAGCCATTCTTCTCAAAGTCTTTTTATCTATCTTCAAAGCTCCCGATGGGTACTCTTGATATTGGTTGAACCTTTTTATATCTATATACCATGGGTTAACGTTCTCTTCTTCTTCTATTAAACCACAGTGAGCAGGAGAATTTATGATCTCTATGCCTATAGGCTGAATTTTTGCACCACCACCAATTGTAGCCATGGAAGCTAGGATAGCTAAAGCATCGGCAAACTGATTTTTATCCCTCCCCAAATGAGTAAATTTTATTTCATCCAAGCTTTCAGCCAATTTAGAGAGGTAATCTTGGTATGGTCTTAATTTTTCATCTTTTGTCTGCCATTCACCATTTACCTGACATATTATCAACATCGAGTCTCCATATACTTCTAATTTCCCTATCCTCATCTCTAATGCTCCTTCTAATCGATGTATACAAGCCTCATACTCAGCTATGTTGTTTGTGCAACTAAAATGCAGCTTTATTGAGATGGGATATTGCTTTCTTTTTGGGGAAATTATCACAGCACCTGCCCCGTTGCCAGATACATTCACTGCGCCATCAAAATACATGGTCCACCAATAACTCTTCTCTTGTCTTTTTGTTACTAGCACATCTTCATCAAGGAAGTCGAAGTTCAATGGTTCATAATCCTCAACGACGTTATCGGCTAAATGATTGGCAATTGCACTACCTTTTACTGATTTTCTTGTCATGTAGATGATGTCATATTCAGCCAGTAATACTTGCCATCTGGCTATTCTGCTCGACATATATGGCTTTTCAAATATATAATTCACTGGGTCCGTCTTTAAGATCAGCCAGGTAGTGTAGTATAACATATATTGTCGCAGTCTTTTCGCACTCCACACCAGAAAACAACATAATTTCTCTACCATACTGTAACAGGATTCGTACTCTGTGAACTTCTTACTCAAATAATAGATGGCTTGTTCTTTTCTTCTTGACCCATCTTGTTGCCCAAGCACACAACCTATGGCCAATTCAATCATCGTTAAATACAAAATAAGAGGTCTTTCATGTATGGGTGGTACCAATAACGGTGGTTTTTGCAAGTATTGCTTGATTTTATCAAAAGCTTCTTGGCAATCTTCATCCCATATTCCAGGATTCTTCTTTCTGAGTAGTCAAAAAATCGGTTCACAAGTGACTGTAAGTTGTGAGATAAAACGAGCAATATAGTTCAAGCGCCCCAAAAAACTTTGAACTTCTTTTTCTGTTTTTGGAGCGGGCATGTTTTGTATAGCTTTCACTTTGTCATGATCTACTTCTATGCCTTTATCACTCACCATAAATCCCAATAATTTACTTGATTTTACCCTGAATGTGCACTTCGCGGGATTCAACTTCAACTGATACTTTCTCAACCTTTCAAACAATTTCCACAGAGATAGGATATGGCTCTCTTCATCTTTGGACTTTGCGATCATGTCATCCACGTAGACCTCAATCTCCTTGTGCATCATGTCATGAAAAAGTGCTATCATTGCCCTTTGGTATGTTGCCCCAGCATTCTTCAACCCGAATGACATCACTTTATAACAGTAAGTTCCCCATAGGGTGACAAATGTTGTCTTTCTTTTATCTGGTTCCGCCATTTTAATCTGATTATACCTAGAGAATCCATCCATGAAAGAATAGGTGGAGCTCTTAGCAGCATTGTCCACCAACATGTCTATGTGGGGTAAGGGGAAATCATCCTTTGGGCTTGCCCTATTCAGATCCCGGAAATTCACACATACCCTGATTTTATTGTCCTTCTTGGGTACCGCTACAATGTTAGACACCCACTCAGAATATTCCACTACCTCTAAGAAACCAGCATCCCACTATCTTGTTATCTCTTCTTTTACCTTGAGTAGCACATCAGGCCTTGTCCTTCTTAGCTTCTGCTTGACTAACTTACAACCCTCAATTAGAGGTAGCTTGTGTACCACTTTTTCAATATCCAGGCTTGGCATATCAGCATCTGACCAGGAAAAAATGTCTGCATATTCTCGTAAAAGGGCGACCAACTCATTCTTCACATCTGCAGCGATTAACATTCCTATTTTCAACTCCCTTTTGTTATGCTCAGTGCCTATATTTATTAATTCCAGTTCCTTTTTTGTCAGCTTCCATGCGTGTTCAGGCTGTTCTATAAGCTTTGTGAACTCTTCAATGTCTTCCTCCCCACATTCCTCCTTATCCATTATGATTTTATCGAAATTAGGCCAATTATTCTCAATGTAATGGGTTTGTAAGTTTATCGCTGATCCGCTTTCAGATTTCCTGAAAGCAGAAAGTCATTTGGTTATGAGTACAAAATGAAATAGTGAAACCAAAAAGGCATGATGAAAGGAAAAAACAAAACACGTGATCTCATTAACTGGAAAAGATAGAAAGGCTTAATAACAGAACCTCATTGCCAACATCTTGAGCCATGATTGTTGGCAACACATAATTATTCAAACCAAATGTAACAATAATGAAAAAGAAAGCAACAAACAAATATTACTTTTTAAAGATAATCGGGACTCCTTGAATTTCCCAATTGTTCAACTTTTCCCCTTCCGCTAATATCCTCATGAATTTGAGCGGGTCATCTTCTAGAGCACCCACAGTCAGTTGTAGTAGTACTTCATTGGGGCTTTCTTCCGCTTCCATACCTCTCTTGGGTTCTTGTTTGATGACCTTTTTTGGACAGTGGATGGTAGTGCCACTAAATTCTTTGCTTATCCTTTCAACTTCCCCCTCAGCCTTTATCACTTGTGTGAGTCGTGGGAATGTCATGTGGATTGAAGGGATTTGTATCTAGTCTTCATTTGGCTCCCTCCCCTCAATCTGAGCCAACCTCCTTTCCCTCTTGAGCTCAACTGCTCTTTTAAAATCTGCCTTTCCAGGCTTAAAACCTAAGTCGAACCTCTGATCGGCGCATTTCATCTTTATCACATTGATCCTTTTGGGCATTCCTATGATGGGGTCATACTGGAATGGCAGCTCGTGCTTCAAAAAGTATTTAGCAGCCATTCTTGCAGCCTCAAAGACCTTTGGTTTCCTTCTTGTTGTATTCTCAGGTACTTATTCAGCATTTACTACCTCAAATGCAAGGAGATTTCCATCCTTACTCTCCTCCACCTCTACATAAGGAACCAACATGTTTCTCATCGTATTCAAAACCTCATTAGCCTTCACTGTCACCAAATTTCCATTGATGATGAATTTGACCCGTTGGTGTAATGAGGATGCCACAGCTCGGGCTGCATGGATCCAAGGTCTTCCCAACAACATGTTATACGAGGGATGGATATCCATCACTTGTAAAGTTACTTGAAATGGTTGGGGACCAATTTTCAGTTCGATGTCAATATTTCCAATAATTGGTCTTGGCGACATATCATATGCTCTAGCCGTCATGGTACTTGGCTTCAAGTGAGAGGCGTCCAAAGGCATTTTATCAATCATATGCCTTGGCAACACGTTTAAAGCTGAACCATTATCTATTAGTAATTTAGCAATCACACAATCCTTGCATTTTACCGTGATATACAATGGGTTGTTGTGACCGGTTCCCTCATGATTTAGTTTGTCATCGGTGAAGTAGATATATTTGCTCACTTGAATCCTTCCTACGAAATGTTCTATTGAATCCTGCGTGATATCTTGAGGAACATATGCTTCATTGAGGACCTTCTGGAGTGTGTTTCTGTGCAACTCTGAACTCAACATTAATGATAGTAGAGAGATCCTAGCAGGAGTCTTTTTTAGCTGATCCACCACACTATATTCACTATGCTTCATTAGTTTCAGGAATTCGTTAGCTTCTTCATCACTTACTAGTTTGTTTACCTCATCTATTTCCATCATATCTTTTCCCCTAGTCCTTATTTGGTCTTCTAGTTCGTGAGGGGTGAAACACCTCCACTTCGAGTTAATCCTTCTATTTTAGCATGAAATACAAGAGCGGGTTTTGTGATATGAAAAGAGTTTCCATAATGATGAGGTAGGGCATTATAGTTCCCATTGTTTATGCTTGCGGGTTTGGCCAAAATCATTATTGGGGGTCCTGCTTTTGTCTTCTAGTATCTACAAACTTCCTCCTTTTGGTTGAAACCAGTCACCATCCCTACTTAATTTTTTTCATCGGCTGTTACTACTGTTAACAATCCTAGTGTCATCATATCTCCCACCTCCGACTGCAACTCTTCACAAGAGTTTATGTGGTGCCCCATATGCTTATGGTATTCACAGTATTGGTCCATATATTCTACAACTTGTGTTTGGTTAGGTGCTTTGAGGTGCCCAGCCAGTTTTAGTATCCTGTACAATCTCTCCTTTGTTAGCTTTGGGATTGCATCTTTCTTTTCTCCCACTTCTACAGCGTTCACCCCTCCACTTCCGGAAGCATGGTTTGGTAGTGGGTTTGTTCTTACGTCGGGAGATTTATTAAAAGAAATCCATCTTGTCTTGATGAGTTAAAGGATTTTTCTTTTAAATCCCAAACACCCATCAATATTATGGCCTACCGCGCCAGCATGGTATTCACATTTTTTATTTGGTTTGTACCAATTAGGGAATGGTGGTTGTAAAGGTATCAACGACACAGGCACCACTTGACCAATGCCGAGCAGTCTTTGATTACATTTCCATGAGTGGCATGGGTAACGGTGGAAGTTGCTCTTGGTCTGGAGGGAAATTTCTACGCGGGCAAAAGGTGTTGTTGGCTTGGTTGTTTAGGTTGTTTTGGGTGTTTGGTTGGTTTCCAGGAAATGGTGATGCGAAATTTAGGTTGGATACGGAGGAAGTGGGTATAAAGGGCTTGAAATTGTAGTTATCTTGGTAAGTTTTCTTCCTCTCTTTGCTGTCATCTCCAATGTTGTGAATTTCAGTTTCCTTCCTACGTCCAACAAAATCCCTCTTTTTACTAGGATCCGTAATCCTACCCATTCGAACAGCTTGCTTGATTCTTTCAGCTATAACAACCAAATCAGAGAAATTTTGTGCAGAACTTCCGACCAGGTATTCAAAGTATGGGACTTTGAAAGTATTAGAGAATAGGCCTATCATCTCCTTTTCCAAAAGTGGTGGATTAACGTGTGCTGTCGTTTCGCGCCAACTTTGTGCGTACTCCCTCACGGATTCCTTATGGCCTTTTTCCAAGGTATGCAAGCAGGATCTATCAGGAGCTATGTCCATATTGAACTTGTATTGCCCAACAAAGGCGTCCACTAGGTCTTTCCATCCTTTCACCTTGGTGTTGACTAAGCGCATGTACCAAGTAAGAGCAACTTCACTCAGACTATCCTTGAAGAAATGGATCAACAACTTCTCGTCATGTACTACTTCAGCCATCTTATTACAGTATGCTTTAAGATGAGTCACCAGACATTGAGTTCCGGTGTACTAAACAAACTCTAGCACCCTAAACTTCTTAGGAATAACTACGTTTGGTACTAAACACATCTCGACGGCTTTCACAGGGTCATACAAATTATTTCCTTCAACTACCCTCACCCTCTCTTCTAGGGCAACCCACTTCTCTAGTCCTTCATCTCCTACCATTTTGTCATGGTGAGACTCTACCAAGGTTGGCTCAACAGCCTTAGGGATCCTCATTGGGTATACAGGCTGAGTTAGGAAATGCGTAACGTATTGGGACTCAGATGAGATTCTACTTGTCCCTAAATTTGATGGATTGAAGAGAGTCGCAGGCATCAGCGGGATCTGGGTTGTGAAAGCTGGTTGGGTGGATGTTCCTTCTCCTAATTTAGATCTCAAAGCATGTTCGAGTAGGCTAGTAAGCCTGGCGACATCTTTCTTCAGACTCTTTAACTCTTTTTGATGTTGGGCCTCCAACTGAGCTCTTTCCTTGTTTTGCATTTTTTTCCCGTAATCGTGTGTTATGGGTACGTTTTAATGGGGACCTATATTTCACCTGGAGTGCAGTTTTATGACCGTCTATAAGTGTATGTTCAAACATGCATGAAGATGAATGCAATATATTGGGTATGGATTTGTTTTTTGGGAGGGTGCATAATGATTGCTATTCTTTGGATGCGTGGTCAACTCTGAATCCGATATGCATTGCCAGGAGATCTGTTGAGCTTTTTGCCATCTGAGCTTTTAGCCATGTATACACACATTGTGAATCAAAAATAGGGGTCTTGGCCCTTTTATTTAACTCATCAAAATTTCATTACAAACGATGATTGTTGTAATCTATTATTGGGGTAAAGGCACTGCTTCTATTAGTTATAGCTTTTAGAAATGTATCAATGTTATCCATGCTCCTTCAATACCTCGCGATGTCTCCCCCAACTTGACGAGCTTCCACTCTTAACCAATGGGCTTCAGCTGCAGCTCGATCAATTTGCTCTTGTAATTCCCTTATCCTTTCAGCATGGATCAAGTTGTTTCTGGACAGTTATCTAATGTTTGATTGTGATTCTCCACCATTTTCTAGTTTTCACGCAACTATTCAGTCTTTGCTTCTTCCTTAACCAACTTGGTCCTTAATGCTTTTGCCTCAACTTTACTACTATCGAGTTCAAGTCTCAAATTCTGGGTGGCCTTGACTGTCTTCTTGGTCTTTCCCAATTCCACTTCGACTTCATTTAGCTGTCTCTTGAGTTCTTTTATATCTTTCAAATGCTTTCTTGCTACAGCTTGGGTTTTGACGGCCAGTTCCTCCCAATGCTGGGCCTTTTCTACCTGAAGCGTCTTGTCCTTATTGATGGCTTTTAGTGATTCCAAATCGTCCATGGCTTTCCTCCAGTCTCGGCCCACAGAGTCTCTTTCTTCCTCAGCTGACTTCCGCATAGTCTTTTCCTCAGTTAACTGATGCTCTAAGGACCTTCTTAACTCCTCCTTTGTTTTTGAGCTCGGTTTGCAACAGTTTTACTTGCTCCCTCAATTCTTCTTCACAACTCGCCCTCTTTCTTCGAGTGTCCACGGACTCAAAAACCTCTACTATGTTGGTAACTCCTCTGTTACGCCATTCGGGATATTTTTTGCTAACCGTGGGATTCCTCTATCCATTCTTCTTTTTTATCAGTAACAAATATTTCCAATCTTATTTAATGCTTTCTAATATCTCTATGGTGGTCCCTTTATATACCCTAGTAAAGGGAGTTATGTCGACCGTCCTAGGGATGCTTTGTATGTTCCTATGCTGCCTGCAACTAAGGCAGGTGCGTAACTGATATATCTCGTTACTCCAATTAATGGTACCCAAGGCTTTTCCCCACAACTCATTAAGCTTGCCACATTCCTCATCCACGGAGCTCTCCAATTAAAAATGCTTAACAGAAGTCTTTGTAATTTTACCTTCCAGTCGTTTTCAGAAAAATTCTCCCACTCCTCTAACACGAACAACTCGAGTGGCTTTTGGTCGAACCACCAGAAATTTTTGAATATTGGCATCTCTGTTTCTATATGGCTTGCTAACTAAATAAGTAGTAATGAGACATAGCATCTCATGGAACCTTTACTTGTTTTCTTGCAATGAGTAAGAGACAGGAAGGTTTTAGCTAAAATTACCGCACATGGGTTGATCTTTGTCTTTTCATACTCCACAAACAAATTAGCGGCCTCTAGATTGATAATTCTCGTAGTAGAGGGACATAGAACTAAACCAAATATTCCCAAAGCCAATATTCTGTGTTTCTCCATTTTAGCACTAGGATTAGCCTTTTTAGCAATCAACAGTTCCTCCAATCGTTTCCATCTAAGACCGCCAGAGTTATCTTTCTCTTTATATGGGATTAGTTGAGGGATTCCCAATAGTTTGGCAAGCTCATCCATAGTGTCATCAATTCTCTAGCGAAAGTACACTTTATGGGCATCTTCGGGGAATTCAGTCAACACACTATATTCTTCAATGGTCGGTGTCATATCGACACTTCAAAATGTGAAATGTCGGTAATCAAGATCCCAGAAATAGGTCAGGGCTTTTATAGCTGATGACAATATTGGCACTTTCAAAAGGTGCAAAATCCTCCCATATTTCATGGCAAACTCTGCTTCGTCTATCTGATACTTGGTAAGCGAAAACAATCGGTTAGTGTCATTTATTATGCACCTAATATCTTTAAGTAGTGGTGTCTCACTAGCATTCAGTCTAGGGCAGTCTCCCTCAGTCATTTGCAAGGATTCAAATTCGAGTCCATACTCAACAGTCGTTAACTCACGAATAGCAGCCATTATGTCACCCGAAAGCCCTGTAATAAGGATGCTTATATGTTAAGCTTATCTCAGTGAAATTATGCAAGGATTTACCTAAAGGATAGGTTCTAATCTTTAAATGCATCAGGGTAGTTTTGCTATCTAGTCTTCAAGGTCTTTCGCATGCTCAGTGATCATCCTCGAAAGGTTGATATGGGGTTTACAAGCAACGTGAAGATAAAGGCTCTGAGTAATATCAGTTCGGCATATCGACCACTGTTGAGCAAACAATCATGCGAGAGTTGGATAGTTTTGCGAGCCTTACCCAGGCTAAAGCCATTGGGGTATCGTTACTCCTCCGCTTATCTTAAAGTTGATACCACACGTATTTTTAAAAATGAGATAAGTGATGCGTGAAGACCTTAGATTCATATCCAATATATATGCATGATAAACATGAAAAACAACGCATGCTAAAACAGTAAAAAGAGAAAAAATAAATAAATAAAACATGATAAACTCAACATAGTCACAACAAGGAGAAAAAAACAGTGCGACAAATATAGTTTAGCAACAAAAAAAAAAGACAAATAGCAAAGCTTAGTCCTAAGGTCCCCAATGGAGTAGCCATTCTATCACACCCGGACATCGCGGCGATCGATAAAAAAAAATCTGGATAATGGAAAAAGAACATATATCTGGCATCTTGTTCTTTGGGGGAAACGGTTTTGTTCAAGGAGTCGCCACCTAGTATTATGGTCACTAAAAACCCTAACTGGTCAACAAAGATTCTATAGTACAGGACTGGTTGCGCAAAAGGAAAGATGTTATCATCCCTTAAGCGTCCTCCCTAAGGCAGGTTGCATTGCTCGTTTTGTCTAAAATTGCTAAGAATTTGTTATCATTTTTCCCTTTTTTATTATTCCTTTCATGTTCCTGACTCTGGCGTCAATGAACAATTCCTATGAGTATTTCCAACTCTGGCATTGGTAAATATCGCACAAATCCAAAAATATGATACTCCTGACTCTGGCATCAGTGAATATTTTCGTGAAAAATGAATTTGAAGAAGAAATTTTCTATGTCATTTTTTGTTTATCCTTTATTATTATTTGCCCTTTTTAGATGGAAGTAAAAAAAAAAAAACATTGCACGACAGATTTGCATTTAACTAAAAAAAATACAAAATGCAAAGAAAAAAATAAGTCAAAGTGCGAGGAGCCCACAAATAAATCAACAAAGATCCCTAAATATTTTTGAAATTTTCTGATATCGAAAAGGGGTTCGTTTGGCCAAATATCAAACTAACATGGCATAAATATTATGGTCAAGGAATAAGGGTGTGTTTTGCCAAACACACCCCTAGCAAACACACTTTGGGCCGGCTGGGCCTAAAGCCCAGACCCGGCTCACTCCTTTTTTAAAGGCTAAGTCTAGCCCACCCCGCATGGGCTAGGTTGGACTCATCCGGCCTAGCCCGGTCATTGGCCCAAGCCAGTGACCCGGCTCGGCAGCAAGCACATGTGGTTCAAACCACGCGTACGCTGCACAAGGCGAAGGTGATTAAATTACCTTCGCCCTGTTTTCTTCTTCTTGTAGTGAAATAAACAGAAACTAATGGAAAAAAGGAAGGCCTTACCTGGCGATGACGAAGACGAGGGCGACAGTAATAGTCGAGCAATCCTGGAGAATTCTCTCTTCTTCCTCCTTCTTTCAACTTCTCTTCTTTCTTTTTTTTGTTCAGTCTCCCCTCTCTCTGCTTGTGTTCGTTTTATTAATCAGTTCACCTCCTTTTTTTCCTTTACTTCTCCCCTTCGGCTCTGTATTTATAGGGGATGCGCTGTGTTTCACTGAGACTTGGATATCTTAGATTGATCATTATCTTCCTAGGGCAGTGATCTTCATGAGGATAGGGTTTGAGACTCCGTGTTTTGGTTGGATGGGGACACCAACAGTCCTACCATTGTCGGACTGTTGGAAGTGGTTTTCTTCATGCGTCAATGGTTTGTTCTTGCGGCGAGGGACATGGACACGAACTAAGCAGCTGGTGGTGGAGGTTGTGTGCACCGTATTGTGTCTGGTGGTGTTCTGCACTGTTGCTTGGTCACAAGGAGCCTCCTCTGTTTTCAGAGGGAAGAAGACGAAGAATGGAAATGACAAACAGCGTCGTTTCTGACTGGAAGTGGCAATCTCTCCATTTGGTCCTCTGAGTTTTGACACTTTTTAATCGGGCCCCTAGATAGAATTTCAGCGCCTTTTACAAAATGGTCCTTGGACCTTAATCACTTGTAATTTTGCCCTTAATTAACTCAGAAATTTAATATTTATTCAATTATGCCCCTGATTTCATTAATTAAACTAATTTTAAGCCTAATTAAGTCCTCAAACTTATCTGCTCTTCAATCAAACTCCCGATATCATTAATTAAACCAAATCAAAGTTTAATTGAAACCCCATACTAGTTAATTCTTTCAATTTCCTTCCAAATTAACTTCTAAAGTCATAAACCAACATGATTAACCCCTCAAAGCTTCCCATTTGTGTTATCTTGATCCAAACCTCAATTTTTATTCATTTCATTTTTTTTGGTCAAAAATTAGGTTATGAAAAAGGTGATAAGTCGGTAACTCAGTTTATGCAAAAGGCTAAGGCCCTATTTAATGAATTAGTCACTGGTGGTCGGCCGGTATCGCTGGAGGATTTCAACTTAAATGTGTTTTGTAGCCTTCGAGGAGAGTTTAAGGACTTAGTAACAAGTATTGTGACCAAAGCAGAGCCTCTCTCGTATGCCGATCTTCATAGTCATATTCTAACACATAAATTCCTTCACAAAACATCCCTTTCATCCATGGGGTCTGCTGTCATCAATACACCTCTGTTGCCCACGCCCAACACCCCTCCTGCAGTCTTCTTTTCTCACTGCTAATCTCCTGTAAATTTGGCCGCAACAAAGGCCGTTTCCATGGAGGATGGCGTCCCAACAGTTTAACATCAATGGGCACAGGTCTGCTGCGTTCAGACCTGATTTTCGCAGCCTTCCTAGCTCCTCCAACAGTGATGGCAGGCAAGGCAACTGGCAGGGCAATTGGCAGCGCCGCAGGGGGCAAAATCCACGCTGCCAATTGTGCCAAACATTTGGCAATACAACCCCTCACTGCCCTTAACTCCAGCATCAGGGCTATGGACAGCAACCTAGTGCAAATCTGGCGCTATGTAATATTTCCTCAACAGGTATTGCCGATTGGTTTCCGGATGCCGGTGCAAATCAACACATTACACCTGACCTTGCAGGTTTGGCTGCCTCATAACCATATCTCAGTAATGATAATTTACATGTTGATGATGGTAAGGGAATCCCCATATCTCATATCGGTCATTCAAAAATATATACACCTTATCGTTCTTTCACTTTGTCTAGTGTTTTTCATGTTCCTGCAATCAGGAAACATTTGCTTTCTGTTCAAAGATTTTATCTTGATAACAATGTTTATTTTGAATTTCACCCTTTTGTGTTTTATGTCAAGGATCTTAACACCAATGAAGTCCTTCTCTCAAGTCAAAGTCAAGATGGTCTTTATACTTTGTCCAGATCTTTTATCACGTTAGTTCCTCTAGCCTATTGGCCTCCCTGCATTTCTGCTTCTGCCAATTTATGGCATCGTCGACTAGGTCATCCTACCTCTCGTGTTTTTCAATTATTAGTCTTAATAAATAAGATTATTTATAACAACAAACATCTTAATCTTCAATGTCAAAATTGTCAATTAGAAAAATCATTGTGTTTGTCTTTAGGATCTATGGGTCACAAAACCTCTACTCCACTTGAATAAATTTTTAGTGATGTATAGGGTTCTGCTCTCCTTTTTTCTTCAGATGGCTATCTTTATTTTGTTATATTTGTTGATGCATACACAAAATATATATGGTTGTTATCTTTGTTGATGCATACACAAAATATATATGGTATTATCATCTTTTTGCCAAGTCTGATGTTTATTTTGTCTTTCATCAATTACAGACTCTCATTGAGCGTCAATTTTCATTAAAAATAAAATCTATTCAAACTGATTGGGGCGGTGAATAACGCAAACTATCAACTTTTTTTAAGACCATTGGTATTCAACATCGTCTGATTTGTCCTCACACTCATGAACAAAATGGCACAGTAGAACGTGGTCATAGGCATATTGTGGAAACAAGACTTACTCTTCTAGGGCAATGCAAAACACCATTCTGATTATGGAATTATGCTTTATAAACCTCGGTTTATCTTATAAATTGGATGCTTACTCTCGTTCTTGCAAATAAATCTCTGTTTGATTGTTTGTTTCTACGGTCTCCTGATTATCATTTTTTGTGTACTTTTGGGTGTCTCCATTTTCCCTTTTTTGCATCCATATAACAATCATAAATTGAATTTTCGTTCCTCTGCATATGTGTTTCTTGGTTACATCTCCTCGCACCTTGGTTATCAATGTTTTGACATTGCATCTCAACGCGTTTATATCTCTTGTCATGTCCGCTTTCATGAACATGTGTTTCCATTTGATAATTATAAATAGATTGCAAAGGTTTCCTCCACTCCCCCCCACCCAAACTGCCATTAATGTCCTCCTAAATCTACTCCATTCACCACTGTTCCCTACCCATACAGCCCTCCAACCACAAACAGCCCGCCCACCACAGCATTCACCCCTCTCTTACCTATCATCACATACATGTTTATCTAACCATTCTGCTGCAGATATAACTTGCAAATCAGTCACCCCCACCTTCCAGCGTGACCCCTGTGCTGGTGTTGGGACAACCTCTGGTTCTTCCTTTGCTCCTCTTTATTTGGCCAGTGTCCAAGCTGCTACCGACTCTACCTTTGCTGACAGTCTCGTTTCTGTCGCCAGTCCTCTGGTTGCGACAGATTCTCCCTTAGCCCCTTCGACTGGCCTAGATCTTGTAATTGATTTCTCCTCCTATCCGTTACAGCAGGACATCTTATAGCCATCTTTTTCTCCTATGTCGCCGCCGTTAACCAACAAACACCCTATGGTTCTTCGACCGTGGCAGCTGAAAACAGCCAATCTCGTTGCTTTTGCTGCCGCTGTTACTGCTTCCCCCCGGGTACTAAACTCTCCCTCTTCAGAACCTCTTACTTTCTCTGATGCTGACAAGTATATCGTTTGGCATAATCCTACGTGTGATGAGATCAAGGCTTTGCACTCTAATCACACTCGGTCTTTAGTTCCTTTTCATCCTTTAATGAACATTGTTGGCAGCAGATGGGTGTATCGGATCAAGCATCGTGCTGATGACAGCATTGAGCGTTATAAAGCACGCCTCATTACTATAGGCTTTACCCAACAGGAAGGCATTGATTATTTTGAAACCTTCAGCCCAGTTACTAAGCAAGCCATCATCCGATTGTCTTCTTCATTACGGTTTCGTGCAATTAAAAGATTCATCAACTTGATATTCATAATGTCTTTCTCAATAACGTTCTTACTAAGAAGGTCCATATGAAACAACCTCTAGGTTTTGTTGACTCTACTCTTCCATCTCATGTGTGCAGATTGCACAAGTCATTGTATGGTTTAAAACAAGCACCGAGGGCATGGTAGACTCATTTGAGTGATTATTAGCTCTCCATTGGTTTTCTTGCCTCCAAGGTTGACACCTCCCTGTTTATCTTATCTGATGGCACTAATATCTTTTATCTTCTGGTGTATGTTAATGATATCCTGCTTACGGGTAGTAACTCTGTTATGATCCATCGTCTAATACAGTTACTAAGCTTTGATTTAAAGCTTCGTGACTTAGGCATAGTTCACTACTTTCTAGGTATTGAAGTTCAGTCTACAGGTATGGGTTTGATGCTTCGTCAGCACAAATATATTGTTGACATCCTCACTCGAGCTGGTATGACTTCTTCCAAACCCGTTGACACTCTAGTCTCTCTTTTGAAAGTTACCATATTGCTAGATACTTCATTCTCTGATCCTACAAGGTTTCGTCAAATCATGAGTGCTCTTTAGTATCTTACCTTCACCCACCCAGATATTTTTTTTGTTGTTAACACAGTCTGTCAATTTATGCATGCTCTTACAAACTCTTATTGAACCGTTGTTAAGCGTATTTTACGCTACCTTAAAGGTATGACATCTTACAGTTTCCATATCACTCGCGGTTCCTCTTTTGCTTTCTATGATTTTACAGGTGCAGATTGGCTGGTAGTATTGATGATCGCAAGTTTACGTATGGCTACCTTGTCTTCTTTGGTCAAATGCCGATTTCATGGAAATCCAGCAAGCAACGCACAGTTGCTCGCTCCTCTACTGAAGCTGAGTATAAAACCTTAGCAAACGGTACTGCTGAGGTCATTTAGCTTCAATAGTTTTTAACAGATTTGTAGGTTCGCTCTGTCTCGGCACCTACCATTTGGTGTGATAACCTTGGCGTGACCTATCTCTTCGCAAATCCGATTTTCCATGCTCGTACTAAGCATGTTGAGGTAGATTATCACTTTGTTCGTGATCGGGTTGCAAAGAAAAGATTCAGATTCGTTTTATCCCCTCTTAGGATCAACTTATCGATGTATTCACCAAACCGCTTTCTGCTGCGTCCTTTACTGCTTTTCGATTCAAGCTTCGAGTCGATCCTCCACCCTTAGCTTGAGGGGCATATTATAGAATGCATAGCATGTATATATCTGAATAAAAAATTAATGTAGGATTATTCCAATATTGTAATCCTTATAGTTACTGCCGTGTTCTGCCACACACACACACACATACACACACACACACACACACACACATATACACACGCACGAAAGGTTGGCTAAGGTACATCCTAAGCCATTCTATTATTCTCAATTACTGAGAACACGTTTAAACAGGTTTATATGAAGATCATCAACAAGCATGAAAAATTAAATGAAAAAATCAATCAACAAGTCCAAGATTTATTTTAGTACAAATTATACAAATCTTTATATTTAACTTGATAACACAAATTTAAATGAATTCACACACTTCACATTGCATGTATTATACCATCAATTTCTTTTCTCAACTTTTCAATTTTTGGTTCTCTTAGTATAGTAGTAACTACATAGGTGATCTATGTTACGTTGTGGGGTCAGATCAATTTTTTCAAACCTAAAGAAAGGATGTTTAGGCGACACCAACATTTTTAAATAAGCAAGAGAAATGATACACTTGATTCACTGACTTAACTGGGTTCAATTAGCTTGTTTAATTTAATAATATGATAAAAAAAGCATCAACAATAAATAAAGGAATAAAAAAAGCAACAATTAAATATAAAAAAAGAGCTCCCAATATCATAATCTAGAGAAGAAGAAAAAAGCTTGTTGGAGACCCACCGTCACTCTGTCGTTGACACCGCTCCACCACCAAAAAGATCACATCGAGATGGTTTTTAACATCGTTGTAAAAGGCCACACTGCGAGTCTGCGACATTAAAAAAAGTTTCATGCTCCACTAAAGTAAATACCCTGAAAGCAAACCAAAAAAAATATAATGAAGTGAGCATCTAGTGTTTATATCTAATCAGATAATTTCATTTAATTAAAAAAAAGTTATTTAAAAAGGGATAAATTCAACAAAGAATGAAAAATAAAATTAAAAAACAGGGAAAACCTATGTCATTTTCAAAATTAGTGAAAAATCTTATATAAAGAAAATAATAAAAAAAATAATAGAGCTCCATATTCAATTAAATAAATGCTTAAAAATGAAACCGGAAAAAAAAGAGCTTTAAAAAAGGGAAAAAAAAACAAGCAAACTTGGTTTTCCTAAACCTGGATTAATCTCTTAAACTCACAACCCATTAAATCCTAGACCTAAACTCAGTCAAGAATCTCAACTCCCAGTCAATTTAATACTAAAAGATGAAACCGAAAAAAAATATCAATTTAAAAAGTTTTCAAAATAAAAAAATAGCAATCAAAAAAATAGAAATCAAATCTAATAGGAAAAAACCAGAAAAAGAATGAAATCATAAAAAATGAATTTTAAAAAAGATCTCAAATAAAACAAATAGCAATCAAGAGAACATAGACAAAATCTAACATATGAGAAAATCAAAGGATGCAATAAAAAAAATCTAATTTTATAAATGATTTCATATAAGAAAATAATCAAGAGAACATGGACGGACCAAATCAGAAGAAAAAAACAAATTGAAATGCTGATATTAAGATTTATATGGTCAAACGTGAAATTAAAAGGAGAAAGAAAAGAACAAGAAAACAAAAGGTCATTGGCGCCACACCGAAGGTCCATTGACCACATGTGTTGTCTAGTGATTGAGGGGGCAACACAACGAATCAAATGCCGCCTCAAAAGTCGAAGTTTGGTTGTCCAGAGACTCCTCATGCGCCACCCGAAAAGCATGTCACGTCATCAACCTTTATTAATAATTTTATGTTTATTAAATTACTAAATAGCTTTTAAGTGAGCTTGATTGTAACAAGGAAATTAGAATGAAAAGATGAAAATACTCATTGATACAAGCTAAAGAAATTTTGATTTTAAAGATATTTTAGTTATTTTAAATGTGTTTAAATTTTGATTTTAAAGCTCTTGAATACTAGTTTTTTAAAAAATAATAATTTTAAAAGTAATTTAGTTATTTTATTGTGCTAACAAAATGTTAAAAAAACCCATTTATCTAGTCAATATAATAATGACAAATAAATACTATGATAAAGATTTTATTATTTTAAGTTAATTAATTTTGTTTAGAAAAAAATATTAACATCAGTTTCAAACTACACTACTCTACTCTAGGATCAGTTCTTTAATTTTAATTTTAATAAAGCAAAAATTAGGACAGCACCATCAGATA
>Ga0325403_1001661_pt1 | contig 18839 bp, 13 predicted proteins | sample PopdelMetagenome_19_FD_205665 | JGI IMG/M metagenome (GOLD analysis project Ga0325403, IMG submission 205665) | Populus deltoides microbial communities from Bellville, Georgia, United States - Xylem-PdKOR-R4 | ecosystem: Host-associated > Plants > Phyllosphere > Stem > Wood/Secondary xylem...
AAAAAATTAATCTTACCTGTAATAGAGTGCGGATCAATAATCCAGTATTTTATACCGCGTAGACTTCCTTGTTATCTGTATTAATTTATTTGTATAGCTAGGTATTATATTCGTAGATTAATTACTGTACTAAAACTTGTGGGCCAGAGGGCACATCACCTCTCCTGCATATCCGTCATGGATATGCTTATTTCTGGCATAGTATATTTATATTTGGAATTGGTAGGCCATGGAATAATCAAATGGCCGGTGAGTGTGTAACCACATTTATCCACAGTTTATTTCAACTTTTTTTATTTTTTATTTCAAATTAAGTTTTTAATATTTTTATATTATTTTAATATGTTGATATAAAAAATAAATTTTTAAAAATAAAAAATAATCTAAAAAAATATTATCTTACTAAAAAAAAATACCACTTTAATGACTTACCGTGATTTTTTTTATTAAAAAAAGGGTCCAAGGGAACTTTCTTAGAGAAAACACTATCTTGTACTGCTATATATTAAAATGTATCCCCACAGGCGGTGGCAGAGACAGAGTCGATGATAGGATCCAAGTGTGGACACCACCACCTGCTCCAGCCTTTATTAGCCAGCTTCCTGCAGTGGCGAAACCCGACAGAGCTGTCACTTCCAAGATTTGAAATCAGCCATCCACTCACGCACAGTCCTCCGAGAAAACCACCAAATGCCGTGCCTACCCTATTCCATGCTTCTATGCTACAAGTTAAATTCTACCCAACTCTTTTGTTTTTTTAGTTTAAATTGTTTTTATTTAAAATATATTAATATAATAATTTTTTAATTTTTTAAAATTTATTTTTACATTATTAGATAAGAATGATTTGAAAATATTAAAATAAAATTTCAAATCTCTTGAAAATTGTTTTTAAAACGGAAAACAACGAACTTTAGAGCTATTTTCCGTGTGTTTTAATTTTTTTAATAATTTTATATATTAATATTAATATTTAAAATAAAAAATATTTTAATATATTATATTTCACATTACAAAAAAACACACTAAGCACTCGAAGAATTAATAAAATAAAAAAGGGCACTAATCGTTGATAAAAAAAAATTAAATTGGGTTGATAAAAAAGAAAAACTTTCATAAATTTGAAACACAGGTACCGGTGACAGCCTTTAATATCGTTGATCAATGATCGATGAAAAAGGAAAGAAGCGATCAATGGTGACTGTTAGATCGGTGGCCTGACAGTATTGCACTTAATGGTTACCACGTGCTATTTATTACCTCTACCTTCCAAATTTAGCTTCCTTAGGATGTGATTCTGACGTGGCTCCTAGTTTTAGAGATCCCACGTGGTCACTGCGACAGGTCAGAGACGCTCTTCTCTGCTTTCACTTTCACAGACCCATTGACGGGTCATTTTTACGGGTTAATGCTTCCATCCTTATATTATTTTTATTTTGTACTTGAAAGCCCTCTTCGCCCCTTTCAGATTAGGAGACAGGTCGTTTTCATGGTAACGCCAAACCTTCTAAAACAAATTTTATTATAATTAATACTGCTCTGAATTTCAAAAGTTTTTTTTTTAAACGATATAAAAAGATGATGAGATGAAAAATAATAATAAAAATACCCACATATATAATAATTATAATATAAGAAAATTCAACCGTGTTGCCATTCCAAGGGCATAAATACAACGACACAACACGTAGACCACCCAAGGGCAATGAGATGTGATTTTTTTTTTTCCTGTTTTAATTGGGTTTTTTTTTTAGTTATTTGGTAAAATTATCTTGCTCTTGAGGCTGCCAGCAGCCTGAGCCTAATACGACAAATAGACTGGGACGCGAGAGACGAGGCAAGGAATGGATTGAGAATCAAAATTTGTTAAAAGTCAATAGCTAGACCAAGTTAGGTAGACTAATCAACGATCCCTTTGGACTTTTTGGAGGGTTTGGCGATGAACTTTGATTCCCCTTTTCTGATAATAATAATAATAATAAAAACAAACACCTCCTCTAATAATAACATTATGTTTACGCTATCTTAATCAATTAATAATTTTAATTTTTTTAAAAAAATTATATAATAATTAATTTTAAAACTCATAAAATTAATTAAAATATCTCAAACATCCACATTAATAATAAAAAATATTATTGTGAATCGCACACTTGATGCACCAAGGGATATTGAAAATCTTGGGCAGCATGAAATGAATTTTTTTTTAATACTTAGTGTATCTTGAATCAGCCTACATGTATCAAATTAGATTTTTATACCCAAGATTTGTAAAAGCAGGATTTACACTTTACAGTCCACGATGACCATCAATATTAATAGGCTGAAAAAATCAAACTGAACACGTGAAAGACATGTATCTCGCTCCTATTCACCCTACCAACTCAATCACCCACAGTGGTTAAGAGCGTGTTTAGTTACGCGGGAGCGTCCACGTTTCCTACGTTCTATTAAAACAAGCTGTTTGGTTAACAGCTAACCACGTTTTCAAATTTCATGGGGCCCACACAAATTGCGTTCCAAACGCAGGATAAGCAAAAACAACTATCTGTTACCTTTTGTCGTGGCTGCTGTTCACAAAACGCTGCAACCTTTACCAAAAAATTTAGCCCTATTTGTCCTCAACATCACGGTCGTCTCCCCTACTCCACATTCGCATCCCAGGGCTCTCCTCCTCCACAGCTGCCCTCTTCTAAAAAAATCAGTACTCCTCATCGCGCTTTCAGTACACACACTCTTTGTCCATTCTCTCACACAGAGTGTCACCAGTGTTTGTAGCCGAGTGTAGATCAAGCCCATCTGCCACCGATCTGCTGCCATGATGAGCTCCTTTCACGGTTGAAGAAAACACGCACTGAACCAGGTAATTTTATTCGCACTTGACCTAAAAAAATGTATAGATCTTGCCTTATCAGCTAAAACAAACTGTTTTCTCTAACCAAAATTGTCTCTTGCTGTGTGTTTTCTTTGCCGGAACCAAAGAGAGCTTCGAAATCAGCCTCTTGGAAAGCTCAAGCACAAGCATCTTACCAATCTCTGTCTCGGTTGCACAAGAAAATTCAAGGTTAGTTGGTCTGTTTCGGTTGCACAGTTACTTTATATCTCTAATTCTCTTTTTACATGTGCTTTTGGCTGTGCGTGGTGTGAAACCATCAAAATATTAACATTTCCTTACGCTGTTATGCATAGCTAGTCACAAATATATGTGCTGTCGTGTTAAAGACTTTGGTTTTGATGTGGATTTTTTATTTAAATGGGAGCTAGCTAGTCATTACCTTCATTGTCTCTGCTAAATTTGGTTTAGCATTACTAGAATGATTCTTTGTTTTTTATTTAAATTAGTAAATTTAATCAAGAAAAGGTTATTCATTGCTGTCAAGGGAAGGTTTGAAGAGAGTGGAGTAGTACTTTATGTTAGCTAGAATTGCTGCAAAATTTTTTTTTGATCAACTGGGACAGGATAAAAATTATAGGATTTTGTCAAACATAAAGGATGTGATTGCGGAGTGCGGAATGTGAAAAGGGGATGGTCTTTTTTTCTTAGGAAAGAAGAGAGCATAGGATTTTTCAATATGTGGATATTGGTGTTGTGGAAATTAAGAGTTTCTTTTGCACCGGTTTATTAGTTTAGAGTGGCAATTGAAATTAACCTGTTAATTGTATATTAGACAAAACATTTTAGCCGAGAACATGGACGATTCTCAATCACAAGATAAGGCTTGTTGGACTAGAGAGATGTTGCACGCTTTTTGTGACATATGTATTAAAGCAATTGAGCAAGGTATGCGACCCAACACACATTTCGACAAAGTTAGGTGGAAATATGTTATGAATTGCTTTAAGGATCAAACTGGCCATGCATTAACGAAAGCACAATTAAAGAATAAGTGGGACGGAATTAAAAAAGATTAGAGAATATGAAAAAAGTTGATTTCCGAAACAGGAGTAGGATGGAGTGCTGAACTAGGAACAATTGCGGCTCCTGATGAATGGTGGAAAGCTAAAAACCAGGTCTGTTTTTTTAGTATGTTTAGAGCTGTAATAAATTGTTTGATTGCGTGCTTTTACATCATTTTTTATGCATTTTTTTCTTCATTGTCCCTTTGTTGTAGGAGATACGCGGAGCAAGAAAGTTTAGGCATGTTGGCATCGATCCAACATTGTGTAGTAAATATGATATCATATTTACAAACACTGTTGTTACCGGTCAGTATGCTTGGGCTCCATCACAGGGTCTGAATTCTGATGAAGATAGTGTCGGTCAAAGGCAAACTAACGCAGTAAATGAGGACCCTGAGCTGCAGGAAGGTAGTGGAGATTCTGAGGAGGATAGTCTACCAAATTTTGTTGCCGATGTCAATAATATGGTGGCTGGTGTCAATTTTTCCAACAGCACAAGCAATCCCACTGGTAGTAATAGGAAGAGAAAAGGTGTGCAACAAAGTTCCCAATAAAATTTGAAAAAAAAGGGGTGCCGGAAGGGGATCGCATTTGTTTGCGCGATTAGATAAGTTAGTTGATAGTGTGTCTACCAAGAGTGAATGCACGTCAACTGTTTTTGATAAAAAACGATGTAGCATAGAAGAAGTGATGAAGGAGTTTCACTCCATTGAGGAAGTGGTGTTCGACAGTGAGCTGTATTGTTTTGCAACTGAGTTTTTCATGGTTAGAAGTAGGAGGGAAATGTGGGCAGCAATTGGTGATATGGACCGAAAATTTCAGTGGCTGAAATTAATGTTCGATCGAAGGGCAACCTACAGACCTTGAAGTAAGTTTACATTTGCTTTAGGGAAAAATAACAGTTATGTATGTTATTTTGTGTTATATGTCGCAACAATTAAATTTTGTTGTGTCATATGTTTTGGTAATTATTGCATGCATTTCATATTTCAAGTGTTTTTGAATGTTTAGCACACTTCTAATGTTTGATTTGTATGCCAATGAGCCGTTAACATGTTGTATGGTTATGTGTTTTCTCACAGTTAAAAGTCCACAAAAAGGTTAGGTGCATGAGGTGTTGCTGCGGCTGTAGAATTGCCAAATGGTTGATGCAAACGGTTATGCCTTTGCTGTTTTTTCCCAGGTTTCTTAACTTGTAACGTATCATATGTTGAGCAATTCCTTTGTATTTTTAGTTGTTGGCTTATTGGTTATGTTTGAGATGTTTTTAACAGCTATTTTTGTACCTTTTACAAGCTGTAATTGTATGTTTCATGTTGACTTCTATAGCCTAGTTTGAATGGCTGGAACACTTTGTGTTCAGTTTGCTTTTTCAGCCTTGAATTTCATATTGTAACTTGAGGGATTTCATGGTTTTTTATGAGTTGAATGACAGCTGATTGGTTGAATGTTAATTGACTTGAATTGCTGCTACAGCCATGAATTATTGTTCCTTACTTGAATGTTTGATTGTGGGTTGAATGACAGTTGCTGGGTTGAATGGTTGGTCATGGTACAAATACTGGTTTGCTGATGGGTATGGCAGTAAATGTATGTTGGTTTGTGCTGTGTGTGTGTTTCTATTTAAAATGCATTATCATTCCAAAGCATTTTCATTGGCTGGCCATAAATTTTGCAAGCATTCCCACGTGTATTGAGGGCTGTTTTCAGGAGGTTTTGTTGTTGTTTTTACACTGCAACGTCAACTTCATTGACTTTAGAAGGTTAGTTGTTGATTTTAAGGCTGTTTTTTAGTTAATACAGCTTTATCTTTATGTTTTGTTATCAAATTTAGATGGTAAATCTGATAGGGCTGCTATTATTGTAAATAAAGCAAGTTTATTTTTTGTTTTTTCCTATTTATACAACAGTCCCTTATCTTTAGTTTTTTTTCCTCATGAAACCTTAATGGCCTGCCACCCACCACATATTTCAAGCATGCCAACGTGTATAAACACTGTTTTGAGGGTTGAATTTAAGTTTGTACTGTAAAATATTGAATGCATTACTTATAAGTAAAATGTGTGTGATTCGTTGGGGTTGCTTCAATTTAAATGTTTTTTGCTTAAATTAATTTCGCCGTAAATAAGTTCGATTATTAGGGATTGCTGCAATGAAGATGTTTTGGGATAAGTTAATGTCGCCATTAATGTTTAAAATAATGTAAATAAATTACGCAGTGAAAACTGTCATGTTACCGTTACGTTGCAGGTTGAAAATTACAATTATTATTTTGTTGAAAAATATTGAATGAGTTACGTATAAGTTAAAGATGTTCGATATTTAGCGCTTCATCAACCATAAATGTTTTGTGTTAAGATCGTCATTAACGACACAACAAATAAAAAAATATTATTCAATGAACATGTATTATTTACCGATACTGTGCAGGTTGGAAATTGATATTAAGTTGTGTTTGTAGATATGGATCCGAATTGGTTTAATGCGCTTTTTGATGACCATTATGAAAATGTTATGAATAATATTGGTTGATATGTGTCGGATGGGTTTGCTGGTACAAGTTCAGTAAGTGGTTTTGGAGGTAGTGTCGGTTATGGTTATGGGAACTATAACAGTGAGGTTCAGGACTACGACCTAAATCAACAGGATGACAATGACAATGGTGATTTATTCTGGCTTAGAGAGTGTGATCGAACTAAATTAGTCATATGCACTGCTGGAGCACTGACGATGTATTACAATACGTATATTTACAAAGAGCCATGTATGAATTCATACAACACTGGCATGCGATGGTTGACGGAAATTTTAAATAGGCATTGGATGCGTTGTATGAACATGTTTCGGATGGATGCGGACACATTGAAGAGTTTGACTTTAGAGTTGGAAACGATGTACAGGTTGAAATCGTCTAGACGGATGAGTGTTATTGAGAAAGTAGGCATGTTTCTCTACACTTTAGCTCTAGGTGCTTCAAATAGAGAGGTGCAAGAGCGTTTTCAGCATTCAGGTGAAACAATTTCCAGAAATTTCAAAGAGGTTCTTCGTTCAGTGTGCTTGCTAGCAGCTGATTTCATTAGACCAGTAGATCCGGAATTCACAACAACACCATTGGAAATTGAAATGAATTCGAGATACATGCCCTATTTGAAGGTAAGCAATACTCTGTACAGGTAGTTAAATATTTCAAAAGGTTACAATCAAATATTTAAGTGTAATTAAATTGCTTCGGCAACAAATTTTTTGTTTTTGTAGAATTGCATTGGAGCGATTGATGGAACACATGTACGTGCATGTGTTTCACAAGAAATTCAAATACCATTTATTGGTAGAAAAGGTATACTGACGCAAAATATAATGGCAACATGTAGCTTTGACATGCAATTTACATTTGTTTGGGCTGGGTGGGAAGGTAGTGCTCACGATACAAGAATATTTTATGAGGCGATTGGAAATACAAACATACAATTTCTGCGGCCACCGGAAGGTATTAACCCAAAAAAAATTATGGTTGTTGTTCAGCTAGTCTAATTTCTTTTTGTATGAAGTATTTTGTAAGCGTTAAACAATTAGTACATTTATGCAGGGAAGTATTATCTCGTTGATTCGGGATATCCGAATGAATATGGTTACTTGGGTCCATATAGAGGGGAAAGATATCATCTTCCAGAATTTCAGCGACGAGGGCAACCGCGAAGTCGGGAGGAACTATTCAACCGAGTCCATTCATCATTACGATGTGTTATCGAACGTACATTTGGAGTTTGGAAGAAAAGATGGCGAATCTTGCAAACCATGCCTGAGTTTCCTTACAAATCACAGGTTAAAATTGTTGTCGCATCAATGGCGCTGCACAACTATATTCGACGGATGTCAGGCCAAGATGTTGCATTCAACAAGTTTGATAGCCATCCTGATTTCGTTCCTCCAGATATTTTTCCCGATGTCGTTCCACAATCACAAAGAACTGGACACCAGAGTGCGTCGCGTATGGATTATATTCGTGATGGCATTGCAAATAGTTTGATGGGGCAATAATGTTTAATTGTAATAACAAATCACGCTTTTCTTATGTTGCTAGTATTTATGTGGACAAAATGTTTTATTTTCTCTTAACACAAAGAATTCTTTTATTTATGTCATTTTTCATCATTTTGTGTACCAAAGCAACCGCAACCACATGTTTAATCAAACATGTTTTTAACAACAATAAAGTCAAACCACACTTTTAACCAAACACTCAAATTATATACACAAACCACAGAAAAAGTACCTTTTAAAAATATCACTTTTTTCCAACCGCAACCACAACAACAACAGCAATACCAAAGACACTCTAAATCATCACTTTTCTATTGCTCTCTTCCTTTCCCTGACCTGTAAACAGGGGCCAAATTTACGATGTGGTAAATTTCGCAGAATTAAATGTTTAAATAAATTATTTTGGATACTACTATCAACAGATCAGAGTGGCGCAGCGGAAGCGTGGTGGGCCCATAACCCACAGGTCCCTGGATCGAAACCAGGCTCTGATAAAAAGAGTAGCTTCCAGCGTTGCATTTTTAACGACTTGAACTTTAAATTGGTACTGACGTGTCGAGATACGGGTGGAACACGGTGTCAACGATATATCGCCAATAAAGGAAAAAATCCCGATACGATAAATAAAAAACACTCTCACCAAACATATCGTAAAACGAGAAGAGAGACGATAAACCAGGAGCGAACAGATTGGCCGGAGGAGAGAAGGAAAATGAAGGAAGAAAGATGATAAAACCTAAATCTTTTAGTATAACCGTGTTTTAAAAACAATTTTTTTTAGTTTTAGCTTTAATTTTTTTTTTCAGTTCTAGTATTAATATAAAAAATAAATTCAAAAAATATTATTTTAATATATTTTAAAATAAAAAATACTTTAAAAAACCTTAAAAAAAAACACTTATAAGAAGACCCTAATAGCAAAGTCCAAAATATCACATGATAAATAAAAAGAAAAGAGAAAAATCCCACATCTGCAACCTCGGATTATCTCTCCGTCAACTCTCCCCTGTCTCTCTTTGTAAGCTTCTCTTGGTTCTCCTCTTCTTTCAATTATTTCTCTCCTCCTTTCCCTTTTCATTATTTATTTATTTATTAATTAATTTCCATTTCAAAAATTTCTCTCTCTATTTTTTGTTTGGTTATTGAGAAATGATGTCGCTATTAAGTTCTTGAAGCCTTTCTATTCTTACAAAATCATTTAAGGAAAAAAAATGTAAATCAAAGCAATTATAAAATAAGTTGAGTATCAAGGGATGGATTTTAAGGCAAAATTTTAACTTGTTATATTATAATTGGAATTCTAGATTAATTTTATTATTTATATTGCTTAGTTACATGAATGATTATTTAAAATTATTTACAAATACATTGATAGTAATAATATTGCCATTTATCATAAATATTTTCTATTCCTTTGAATTTGATTGAATAAATGCTAATTTTTTTGTTTATTTTTTTTAGTTGGCTACAAATTTTCTAGTTAATCAGAAAGTTAAATAAAAATTATTTTTACTGTTAATCTAGCCTATCTCTTAAAATACGTTTTTTAAAAATAACATAGTTATTATTAAATAATCATATTAAATCGGGCTTGATTCAATAACTATGTTCCTATTATCATTTCTATTTTAAAAATTGATGATAAATAATAATAATAATAATAATTTCTCATTCATGAATGATGGAGATTGCCTATCTAATGTTCGAGAAGAAGAGAATTTACTCTTTGTGGGTAAAAGTTACCGGTAAACAAAATGTTTTTAAAAAAACACTAGCAATATTTGTTATTTTAATGCTGGACCTTAGTTAAACTTATCTAGTTGATAATTTCAAAAAGTGAAGCTCAATGGGCTTCAACAAGCTCAAAAGTTAAAAGCAAATAAGCCCAGTATTGAACCACAAAAAGCCCACCAATAACATAATTTCTCAACCCATCTTAGAATAATCTTAACCTTCAAAACAAACTAACCTCAAACACGTCATCCTCCTCCTCCATTTTCTTCTTCGCTTCCTCTCTCCGCTTCTTCTCTCCCCCCCTTCACTTCTCTCTCTCAACAATGGACTACGATTTCAGAAACAGAACAAGCTCACCGTACGACACACCATCGACGATGCACAGATCATCGACGCCGTCAACAGCACCACAACCTAGCCATCCGATGTACGGACCGCCTTCTCTCTATCCAACAGTGAATCAACCTGGTCACACCGTAATCCCTCACGCACCCCGCCACCATTCTTTCACTCAGCAAGCCCCCTCCTCTCCTTCCTGTAAGTAAACTCACATGATCTTGATAACCAGTATTTGATCATTTTAATCAATCAATTAGTTAATTTGTAAATTTGATTTGTTGATTGATTGCAGCAGGATTAGGGATTCGGGTTATGATAAAACCGGAATACCGCATCACTCCTCCAGTAATGTTTTTCTTTCTTTCTTTTTTTAATTAATTGATGATTATTTTATTTTTATTTTTGTTAATCTGTTGTTTAATGTCTTGATTTGCGTTATAGCCACAATTGACACCACAAACAGTGGAGATTCCGCGGAGTAGTTTTCAGTTTGATTTTGAGCTTGAGAGACAGATTTTAGCGGAAGCGGAGAAGGATAGCCCGAATTGGAGTAGGCTGCTTGGTTTGGAAAATTCGCCTCCCAAACCGTTACAGTCGACCTCTTCAGTAGTAAGTCTTCTTTATATATATATATATATATATATATATATATATATATATATATATTTTACGTGGAGTTGATTGAGAGAATTTGGTTTGGTTGTTTTTGGAAACATGATGAGTAATTTGTATAATTTCCTGGTACAGTGGACTTCACTGTTTATTATTGTTTAGAGGGAGTCTGGATAATTTGATTGATTTGTGTGATGATTACCTATGAAATAGGTAAGATAGAATTGTTGTTGTTAACTTGAAATCGGAAAATTATGGAGCTGTAAAAACAAAGAGTGGTGATTGAGAATTTTATATACATTTGATTAGGTATTAGTATAAGAAAATCAGGAGGATGAGAAATGGAGGGAGTAACGTGTACTAGGAGATGGCTAATTTGAAGCCTCTCTTTGTCACAATCCATGCTACTTTCCTCCTTGGAATTGTCTTCTCTTCCTTTTATGTTTTCTCTGCACATACTCTGCCAAGTCCTCCAATTCTTGGTTCCTCTCTCATTGTTGGAAAATGTACCTTCAAAGCTGATAGCATCAACTCCTCTGTTGGTGATATTATATGTGTTTTGAGATATTTATAGTTGCAGTACCGACTTATACTATCCTAGTGGTTGACATTCGCTTACTCACATTTGATTGAGTGGATTTGGATGTGTTTGGAAATGAAATGTATCGTTTGAGAACCTTGTGATATTTAAGCAGTTTTCCCTTGGGATTTATGTGAATGAAGTAGGAGGGGTTGTCTATAGGCTTGGTGCATGGAGACCAGATTAATTAAAATGAATGGTGTAGTGAACTCCACTGTTATATTTGGTTAGACTCCAGATAAATTTGTTGTTCTGGCAATTATTACTCATGAAGTAGGAAAGAATCCTTTTTGTGACGTTTGATGATTGTATGCTAGTTTATTTTATGCATTTGAGAAACGCATGTGTGGACTTGATTAGTTCACGAGACCAAGTTTTCTGCTGTTGAGTTGTGAAATGGATATTATTGATAATGCAGGGTCCAACTGCAGATCCTGTGGTGAGAAAGTACATTGCAATGGGACTCAATCGAGATGCTGTTCCTCTTGCAGTTGCAAACTATGGAGATAATCCGCCAAAGGTATTTTCTTGGGTTTAGTTTTGCGCTTGTTAACTTTAATTGCAAATAGTAAGATGTTAGGGAATCGGATAGCTGCTATGGTTTTATTATTAACTAATATTGAGTTCTTTCGTCTTTGAGGGTATTTCAAACAGTAAAACGTGTTTTTTGTGAGGGTCTAGTCATAGCAATTGCTTTACCTCTCATTTCTATCTTGAGATTATTCATCCCTGCGCCTGCATGTTTGTGTGGGTGTGCTAGTCTTGGTATTTACCTCTCCTTTCTTGTGATTATTAATCATTGGAATCTTAGCCAATTCCTATAGAACACAATTCAAAGAGCATGGTTTTTTTCCATGCTTCAATGCATCCATACATTCACACACACTCACGAGAGGGGGGACAGAAGCAACTGGCTTATAAGAAAATCTTCCTGCAAGCAGCAGTTTAAATGAACGAATACCTTTATGCTCCTTTCCTCCAGGTTCAGGAATTTGTCAACGGCTACACCCTTCTACAAGAAATGGGATTTCCATCAAACAAGGTAGCTGACGCTTTACTCATGTATGACAACAACACGGACGAGGCATTGGCACATTTCCTTAACAGTTCATAACAAGCATGCCTTAATTAGACGTTTGTGTTTGATATTGATAGTTAAAATTGACGCTACACGATTAAGTATTGTAGCCATGTTTGCCAGACTGCAATATGATTGTAAAAAAGATACCAGACCGGTTTTTCCTGGTCATTTGCTTGTATGTAGTACCCTCTTTTGTTTTTGTACCTTGTAATATTTTAGTAACCCATGTTGAATTCCTTTGCAAATCGATTAGCCTTATCTTCACTGAAATCTCATTCAAGAAAGAACACGCTCCCTCCTATTTCATCAGCGAAAGAATCATCAGCATGCATGTTACATTGTTCATATGGGTACGGAACACTATCTCTTCTTACTAACTCGTATAGATGACACAAGATTCAAACCAAAGAAAAAGAAGCAGCAGCCTCTCTGTAGCCAGTTTGTGTGGATCCTCAAGCCCTCCCTATCTGAAGTCTATCAAAACCCGACAAGCATAAAATCCTGAGGGCCTAGATGCCTGAAAGTGAACTTAAGAACAAATCGCTCTATTCATATTTGCTTCTTCCATTTCCGGAAACAAATCAAACCCCAGAACAAATCGCTCCTGAAAAAGAAATGATAACTGTCCCATAAGAAAAAAGAAAAAAAATATTCAAATTTCTATTTATTTATCCCAACAAATTTGTACACCAAAAATCCAGGTATTTTTCCTTTCCAACACAACTTTTGACCAAATAACACTGTCAAAAACACATTTAGAAATAATATAGTTTTAACAAAGATAAGATTGATTGAAAATAGCGACTTTGACAAAAAAAAAAAAATCAAACCGCAAACTAACCCTAACTCCAAGCCCAACCTTACCCCAAATACAAATTCTAAACAAAACCCGAACCTAAACCATAATCCTAAATCTAAAAAACAAACAATAATGAATCACTCTACAAACAAACCCTAACTAAATATAATAAATTTTTTTAGCTTTTTTTTATTTTTTGATTTGTTTAGGGTTTACCATTAACCCAATACTGGAGAGTATAATTCAATAAAAACCCCACACTAAATGATGGAATTGAAAAAAAAAACCAAAAGATTTAAAAAAAAAAAGCCAAAAAAACCAAAAGATTTTATTATATTTAGTTAGGGTTTGTTTTTAGGTTTTATTGATTAGTGTTTGTTTTCAAGGTTAATGATTATTATTAGTGTTTAGGGTTTGTTTTTGAGATTTAGTGATTAGTGATTAGTGATTAGTGTTAGTGTTTAGAGTTTGTTTTTTAGATTTAAGATTAATGTATTGTTTAGAGTTTGTATTTAGGGTTAGTTTGAGGTTAGGGTTAGAGTTAGTTTGAGGTTTAATTTTTTTAGTCAAACTCAATATTCCAAATTGTGTTTTCTATTAAAGTCATTATTTTCAATCGTATTTTTGTTAAAACTGTGCTATTTTCAAAATATTTTTTTAACCTGTGCTAGTTTTCAAAAAAAAACCCAAAAATTCTTCAAAGGCAAGCTAAATCTGATCGGGTCACATCACCAAGGCAACATTCCGTGTGTGTGTGTGTTTGAGAGAGAGAGAGAGAGACAGAGACAGAGAAGTGAGGGACCTGATGACCATGATGAGCAGCAAAACTTCCCTTCATCAACATGTAGGACATTAAGCCCAAGAAACCAGGATCCAGCACTGACATCATCATGTGCATAGGTTCGAAGAATAGATCTGCACTCAATAATTTTGGATTCAGACATTGCTCCATGCTGGTCACTGGTCACGTAACAGATGCAACAGAAGAAGAAAAGACTTTACCTATTTATTGACACAAATTTCGCTAAAGCTCGTGATATGACATACATCTCACCTGAAGCATGGCGAAAATACCTGTTGAGTGGAAGAAAGAAAGTTATGTTTAAAAAGACAAGCATGGAGTGGTAAAACTAAACAAAAACCTGACAAGCCTCTTGTCCTAAATTCTGCAGCATTGCATGTGTAATTGATGCAGATAGATTACAATAGCACGCATTCAAATTATTCGAGTATTGACTGTTTATTAAAAAAAAAATAGCTTGTATTAATGTGAATTTCAAACCAAGAGTGCTCGAACAACTTGAAGGTTGGCGTTACTTGCAGCCAGGTACCACATTTCAATTTTTATAATCATGCACTACAACCAAGCTTAATGACATTTAGTTTTCGACATGATTCCACATGTTTAGTTAATGGTGAGAAACAGATCAAATGGCAAAGCTGCATTACGAGAAGAAGAGAATCACTTCCTCATTTCAAACAGTTGTTCACAACGCACAGGTTTAGGTATGCTGCGAGTTTATTAAGAAGATTATGAACAATGTTGATGCCCACTAAAATAAAATTGAGAGAAATTCATTATATTTATATCTTGCAAAGATGTAAGAAACAGATTTATAAGTTAGAGGTGTCAGAATCATGGTACGTCGAGAACTTCCATGTACTTGAATATACATTTCGTTATGGTATAACTTACGATTTCTTATCACCAAACTTCCACCAATCTGGTTCGTACCATTTATGACTCCTGCCAAATCTCAACAGTAGAGTTTGAAAATAAGAAATTAAATGATAAAGAGTCACAAATCCAATTCCACTTATGTCGTTAATTGACTTTTAAGGAGAAACTCACGGTTCAGAGAAAACTTGGCCTGATTTCATACAACCAATATAAGCACGAGGCTTGTCAAAATGAGCAGCCAGTGCAGTTCCTAAAGCATCTGTGAAGAAGGAGAAGTGATAAGACAAGTGCTTTCATAACATTAAATAAGTTGGAGAGATGTAATCTAGAATATAGTAGTACTGCTAGTCAGAAGACCTTATCAATTTTCCTAATGTCTTTTCAGATTAAAAATGAAGAATGCTGACAATACTTTAAGTATGTGACTATCTACAATCAGTGTTGCTAAAAGGACTGGGCACAATAAATCCGCAACATCTCTTGGAGCCTAGATGCAAGGTGCATATCACAGAGGCACGCCTAGGCAAAATTAGGCATGTATTTGAAATATAACAGATAAATATTTTTTTATTTGCCAAAAAATAATTTAAAATAAAGAAAACATAAAGAGCTGCAAATTTGCCCGGAAGAGAGAAAGCGAATAAAAGGAAATAAAAACAGAGAAGGCGGACATTTTCCCGTGAAAGAAATGAATTGCTTAAGTGCTTCTCATATTGCGTGCCTAATTTACTGGTTCAGAAGCACATCAATCCTGAGGCTAGGTGCCTTGCATGCCTAAGGTGCATTTTCAACAACAATGGATATTGATTTATATTGTACTTTTGCGAGAAAAAAAGAGAGGTTTACTTCATCCTTCCCTGCCCAAAAAAGATATAAATCACTAGGTTGGGTTTTGCACTAGAATCTATGCCTTTGAAGCTGTAGATTTGCAATTCAAAAGGAAGTTTATCTCCGAACCTCTAAAAACTCGAAGAACCAGCATAGAATCTTCAACATTAAAACGTGTCTTAATCTTGGTAAACAACAGTTCTACACCCTGGTGATTAAAAATTCATCCTCTATTTTGTAATGGTTATACCATGCCATACTCAAATCAGTTTTCCATATTAAAATTATTATTCAAATATATATATATATATATAAACATACATGCTTCTTGATAGATTGATATTGACGGATAAAGTTGTTTAGTGAAGCATATAAGTTTATTGAGTAAACAAAGAAAAAAAAATTTATTTGGTCATGCAAACTATGCAACAGAGAAAACCAAAACTCAGAAGGCCATGATGTATAAATCCATCTTTGATGATACTAACCAATAGTCACATAGATATTGTCATTAACTTTAGCATAAAACTCTGCATCCCATTTATCTGCAGCATATGCGAAGAACAATCTAGCCTTTTTTGGAAGGTCCTCTGTTCCCTCCACAAGGTCATCCTGTGAACAAAAAGCATCAAGTGGTTGAGCCTATATAAGAAAGGGCTATATGTAACAACCAGAAGAGTCCATATATACAAGGGTTGCTTCTATGTTTTTGGACTTAGTATGCTTCTGGTATTTTTATTATATGTTATGACTTCTTATCTCTGCTTATTTACTCACATAAAAATGTTCAGTTGGCCTATGGATCATATATTTTAAAAGTTAAGCACCTTATACAATGGCTTGAAAACATCCTTATTCAATGGGTCTTTTTTTCTCTTTTGATGAATAATTCAATGGGTCTGTTAAATTATAAAGGGAAAGAATAAGAATAAGAATCATAAAATCATGGCATTCTAAAATCACCACATATCTCATTAACATACAAGAATGATGAAGTCATTAGACTGCCTGTTTTCATTGTCAATACCACGATCCAAATTGTCCCCGGGATTTGCACTGCAAGAGAACACGGAGAACCATTTTTTTATGCTTTCGTCATGGTCCATGATAGTGGAAAGGAGTACTGAAAGGAAATATATTACGGAAACATCAACAACAATTATGCATGGATACCTTTTACCAATGACAAAGCGTGCAACTATTCCCTTCTCGTTCTCCATTTTTTTCAACATTGCACCTGAAAGGATGGAAGTTGACTTTGAGATTCCCAAAGAAAATTAGAATACAAAAACACCATTGCATGTTTCATGCAACGATAAATGAAAAGAAAACCAAGTTAGAAAGAGCATACTGTATTATACGAATATGATTCAGAGGTTAATAAATCCTAGTAAAATATATCAATCTTAAGAAGAGAAGGTTAATCAAATAATTTAATGACGGTGGCCGTAGCAAAATTCACTAATGCAGTCAGAGGTCCATGAACAACCACTATTATTCTGCAAGGGTACTGTACTTCTTATTGGGACATGTCTATTACTTGCTTTCCTGCTGCATTAAACGTTTCCTACATACCTCCATTTCTCATTTTGAGTCCTCAACTACCCAAACTATGGCTGCCACTTTTGTTGTTATTATTGTTTTTTCCCTACATATCTACTTTCCAAATGATGCCCACAGTAAATTCAAAGGTTATAGTTAGACTCTCTGGGACTCCATCTACAGTTCACAATTTGGTCCATTTCAAATGCCATTTACATATTTGGAAACATGTCTCCGGTTGATTGCTGCCATGAATATACAAAATTATTTTACACCATTTAGGGTTTTATTTATTTGGTTAAAAAGAATAGCTACTTATATAATTATCATGAATCCTAGCACTGCAGCATCACTATGAAAATTCTTCCCATCGTTCCTCTCTTATTCATTTTCTGCAGTGCACCCCAAATACCCATAATTCTTCAAAAGAACTTTGAGCAAGATGACTTCCATTTTCCAACCTAAGCAAACGAAATCTCACTGAACCAATACGTACAACAAAAGCAAAACCATGAGACCACACAATATCCTACCAGTTCCCATCCACGCCTTTCGGACTGCATCCCGATTGTTCTTATTGCCAAACCTTGTCATTATCCCAATCACAACAAGATGCCTTTTCTTTGCATGAGCCCCATCATTCTCTGTTAAGAGCTTTGAAGTAAAACCCTCTTGCTTAGCTGCGGCCAATTCTGTCTCAAGAGCTGATAACTTCTTCTGTTGTTCCCTAAACAAACCATCGCCCCATTCAATAAACCACAAAACAGGCAAAAGATATATCATATATCAAACCAAACTATCAATCAAATTACCTGCAGGCTATTATTTTCAATGTATCATCCACTGATATTGCAGATTGGCCCTAAAATGAGGAAATCAATATTACTCTATATAAATTTCAAACACAATACACCAAGATCACTACTTTGTAATCAAAACCCAATCTAAAAAATTCATCAAGAATCCAAAATCAACAAATTACAAAGAAAAAAAAACACAAAGGAAATAACATTCAAAGCCACTTAATAACAGCAAAATTGAAAACCCACCTGCCCAGTTATCCTATCAAGCTCTTTAATCAAATAAACCCTGTTTTGTGATTCCTGCCATAACCTATAATCTCACATCAAACCCAGCACACAATTCAGACTAAAACAAGAACACACTAAATAAAGTTTCGATCTTTCATTAGTCAAAACACAAAAAGTTTGAATATTTCTTAGTGATTGAAATGGCGGTCAATGATCAAGATAGTAAGATTAGAGGAGGAAACAAAACATACCTGCCAGAAACATAAATGGAAGCAAAAGTAGCAAACATTGAGAGTAACAAAGTGGAGATTCTTGATCCAGAAACCATACTTGATGATGCCCTGTTAGTATTAAATCCTTTACTACCACCAAGCATCTTTAATGCCTTTGATTATCAGGATTTGATGGGATTATTGCGAAAGACTGTTATGTTATTACAAAGTAAAGCAAGGAAATATTAAAAATGCAAATGTGGGTTTTGTAATTAGAGACAAGATCGAGTGAGTGAGTGAGGGAGTTTAGTTGATAGATTGGTTGGTGATCTGTTCGTTGGAACTAGCCAGCTGTTGGTGTTTTTGAGTCTGTCTAGTGTCTAGAGTATCGTGGGCCAGTTTCATTTCTATATATGGATGTTTGATTTTGCGGGTAAGGAAATGTTTTTGATTTTTTTT
>Ga0325403_1001662_pt1 | contig 18839 bp, 16 predicted proteins | sample PopdelMetagenome_19_FD_205665 | JGI IMG/M metagenome (GOLD analysis project Ga0325403, IMG submission 205665) | Populus deltoides microbial communities from Bellville, Georgia, United States - Xylem-PdKOR-R4 | ecosystem: Host-associated > Plants > Phyllosphere > Stem > Wood/Secondary xylem...
GTGTGTGTGTATCGTTCTCTCTCTCTCTCTCTCTCTCTCTCTCTCTCTCTCTCTCTCTCTCTCACACACACACACACACACACAATTCTCTAATTGATTTCCAATTATTCCTTTAGATTTTGGGTTTTAATTTGCGTATCTCTTACGAAGTGTATGAATCACATCTTCCTAATCAATTAGATCTTATAATACACGTTTTTGTATTGGTACTCTAGAAAATGGATTAGCGTACCCATTAGAAAGTGTATATATAATTGATCACTAGATACCACCTATGAATGTGACAGTAATTAAGACTAATTAATTACCAAGACACGTTTTATACTTTAATCCACGACAATATTTATAGTTAAACCTGCGATTAGAATAGCTAAATCAGACTCAAATGCTTTATCTATTAGAAAATGGAAAGTGTTTGCAAAAGAGGTCAAAAAGACAGATACTTGAAGATTTTTTCTTCGAACCATATGGTTCATGCATAATTTCTTTGTAAGGTCTATATATTATTTATTTTGTTTAAACAAAGAGTGGGTCCCTTCCCTGCTAGCTTTATCTCATTGCAAAGCAACTATCTTTAGCACTCCTGACCTCTTAAAAATCACCCAATCTTTACTCGATCGCACACAATCGAATACATTTTCTGCAAAACCAGCAATATTTATAATTATTAAATCCTCATTTGATAATTAACTTGATATATAAAGCTAAATCCTGTCTAGTGGTGCTGCAGCAGCAGCAGCAGCAACAGGAGTTGGTAATGATCATAAAGAAGGATATATAAATCTTTTCCTTTGTGTTTAAATTAAATAGAGAATGCAAGCTGTCTAACTTTAAGTTATCTGCAACTTACAATTAATTAATCTATGCAAGGGCCAGAGTTTGGCATGTATATGCATTGCCTGCTTGTACTCAAGTTCATGGAACTGATTTTATTCCCTTTCTTTTTGCTTTTTAATTTCCTTTTTTTTATGGGGACACATGATTTTTTCTTTCTTTAAATTAATATACATAGATAATGCAATCTTGCTGTAAGCAATAATCTCATTTATAATTATATGAAATTGTGCTTATTCGAAGAAGAATCCCTTTTGACATAACGACTACGAATCGTTTATTCTTTGATGATTGATCAAATGGTTTTTAAAGTTCTAGGCCCAGATGGGTTTAATTACTGACATGATTATCTGCTAATTAATGACTAAAAAATCTGGTCTAGCTAGCTAGGTAATTAATCTTCCCTGCGTGCATTGACCACATCAATAATTAGCAGGGAGTTAGGCAGATTTAGGTTAGGTACGCATACACGAAGGATGTTGTTTCTAGATTGATCTTGTTTAATTAATAATTATGTGTAATTACATGGAACAATTTCAATTTAATTTAATTGACCTTAATTAATTAGAACCCTGAGCAACACGTCTTTGTGCATGCTTTGAAATGCATGATCTCATCGAGTTTCATTCCTTGCGAGAAAATCAACAATTTCAAGTATATCCATGATGGATAAAGTAGAATTTTATCTATCAATTCAACATGTAAAGATGGATATGAATTGTAAAATTCATCTTAATCTAAAAATTTAAATTATTAGATCATGTTTCAAAAATAATAATTTAAATTATTCTTTAACATACTCTCTTAAAAGAAAGCTCTTTAAACTTAAAACTTACACAAACTCATATTATTTTGTGCTTAATTTTTATTAATTAGTAACAATGTTTAAGAATAGTTGTAATTCACCCTACCATGCAGAGGTGATTGATTCTCATTACATATACAATGTACAGTAGTTAGCAAATCCTATATAATAGGAAACAAATAAAACGTAGCAAAATATATATCCTACAAGATATGTATATAATAACAAATCATCTAAAATCAAGGAATAGAATAAAATTCATTATCACCCCCCTTCAAGCTGAGCATGGAAGAAGGAACCATGTAAAGCTTGTTACGAAAAAGAAGGAACTGAGGCAGGGGCGGAAGGAAAGGGGGCAAGCAGGGGCCCGGGCCCCCCCTAACCGCCCCTGTAATATATATATATATATATAAATTAGGTAATTAAGTGTGGAGGATTTATAAAGGTGAGTTTTCTTATTGTAATTAAATGTGATTTTCAATTTGATTTTTTTAAAATTAATTTACATAATCCTAATATAAATCCTATAAATATAAATCATAAGTAACAATTTTCAACGAAAAGATTGAAGCAGAGCCATCAATTAATTTATTTTTCATCAAACAAAACAAGGTAACTTAAATTTAAAATCTATTTTTATTTTGTTTTGAGATGTTTGTTAATAATTTGATGAGGTTTTTTTTTATAATTCTACCATTTTTGCTTCATTTTTTTCTCAGATCTGCTAATTTTACCTATTGTTTTTTTAATTCTTTTTATAGTGCTTTTTTGTTAATTAATTAGATATATTTTATTGGTTTGTTTTTAGCAGAATCACCAAAATTATCAATTTTTTCTCACGATATATGTTTTGATTTTAGGTTGAACCATGAACAAAATAAGAAGAATTTGATTTTTTTTTCAAAAAAAATATTGATAACTCGCAGCCTAGTGAATTAACTCCAATGTGTAATGTTAAAGTTATGGTTAAGCAACTCCAATGCGCCTCAGTTTACAAAGAACCCGCGTTGATTAGTGACAATAGTTCTTTATTATTTGTTGCTTTATTTCAAAGTTTATCGAACATAAATAATGTTTCGTTTTAGCTAATGTTTCTTATATACTTTGTATGTTTATATTTGATAGATATAAAGATCAACAACATTAAAGTGATGAATATATTATGAAGATGAAATTAATTTCGTTGCTTTAACTCAATTTGATATTTCTTTGAACCTTTTACCTTATACAAAGATCATTATATGTTTATAGTAAGTTATTTGAATAAAGCTAAATTATACAAGTTTTTTTTACAACTCATGTACAATAAAGTAAAATAAATATTATATTTTATTATATTAATTATGGCCCCCCTAACAAATAATTCTAGCTCCGCCCCTGAACTGAGGTTTAGGAACTCCTTTTGTAAAAGAATCGGCAAGCTAAAGATGAGAGGGAACGAAGGCGACTTTTAAGGAACCATTGGCAATGAGTTCACAAACAAAATGATAGTCAATTGCAATATGCTTAAAGCGAGGCCGAGTGACAGGATTGACCGCCATAAATATTGCATTTTTGTTGTCGCGTAGCAGCTTCAGAGGTGAAGGTAATTATAGATGTAGATCACGAAGTAGCTGAACAATCCAAGCGACTTCAGCAGTAGTGACAGCTAAGGAACGATATTTAGCTTCGGCACTGGAACGGGAAACAGTGGATTGTTTCTTGGAGTACCATGAGATAAGATTGGGACCCAAGAAAATAAGATAGCCGGTGGTAGACCGACGTGTATCAGGACAACCAGCCCAGTCAGCATCAGAATAGGCAAGCAAGTCACGGGAAGGATTGCGATGAAGTTGAAGACCATGATGAACCGTTCCTTTAACATAACATAATATACGTTCGAGTGCGCGAAAGTGATCTTCTGTCGGAGCATGCATATATTGACAAATTGAATTGACACTGAATGAGAGATTAGGGCAAGTAATTGTCAAATATTGCAAAGCACCAGCAAGAGACCGAAAAAGAGTGGGATCTGAAAATAACTTCCCTTCAATGGATAGATGCTGGCCGACGACATAAGGAGTGGTAATGGGTTTGGCTTCAACCATGTTAGCATGGTGGAGAAGATCAAGAGCATACTTGGTCTGGCTGAGAAATAAACCGTAGGAGTTATGATGGACTTCAACACCAAGGAAATAGTGTAGAGACCTTAAATCTTTCATGGCAAATTCGGTGGATAGCCATGTGATAAGAGTTTGATCAAGCCGGGATTGCTACCAGTAAGCACTATATCATCTACATAGAGCAAGAGATAAACCGTTCCAGCTGCAGAGTGATGCACAAACAGAGAGGAATCTGCCTTGCTGAAAAGAAAACCAAATTGCAGTAAAAACGAGCTAAAGCGTTGGAACCAAGCACGAGGGGCTTGTTTGAGTCCATAAAGAGCACGCTTTAGTCGACATGCATGGTGAGGAAACCTGGGATCTGTGTAGCTAGGAGGTTGATCCATATATACCAGTGCAGAGAGATGACCATGAAGAAAGGCATTTTAAACATCTAATTGATGTAAAGGCCACCCAGAACCGACTGCAATGGATAGAATAATCTGAACAGTAGCAGGACGCATTATAAGACTGAAAGTGTCTTCAAAATCAAGGCCATGAATCTGTGAGAAACCCTTGGCCACAAGATGAGCCTTATGACGCTCAATGAATCCATCAGCACAGAGCTTGGTTTTAAAGATCCAGCGACAACCAACCACATTGTGACTTGCAGAATGTTGTACAAGATCCCATGTGTCATTGTTCTTCAAGGTTGTATTTCAGCATCCATAGCCAAGAGCCATGCAAGGTGTTTGGCTGCAAATTTGAAACCACGAGGCTCTTGGAGAGCTAGAAGAACCTGAAAAAACTGAGAAGAACCTGAATGGTTAGCGCATAATAAGCCTTAGGTTAAAATATACCAACTTTCCTTCTAGTAACCATGGGGTGAACGTTAGTAGAGGTCGTCATTGGTGGAACAGGAATAGAAGGAGAGGACGGATTAGAAGATGAGATGATAGACATAATAGGAGGCTGGGAACAAGAGGCTACATGTTTATCACTGCATGGCAAACAAGTAGAAGATGAAACTGGAGAAGACACCAATAAAAGTGGGGAGGCAGGAGACACAATATTATGAGAGTCCAAGAAATTAGAGAAAGTAATATAGGATGTGGAATTATGATTTTGTTGAACATTATCACTTGCATAAGGAAATATAGTTTCATAAAATTGAACATGGCAAGAGACATAAAGACGTTATGTCTTGCGGTCAAAACAGCGGAAACCCTTGTGAAGGGGGCTATAACCTAGGAAGACACAAGGAGCAGATTTGGGAGATAATTTGTTAAGAGCATAATCTCGCAAATAAGAAAAGCATAAACATCCAAAAGTACGAAGCATAGTGTAGTCGGGGTATTTACCAAACAGAAGCTCGTAAGGAGTTTTGCCAGCAAGAGTTTGTGAGGGGAGTCGGTTGATGAGATAAACAGCTGTTGAAAAGGCCTCAACCCAAAGAGACAATGGAACACATGCATGAAACATAAGAGTGAGTCCTGTTTCGGTAACATGTCGATGTTTACGTTCAGCAATTCCATTTTAACTAGGTGTATAAGGACATGCAACACGCAATACAATACCACAAAATGTGAGGTGAGAGCAAAATTTATTATTGGTAAATTCAGTTCCACCATCACATTGGAAGGATTTAATTTTGGATGAAAATTGAGTTATTTTGGATGAAAATTGAGTTTCAATATACTGTTAAAAGTTGACAAATGTATCAAAAAAATCAGATTTATGTTTGGATGGAAAAAACCAACTGAAACGAGTACAATCATCAACAAAAACTGTATAATATCGAAAACCTGTAGTTGAATAAATAGGTGAAGGACCCCATAAATCACAGTGTAAACGATCAAAAGCCAAATCACAACGAATATTATTAATTGAAAAGGGTAGCCGATGGCTTTTACCAAGGTTACATCCAACACATAAACTAGAATCCAAACCTATTAATTTATCACTACAGGAAATAAAACCTGACTTGGTGAGAGAGTCAATAGTACGAAAATTAGGATGACCTAGATGAGCATGCCCTAAATGAGCAGAGAAACTCAATTTATTGGAAGAAACTATGGAAGCAAGGGCATGATGATGTTGTTGGAGTACGTAAAGCCATTCTCACATCTGCCGACTCTCAGCACTACTTTTGTGACCTGGTCCTGTATTGTGAAACCAGAATAAAAAAAGATGACCCAACAATTATTATCTTTTGTAAGTTGACTGATGGAAATAAGCTTTTTAGTAATACCAGGAACAACTAAAACATTAGATAAAAGTAATGGGCTGTTGGGAACAAGAGTGGAAATGGAGCTAGTGTGAGAGATAGAAAGAGACTGACCATTACCAACCATCACCCTTTCATTACCAAAATATACAGCAGGAATATCAACACCCTCGGGATCATTTGTCATGTGAGAGGTGGCTCTAGAGTCCGGATACCAAGCAGGATCAGGGGAGGCCGAGATTGAACAAGCAGCAAAAGCTTCAGCAAGATTGGCATACTGCTTTTTCTTGAGATTAAGAAATGTCCAGCAGCGTTTAGCCAAGTGGCCTTCCTTGTCACAGAGTTGGCAATGGACTGGAGAGAAACTAGATTTTGTGACAGAGGTAGAGGGAGGTTTAAGCTTTCCTCTGTTGATGTATTTTGATCTGGTGGTTAAAGAATGACACTGCTAAGCATAAAACGCCGAGTTAGCAGATTGTTGATACACTGATCGTTCAAAAATCTCATGGCTTAAAGCTTTCGGGATTATATCTGCAAAAGAAAGTAACAGAGACTGGAAAGCATTGTTGTTGAGAAGATTTTATATTCAGGACCCAAAGCTCTCAAGAACCAATGAACTTTGTCCAGGTCATCAATGGGTCGACCAATTGCTGCCAGTTGATCGCAGAGGCCTTTAAAGAGGTGAGAGAATTCAGCCACTGATTTGGAGCCTCACTACATCAATTGGAGCTCGTCCTTGAGTTGCAGTTCACAAGTTTTTGATCTGTGGGAGAAGGAGGCTTCAAGAGCAGTCCAGGCCTTATGAGCATGTTTCAAACCAAGCACCTCACTCATAGATTCCTCCATAAGGGACGAATAGAGGAAACTTAATAGGGTCTGATCTGTGTTTAGCCAAGAAGAGTATGTTGGATTCACCTGAGTAGAGCCATCAGTACCAGTAATCTGTGGAGAAGGAACTGCGGTACTACCATCCAGAAATCCAAGAAGATCATGGCTTGTTAACAACGGTATAAACTGATTTCTTCATAACAAATAATTTAAGGAGGTCAGTTTGATGGTAAGCATATGCACCATCGTGTTCAGCGGAAGGGAAGGTGATGAGGATGGCGCAGCCATGATAAAGAGATCGAGTAAAAGAAAAACCTAAAGGAGCTCTGATACCATAACAAGGTTTAAAAATAGCTGTAATTCACCCTACCATGCAGAGGTGATTGATTCTCATTATATATACAATGTATAGTAGTTAGCAAATCCTAAATAATAGGAAACAAATAAAACGTAGCAAAATATATATCCTACAAGATATGTATATAATAACAAATCATCTAAAATCAAGGAATAGAATCAGATTCCTTATCAATTAGAATGAGGGTGATGAGATTTCAACTCATGATCGCTTGGTTAACAAGGTTATGACATCGTGTCAAAAAAACATCTCAATCAATAGCTTAAACTATTAGGTGAAGTTTTAAGATATAATTTATATAATTCTCTATAATATGATTAGCAAATTAATTGATTATAAACATTTGTGGAAACTATAAGATTAGCTCTGAGCATTTATCTTTTGAGATAGAAAATGATTGATATCGTAGTTTCCTTCAACAAAGAAAAAGAAAAAGATTAGGTCCTTTTTTGGTCTTGCTTTCTTCTTCTTTTCAGTATGGGAATACATGCGGGAGAAATTACCCTGAAGGTGTTTTGCTTTTTTATTGGTATTTTTAATATGAGAATATATGAGGAAGAAACAGTTCAAACAGATTGCTTGTTATCAATTACGACAGAAATTTCTTTTCAAACAATTTTAAATACACACCTGTCATACTTAATAGTCGAGGAAGGGAGTAGATTTTCTTAGTCATTAAGCGTCTGTTTAATATTATAATTGTTTTTAGATTTTTTTTAATATTAAAACATTAAAGTTATCTAAAAACATTAAAAAAAAATTAATTTCTTATTTTTTCAAGACAAATATACTGTTAAAAATATTTAAAAGTGAAAGCTTCCGCTCTCCTACATAGAATCTAGATCAACTTCTTGAATTATCATTATACATGCATTATATTTTCTTTTCATAAATTTGTTGTTGTATTTAAATACCGAATAAGAAAAAAAATATATATATATATACTTAAAAAACTCACATTATAAATCCAACTTCATTTCTTTCTTTGATTTTGGACAAACTCGAGGTATTTTGATTTTCTAAATAACAATTATGAGAAGATTTTAAGATATATTTAAAATAGAAAAGTTTGGTGAAGAAAAATATTTTTTCTTTTCCTAAACTTGCCCTAATCTCTTTTCTCTTTTTAGCTGCAATAATTTTCATTGCTTTTTAGCATTAAATTTTAGATCCATCGTCTATGTTCATATATCCGAATTAAGTTTTCATTTTTTTTTGGTTAATAATAAGAAATTTTTAAGTTGTAGTTTATATATAACTCGAAACCAATTATCTGTTTAGGAATGTATTGATTTTTGTTTTTTAAATTATTTTTCATATGAAAATATATTAAATTAATTTTATTTTAAATTGTTAATATAAAAAAATTATTTTATTATATTTTTAATTATAAAATACTTTTAAAAAACATTATGTTATACATTACCAAATTTATTTTTTTCTATTTTAGAGCATGCATTCAAACTTAGGAAGTAAGCCCTAAAATCTACTTTGGGCCGAGAAAGCTCAAATCTATCTCTATTCGACCATTTTAATCCAAAAACAATTCATCAAGCATAGCTCAAACTATATTGGTAAGCTCTCTAAAATAATTAGCCCATATTATTATTCTACGGGACCCTTTGGCATTTGAGTTTCGTCTTCAAAGAAACATCAAGGCAAAAACCACAGAGACTAAAGCAGAGATCAAAATTCAAAGACTTTGTTTGTGTTTGGTTTCTCTGCTTCTAATCCATTGATTAATAATCAGGTAAATATGATTTACTTTGAGCAAATTTAATGATTTTTTCCCGATATTATTGAACAAAAGTTTTTTTTTTCCAAGGTATTCATGGTCTTTTCTTTTAGCAGACTTCAAAGATTAGAACTTTTAAATCTTCTGCACTTGCATAAGAATTGGAGGTGCTAATTATTGTTTCTGTTAGATTTGTGTTGGTGGGTTTAGGTTTCACTACAAGGAGATCAATTTGATTTGTGATAATTAATTAGAGTTTGTTAGGGCATGATAGGGGTTTGGTTCCTTTCCTAGGTTGTAAAATGAATTTATATGAGAAACCCATTCGAGGAATCAGTTTAAAACTTTGTGGAAACGGTAAAAGAAGCTAACTTTGTTGGGTTTTTTCATTGTGGAGGGGACTCTGTGGATGTTTGAATTTTTTTTATGGCGTATTTGGTTGCTGATAGAGTTTAGGATTTCGAAAAGGGATGTCCTTCATTGAATTTTAGACTTTCTTTTCTGCATTTTGCAAACTAAATCAGGTTCGAGCATAAACATGTGAATTCAATTTTGTGCGGATTGTTTCTGGAAACTGAAATCCTCGATTATTTGTATTATGCATCTTGATATCTCGTATTCATAATTAATCAGCTAATTGCTGGCATTTGCAGCCTTGGATAATTTTCATGAAGGGTGTCTTTTCTGACTATATTTATACTCTATTGGAATCTAAAATGGCATTTTTTTTTCCACTTTCTTCTCCTCTGAAATGAAATGTTTTATTACTTTAATTCTTGATTTGTGCTAAGGTGGTTGAAGATGGATCGCAGATGGTACAGTGATAAACAAGAAACAAGCACCCACAATAAACAGCAACTTGTTAGAGAACAGGTAATTTCAGGCTTATAAAATTATATTGCCTTTTTTTATGGCTTTTTGCATATTTGATGGATTGCACCAACATAGCCTATTCAATACAGTAGGCTTAATGAGGAGATTTTTGTGAATTTCCAATTGGCTAGTTATAAGTGGCTTGTAAATTTCCCCAATTAAGGAATAACCTAATTTTGCACAGTCGCTTAATATTTATAATAATTGTTCACATGGACATTATATTTTTATATTTTAATGGAAATTTTCCTTTACTATGTGTTTGTGCATTCATTACAAGTTTCGTGAATGGTTGAGGATCATGCAATCTCATGTGCATGGATGTGTAACATCGCATTTGTTGTATGTGCTTGATAGGACTCTCTTATTGAGGATTTCACAGAGGATTTTCGGTTACCAAAAGATCACAGACCTACGGAAAATGTTGATCTAGACAATGTTGAACAAGCTTCATTGGACACAAAGTTGACAGCGTCAAATATTGGTTTTAGGCTTCTTCAGAAAATGGGATGGAAAGGAAAGGGTCTTGGAAAGGACGAGCAAGGTATGTAAATAGTTGAGCCTCATTCATGGGAGGAGTTGTTTGAGGATGGTCTCCTATCCTTCTTCATTTTTTAAGTGATTGCTTTGCTTGAATCTACCATCATGTTTTCACTGCTGTACCATCAATAGTTAGTTAAGATGTTTTGGAATATATTTTACTTACTCTATTGACACATGATCTTGAAATCATTGAAGTTGAATCATGCTGCTTTATGTTTGTTACTTGAAGCCTCCATTTTCTACGGAACAAAACAATCACCTCAAAAACCTTTCCTCGGCTACGGTGATCGATGAACCCATATGTCCTGGCCCTGAATGCTCTTAAACCTCCTATTTCCAATATAGTTTTGATTATCAGACCACAAGCTTTACTCAGATAAATAATGCCGTAGGTTGCAAACTGTTAAACATGCAGATATATCTACTCATTATTGCCTATTGGCATTGTTTGCTAACTGTTCCTTTTGTACAATTATTTGTGGTCTGCTATCTTGTTAAGTAGAGTGAAGTGGGTAGAGTTTCCAATCTATCATTTGCCTTTAGTCTGAATGATATGAGAAACATCAATAGGATTGATTCCTGTGGAATTTTTTATTTGTTTATGATGTTGTAATTTTAACAATAATTTTTGGCTTTTATGTTCAGGAATCATTGAGCCTATAAAATCTGGAATTAGAGATCCAAAGTTAGGGATTGGAAAACAAGAAGAAGATGATTTTTTTACCGCAGAAGAAAATATTCAGCGAAGAAAACTTGACATTGAGGTTGAAGAAACTGAGGAACACACAAAAAAGCGGGAGGTATGCCTATAAATTTGTAGACCATTATTAATATTTTAACTGGTAGATAATATTTTGAGGTTGATGCTTTTTTCTCTGAAACCCACATCTAATAACAGAAGGCAGCATATAGCATATATGTGTGTCTTTTGACGGGAATGGTATTATCATGGGGGAACATCAACTTTCGAAGCTCTTGAGAATTTCCTGCAGTTTTTATTACCTGGTGGCTTCTACTGCCTGCTTCGTGCACATTATGAAAATTCAGGTGTTAGCTGAACGGGAGCAGAAAATTCAAACTGAGGTGAAAGAGATAAGGAAGGTGTTCTTTTGTGATCTTTGCAACAAGCAATACAAATTGGCCATGGAATTTGAAGCTCATCTGAGTTCATACGACCATAATCATAGAAAGGTGTGAGATCTTACTTGGCATTTTTCAACCCCTAGTGCTATCACTCTCTGTTTTTTCTCCTAAATCTGTAATGCTCTTGGATGATGGTTTCAGAGATTTAAGGAAATGAGAGAGATGCATGGTACTAGCAGTCGTGATGATCGGCGAAAGCGAGAACTGCAACGACAGGAGAGGGAGATGGCTAAGTTTGCACAGATGTATGCATTCTTGTTTTCTTTCACAAATGCAACAGCTAGTTCAAGCTTTTTCCATTTGTTTTATTGTCTTCAAAAAAATTTCCTTACCATATTTGTTTTTATATTCTTCTATGCAATATAGGGCTGATGCTCATAAACAGGAGCAGCAACAAGAAGAATCTGCATCTGCTCAGGTTTCCACTTCGCTTAGAAGTGGAACTGCACTTGTGGATCAGGATCAGCGGAGGGCATTAAAATTTGGGTTTTCATCTAAAGGTGGCCTTTCAAAGGTATGCAACTGAAGAATTAGAATTTATATCATTGTAAGCGCTTAGAAGCTTTTCAGTATGATGAGTAAAGAAGCTGTTTTCATGGCTTCATTGTGCCGTCACAAGGTAGATTGTTGCGGTATGATAATAACATGGTAGTTTATTCTAGGGTCCTTATTTCCTTTATAACTTGAGTAAACTTAGGTCTTTATGCATTGCAGTGAGGATAGATGAATAGTTATCTCCCATGCATAGAAATTCTCTCTCTAGCTAGGATTTTGCAACTTGTAGATGACTCCCTGATGATAATTGCACTCATAAAATGCATTCCCCATCTGAGTAAATGTTGCTTATGTCAAGTAACTTTAAAAAACATCCTTTCTGTATGGCAACACTTTTATTCTCATGGATATAAGTAACTAATAACAACTGTGTTCCTTTATTTTGTTTGACGTTCTGAAAAGTAATGTTGAATGGTATCTCAAGATCGCATACATATTTTCTGGCTTACAACACAAGTTATTCTATTCAACTTATGGGAGTTACATGGCCCTTTCTTGCCTTGTAATTGGCACCTCTTTGAATTTTTCACCTGTAAAATCTGTAAGCAATATCACAATGTTGTACCAATTTGAGTGAAAGAAATCAATATTTGATGACTGAATAGTTCATCTGCTCTTCATTTAACTAGTGGCCCTTTTGCATTCACTGCACAGAACTCCTCGGCCAAAGCCGCAAAGAAGCCAAAATCAGCTGTAGCCTCTGTGTTCAGCAATGATAGTGATGAAGAACAGTGAAGTTCGGTGGTGCATCTGTACTTCATACTATGCCGTAATACTCTAGTTTTCTTTAGTTGATGTTATGCATTTCAAGTGGCATACTCGTGTAGTTCTAAGCACTTTCGTACTCTGTAGTATGGACAGGGAGGCTGGTTGCACCCTTGTTAAAAAAATCTGCTATGTGCAAAGCTAGTTCCCAAGACTTAGAGCCTAACTCACGGCTAAGTTTCAAGTCAGAAAAAATATTGACCGATATGATTAATTTGTTAAAATCTAATATAAAGAAAATGGGTAGATAAAGTTCCTTTTTAAAAAAAAAATTAAAATTGAGTTAATTTCTATATTATTATTCTTTTAACATAGATGTTTATAAAGAACATTACTTAAATTTTTTTCTTGAATGATTGGTAGGACTGAAAAGTGAAAATTAGATGAAAGGAATTATATTTGTAAGGCTTCTGAGCATTTTTCATAAAATGTGCACATGCTTTCTGAGAGCAAAATAGTTATCATGGCAATGAAAGCTCAACTCTTGTATAAATTATGTCTAATAAGAAAAGAAAAGATAATGTGATTGGTTAAAGAAACAAAAACATAAAATAAATTATTTTATGGATATTTTTGTATTTTTACATTTTCTTTCTGTTTTTATGATCTCCATTTTTTAATTAAAAAAAATGATACCAGTCATTTTTTTTAAATACGACATTATTTTTCAACAAAAGGGAAGGGGAGGATTTTGAGTCATGGTCTTTAATCTTTTAGATAAATTGAGTTCTTTGGCAATATCTTCAGCATTTAATAATCTAAATGAGATTCATCAAAATTTAAACATTCTGTTCCTTGATATTCTTTAAAATTGTCCTGATGCCTTGTTTTTAGCAGATGATGGATACAAATAGATTATCAATTCATAGTCCTAATATGCCTAACAAACATTTACATTACAGAGTGATCTCTGATTGGCATAGGAAAATCTGTCATAGCATTACAGCCTAGCCGAAGGATCATTAAGCAGCCTCTGCAAAACCCACTTCAAGGTTACCATAGTCGAAGACGGTATGATACACACCCATGAATACATCACCAAGAATCCTGCAAGCATGCATTTTCAAGTTAAAATCAAGCATAAACTGCAGAAAGAAAAGCTATATATGTCGACCAGAGCTATAACAATGGCTAGGATGGCATACCACAGAGGACCGCGTGGAGGCGGCACATCCAAAGCCATGAACCCACTGATGCAAACTTGAGCAATGCCTTCTCCGGTTTTCAGAACATACTGAAAGCAAACGAGTGGTTTTAGAAATACAAAGATAAAGATTTCTAATGATATATTTCGACTTCCAAAGCAAGATTATGGAAATCGAACCTGCTCTGGAGTGAGGCTAAAAGGTTTATCTCCGATGGTAAATGAGATGTTTGGCATGGTTGAAATGCTATTGCAATCAATCACTGACTCTCCCATTGGACTAGGCAGGCTTTCACATAGCTGTTAAGGATTAAAAACTAAAACTTAGAATACAGATTTGAGCTTCTGAAAAAGAGGCAGGGTTTTGATGTAAACCAACCTTATCTAAATAGTTGATTGCTGCTTCCTTTGTTTCCTTTTCTCTTAGTTGATTCTGGACCCAAATAACAAGCATCTCACAAGCAATGCATAGAAGATCATCATCAGCAGATGATCCCTCCTTGTTTTCCTTCTCAACCACTGATTCAATACCAGTGCTACACAAGAAATCAGGTTTTAGTGTCAACCAAAGATGCTGTTGAGGCAGTTTCTTAAGCACCTTATAAGGCCCTTAAAACTCTTTTGCAACAGAGAGAACATTGGTCAGCAGATTCACAAAAATTTCTTGCATTCTGGTAATCATGCTCATGAACTTGCAATTTGCCCCAATATCTAAAAATATGCACTTTCAGTGCCACTCATTGCTATCAAATACTTGAAATCTTTGAAGGAAATACTGTCCCAGGATGCATGTGTTGAAAGCGATCAGGCTAAGTCATCTTGTGCAAAGTTTCTGTGCCAAACATGTGGATTATAGACCAGAACATAACGTGAATTTCCTTACCTCACATACTCATCCCCATTGAAAATGCATAAACCAAGTTGCGCACATACTTTGTTGGGTTTTACCTGAAGTCCACAGCATAAAATTAGGGCATCAGCATACGTGGAAATGTAATTGAAATAACAAACTAATTAGAGACAAACGCACCCCTGATATTAAGAGTTCCCATATTAAGTCTCCATACTGAGAAACCACTTCCTTACACTCAGCGCTCACAACCCCTTCTGCTCCAATGGCACGATTGATTTCGGTAATGATGGGCTGAAAATGATAGTTAGTATATATTTGAAACAAGTAAAACATAAATAAGAAAGGAAATTTGAACTTTCATGCAAGAAGGCCTGTTTTGGGAAGAAGCCAATAATCAGGAAGGTGAAAGAAACTTACTGTTGGACCAGCAAGCAATGAGGTTCCGGAGTCCACAATTGCAGCGCAGCCCTCCTCGCAAAGACCTGAGGAATAAGTGAATGTATTAGAAGGCTTTGTTGTAAGAGCATGAAGGCTGCCGGGTTTTACAGACATGGAATTCCATTAGACTTCAGGTAGAAATTTTGGCATCATGCTGAATCATGAACTTGGAAATGCACGAGGCGACCGTGTAGAGAAACTAGTTATTAGGATGCAACAATTTCTAAGAGAAGTGACTCATCATTCATTATAGGATTCAAGGTGCTCGGCAGTTCTCATGTCTGGGATTATCTACTGCAGTTTTTCCTCTATGTTAATAGAGAATTATACAGAGAAAAGGGGGGCATAAACAACATAGAAATAAAAAAGCTCAAGTTGAATATCACCTGTTGAATGGTTGCCAATTAGAAAATCCCCCATGTTGATCTGAAAATGGGAAACAGCAGTAAGAAAAACTCAGTTTTCCCTCTTTGAAAATAGCATATAAGAACAAGGTTAGAAATTGGTCCAAAGATGAAATGCTTTTACCTGCCAGTACCCTTTTTTGGTAACTGGAACATAGGTATGCTTTCCCTTGAAGTGTTTCGGATCGACCCCTCCAAAAACAAGCTCGCCACCCTCTTTCGCCTCAGGATTTCGGTTGAGCCAGAACGAGAACACCTCATCATCTACAAGATCTTGTTGCACCATATTGTACCTGTGCTCTTTCCATGAATTAGTCTATCCAAGGTACTAGAGAAAGGAATCACAGAGATGATGAATCTAAGTGATTGTTTCCAAGAAGAATGAAATTACAAAACAAGAACTACGGTCCTGACATAAACATACCACACAGGGACAACATTCCCAACTGAAATTTCCTGAAACCCAAGCCCAAGTATTCCATCAAACTTCCCCAATACGAATGAAAGACTTCCTTCTTTTGTAACCTCAATAAAAACCTGGATTACAAAAGTCACACACACACACACATTACTGCAAAAAGAAGACAGATGATTCTCCAAATAAATGTAAAATGGAATGAATAACTCACTTGATCTTTGACAACAAGGCCCCCAACTTGAACATTGTCTTGACTTAAGAAACCAGAAATTGATCCTGATCCATAATGTATTTCACAAGAGTTCCCTGAATATGAATTTGAAAACAAAAATTTGAGTTTTAACCTCACAACATAGCATCCAATGTTGTCTATAACATGTACTCTAGTAATTTAACTTCAAATGTAGTGAAAATAGAGAACACATAATTACCATTCTTGATATATGTACTCGACAAGCTTGACTTGTACTTGGAATGGAAATAGCAGGCAATCTGCAGGTGATTGCAAGTCAGCAGCTGATCTCATCTTTAGGACTGTACATTAAAAACCAATAACGATCAGTTGAACTCACAGAAAAGTAGCATTTTGATGATGGAACCCAGAGATTGGAGCTTCCAGTGTCAAATATGACTGTGAAGTTTTGTGGGGGCGAGCCAATACCAATTTCTCCCAAGTATTGAGCATCCAAATAGTTTTTAAGGGGTATTATATCTGCATCTGAACTTCCTAGATCATGGACCAAACTGTTTGCACCTGCTCCTGATTTTCCCTCCTGTCTAGCAATTCTGGCAGCCCTAATAGTATCAAGGTCTAGACGGCGCTTCTTCAAACCTATTCTCACCAGGCCATTAGAGTTAGCAGGAAGAAGCAAGCATGTCAGAGCCCATAAACAGAAAACCTTGAGAAGAATTTTATTCCCCATATGAGGAAACAATATCCCTGCAAGATAGAATGAAGAAAAGAGTAAGCAGGACGCTCAACTGGTTGCCTCAACAGAGCATTTGCATGTCCTAATATACTCATTTCCATAAAAATAAAAGACAATAATTGTGTAAGCCAGTAGCTTTCTAAAAGGAACTAGATTACTATATAGTCTCAGTAGCTTCTTACAAGAAAACTTGATGTTGTCAGATGATGATGAAATTGTCAGAACAAAAGAAATATTTTGAATCAGAAACTTTTGGATTGGGTATAATTGGAAGCAAGTTTTCACCAGTCCAATATCCAAACATATGCCTATTTATCTACTCAAAACTAGATCAAATGATTCACCTCTCCATGATGTTAGCTATAAATTGAAATTTCAACAAGAACTATGAAGATCAATATTTACAACTTGCTTCCAAAACAAGGGTAAGTGTCATACTGTTTTCAAATAAAGGAAACACAGAAACCCTTGAGCATATAGCACAGTCTGGAATGGTAGAAGAAAAGAGATAACAACCAAGATATCAAGATCATATGTTCACGTATGCAGTGATGATGATTTTGTGTGTGAGAGATAGAGAGGACAAGAAGTGAAACCTGAGCTGAGCTTGAAGCAAAGTGAAGAGACTGAGTACTGCTGAGCACTTGAGCTTGAAGAGGGTGTAGCAATCAAGGCAGATAGCTAAACGAAAAGAAAAAGGTGATTTTTATTGAAAACAAAGCTTTTAAAGATCTTCCAGCACTACAGTAGAAGTGGCAAGCAATGGTTGTCGTGTCTTGATTCGCTCCTCCTAAATAAAACGATAAGAAAAATGTGATTTTGATTGAAAACAACCCTTTTAGCAAGGACCACCTCTGGTTGATTCTTCTTCCTTCATTCAAACCTGCTTCGCTCTCTTATCATCATCCACAAGAAGATTGTTGCCCCGGTAAACATGACATCTAAATATTTTGTCTTCTTGCTCTTGATTACTGGTTGTTTGACGGTACTGGTGGTATTTTTTTTTTAAATAATATTTTTTATTTTTTAAAATTTATTTTTAATATTAATATATTAAAATTATCTAAATATATCAAGGTTACCAATTTCATTCCATTTTGTCCGGAATGATCGAAATATTTCATACCAATTCAAAAAAGGAACAAAATGAAACAAATATCATCTCATTTTAAATCTCGATCCGTTCCGGATTTTTCAGCTAAATTCCGTCTGGAACGTTCCGGTTTCATTCTATATATTCCGCTCCGCTCTTGAAAAGTCATTGAATCAAATTGAACTTTATTCAATTTAATTAATTAAACCACCCAATTCTATATAAAAAAAGTTATTTTTCATTATTATTTTCAATAACAATGATATTAATAATAATATTGAAAATTATTATTACTATTTTCATTAACAATGATATTAATTTTTTAAAATTAGATTTATCACTAATATATATGGTTTATATTCATGTTATTTTTTTCATATTTATACCTTGTAGGAATTTGAGCAAAACAAGGGATGTTTTAGATTCCATTAGTCTTGATAACATTGACTTAACTTTATATTTAAAATATTTGTGTTAAAACATTTTACTTTCATAATATTTTGATATTTTCTTTAAGTTGAATTACTTTAAGTTAAAGATCTATTTAATCTTGACTATTTAGAAATATTTTAAATTTTAAAATTATATTTATTTAGTATTATGTTTGCATTGCATAATTTATAATTAATTTATCTTGAATTTGAATTATGTTTGTTGAATATATATATATATATATATATATATATATATATATATATGAACAGTACAACCTCGAAACGGCACGCCGAAACACTCTGAAACTGAAACATTCAATTTCAATAGAAAAAACAAAACACTTATTGAAACAGAATTGACACCCTTGAAATATATAAT
>Ga0325403_1001664_pt1 | contig 18816 bp, 17 predicted proteins | sample PopdelMetagenome_19_FD_205665 | JGI IMG/M metagenome (GOLD analysis project Ga0325403, IMG submission 205665) | Populus deltoides microbial communities from Bellville, Georgia, United States - Xylem-PdKOR-R4 | ecosystem: Host-associated > Plants > Phyllosphere > Stem > Wood/Secondary xylem...
CAAGGCCGCCGGGGTGCGCCTGCCCGCCGAGGTCATGACGAAGGTCGACGAGCTGCTCGGCGGCGTCGTCGCGTCCGACCCGGCGCTGACGGCGACCAGCCAGCCGTACCTGCGCCCCGCCTGACGGGTCGCCGTCCCTCCACCGCGGGACCGCACTCTCCGCGGAGAGTGCGGTCCCGCGGTGCGTCCGGAGCGCCTACCGGCACCGCGACCAGGCGCCCGACTGCGATCCCCCAGGGGACGCGAACCGCGACCAGGCGCTCGGCTGCGACGGGCTGGTCAGACGTGCTGGGCGGTCCACGCCCGGTGGAGCCGGGAGTACGGGCCACCGGCGCCGGCCAGCTCCGCGGCCGGCCCGACCTCCACCACGCGGCCCGCGTCGACAACGACGACGACGTCGGCCGCCTCCGCCGTCGACAGGCGGTGGGCGATCGCGACGGAGGTCCGCCCGCTCAGCACCTGCTCCAGCGCGCGCTGGAGCCGCACCTCGGTCGCCGGGTCGACCGAGGACGTCGCCTCGTCGAGCACCAGCAGGTCGGGGTCGGCGAGGTGGGCGCGCGCCAGCGCCACGAGCTGGCGCTCCCCCGCGCTGAGGCGCTCACCGCGCTGACCGACGGCGGTGGCGAGGCCGTCGGACAGGTCGTCGAGCCACGCCCCGAGGCCCAGCTCGTGCAGGGCGGCGGTCGCGTCGTCGTCGGTGGCGCCGGGGCGGCCCATCCGTACGTTCTCGCCGACGGTGGTGTCGAAGAGGAAGCCCTCCTGGGGCACGGTGACCACGCGGCGGTGCAGCGCGACCTCGCGGATGCGGCGGGCGTCGACGCCGGAGAGCAGCACGCGGCCGGCGTCGGGGTCGACCAGGCGCGTCACCAGGCGGGCCAGGGTGGTCTTGCCCGAGCCGGTCTCCCCGACCACGGCGATGCGGCTGCCCGCGGGCAGGTGCAGGTCGACACCCCGGAGCACCTGCGTCGAGGTGCCGGGGTACGTGTAGCCCACGCCCTCCAGGCGCACCTCGACCGGGCCCGGCGGCAGGTCGAGCGCGTCGGGCTCGTCGGGGTCGGGCACGACGACGGGGGTGTCGATCAGCTCGACCACCCGGTGCCAGCCGGCGAGGGCGTTCTGCAGCTCGTTCAGCACCTCGGTGGCGGCCTGCACGGGCATCACGAACAGCCCGATGATGAAGAGGAACGCGAGCATGCGGCCGAGGGTGATGTCACCGTCGATGCCGAGCAGCGTGCCGGCCACCACCACCAGCGCCAGCACCAGGCCGGAGACGAAGACGCCGACGGAGAAGGTGGCCGCGGTGGCCACCTGGGCCTTCACCGCCTGCTGCCGGTGGGCCTCGACCGCGGCGTCGACCGCGCGCCAGGTGCGCGCCGAGGCGGCGTGGGCGCGGATCACGTCGGCGCCCACGACGGTCTCCGAGACCGAGCCGAGCAGCTCGCCCATCCGCACGCGCACGCCCTGGTAGGCGCGCGCCACCGGGCGCTGCAGCCGGTGGCGGAGCAGGATCACCGGCACGAAGCACGCCAGCACCAGCAGGGCCAGCTGCCAGGAGTAGACGAACATCAGCACGGTCGCGAGGACCAGCTGCCCGACGGCGAGCACCAGCACGACCATGCCGGTCTGCAGGAACGTGGAGATGGTGTCGACGTCGCTGGTGACGCGGCTGACCAGCGACCCTCGACGCTCCGCGCCCTGCGTCAGCACCGCCAGGCGGTGCACGTGCGCGAACGCCCGGGTGCGCAGGCTCGCCAGCCCCGCCTCGGTGGCGCGGAACAGCCGGTAGTTGACCAGCCACGACGTGCCCGCGGTGACGAGGACGACGACGGCCGCCGCCCCGGCGATCAGCTCGACGCGGCCGACGTCGGGGCCGCCGGGGCCGCGGATGCCGGTGTCGATGGTCTGCTGGACGGCGACCGGCACCACGATGCGGCCCAGCGTGGTGATGCTGGCCAGGACCAGCGTCATCCTCAGGCCGCGGGCGACCTCGGGGGCCAGCTCGCGGGCGCGGGCGATGACGCCCTGCGGCCGCGCCGGGGTCGCCGCCGTCCGGGCGGGTGCGGCGGCGCTCACGCGCGGGCCCCCTGCTCGGTGGCGGCCGCGGCCCGCTCCCGCGCGGCGCGGGCGTAGGCGGTGACCAGCTCGCGGTACCCCTCGTCGCGCTCGGTGAGCTCGGCGGCGGTGCCGCGGTCGACGACGCGGCCGTGCTCGAGGTGGACCACCTCGTCGGCGAGGGCGATGGTCGCCGGGCGCGAGGCGACGACGACCACGGTGGTGCCGAGGCCCTGGGCGCCCAGGCCGTCGAGCACGGCCCGCTCCACGGCCGGGTCGAGGGCGGAGGTCGCGTCGTCGAGGACGAGCAGCCGCGGACGCCGCACCAGGGCGCGGGCGAGGGCGAGCCGCTGGCGCTGGCCGCCGGACAGCGACGCCCCGCGCTCCCCCACGCGGGTGTCGAGGCCGTCGGGCAGCGCGGCGACGAAGCCGTCGGCCTGGGCCAGCCGCAGGGCCGCCCACACGTCGTCGTCGGTGGTGCGGCGCTCGGCGGGCACGTCGTCGGCGTCCAGGCCGAGGGCCACGTTGCCGCGGACGGTGTCGTCGAAGACGAACGTCGACTGGGGCACGAGGGCGGCCACGCCGGCCAGCTCGCCCTCGGCCAGCTCGCGGACGTCGACGCCGTCGAGGAGCACGGTGCCGGTGGTCGGGTCGACCAGGCGCACCAGCAGCCCGGCCAGCGTCGACTTGCCGGAGCCGGTGCCGCCGACGACGGCCGTGGTGGTGCCGGCGGTGACCTCCAGGTCGACGCCGCGCAGCACCGGGCGGGGCGCCCGGGGCGGCCGCACCGGACTGGCCGCGGCCGCGGCGCGGGGTGCGTCGTCGTCCTCGTCGGTGGGGTCGGGCACGGGCGCGGGGTGGTGGTAGCCGACCCCGCGGCCCTGGGGCCGGGCGGGGGCCCGGCCGGACCCCGCCGCGCGGGAGCCCCAGGGGGTGGTCGCGTCCTCGGTGAGGACCGACTGCAGCCGCGCGTCACCGGCGACCGTGCGGGGCAGCTCGGCGAGGGTCCACCCGATGGCCCGCACCGGGAAGGCGAGCAGGCTCAGCATGTAGGCGACCTGGACCACGTCGCCGACGCCCACGTCTCCCGAGACCGTGCGCGCCGCCCCCACCGCGAGGACCAGGAGGGTGCCGAGCTGCGGCAGCGCCTCGATCACCGGGTCGAAGGCGCCGCGGGTGCGGCCGGCCGCGACGTTCGCGTCGCGCAGGCGGTCGGCCTCGCGGGCGAAGCGGGTCACCTCGCCGCCGGCGAGGCCGAGGGTCTTGACCACCAGGGCGCCCTCGAAGCTCTCGTGGGCGACGCTGGAGACCTCGCCGCGCAGGCGCTGCACCCTGCGCACCCGCGGGGACATCCGCCGCGAGTACAGGGCGTTGACGACGACGAGGGCGGGCACCACCAGCAGACCGATGCCTCCGAGCACCGGGTCTGCCGCGACCATCGCGACGCCCGCGATGCCGATGAGCACGACGACGCCGAGCGCGAACGGCAGGATCGCCATGGCCTGCCAGGTGGCCTCGACGTCGGACGCGGCGGTGGCCAGCAGGCGGCCCGCGGGGTGGGAGTGGTGCCACGCCAGCGGCAGGTCGAGGTAGCGGCGCGCGAGGGCCCGCCGGTAGCGCGCCTGCAGGGCGTACATGGTGGCGCCGGCGGCGATGCGCCGCAGGAGCACCCCGCCGACGGTGACGACGCCGACGGCGAGCAGCGCGGCGCCGGCGAGCCAGACGTCACCGGTGGTCACGCGCGCGTCGCCGGAGAGGGCGGGGACCACGACGTCCTGCGTGACCCTGCCGACCAGCCAGCCGCTGCCGGCGGTGCCCGCGCCGTAGACGACGCTGCCGAGCACGGCCCAGGCGAACAGGCGCGGCTCCTCGCGGGCACCGCGGGCCAGGACGCGCATGCCGCGCAGGAACGTGCCGCGCTGCACGCGGGGGCTGCCGGAGGCACCGGCGGAAGGACCGGCGGAAGGACCGGCCGTGCGTCTGGGGTCGGGCTGGCTCACCGGGGCATCACTCGATGTATCGAAACACGGGGCACCGACAGCCGCCCACCACGTGCGGGCGGACGGGTCCCCCGCCGCCGGCGCGACGCCGTCGGGGGCCCGGGACAGGATGGGCGCATGACCAGCCCCGACCGCGCGCGGCTCGCGGACCTGCTCGACCAGGCCGGCCCCGACGCCCCCACCCTGTGCGCGGGCTGGGACGCCCGCGACCTCGCCGTCCACCTGCTGGTGCGGGAGGGCCGGCCCGACGCGTTCGCGGCGCGCGAGCTGGGCTCCCGGGTACCGGGGCTGGCGCGGGTCGCGGCGCACGGGCGGCGCGTCGAGGAGCGGCTCGAGGCGCTGCCGCACGCGGAGCTGGTGCAGCGCTTCCGCGGCGGTCCACCCCGGTGGAGCCCGTTTGCCCTCCCGCAGGTCGAGGCGCTCGCCAACGGGCTGGAGTTCTACGTGCACGGCCAGGACGTGCGCCGCGCCGACCCGGCGTGGGACCCGGCCGACCCCGCCTGCCACGAGGAGCTGCGCCCCGGTCAGCGCGAGGCCCTGTGGAGCGCGCTGCGGCGCACCGCGAGGCTCGCCTACCGCCGCTCGCCGGTCGGGGTGGTGCTCGTGGTGCCCGCCGGGCCGCGGGTGGTGGCGGTGCGCCGGGCGCGGTCCGTCGTCGTCACCGGTCAGGTCGAGGAGCTGGTGCTGCACGCCACCGGGCGGCGGGGCGCGGCCGTCGTCGAGGTCACCGGCGACGACGACGCCGTGGCGAGCTTCTCCGGGGTGCCGCTGGGGATGTGACGCGCCCGGCGCCAGCGGTCAGCGGACGGGGTGCCCGGCGGCGGCGAGCGAGGCCTTGACGTCGCCGACGGTCATCTGGCCGAAGTGGAAGACGCTGGCCGCGAGCACCGCGTCGGCCCCGGCGGCGACCGCGGGCGCGAAGTGCTCGACGGCGCCCGCGCCGCCGCTCGCGATGACCGGCACCCCCACCCGCGCGCGCACCGCGGAGAGCATGTCCAGGTCGAAGCCGGCCTTGGTGCCGTCGGCGTCCATGGAGTTCAGCAGCAGCTCGCCCGCACCCAGCTCGGCGACGCGCTCGGCCCACTCGACGGCGTCGACCCCGGTGCCGCGGCGGCCGCCGTGGGTCGTCACCTCGTAGCCGGACGGCGTCGGCGCCTCGCCCTCGGGCGTGCGCCGCGCGTCGAGGGACACGACCAGCACCTGGTTGCCGAAGCGCTCGGCGATCTCGCGGACCAGCGCGGGGCGGGCGATCGCCGCGGTGTTCACGCCCACCTTGTCGGCGCCGGCGCGCAGCAGCCTGTCGACGTCGTCGGTGGTGCGGACGCCCCCGCCGACGGTCAGGGGGATGAACACCTGCTCGGCGGTGCGGCGGACGACGTCGTACGTGGTCTCGCGGTCACCGGAGGACGCGGTGACGTCGAGGAAGACCAGCTCGTCGGCGCCCTGGGCGTCGTAGCGGGCAGCGAGCTCGACCGGGTCGCCGGCGTCGCGCAGCTCGCGGAAGTTCACGCCCTTGACGACGCGCCCGGCGTCGACGTCGAGGCAGGGGATCACGCGCACGGCCAGGCTCACGTCGGCCCAGCCTAGGCGCCCGCGAGCGGGGTCCCCGCGCGCGGCGCACCCCACGAGAGGGGGTGGCTAGCGTTCACCGGGTGCCGGACGCGACCCCCACGACCGCAGAGGCGGCTGCCGACCTCGTGCTCAGCCGTCCGGCGGGTCCCGGCGGGGTGCGCGTCGTCGCCGTCGACGGGCCCAGCGGCTCGGGCAAGACGACGCTGGCGGCAGCCGTGGCGACGGCGCTGCGCGAGCGCGGGGTGAGCACCACCGAGGTGCACATGGACGACCTGTACCCCGGGTGGGACGGCCTCGCCGAGGCCGTCGGCCTGGTCACCACCCAGGTGCTCGCGCCGCTCACCGCGGGTGCGCCGGCGGCGTTCCGCCGGTGGGACTGGGTCGCGCACGCGTGGGCGGACTCGGTGCCGGTGGAGGCGGCCGACGTCGTCGTCCTGGAGGGGGTGGGGTGCGGGTCCAGGCCCTGCGCGCCGCACCTGGCGGCCCTGGTGTGGGTGGAGGCCGACGACGACGAGCGCATGCGGCGCGGCGTCGAGCGCGACGGCGAGGCCTACCGGCCCCACTGGGAGCGGTGGGCGGCGCAGGAGCGGGTGCTCTTCGCCGACGAGGGGACGCGCGGGCGCGCCGACCTCGTGCTGCGCACCTGACCGCGCATGACCACCGCCGGTCGACCGGCAGGATGGTCCCCGTGAGCCGGTTGGAGCTGCGGGCGCGCGCCGACCGGCTGCGGACCCACGCGCCGCACGTCGTGCTGTGCGCCACCGGCGCCGGCATCGCCTACCTCGTCGCTCGGCACGTGCTGGGCCACGAGCAGCCGATCTTCGCGCCGATCGCGGCGGTGCTCGGGCTGGGCATCTCCTACGGGCAGCGGCTGCGGCGCGTGGGCGAGGTGGTCGTCGGGGTGGCCATCGGCGTCCTCGTCGGCGACCTCCTGGTGCGCGCCTTCGGCACCGGGGCGTGGCAGATCGCGCTGGTGGTGGGGCTGGGCATGTCGGTGGCCATCCTGCTGCGCGCCGGCACCCTCATGATCAACCAGATCGCCATCCAGGGCGTCTTCGTGACCCTCTACGCGCAGACCTCCACCGGCGCGATCGTCGGCCGCTGGACGGACGCCGCCACGGGCGGCGCGGTGGCCCTCCTGCTGGCCACCCTCGTGCCCCGCCGGCAGCTGCGACGGCCGGTGGTGCTGGCCCGCGAGGTGCTCTCGACCGTCGCGGACCTCCTGCTGGAGGCCTCGTCCGCCGCCAGGGACGGCGACGTCGAGCGCGGGCGGGACGCGCTCGCGCACGCCCGCGGCACGCAGAGCCGCCTCGACCTGCTCCGCGCGGCGGCCAGCGAGGGCGTCGACGTGGCGCGGCTGACGCCGTTCCGCGGGTCCCACGCCGCGCAGGCGCGCGCGGTGAGCGCGCTCGCGGTGCCCCTGGACCGCGCGGTCCGCAACGTGCGGGTGCTCTCGCGCCGGCTGTCGGTGGCCACCGACCGCAGCGAGGTGGTCCCCCAGGAGCTGCTCGTGCTGGTCGACGAGCTGGCCGGCGCCACCCTGCGCCTCGCCGAGGACCTCGGCGGCGGGCGGCGGCTGGACGACGCCGTCGACGCCCTCGCGGCGGTCGGCCTGGCCTCCACACTCGTGCCGCGCTCGTCGCTGTCGGCCGACGTGGTGCTGGCGCAGGTGCGGTCTGCGACGGTCGACCTGCTCATGGTCGCCGGTCTCGACGACGCGGCGGCCCACGAGAGGGTGCCACCGCGGCCGGGCGAGCACTTCGGCTGAGGGACCGGTGGCGGCGAGGTGATGACACGCCGCGCGGGCGGGGCGGCGCAGCACCAGCTGACGCCTCGTCGGGTCAGCCCGCCGCGGGCACCTGGATGTCGCCCCACGTGCTCTCCGGGGGCGCGAACCCGTCGTCGATCGCGCCGTTGACGTCGACGAGGGTGCGATCGCCCAGCGGCTGACCGAGCTGCACCACGACCGGGGCCAGCGGGTGCGACGGGCAGTTCTGGCTGCCCTTGCGGATGAAGGTCGAGACGGCGATGCGCACCTCGGTCGCCGTCTCCTCCACCACCGGGTCCGCGGTGTTGCCCGCGGCCCCCTCGCCGCTGGTGCACCCCTGCTCGGCGACGAGGACCTCCACGCTGGTCGCGCTCGGGTCGGGCGCCGCGCCGCTGGGCAGGAACCAGACGGCGGGCTCGGTCGTCTGCGGGTCGCGGTCGTCGGCGGAGAACTCGACGGTGAGGGGGGCCTGGCGTCCGAGGGCCGCCTGCGCCGCGGCGACGACGGCCGCCGCCGTCACGTCGTCGGCGCGCTTGGCGGCCCCGTCCGGGACGTAGCTGATCTCCAAGCGCCCCGTGGGGGCGTCGAGCCCGCCTCCCCAGCCCTGGACGGGCACCACGTCGGCCTCGAACGCGTCGAGCCCCGCGCTCTGGACGGTCTCGCGCTCCCGGTCGGACATGACCGCGCCGCCGCGCAGCTCGACGGAGAAGGGCAGCTCCTCCGCGAGCGCCAGCAACCCGTCCGGCAGCTCGGTGCCCGTGTAGCCGACCCAGGGCGGGACGGAGTCGTCGTCGGGGTCACCCCAGGCGATCGCGGAGCACCGGTCTCCGAGCGCCGCCTGCACGCGCTCGGCCCAGGTGCTGAAGAGCGTCGAGTCCTGCATCTCGACGGCGGCCTCCTCCAGGGAGATGCCCTCCTCACCCGCTAGCCACTCCCGCTCGAGGCGGTTGTCGTCGCTGGTGGGCTCCACCGGCTCCCGGACCCCCTTCGGGGTGGTGACCGTGGTGAGCGCCGGGTCGGGCCACGTGGGCGCCGCCTGCTCGGCCGGCGCGGAGGGAGATGCGCTCGCCGTCGGGTCCGCGGTCGCCGGCGGTGCGCCGTTCCCGCACCCGCTCAGAGCCACCGCTGCCGCCACTGCCACCGCTGCCAGCCCGAACGCCCCTGCTCTGGACCGCTCCACGCCGCACCCCCTGCGCTCGGGCCGCCCGGTGGCGGCGCTCACCGGGGCAGACGCTGCCGCACGCGCTGGCGTTGCAGGCGGCGCCGCGCCGGGGTGGCGGACGGCCCGAGGTCCCGGACGTGCGACGTCGGGGTGCTCATCCCGCGGACGGCGTGACGAGCCCCCCGCCCGGGCCCGAACCGCGCTCCTCGAGGGCTCCGTTGACGTCGACCAGCTGGCGATCGCCCAGGGGCTGCCCGAGGTCGACCACGAGCGGGGACGTGCCGTGCCCGAGGCAGGCCTGAGACCCCTTGCGGATGTAGGTCGACACGGCGATCCGCACCTGGGTGTCCGTGACGTCCACCTGCGGCGGCGCCATCCGGTCACCGGGGGCGACCCCGCTGGCGCACTGCGGGGAGTCGACGACCACCTCGATGCTCGTGGCGGCCGGGTCGGCGACCCACCCGGGGGGCAGGTACCAGAACGCCGGCTCGGTGCTCCTGGGGTCGCGGTCGTCGGCCTGGAGGTCGACGGACAGGGGCGCGTCCCACCCGAGCGCGCCCTGGGCCGCGGCGATGACGGCCTCCTCGGTGTCGGCGTCGGGGCGGCGCGAGAGCAGGTCGGTGGAGTACTCGATGGTCACCACCCCGGTGGTCGCGTCGAAGCCGCCCCCGAGCGCCACGCCGTGCTCAGGGGCGTCGAGGTCGGTGAGGAACGCCATCGTCGCGGCGTCGATGACGACGCCGTTGCGGTGGCTGGACACCAGCGCCCCACCGCGCAGCTCGACGGGGAAGGGCAGCTGCTGCTCGGCCACCGTCACGACCTCCGGCGGCACGGTGCCGGTGAAGGCGACCCACGGGCGGCCCTGCGACGACTCGTCTCCCGCGTGCGACGTGGAGAACGAGTCGCGGAACCGCTCCTGCACGTCGTAGGTGAAGACTCCCATCAGCTCCTGGTCCTGGACGATCCGCGCTCCCTCCTCCAGGGAGACGCCCTCCTCCTGCGCGACCTGGTCCTGCAGCGAACCGGGGGTCGCCCACGTGAGGTCCAGGGGCGGGCGGACGCCCTTCGGCGTCGTGACGACCACCAGCGCGGGGTCGGGCCAGGCGAAGGTCGGCCTCGGTGAGGGCGCGGCCGAGGACGACGCGGGCGTCCCACCCGCGGACGCCGCCGGCGGTGCGACGCCCTCGCACCCGCTCAGAGCCACCGCTGCCGCCACTGCGACCGCTGCCAGCCCGAACGCCCCTGCTCTGGACCGCTCCACGCCGCACCCCCTGCGCTCGGGCCGCCCGGTGGCGGCGCTCACCGGTGCAGACGCTGCCGCACGCGCTGGCGTTGCAGGCGGCGCCGCGCCGTCGTCGTCGTCATCCGGCAGACGGGACGATGACGTCGCCACCCGGAGGTGCGGAGGAGTCGTCGGTGGTGCCGTTGACGTCGATCAGCTCCCGGTCGCCGAGCGGCTCGCCGAGGTCCACCACCAGCGGCGCGGTCGGGTGCCCGAGGCAGGTCTGCGGGCCCTTGAGGATGTAGGTGGACACGGCGATCCGGACCTGGGTGTCGGTGACCTCCACCTGCGGCGGAGCCATCCGGTCCGCGGGACCGACCCCGCTGGCGCACCCGCGGGCGTCGACGACCACCTCGATGCGCGTGGCGCCGGGGTCGGCGACGAAGCCGGCGGGCAGGTACCAGACGGCCGGCTCGGTGGACGTCGGGTCGCGCTCGTCCGGTTGGAGGTCGACGCGGAACGGCGCCTCCCGGCCGAGCACCCGGCTCGCCTGATCGACGACGCGGGCGAGCAGCGCGTCGTCCGGCTCCCACTCCTCCGGCGGGTAGCCGGCGATGACGAAGGTGGCCGTCGGGATGTCGAGGTGCGAGCTCCACCCGAAGCCCTTCGGGGCGCTCGCTGCGAAGGTGTCGGTGCCGACGTCACGGACGCGGTCCGCCTCCGCCTCGGTGAGGAGCGCACCGCCGCGGAGCTCCATCGGCAGGTGGAAGGCCTCCGCCGCCGCCACGAGCTCGGGCGGCACGTCGCCGGTGAGACCGACCCAGGCCGGCTCGCCCTCCATCTCCGGGCGGGCCTCGGAGAACCGGTCGCCGAGGAGGGGCTTGACCGTTGCCGCGACCCACTCGTGGAACGCCGCGACGTCCGCCTGCTCCTGACGGGCCTGCTCGAAGGTCCGCCCGTTCTGCTCGGCGTAGGTGCGGAGGTCACCTTCCTCGTACTCACCCAGCGGGGGCAGCGGCGGGCGCTGGCCCTGCGGCGTCACCACGACGGTGTGCGCGGCGTCGGGCCAGAGGTGCCCGGGGTCGGTGTAGACCGGCGACGGCGACGCCGGGGCGGGCTCACCTCCGCCGCCGGCGGCCGGCGGTGCGGCGTTCCCGCACGCCGACAGGGCGAGCACCGCTGACAGCCCGACCCCGACCAGCGCAGTCCCCCTGCTGGCACGTCGCACGCCGCACCTCCCGCGCTCCGGCCGCACGGCTGCGGCGCTCACCCGGGGAGACGCTGCTGACGCCGCTGGCGTTGCACCGCTGCGCCGCGCCGGGGGGGGTGTGACGCCGGACGTGCAGAACCCTTCCTGCGGAGTCCGGGAGGACCTCCGAGCGGACCTCTGCCCGTCCGACGTCACAGCGGAGGCGCCACGCTGTTCGGGAGGCCCATGATCACGGTCGGAAGGTGCTCCGGAGGTCCATGATCACGGGGGTGGGGTCAGCGGCGGTCGGGGACGGCGGGGAAGACGGAGGTCCGCGTCGCGACGTCGTCCTGCTGGCGGCGCTCGCGCTCGGCGACGGCGCGCAGCTCGGACTCGACCCGCTCCTGCTCGTCGCGCAGCATCCGCTCGACCCTGTCGGCCTGCTCGGCCTCGCTGGGGCCGGCGAAGGCCCGGGAGCGCTCGACGGCGTCCATGCTCCCGGTGAAGAGGGAGTCGTCGCGGCGCTCGGGGGCCGGCGCCGCGGGGGGCTGCGCCGGCAGGAGCGTGGTCGCCGCCGTGGCCTCGCCGCTGGTGCGCCGGGGGTGCTGCGGCGAGCGCTGCGGGTCGTGGCCGGCGCGCTCGGGCACCGGCTCGACGCGCGCCGCCCGGGGCAGGGACTCCTCGGCGGCGCCCGACAGCCCGGCGACCCGCAGGCGGGGCAGCCCCTCGGGGTTCGACGAGACCAGCCAGCAGACCATCGCCTCGCGGACGTGGCAGCGCAGGTCGAAGATCGTGGGCCCGTCCTGGGCGGAGACGAGGATGCGCACCTGCACGAAGCTGTCGACGGCGTCGGTGACCTGCAGCACGCAGACGCGGCGGTCCCAGAGCTCGTCGGCCTCGACCACGCGGTGCAGCTCGGTGCGCATCGCGTCGAAGTCGGTGTGCCAGTCGACCTCGAGGAGCACGACGCCGAGGACCTGGGAGTCCTTGCGGGTCCAGTGCTCGAAGGGCGTGGTGGTGAAGTACGTCGAGGGGAGCACGTAGCGGCGGTCGTCCCAGACGTGGACGACGACGTAGGTGAGGGTGATCTCCTCGATGCGGCCCCACAGGCCCTCGACCACCACGACGTCGTCGACGCGCAGCGCGTCGGTGAACGCCAGCTGCAGCCCGGCGAAGACGTTGGCCAGCGAGCTCTGCGCGGCCAGGCCGGCGACCACGGACAGCAGGCCGGCGGAGGCGAAGATGCCCGTGCCGACGACGCGGGCCTCGGGGAACGTCCACAGCATCGCGCCGGCGGTGAGCAGGGCGATGAGCAGCAGCGCGATGCGGCGCAGGAAGATGATCTGGGTGCGCACGCGGCGGGCGTGGCGGTTGTCGGCGACGTCGATGCGGTACTTCTCGAGCAGGAGGTCCTCGGCGACCAGCACCGCCTTGGCGAGCAGCCAGCCGATGCAGGCGATGAGCGCCAGCAGCAGGGCGGTGCGCACGACGCCGAGCCAGGCGTTGCTGCCGGTCGACCTGACGAACACCTGCTGGACGGACAGCGTCACGAGGATCCACCGGAACGGGCCCTTCAGCCGGTTCGCGAGGGTCCGGGCCACCACGGACGTCCGCCCGATCCGCAGCACGACGGCGTGGACGACCATCCCCACCACCAGCGCGCCCACCGCTGCGCCCGCCGCGATGGCGACGAGCTGGAGCGCCTGGGTCCCGGTGAGGGGGGCGGTCGCTGCGGCGTCGTTGCCGGCGAGGAGGTCGGAGAAGGCGTCGAGCATGGCTGGGGAGGGCCTCCGGGTGTGGGGCGGGTGGTGCGGGCGGTGCGTCCACTGTCGCAGAAGATCCCGGGGTGCTGCACGCTCGCTGCGTGGCACCCCGGCGCCGGCTGGCGATCCTCCTGCTCGCGCTCGCACTGGTCGCGGCGGTGGTCGCCGTCGCCGTGCTCGTGCGTCCGGCGGGCAGCGGCGGTGTGACCGGCGCCACGGGCGACGGCGAGGGCTCGCGGGCCACCGCCGACCAGTCCGAGCAGGGCGTGGTGCTCCTCGTGCCGGGGTACGGCGGGGGCACCGGGGGCCTCCAGGTGCTGGCCGGCGCTCTGGAGGCGGCCGGCCGCCAGGTGCGCGTGGTCGCCGCCGCCGGTGACGGCACGGGTGACCTCGCCGACCAGGTCGCCCCGCTGCAGCAGGCGGCCCGCGAGGCGCTGGACGGCGGCGCGCCGTCGGTCGACGTGGTCGGCTACTCCGCGGGCGGCGTGGTCGCCAGGCTGTGGCTGGCGGGTGAGGGCGCCGACGAGCCCGTGCGCCGCGTGGTGACGCTCGGCTCGCCCCACCAGGGAACCGACCTCGCCCGCTTCGCCGCCGTGAGCGCCCCGCAGGACTGCCCGCTCGCGTGCCAGCAGCTGGAGCCGGGCAGCGAGCTGCTGACCTCCCTGCCGCAGGTGCCGGGCGCCGACGACGGCGTGCGGTGGACCGCTGCGTGGTCGACGAGCGACCAGGTGGTGGTGCCCCCGGCCGACGCCTCGTCGCTGCGCGGCGCCGTCGACGTCGAGCTGCAGCAGGTGTGCCCCGGAGCAGCCGTCGACCACGGCGGCCTGGTCACCGACCCGCTCCCCGTGGGGCTGGTCGACGCGGCGCTGGACGGCTCCGTGCTGGAGGCGGCGCCGCCGTCGTCGGCCTGCGGGCAGCTCACCGCCCGCGGCGAGGCCCTCCTCGCCGGGTAGCGGCGGGTCAGCTGGTGACGTCGCGGGTGGTGAAGCTGGCCCAGGCCGCGGCGAGCAGCACGCCGGCCCACCCGAGCTGCACGAGCACGCCGCGCCGCACGTCCGTCCACAGGACCGGGTCCCGGAACAGGTCGACCCACGCCAGCCAGTACCGGGTGGGCAGCAGGTCGTGCACGGCGGAGGCGGCGTCGAGCCCGACCAGCACGGTGCTCGCCACCAGCAGCGCCAGCCCGCCGAGCGCGGCGACCAGCGGGGAGTCGACGAGCGTCGACAGCAGCAGCGCGAGAGCCGCCACCCCCAGCATCGACACCGAGACGTAGGCCATCACCAGCAGCGTGCGGACCAGCAGCTCCTGCGGCGACAGGGACGTGCCCGACAGCGACGCCGTCGTCGTCCCGAGCGCGTCGGGCCGGGTGCCCAGCAGCTGGGTCCCCGCCACGAACGACACCAGGGCGACGGCGATGACCGCGCCGGACGTGAACGCGAGCACCGCGAACAGCTTGGCCACCAGCAGCCGGGTGCGCCCGACGGGCCGCACGAGCAGGTAGCGCAGGGTGCCGGCCTGCGCCTCCCCCGCCACGGCGTCGCCGGCGACCACGCAGACGGCCACCGGCAGGAAGATGGGCACGACGATCCCCAGCGCCGCCGCCGGGTAGAGCTGGCCGTTGCCGAGCACCGCCGACAGGAACGCCGGCCCCTGCCCGGGCCGCGGCGCGAGCTCGCTGGTGGCCAGGAACGCCGCGACCACCACGGGCAGCGCGCACAGCAGCGCCACCGACACCCAGGTCCGCGGCCGCAGCGCGAGCTTGCGCAGCTCCACCCAGGTCAGCGCCGCCAGCTTCACCGCGCCACCCCCGCGCCTTCCCCGACGGCCGTGGTCCGCGCCAGGACGACGTCGGTCAGGGTGCGGCGCTCCACCACGGCCTCCCGGACCGCCAGGCCGCCGCGCACCAGGTCTCCGACCACGTCTCCCTCGTCCGCGACCACCAGGCGGCCGCCGGTGGGCGGCTCCAGGAGGCGCCGGCCGAGCAGGGTGGAGGCTGCACCGGGAGCACCGCCGGGAGCACCGCCGGCGAGCGTCACGAGCAGCCTGCCTGTGGGCGCGCGCAGGGCGTCGACGTCGTCCTGGACCACGAGGTGGCCCCGGTCCATCACCCCCACGCGGGTGCACAGGTGCTCGACCTCGGACAGCAGGTGGCTGGAGACGAGCAGCGTGGTGCCCTGCGCCGACAGCTGCAGGAGCAGGTCGGTGACCAGGGCGATGCCCTGCGGGTCGAGACCGTTGGTCGGCTCGTCGAGCACGAGCAGGCGGGGGCGGCGCACCAGGGCGGACGCGATCCCGAGGCGCTGGCGCATGCCCAGGGAGTACGCCCGCACCGGTCGACGGCCCACCTGCGCCAGGCCGAGCGCTTCGAGGGCGTCCTCCACGCGCCGGCGGCGGGTGCGCCGGCCGCCGGGCGTCGGCACGGCGGCGTCGAGCAGCCGCAGGTTCGCCCGCCCCGACAGGTGCCCGATCGCCGCCGGGCCCTCGACCATCGCGCCGACCTGCGGCAGCACGCGCGCCGCGTCTCCGGGCACGCGCCCCCCGAGCACGCGCACCCGGCCGGACGTGGGCAGCACCAGGCCCAGCAGCATCCGCACCGTGGTGGTCTTGCCGGACCCGTTGGGGCCGAGGAAGCCGTACCGGTCGCCCTCGGCGACGCGCAGGTCGACGTCGGTGACCGCCTGCACCCGGCCGAAGCTCTTGGTCAGGCCGGTGGTCTCGACGGCCAGCCCGTCGGTGGCGTTCACGGGTGGATCACGGGCGGCGCTCCGGCGGGTCGGCGGTCAGCTGCTCGGCGGCGCGGCTGAGCAGCTCGGGCTGCACCGCCCCGGAGACGAGGTAGGCACGGCCCCCGCCGTCGTCGCGCGAGCCGGGGACCACGACGACGGCGGCGCTCAGCGCCCCGGCGCGCACGAGGGCCGTCTCGGCGGTGCCCGCCGACGCGCCGGACGTCTCGGCCGGACCCTGCGCGGAGGGCTCGAGCGGGTCGGCGCCCGCGGCCTCGGCGGCGCGCAGGGCCTGCCGGCCCTGGTCGACGGGGAGGGACACGACGGCGAGGCGCAGCAGCCCGGTGCCGTAGGCGACGGCGCCGGTGGTGCTCGGGTCCTGGAGGGCCGGCAGGCCCGCGAGCTCGGTCGGGAGCACCCACGGGGCGGCGGTCGCGGCGCCGGCGGCGACGTCGGTCTCGGCGGTCCGGACGGTGGCGCCCTGCGGCGCGGGCACGGCGAGGGCCGCAGGATCGGGGGCGCCGAGGGTCACCTGGTCGAAGGAGCTGGCGACCACCGGTCCGCCCACCACGTCGACCACGTCGACGGCCAGCGGCAGCCCGGTGGCCCTGTCGACCCAGAGGTCGGCGTGGTCGACGGTCGACAGGTCGGCCTGCTGCGCACCGGGGCGCAGGCGCACGCCGTCGGCCAGCCGGCCCGCGACGACGCGCTCGCCGAGACCGGCAGCGGCCCGTCGCTCGGCGTCCGGCGCGGAGCCGGCGAGCAGCGAGCGCCCGAGCGCCGGGGGCAGCAGGTCGGAGGCGCGGGGCAGGCGGGCACCGGACAGGGGTGCGCCCGTGGTGAGGGCGTCGCGCTCGTAGTCCCACCCGGTGAGCCGCCCGCCGGTGGCGTACAGGCCCCGCTCCCCCGTCGCGGTGAGCACGTCGGTGCGCCAGGTCGTCTCGTCGGCCCACCAGGTGCGGGTGCGGGTGCTCTCACCCACGAGCGCCGCGACGTCGCCGAGGCGCGGCAGGTCGGGCAGTCCCAGGGCGCCGCTGCTCGTGGCGGTGCCGGTGAAGGGGACGTCGGCGGACGCCGCGGCGCGGGCGAGCACCTGCTCGACGCCCTCGCCCGGGGCCGGGGGGCCTCCCGCGCTCCAGGCGGGCCTGCCGGTGAGCGCCGCCGTGACCAGCAGCGCGGCGGCCCCGACGACGGCCGCCCAGCGCAGCGCGGCGGCCCGGCGGTGCGGGACGGCGGGCACCCGGCCACCGTACGTCGCGTCGCTGGGAGCTCCCCCTCCCCCACCGGGGGGGGGTGGGCGGGTCAGCGGGTGTGGAGGGCGACGAGGGTGGCCAGGCGCTGCGCCTCGGCGTCACCGCGGGCGCCGTCGGCCCGCTGGACGCCCATGACGGCGAGGGTGTCGCCGTCGGACAGGTCGAGCTGCACCCACGGGCGCCCGCCGCCGAAGGAGACGCCCACGACCTCGGCCCACTCGAGCCGGCGGCGCTTCACGAGGTTGCGCACCGAGAGCCCGTCGCGGTCGGGGACGGCCGCCACCCGCGCCTGCATCTCGCAGAACACCAGGACCAGCAGGCCCGTGACCACGAACGCGATGCGGTCTCCGAGGGTCTGCCCGTAGACGAACAGCGCCAGGCCCAGGCCCCACGCCACCGCGACCACGCCGATGGCGCGCGCCACGCGCCGTCCGCGCACGGGGCGGAACGGCGCGTACAGGTCCTCACCCCCCGGGGACGCCGGGGACGGCGCGGACGCCGGGGGCGTCACAGGCGGCAGGCGTGGATGGTGGTCACGAGGATGGCCCGGGCGCCCAGGTCGTACAGGTCGTCCATCACCTTGTTGGTGCCCGCGCGCGGCACCATCGCGCGCACCGCGGCCCAGGCCGGGTCTGCCAGCGGTGCGACCGTCGGCGACTCCAGCCCCGGGGTCAGCGCGCAGGCGGCGTCGAGGTGCTCGCGCGGCACGTCGTAGTCGACCATCACGTACTGGCGGGCCACGAGCACGCCCTGGATGCGCCGCAGCAGCACCTCCAGGCCCGCCGGGCGGTGCGCACCGCCCTCGGCGCCCGCGTCGCGACGCGTGATGACCACGGCCTCGGAGCGCAGGATCGGCTCGCCGAAGACCGCCAGGCCCGCCGAGCGCAGCGTGGAGCCGGTCTCCACGACGTCGGCGATGGCGTCGGCCACGCCCAGCTGGACGGCGGTCTCGACGGCGCCGTCCAGGCGGACGACGGCGGAGGCGCGGACCCCTGCGGCGGCGAGGTGGTCCTCCACCAGGCCGGCGTAGCTGGTCGCGATGCGCTGGCCCGCGAGGCCGGTGACGTCGAGGCCGTCACCGACCTGCGCGGCGGGACCGGCGAAGCGGAACGTGGAGGCGCCGAAGCCCAGCTGCATGACCTCCTCGGCCTCCGCGCGGGAGTCGAGGAGCAGGTCGCGGCCGGTGATGCCGACGTCGAGGGTGCCGGAGCCCACGTACAGGGCGATGTCGCGCGGGCGCAGGAAGAAGAACTCCGCGCCGTTCTCCGGGTCGGCGAGCACCAGCTCGCGGCCCTCGCGGCGGGTGGCGTACCCGGCCTCGCGCAGCAGCACGGCGGCGGGCTCGGACAGCGACCCCTTGTTCGGGACGGCGATCCGCAGGGGCTGGGTACTCGTCTGGCCGGTCATCTGGCTGCCGCTCACAGGTGCGCGTAGACGTCGTCGAGGCCCAGACCGGAGGCGATCATGAGCACCTGGGCGTGGTACAGCAGCTGGGAGATCTCCTCGGCGGCCCGCTCGGGCCCCTCGTGCTCCGCGGCCATCCACGACTCGGCGGCCTCCTCGACCAGCTTCTTGCCGATGGCGTGGACGCCGGCGTCGAGCTCGGCGACGGTGCGGGAGCCGGCGGGGCGCTCGGCGGCCTTGGCGGACAGCTCGGCGAAGAGCTGCTCGAACGACTTCACGAGCCGCCAGCCTAGGGGCGGTCCGCGCGGGCCCGGTCCCCCGGGCCGCCCGTCCAGCCGATCGAGGGGGTGTTCAGGCGACCGAGGCGACGACGACCCCGGCCATCGCCAGCTGGAAGGCCGACGTCACCCACGCCGCCGGGTGCATGGCCCCCGAGGGCAGGTGCGCGCAGACCAGCTCGCCGAGCTTCCCGGGCGTGAGCAGGTCGAGCACGAGCAGCGCCACCGCCTGCATCACGATGCCCACGAGGCCGAACACCACCGTCCACAGCAGCGCCGCGCCGAAGCCGGCGTCGGCGTTGCGCCAGATGGTCGTGAACGTGATGAGCCCCACACCCAGCGCGCCCGCGGCCGTGACGAGGGCCGCTCCCGGCTCGGCGTCGCGGAAGACCCGCTGCGCCAGGCGGCCGGGGACGACCAGGTCGAGGGC
>Ga0325403_1001666_pt1 | contig 18813 bp, 10 predicted proteins | sample PopdelMetagenome_19_FD_205665 | JGI IMG/M metagenome (GOLD analysis project Ga0325403, IMG submission 205665) | Populus deltoides microbial communities from Bellville, Georgia, United States - Xylem-PdKOR-R4 | ecosystem: Host-associated > Plants > Phyllosphere > Stem > Wood/Secondary xylem...
AGAGGAGAGAACAAACGAGACTTGGAGAAAACCTAAACTAGTTAGTGTTCGAAACTAAAATTACAACTTAATAGGATATTTAGAACGTGTTTTTGTCAATTTAAACATAAATTTCTTGATTTTCATTAGAATTCTTGCAAAATCGAATTAGGGTTCTAGATGGAAAATTTTTGGAAAGGTAAATTATCTTGAAATTAGATTTCTAGGATCATTATAGGTTATGTAATCAATGAATTTGTAATGAAATAATGAAGAAATTGGAGGATTAATGAGGCCTTAAGTAGCCAGCCATACTTAGAGAAATGAATAATATTTTTTCTTGATAGCTTTTATAAATTGTGTTGTAATTATGTCATAATGATGTGAATGATGTGTTTTTAGTATTTAATGTTATTTTACATAGTGATGATGAGTTTAATAAATTGAGAATTTAGTGTAATTGAAGAAATTGTTAGACAAAAGAATAAGAAATTGGTTCCTAAGTAAGAAAAATTATAGAAATTAGCAAGTTCATGTTTTTCTTTCTTAGGGTTGACCAATAATTATGAAAGGATGGTCAAATTAGTCATGTTTTAAGCTAATATGAAGATTTTATTAAGATATAATATATGGTGTAATTAGAAAATAATAAGGGCAAATAAAGATGAAAGTAGGATGAAATAGTTATGTATGGTTAATCATTTAAATAATTAATAAAAAATTAAAATGATGAAGTTATATGTAACATATGGCTATTTATGTTAGAAATCAAAATAGAACATTGAGAATGAAAAGTTAAATATAATAGTGATATTTATTATTGAGTCTGTTAAGGGCGGTGCTGATTAATGAGAGAATTAATTCACATGGGATACCTTAACAGTTGTGCCACTAACTCAAATCGGAGGAGGAGCTTCTAACACAATAGGTAAGTGCTCAACACTTATAATATTGTTGCGTTATGTTAATGTTGAAAATTATTCATTTGTTGTGATATTATTGTGGAAACAAGTGAATAAATGAATGATGGAAGAAAAGGAAGTACATGAAAGGAGAACTTGATTAGCTACTCCTGAAGGGAGGCTAAGGATGTTAAAAGACTCTTGACATCGATACTAGGAATGAATAAAATTAAGGTATTTAAAAGAACCTGATTAGTTATTCTGAGTAGTTAAATAACTAATTATATCAATGAATTATATTGATACAGTCATTTCCATTAAAACTTGATTAGCTACTCCTAAAGAGAGGCTAACGATATCAAAAGACTCTTGACATCGATACTAGGAATGAGTAAAATTAAGGCATTTAAAAGAACCTAATTAGTTATTTTGGGTAGTTGAATAACTAATTACATCAATGAATTATATTGATACAATCATTTCCATTAAAACTTGATTAGCTACTCATGAAGGGAGGTTAATGATGCTAAGAGGTTTTTTAACATCGACATTTTCAAATAATGGATTTAAGATACCCGAAAAGGGGTTAATTAGTTTTTTTGGGTCAGGATAACTAATGATATCATTGGGACATATTAATATCAACACTAATTTCTAGTTTTGATTAGTCGATGCCAGGTAAATGAGTCTAATGATGCTGGTAAAATTACCTACATTAACTAAACTTAGGATTTAAGGAAAGTAATAGTATAAAAAGAACATTAGGAGATCATAGATTTTCAAAAGAAATAAGATGGACTAGATATAAAAAAAGGTGTGACAATATGATTGTGTTGAATAAAAAATACTTATTAAATAAAAACAAAACAAGAATGTATGATCGATAATTTAACAGATTGAATATTATTATAGTTGCATTTTCATAATAATTATGTTTGTCTTTCAGCCTTCTCATTTATGTCATGTGTAGTCATTTTCTTATCATGTTTTGTTATTATAGACTAAAAATAATATGTATTATTTTTTAGATTGATTATAATCTTATTTAATTGTGTATTAACAACATCCGAACTTTATTTTTGATGCATGGTTATGAACAAACAAAATTATTAATATGATGTTTTCATGACTTGGATGCTAATATTTCAAATTTTATTCTTCCTTAGATTGTATAATTATTCGTGGATATAATCATATATATGTTTGGAGTAGAATGATGAGTATCATTGATGTTTGGTGAGATCCAAGATAACTGAATAAGTTTTGATATTGTGTATAGAAGTGTAATGAGATATATTTGATAACTTGAGATCTTCCGGTGTATGAGAAACTTTATTAAAATTTTGGTAAACTACATACATAAAAAATTGGTGTAAATAAGTATAAATGTGTTTTTTTATTCAATAAATTTTAGAATTGTTACACCCCAGGTCACAAGTATGAGATATTAACCTGGATCGACATAAATTTTTATCCCCCTTTTCCAAACTGTTTTTTTAAAATTTATTATTTAATATTGTTTTTATTAAGATTTAATTCTTTTATTTTTTTCAATTTATCTTTTATAAAAATAACCCAACCTCACGATCCAAGATCATGAGTTTACCATGCTGACGTAAATTGGCCTAAACAACTTGTTTGAGTTTTTTTTTTTGGTTCATCTGTTAAAATATTATTTGATTTTGTGTGGTAATTATTATTTTTTTCAATTTGAGATGCTTTCCAACCATTTTTTGTTTTTAAAAGTTTTTTTATTTTACTTTATCCAATAAATTCTTTTTTTTTTGTTATACTTTCAAAATAAATTAAACTCTTTTTTTAAGGCCGCAAATCACCCTTAATGTTTTCTTCTAAAAAAGTGAATTATTGTTTGTTATAAAAAAAAATCCACGTATCTAATCAACATGTGTTACGAAGGAAAATAATTTTTTATATAAAAAATATTATATCTAATAGGTTCAAGATTGATTAGATAATTTATCAGGTTAATTCTAGTAAATTCATGATATGAATAATTTTTTTTTATTTTTAGTTTGTTATTGATTTTTTTAATATTCACCAAAAATAAAAAGTTTGCTATAAAAAAACATATTAAATAAGTTATTACATATATTTTAAATATTTTTTTAATTCGGAGAAAATAAAATAATTATTAAGAATATAAATTGAAGTAGTAAAAATAACAATAATAATATTTTTTTTAATTTATGCAAATCACGCCATCTTTTTAATCTTTTAGGTGGTGATCCAGTGGTAAGAGTTTGAGATTAAAAGATTTATTTTTTTTGTGATTTAGATTCGAGTCTTGTGGTTGCTTATATAATGGTCATTAGAATCTTCCATAATCATTAACTTTAAAACTCATAGGATTAGTTAAGGTGTGCTCAAGTTGACCCAACATCCATATTTAACTAAAAAAAATTTCACCTAACGCATAATCCACGCACGCTTATTATTACCTCACTCTTCGCTCCTCGACCTTTCTCTCCATAATTTATTATTATTTTTCCTAATTTACAAAAACCCTTTTTTTTTATTTTTAAAAAACTATCCTATTAATTTATCACACTTAATCCTCTCCTCCTCCCAATTCTTTTTAGGGTTTGACGAGATGGACTCAGAGGATGACATGATGGACGCGAACGACGTCGAATCAGTTGACGATGATTTCTATAGTGGTGACATGGAGGATGATTATTACAGTGATGGTGTTTATTATGATAATGATGATGATGATGATGTTAATGATGATGATGATGGTCCTGATTATGATTTTATGGCTGAAGCTGTTGATGATCCCGATGACTTGTCGTTCCGCTCTCAGGTGATCTTTTTGTTTGGTTTTTTTTTTGTGATTTTAGTGATAAACTTTGCTGCTTTGAACTTGTTGTGCTGATTTTGGGTTAAGAGGAGTAATAAGTGATTATTTGTTTCTTTTAGAGATTTTAAGGGCTAAAGCTTATTGCTTTAGTGGAATTGAGGTGATGTGTAGATTTGATAAAGATAATTTGGTGGGAATTAAGTAGTTGTTATGGGGATTTTAAGTGTGTTTTTGTGAGGGTAGATGGGTTTTTTTTGTCTAGAGGAGTGTAGGTTTAATTAAGGTTTGTTTGGTTGATGAGGAAAATTTTGATGTGAGTGTAGGGAATGGGTGAATGAAGGGATGATCATGTGCATGTTAGTTGAGCTAAATTTGATTATATAAGGGTAATTTATATGGTTGATTTTGCTTTTTGACTGATGGTTAGGAGAGGGGAGCATTGAACTTAAGTAAAGATAGTATGTTTTTTGCTAGAAATTTTTTTGTACTGGGTAGAGGTTTCTTTTGGCTACTTAGTGTTTGATGGAGGGATGCGAAATTGGACTAGGGAATCATATGCTGTATGTTGATTTTGGTGATCAAGTATCGGACATTGAGTTCGGTTCACTTAAGCCACATTAGCCACATTGTGATATTTGGTTTGATTATAATCTCCTTTACTGCTATATATTGGATTAGGTGTTGGAAGGCATATTGCTTCTTGGTGTTTCTCCTGTGACAAATTTTAGGTGGAAGAGAGCCTAACTGATTTAAGAAGTTGTTTTAGGCTGTGGAAGACATCTCTTTTCATGTTGCATCATCTCCTCTTTTTTCTTTTTTTTTTCCAGTGAAGAAGCAGGGAATTTGACTTTTTGTACCTTTCCTCCCAATTTGTGATCACACTGATATGCTTTTAATTTATGTTATGCGGGCATCTCTGGATTTGTAGCTGTTCATCCATCTAATAATTGATGGGTTTGATTTCACAAACCAACTTAGAATGAAAACAAGAAGTAGAGAGTTATTAAGGATCTCAATTCAACTACGATGGGCTTTACTTTTATACTACGACGACGATGATGGTTGCATTGCTGAGGCTGTTGTCGAGCTGATGACATGTCTTTGCTTTGCTTAGGGTCTGTCTGTTTTATTGAAGAGGAAAATTTGAGGAAAATGTATGGAATGAGTGAATGAAGGGATGTGCTTGTTTAGTGTGATTGAAAGATTGTTTGGTTGATAAGAGGACATGGGAAGAAAGATGAAATTTTGGGTAACAATTTGGTATTCAAATCATGAGTGAATGAACTTATCTGATTCTAAGTGTTGTATTAGGCTCTGCATTGTGTCTCTTTGTGTTTCCTTGGCCCCTCCTTTTTTTCCTTCTCCTTTATTGCTTTTCCTCACTACAGAAACATGTTGAATCTGTAAAAAATAAATAAAAATATAATCCTTTTTGGGTGTTGGAACATTACTCTTTGAAGCTGGAAAGTTAAAATTGTAAGGTGATAGCTCTTTGGTTTTGATTTTGCTTTGTTTCTTTATCTATTAGCTTCTAATATTTTGCATGTGTTTTCTGTTTCAGCAAAGTTATACAGTCTTGAAGGAAGAAGATATACGTCAACGCCAAGAAGATGATATAACAAGAGTATCTACTGTCCTTTCCATATCAAGAGTCGCAGCAAGCATCTTACTCCGTCATTATAATTGGTAAATTAGCAGGTGTTTTTTTTTTGTAGTTAGTTTGTTAGGGTTTAGACAGATGCTTGTATTGTTGTTCACAGCTAATCAGTGAATTGTGTGTGGAAAATAACTATGGCAACTTGTGCATGCTGTGCAGTAGAACTACTTCTATCTTGGTGTTCTAATGAAATTCAGCATTGCAGGAGTATTAGTAAAGTGCATGATGCATGGTTTTCTGATGAAGATGCTGTCCGAATATCTGTTGGCTTGCTAGACAAGCAAGTAGTTCAGTTTTCCAATGCTCGAGAAGTAAGTGCTCTAGTTACATGACTGTGTGGTTTAAGAGTGATATCCACAGCTTTTTTTTCTGGCACCATGTGCGTGTGTGCTTGTGCAACTTACACCGGTTGCTCTTATGACCAGCTTACTTGTGGGATCTGCTTTGAATCCTTTCCTCGCAATAAAATTGTATCAGCTTCTTGTGGCCATCCTTTCTGTACTACATGCTGGTCAGGTAAATTTCCTTTTTTTTTTACTTTTGTTATTTGCATATTTATTTATTACTGTCATCATCATGAAGATTGATACTGAGATTTAATTTTAGGTGTGCATCAAATTCATCTGTGATTCTTGGGGGGGCATCTTTTTTATGCTTTGTTCAAAACCAGTGCATGCTTTGAAGTTTAATTAGACTCAACACAAAGTTGGGATAGAAGGAGGAATAGTTACCCTCCCCTTAATTATTTTTTTGATGAATTTAGTGTACTCCCCCCCCATTAAGTGATAAGATATATAGGGAATTTTAATTCGAAAAGCCTGAAGAGTGGAAAGATTGCTTGATTATAATTGGAAAAATAAGAGTCATGGAATTATAAACTCAATATCTTCCCTTGTCAACACTCTAGTTTTGTGTTATTGGAATTTTTTACTATCTATGGGCAGGGTTATGGAAAACCTCCAATCTCCTTCATTTTTTTCATTTCCTCTCATAAAGGTTCTTCCAAATAAAAATTGTATGGTTCATTTCTCTTATGTCGCTCTCTGTTTCCCAATGAAGAACAGTGTAAGGGCTAATATTTTGGTCTTTTTTTTGGGTTTTATTCTCTTTTATCGTGTACTTTGTACAATTGCATGTCTGTGTGCCTCCCATGCCTTTTTGTTTCCCCTTCAAGATTTTATTACTTTATACAAAAAGAACTTGATTTGATTGTAGCAAGTTCTGCATATATCTTGTTTATTACTCTTCCGGCTGGAAAATGTTTGCAATTGATAAACTTGAGCATTTTATTGCCAATTTGAATAGCTTAGCTTTTTCCATGCTTTCCAGTTAGTCATTATTAATTTTTCGCTATCCTTTCCTCACTACGTAGGTTACATTAGCACAACAATTAATGATGGTCCTGGATGTTTGATGCTAAGATGCCCTGATCCATGTTGTCGAGCTGCTGTTGGTCAAGACATGATCAATTTGTTAGCCCCTGATGAAGATAAGGAGAAATACTCTCGGTACCTCCTAAGGTCCTATGTTGAAGGCAACAGAAAGGTGTGCCCGCAATATGGAACCTCAAAATCTTGTTACTGTATTTGGTGTAATTCTCTGTTTCCTGTTAGTGTTAAAAGTGGGTATGGTCATCCCTTCTTCCACCAAATACTGGCGCACAAATTTGGTGATAATTATAATTTGTGTTTTTTAGTAATTTGCACAATTTATTCTGCCATTTTAGTGCTAAAAGTGGCTATATTCTCCTTTCCCCCATCATGAGTTCCCTCTTATTGTTACAATCTTCTTTACAGTGTTGTGTCTGTACAATCATTTGGTTTATTTGGTTAAAGAGGAATGCTAGAGTTTTCAATGGTCAGTTTACATCTGCACAGTCGCTGTGGGATAGAATAGTGTTTCTTGCTTCTCTATGGTGTCATGCTTCAGGTTCTTTTAGAGGTGTTTCTGTAGCTGACTTTCGGTAAGATCGGGATGCTTTATTATCATAGTTTTGTTGTCTGTTTCTTGGTTTGGAGGATGGGTCATTATCCCAACTGTTTTTGCATATTTTCTTCTTTCATTAATAAATCTTCTGTGATCTAAAAAACTTATTTTTACCACATATCCTTTTCTCTCTTTTCTTGTTTACTTCCAGACCAAGTGGTGTCCTGCTCCAGGATGCGAGTATGCTGTTGATTTTGCTGCTGGCAGTGGAAGCTTTGATGTCTCCTGCCTCTGTTCACATAGCTTTTGCTGGAACGTGAGTGCTCACTTCATATTGAAAGTGTTACTATACTAGATTCTGTAGAAATTAGTTGTCTTGTAGTGATTTGTTATTGCCATTGGGTAACTGCAGTGTGTGGAGGAAGCTCATCGTCCAGTAGACTGTGGCACTGTTGAAAAGTGGATTTTGAAGAACAGCGCTGAGTCTGAAAACATGAATTGGTAGATAGATAGAGACTTATTTACTCCCTTTTATTGATGACAGGGATATATGTCATCACACACACACACACACACACACACGTGTAGAGCTGTAAGAAGATAGTTTTAAATAGTTGATACTATTAAGAGCTGATGCTGCTTTATACTGATTTTATATTTGATTACACTCAGGATACTTGCTAATTCCAAACCTTGTCCAAAATGCAAGCGACCAATTGAAAAAAACCAAGGGTGCATGCACATGACATGCACCCCTCCTTGTAAATTTGAATTTTGTTGGTAAGTTCTTAATGTTTTGCTGAAACCTTTGAAAATTGATTATCCTCTGGATGGGGTTTTGTTTAACCTCAATGGTAAATGCAGGCTGTGCCTTGGTGCATGGTCAGATCATGGTGAGCGGACAGGTGGTTTCTATGCTTGTAACAGATACGAGGCAGCCAAGCAAGAGGGAGCAGTAAGTGTGCTAGTATTGTCAGTTTTATTAGATCTACCTCATGCATTGTGTTAATTCCTTGAAATGGTTAAGATGGTGATTCCTTAATGTCTTGCAAAATTCATATTATAACTTGTAGTATGATGAGTCAGAGAGGAGGCGAGAAATGGCAAAAAATTCTTTGGAGAGATACACCCATTATTATGAACGATGGGCAAGCAATCAGTTGGTATGCGAAAGTTTTGTTTGTTGCTGTTTGTATGTCAAGTTACAGCTTATTTCTTTATTTCTTTTGTAGTTTCTTTCCCATCATTTCTTGCTGGTGTTATCTCAAAGTTTCTATGATAGTTTTCTTTTGTATGTTAACTGTTGATTTGCATTCTTTAAGGCCGATACCATTAATTTCCCTCCTTTCCCTTGGTGCTTTTGGATGTTTAGTTGCCTGCACAGCACTCAGTTAATTTTTTGACATTCTTTAAAGTTAAATCTGTTAATTTTTCTCTTCCTTGGAAGTTTTGAATGTCCTATTCTTGCATTGAGTTAATTTTTCTGTGTTTGTGCTAAGCTTTCAATGATTTTCATTCATCCGAGGGATATTTGCGGTGGAAGTTAGAAGTGACTTTTCTTTGGTAATACGCTTGAATTTTACTGCAACTCAAATGTGCATATATGCAGTAAGTTTTGCATATTGATCAACTTGTTAATGCTATAGCACATGTATATATTTTGTGGTTTGATTTCTTGCACCTATTATGCAAAAAATTTAAGGCACCTAATCTTGGTCTGTATATCATGCTAACACTGTCTTTCAAGATTTACTACTATGGGTATTTCTGTCACAGTTAACTTTAACTTAGAGCTGATTAGGAATCGTGGTACAGTTTTTTCTGAGATCTTCACGAGCATTCCCATTTAATAGGTTGACCTGTGCTGCTGTCTCTTGTTCATTCCAAGTTCCAACTAACATTTTTCAATTGGAGGGTGGGGGTAGAAAGAAGTATGAAAGCGATTAGGGTCAAATGTAGTGTGCTTTGATTGCCACCGTGGATCAGGGTTAGAAGGCCCTTTTTTAGCTTTGACTTGTGTTTTTCTTTCTTTCTTTCCTTTTTTTTGTTCTCTCACAGCTGTGTGTAATGGAAATGAATTTGGACCAGCACAAAAAGAAACAGAAGAGTCAGTTCCAGAAAAAGATGAGAAATAATGAGAAATAGGCGAGGATGGAACCGAATGAGCTAGTGCTATTTTGCTCTGTACCTTAGTTGAAATCAGTTGGATAGATACGTAATTTACTCAATCATTCTTAAAAAGCCCTCTCCACTATAAAGATATAACAATGACACAGGACAACATTTGATTCTTGTTTTTATTGGAATTTAGATTCTCATTTTCTGACTGTAACCTGTACCTCTTGCAAGGATCTCTCTAGAGAACTTGTACTTAGATTACTGTTTTACGAAAAAGTTCAGTAAATGCTAAAGTTTATTTTTTTTTTCTGTTATACTTTTGCTATTATATTCATCTCAACCCTTTTTATCCTTTTCTTTTTAATTCATTTGTATACATGGACTTGGAGCATGTCTTAATGGAATCTGAAAGTTTTGTTCTATGTGGCAGTCGAGGCAAAAAGCTCTTGCAGATTTGCATCAAATGCAGACTGTGCATGTATGTAAACTTGTTCATACTATTCGTTCTTCATTTGCAAATTTCAAGTTATCTATCAAATGTTCTATATCTATTAGCTGCCTGCTGAATGATATCAGAGATTGTTTTAACTTTTTGTTTTTTTTTTCTAGCTTGAGAAGCTGAGTGACGTACATTGCACACCTGAGTCTCAGCTGAAGTTCATAACGGAAGCCTGGCTTCAGGTGAATTGTCATATAATATTTTGCTGTTACTATTACTATTTTTTTTTTTTTGTAGAGAGGTTGGGGGAAGGAGGAACAAAAGAAAGGGAAAAGATCAAGCCATGTATCATCTTTTGTCTTCCCGTGTTTGTTTGCAGATAGTTGAATGCAGGCGAGTTCTGAAATGGACATATGCATACGGGTTTTATCTTCCTGAGCATGAGCATGCCAAGAGACAGTTTTTTGAGTACTTGCAAGGTATGCATATGATTAATTATTTACCAAGTAATTGTATGAGACAGGTTGCCAATGGTCTCACAGCCCAACTACATGCATCCCTTCACATAAGAGAGGCGGGGTACATGGTTGTGGGTCCATCTTGAGTTAGTGCTTATACAAACCAAGCATGGATAAAAAGAAGATAAGAGAAAGAAGTATGCTGGGTTTATCTATTTGTTCTTGATGACACCATTGCTAATAAAATAATCTCTGCATGCTCTGTAGGTGAGGCTGAGTCCGGTTTGGAAAGGCTTCATCAATGTGCAGAGAAGGAACTACAACAGTTTCTTGCTGCTGATGGCCCATCAAAAGAGTTCGATGAGTTCCGGACAAAATTAGCTGGGTTGACCAGGTATTGTTGCAAATTGTCATTGACATGCTCTTTATGTTTAGGTTTAGCCCCTTTAGGGGCAGCTGCTTGTCTAGAAGGTTTACAGATAGTTTTTCAGCTGTTCAAGCTTTACTTTTATAATTTCCAAGTGTACATATGTAATTGATAGATGGCCCTTTTTGTCCAAAAAATGTACAACATCTAACTACTTATCCATGAAATTGTTTCCAGTGCTGCATGGAGCCATCATTATTTTAATGTTCCTTTTTTCCATTCATGGATTTATAGATGCTTAATTAGGAGAGTAGTTCTTGTATGCATCTGAATTGCTCGAGAGGTTGAGATGCTTGAAAACTTGGTGGGACGATGTATCGGGAGTTTCATCACCTAATTAGACAGCAGCACTTCTTGCACTTTCTTTCACCTCCTGGACAATAGTGTCATGTTAAATGTCATTATGCACAGTAAAGATTCATCTCCTCTTTAAATTTGTTGAATTAGATGTTTGTACAAGCATTCAGATATTACCGCAATTATAATACTGGCATTAACTCCTCTTTACATGCCTCCTTTCAACAGCGTGACAAAAAATTATTTTGAGAACCTGGTTAGAGCATTAGAGAATGGTCTAGCAGATGTGACTCAAGCTGCTTGTAGCAAGACCTCAAGCTCAAAAAATGCCAGTGTCAGCAAAGGGAAAGGTGGCAAGGGAAAGGGTGGTAAAATGGGTGGTTCAAGCAAAAATGGAGATGATTAATCTTCCAATTCCAATTCCAAGCTGCTTCCACATGACAGGTATGCTGCCGCAGCCATCTAAACTTCAAAACCTTTGTGCCCGTGGAAGCTGGAACCTTTTAGGAACAAGTACTCTCCAAGCAAGTTAAAAGAAGGATAATTGCTCTTTCATTTTTTTGGTTTGATGGCTCATCCTTTCCAGAGGCTGCTCAATGTGTGAATGGTTAGTAAGATGTCAACGGACTGGAAGAATAAAAACAGCTTCTCATTCAAATCTGTGTGGTTTTGCCGCAAGCACCATGCTTGGTGCACTGTATATAGCTGTTGTCTGTTTACTAACATATCGATCTGCAACCTGCCTTTGTTGCTGGTAATTATATGTATAGGGAACACTTTTAATCTGTGAACGATTTACTCTTTTGTGAAAAAGTAAACTGAAACTTCAACGGACTTTGCTTTGAACTTCGTTTCTCACTTCCCTTGACTGATGGTCCATGCGATCTGCCCTTCGAAAAATCCAGTGAGCAGTGATATGGTATTGTGTCGGTTCAGCTTTCAAATTGGTGGTGCTGAACAATTTGTTTTCATGCTAGCTTCCATTTCTACTACGGCTAACTTCAACTTTCTGATTCTTTGCAACTTTAAAGCTAATTCAGCAATGAAAATCCAAGGAACAAAGTTGAAGTTATAACTGTTTCACTGGATGTTTGATTGTGCTTGTTTCGCAGCCATGGATTTTGATATCATGATCATTTTGAATGAGCTTCAACATCTAAAATTACAGATGGAATGCATGAAAAATCAAGGCCCTCAACCACTTAAGACAAGAATTGATTAAAGAAACATTAATCTTGAATCATGTTTTGTTAAGATTAACCCTAATCTTGATTAATCAAGTTTCCCATTTTCATAACACCTAATCGAGGCTTCTTTCTGGTCAAATTTTAACCACAAAGAAAGAAAGAAAGAGAGAGAGGAAAATCATTATCCTAATCTATACAATGGCAATACCTTGACAATCTCCAAAATGGTCTTGGTAGCCATTGCAGAAGCACGATCGGTGTAATTCCCTTTAGAAACAATCCTATAAAAAAACTCACCTCCCTTGCAAAGTTCCATGACAAGACGAACAGCATCTCTATCCTCGTATGCCTCCTCGAAGCTCGCAATATTAGGATGTTCAGGCAAATGCCTCATGATCTCCACCTCTCTCCTTGTATCCTCCACATCAATTATCTCCTAGAATCATTGTAGTACGAGTTGGAGGCATTTGCGTGTTTCGTATGCTAGGTTTATCGACCAAAACAAATTATATAATTATAAATTCAGGGACGATCTAATCACAATAATATAAATTACATAAAAGAGGTTTTATATTCATAATCATGATAATTATTTGGGTTCTGTCTTATATACATTTTATTCTTACACACGAAATGTTATTGTATTTGATAATGTCTTAAAAAATACATTTTATTATTCTTCAATCAGGATATAGATAATTTGTTCAAGTTTTGATCATGAATGAAAAACCCTTTTCTGTTTATTTTTGTGTTTCAAAAATATTTTAGAAAAAAATTATTTTTTTATTTTTTTTGTTTCAAATTATTTTTTTTTGTTTTCATATCATTTTGATGTGTTGATATTATAAATAATTTTTTTTAAATAAAAAATATTTTTTTGATGCATTTCTAAGCGAAAAATAACCGTTATCACACTTCCAAACACTTTATTAGTCTTTGTTCACTAAATTTAGCTTTTGCTGCTGTTGTTTGAAAAAAAAATTAAGTTTAGAAAAATTAAGTTTAGTTCTAATTGGTTTGATTTAGATATGTATTTGGTAAAAATTGTGGTTGAAGTTGATGTGTAGTAAAAAACATGTATAAGGTGTTTAGATAAAATTATAATCTAAATTGATGTTGCTAATGATATTAACAAAAAGAACATGTAATTATTTTTTAATTTTCAATTGCATTAATTTGCATTTCATTATCATAAAATTTTACAAACAACCACATGAATTACAATACCTTTTCTATCGTCCTATTAAACTTGTTGCAATCTCATTTTGAACAAAATCTATACACGAAAGCCTGTAGTTTCTATGAGTTTGTGACCATGGAAACACATCGGTTAAAAAATTTATCGAAAACAAAATTAGAATGATGATCGAATTCCTCACCTTTTTTCCCACACTTCAAATGTACATTTGATGACATAGTGCACTGAAGAGTGAGAATGATTGGAAATTTCTTCTCATGTTTGTGGTTGTCCTTACATGTGAAATTCTTGGAAATGATACCTCTCATCTCTATATGGACCTAAAAACCCATATTTATTTAGATATCCAGAATCGACTAAGTAGTACTTCTCTATAATAACATCTACTAACTTTGTTAGTTATTTATCAATAATAAAAATAAAGTTACATCTTCTTGAAATAAATAACATTACATATTTTGGTTTGTTAATACATTCCGTGGCTTAATAAATTTGATGATAGGATTGTAAATTGTCTCAAGAAATATTTGTATATCGTGTGCACTATCATCCCAGCACCCAAACAAACGTGAATTGCATGTCAAAGTTACATGCAACCATAATATTTTGTGTAGATACATTTTTTCTATTTATAAATAGTATTTAATTTTCTGAAAAAACACATATTCGCATATGTGTGCCGTCAATAACTCTACACAATTCTAAAACAAAAATCAAGAATGAATAAGAACAAGTGAAATAAGACATAGCCTAAAATAATAGAAATTAGTAATTCATAGAATTACATATTAAAAAAACTATGATATTGTTTTCTTGAAATGAGACATCTTAGATTATTTGCAATATCTCGTAGTGTGTTTAAAAATTCAAGATAAAAGGCAAAAAGAATTCAGTGTGTTTTTTTGCAGGCTTATACTATGTTGTGATTATGAAAGAATTTAGATGATGCTGTGCAGATCTAAGTGCTCTGGTTTCTCTTCGAGTTGAGAGCTTGAAGGAGGAGGTTTGGTATCTTCAGGCAAACGGTCAAAAGATGCAAGGAGTATTCATGAACCTAACTAAGATTATGTCTGGGACATGAAGCAAACTGTATTTTTTTAAATTATTTTATTTTAATATTTTTAAATTATTTTAATATCCTAATATTAAAAATAATTTTTAAAAAATAAAAAAATTATTTTAATATATTTTAAAATAAAAAACAATTCAAAGTATAACCATTACTGCAATTCCTAATAAAATAAAAAAAAGCACGTACTAACCGCTGTACAATAACTACGTATTAATTTGTTTTTTTTTTTTTATCCCGCAACACAAAACTCAGTTCAGTCTAGGTCTGCCCTTAAAAAAATGCTGTGTAGAAATGAGATCACGGCCGTCCGTCAACACGAGTCGTCGAAAAAGCGTGAATGATTCGAAAGTGAGCGGTCCAACGGCAAGTATTTCAAAACTCGACAGGGACCCCACCTCCTTCTTTAACTTGCGGAATAAGTAGATGACGTTGCTATTTCATGTACCCAGGTGTAGTTTTCTCACACTCAACACAGGCGAAAAAATAAAAGTCAAAGACCAAAACGAAAGAAAAATCCCTCCATCAACCAATTAGAGTAGAACAGATTCTCGAGCTCAACTAAACCTTACTTTGTCCAATCATAGCCCATCATCGAAAAAAGGGCCAATATAAAGCCCGTGGCGGGAGAGAGAAAAACTGCTCTTCCCTTGCAAAACAAGTAGTACTAGCGGAGACTACTTTCTTCCCATTTTCCTTCGCTTCTCTCCTTGTCCGCGCAGAAAAAGGGATTGCGATACAGTACTGAGCTTGTGAGCGAGCGAGGGTTTTGAAAATGGGGGAATCGCCATCATCTCCTACGTCGTGTAGCTCTTCACGTTCTGCACCATTTCCACAATCGAACTTCGCGTCTCTTCCTGTAATGGCTCTCAAGGACAAAATTGTCGAGAAAATCTTGGAAAATCGCGTCACTCTCATCGTCGGCGAGACTGGCTGCGGTACGAATCCTTTCGTTATTCTCATTATTTTTTTTGCATTTTCTCTTTTAGTTTTTGGCCGATAAAAAAAAGCAAAAGGATAAAAATAGGAAAAAATCTGTTTGGTTCTGAAATGATCAAGCTGAAAAAAAAAAGTTATAATGGAAACAAGTTTTATTATAACAAATATCCTGGTTTTTTACTTGATACCAAGGAATATTTACTCTTTTTTTTTTTTGTGAAAAAGAGAAAATCGTAGTGCTTGTAACCTGCTGTTATGGATGACTGGGGTTTATCATTCTTCGGAAAAAAGAAAAGGAAGATTTTTATTTTAATTAAAATCTGAGATGAGTTCAAGTATATTGGATTGGGAGGGCTTATGAATTTATAATAATTTACATGGTTTTTGTATAATTATATTTTTAGCATTTTGTGGTGTTAATAGATTTTTCTGTTTTATTTTGAAGGAAAGAGCTCTCAAGTTCCACAGTTTCTTCTGGAAGAAAACATAAAACCCATTTTATGCACACAACCAAGGAGATTTGCTGTTGTTGCTGTTGCTAAAATGGTTGCTAAAGCTCGTAACTGTGAACTTGGAGCACAGGTTGGATATCACATAGGTCATTCGAAGCTTATATCGGCAAGGTATTGTCCAGCCCGTGCGTTGATTTACTTGCTTTTCCATCACTTTTGTGCCATCTCTACTCAAGTACTGTGCTATATCCTCTCCTTCTCTCTGCTCGACACCCAAAGTGAGGTCTTGGGACTGTGATGTGTCTTTTTCCTATTACTGGTGGTCTTTACACTAATTACTTTTCTTTGCTTTAGCAGTTCAGAAATTGTCTTCAAAACAGCTGGTGTTTTGTTGGATGAAATGCGAGATAAAGGGCTGAACGCTCTCAACTACAAGGCTATTATTCTTGATGAAGTGCATGAAAGATCTGTTGAATCTGATCTTGTTCTTGTTTGTGTCAAGCAGTTTCTGTTGAAAAACAATGACCTGAGGTGCCTCCTTGGCTTTTATCATGTATAGCAATGTTTTCTGTATTATTGAATTTTGTTTTCTTCCATCCTAAATTGCTTGGTTGAAGCCTTTGTTTGCTGACTTGTTGCTATTTTCATGCTTTTTTTTTCTTCCTCTCCTGCGCTATTTTCATGCCCCTTTTTTTTTCTTCCTCTCCTGCTCTCACCTTCTCAGTTTATTTCTACAAGAGTGGGATATTTGTCTCTTTGCGTTTTCTATGTCACATAGCAGTTGAGTTGTCCGAGTCATGTTATTTGGAAGTCTGACAGATGTTTGTTTTCTTCAGGTTGGTATTGATGTCGGCAACTGCTGATATTGCAAGATACCGAGATTACTTCAAAGACCTCGGTAGGGGTGAAAGAGTTGAGGTGCTTGCAATCGCTAACACCAACCAACAGGCCCTTTTCCAGCGAAGAGTGTCATATCTTGAACAGGCAAGTATTTGTATCTAGGGACTTTTCTTGATGGAATTTGTGCTCTTCATCAAAGACCTTGAATTGATGAAGAATTCAACTGGTTTTAATTCTAGAGTTTTCAAGCACAATGCCTCCTTTGAGCATTCTATAAATGTAAAATATCAGTTTTTATAACAGATGTCTTCTCTTGGCACTATTTAATGATATTTTGGCTTGGGATGCAATAAAGTACAGGGAGTGGGGATGCCTAAATTGATTGTTTTATGACTGCCATATTTATACTAGATTTCCATTAGGAAGCCTTCGGCATTCCAGACTAGCAAATTTGAGCTAAATAATTAACATTTTCCTTTAAGAATGAAGAAGTTGGTCAGTGAGTGTGAATCAGTTTAATAGGTGGTTGAAGATAACTTGGGCGTGGTTAGTTGGTTGACATAGGAATTTGACAGCATAAAAAATAGATGATGCAATCGATATATAAGTTGTTTGGAAATATTCCCACATAACTAGGTTTTGAAGGGATAATATGGTTGGATGAAGTTTTGAAGGAGGTAAAAAGCATGCAATGTAAATTCTCTATAATCATTCATGTTGTACAAAAAGATCATTTGTTAGGTATTTCACTGCATAGGCAATCATGATGAAAACATCACCATGCAAGTATGCATTGGTGTGTGGGGCTTGCATATATCTGAATGAAAGGGACCATAGAGGCAGTGTCAGATTCTTTGATGGCATGCGATCTTTTGACAGAAAAGCCATTCCTTTAGTATAATTAATGATTTTGTTCTGTTTTTGGAGCAGGTAACTGAACTTCTTGGAACGAGTTCAGACTTATTGGCTCAAACCTACTGTTCAGGACCAAACCCTTCTATGGCTGCTGCTGATATCAAACCAGAAGTGCATAGACTTATTTTTGATTTGATTTTGCACATTCATGAAAATGAACCAGACATTGAAAAGGGCATTTTGGTTTTCCTTCCAACGTACCATGACCTGGAGCAGCAGTGGCATCGTCTGAATCCACTTAGTTCATCTTTTAAAGTTCACATTTTACATGGAAGCATTGACACTCAACAAGCTCTTTTGGCTATGAAAATCTTGAAATCTCATCGTAAGGTATGCATCTAATTGGTTGGGACATCATTAATGTGGTTAGTGGAAGACAATAGGGAAGTGAATCTGCATCTGACATTCAAAAATCAAACAAAATGTTCACATCTTATTATACACATACTTCTTGTAAGGCTTGAACATGTTTAAAAGCTTAATTTGTGCCCTTTTTGTTCTAGGGTTGGTTAAGTTTTGGGGCATATTTTCCATCAGACATAAACATACACACTGGACACTGTAAAATTTATCAATAGAGTTTGATTCTTCAATTCTTTCATTCACAAATGTTTATGACACTGATGCCTTTAGCCACTTTTAGTTTCAGTTCTAGAACTTATCGTGGTTGAAGTTGTTCCCTTTTCATAGGTAATATTGGCCACAAATATTGCAGAATCATCTGTAACCATACCCAAAGTAGCCTATGTCATTGATTCATGCCGATCTTTACAAGTTTTCTGGGACGCTACTAGGAAAAAGGATTCTACAGAGCTTGTTTGGGTTTCTAAGTCTCAGGTATCGTGAGCATCGTAAAGGTTGTTCTTGGATTTGTATAATCTCACTCTCTTATTAGTGCAAATTATGGTTTAGGCTAATCAGCGGAAAGGGAGAACTGGTCGAACTTGTGATGGCCAGATATATCGGTTGGTCACAAAATCATTTTTCAACAAGCTGGAGGATCATGAACGTCCAGCTATATTGAGGTTGTCATTGCGGCAACAAGTTCTTCTGATGTGTTGTGCTGAATCCAGAGCCATTAATGATCCCAAGGGTATGGTTCTTATATTGTTGTGAATTGTACTTCACAATTAATGGTTGGGGTGGAATATCTTTTTCAATTCACACGCAGCCACTTATCTTGCATAGA
>Ga0325403_1001668_pt1 | contig 18812 bp, 11 predicted proteins | sample PopdelMetagenome_19_FD_205665 | JGI IMG/M metagenome (GOLD analysis project Ga0325403, IMG submission 205665) | Populus deltoides microbial communities from Bellville, Georgia, United States - Xylem-PdKOR-R4 | ecosystem: Host-associated > Plants > Phyllosphere > Stem > Wood/Secondary xylem...
CTGCATGAACACTTAAGTAGAACCTCAAAACTCGATGAAGGCAGTCCAAGGACATGAATCGGTGGTTCTTGTCCTGCACTAGCAAAAGCAACAATAGAAATGAAAGCCCATAAAGATATGCCTCTGATCCCTCAACAGATCAAACTAACGAGACAGCCAGTTGTCAAAAAATATATAAACCATATCTTCTCTTGCCTTCCCCCATACTTCACTTAAACCAAACTTAAACTCACTCTTAAAAGCTTATAGAGTTGCTCCATGTGAGGGCTCAAGTTATTGTGGAATACTTGAGGATCACCAAGACAGAGAAGAAGAGTCACCAGAGGGTACCCAACCTAATAAATTGAAAAGATCACACAAAAGCACAAGCCAGGGATACTGTTAGAGAAAATGAGAGAGATGACATAATCCGGGAAATTCCAAACAGATTGATAACAAAGAAACAGAAACAGGAGGAGAGCCAAGAAAACAAGATGTCAATTAAACATAGGACAAAGTGCAAATGCAAACTCCCCGAGAAAAAAATTGCTGAAAATATAATGAAAGAGAAGTAGCTGAACAGGCTAGAGATCTAGAAACATACTGTGAAAGAAACTGATAAGAAATTCAAATATTGAGTTAAAAGGCAACCAAACACCTGGAACTCCATATAAAAAGAGGATATTCTCTGAAATCATCTTACAGCTATATGTTTGCTTTGTCTGTCCATCCAAGGGATAAGCACCCCTCTTATTCGTCCAACAGCTTCATACCACAAAGTAAGTGCATTTTCCACACCTGTTGGAGGCCATTGGCCCTTTCCACAATCTGCTAGTGGAGCCAAAATGTTTGAAAGCATATTACACAGTGCATGGTGAAGCTCACTTTTGCGTTTAGGAGGAAAACGGCTAAGAGGATTTGCTTTCGCCACAAAGGAAGCCGATGCATTCAGTCCCCCTTCAGTCTTAACCTGTAAACTATCACATTATCAAGACCTTGTTTTATGCCATTCACTTCAGGAATAAGTGAATCACACACACATACCCCAAGCTTCAGGTAACGCATCCCATTAATGATGCTGAGTGTTTCACTACGGGCAACACTAGTGTCAATTCGACGTGTATTTAGTTCCATGAAAAAGCGTTCAGTTACAGAACTAAACCTGTGGAAGAAAACAGAAAGGACCATAAAAATTGTACATGGCTTTACTCAGGAAGTATAAGGAGAAAAGAGAGAAGCCAATAACGTTTGCTTCAAAGATTACTGATGAGGTAAGGGTGCTGCTGTTGGTTCTGTTACTGATATTACTTTCTAGAGCATGCATGTCAAAACTTCCAGTTACTCACAACTACAACTTCCTCGATTAAATATAGTATGTAACCTTTTTTTCTATTTCAACAATCAAATGATATAGAAAGAGACGAAATTGAGAGGAAATATTTTCTCTCTGTATTGTGTCATTTTCCTTTTCGGTCAACAAAAACCCACCCGTATTGGTCCAAGACAGAAAGGGGAAATGTCCATATTGGACAAGGAAAAGGGAAGATATGACAGAAACCACTAGCAGGAGTGCCTGGAAAATGATAAAAAGAAGGCGCGCACTGTAGCCAGATCCTGGAACCCTAACTATATCATGCCAGCAAAGGTACAATAGCAATGCATTAAGAGGAGGGGGAATTCAAAATTTCACCACAGTTCCAAAACTTTAGATAAAACTGAATGCAACTGAAGGTAGGAAGATAGACTGACTCAGATTTCATTATAACCAACCACAGCCTTGAACATCACAATCCCAGAAGTAAAATGCTGGCCCAAGTTAGTAATCATCTCACAAATATGCAGTGACAAGGAAAAAACTTCTTTGTTTCTTTTCCCTTCATGACTTGGTAGATAAGCTAATATTCTACAATGAGACAAACTCACTTGACCAGAGAGTGGGTTATTGCTAAATTAAGCTTGAAATAACATAAAACTGTCATCATTATTCAATCGCACAAACTCCATTTTGCCTTTCCTTTCTATGAGTCTAAATGCCAAATGTGCAAATACAAAGACACATCAAACAATATATAAAAAGTGCTTTGTCAAATAATACTATCAATATCAGGTATCATACTGTAATGAAATGGTTACCTGATACGAGATAAGGCACCTAAGAGCTGAGCGACTAAGTCCAGAAGAAGCCCTCGCGAATCAACCAATGAGGGATATTCAACCTGGCTAACAACCCTATAACAAAGATATAATTGAATGCACAACAAGAAAGGAAGAACATGAGAACCGTTTAATCACATATATTTTATTACTGTTCCTCAAAGTTTCTATTAGTGTTTCATTGACTTCAATATCTCAATTCTGAATGTCTTCATTACATGCTTCAGTCTAGATCAAGTCACTGTCATGCTTAAGTAATCATTTTAATCTATCAAATATCATATCCCAGTTAATACAGCTGACACAAAATCAGCCCCGTGCCAGCCTGATGTTTCAGTAGAACAGATATTGGCGACTCACTTCATATACATGATGCAGATAATTCAATTCACCACACATGTTTTAGAAGTTCCTAAATCCATAGCTTTACCTGTCAGCATTAATCAGCCAGTCAAAAACAAAATTTTCGAGCCCAGACCACAGCTTCTCTGCAATGAAGAACAGCCATTTAAACTAGCTAGAAAAAATACAATTCAAGCAGAAAAGTAACATAACTGGATAGTGAACAAACCAGTGAGTCCCTCCTGTGGGCAGCATTCCACAAAACGGATACATGCTGAACAAAAAATGCACTCCACTGCAAGCTGAGCACAAGTAACGTAAATTAATCTCTGAATCAAACAACAACATTATCAAGATAAATCATGGCATTTCATGTTTTCAGACTAAACAAGTTAAGAATGAAGAATTTATGGCATATGATGTATTTCCTACCAAATGAGTTACCCTGGTGAAATATGCATGACAGGAAAAATCATCTACAATTTTAAAACTTTACAAGTTGAACACAAAGGACAAACAGCTTGAAAGTTGCACGATGAATAAGACACTAATCCAGTGCATCTATTGTTACCCAGTACATTCCTCATTCTTCAACATTATTGAATTTGCAATAATTATGACTCCTCTTTACAGTATAGCCTGAAATTTAATATTAGAGGTTGTTTCAGAGAATAATCATATAAAAGGTTCATAACATTACATTGTGCATATATGTTCCAGAGGCATGGATTGAATGGGATGGAGATAAAGATAATTCCTTAACCTTGTCATTTGATAGGCCAAACTTTTCTTGTCCGTCCACTCACTAAAATTTGTTATGAAACATTGTAAAATCTAGTCATCTTGCTCTCATCTGAGATATTTTTTTAAACCATAAATTGGAGGGCATCCCAAAATACACGAGAAGTGCACCTGTCAATCAGGTAAGTATTATCTCATTATAGAGGAAGGGTCCAGTTTTAAGTTTGTAGGAGGGGAGAATTTTTGGTAGGTTCATAGAACAACAGAAATCCCCATAAAACAAGAGCGAAATGGGATATAGAAATTGCTAAGGATGATGAATCAAATGTATGGCCAAGATTGCATACGAGGATCCAAAAGAATAGCATACTTATTCATGCAACCATCTATATCAATCTCCAGAGACTGAAATAAATAAAAGAGAATTGTAAAAAATGAAATGAAGAAACTGAATGCAGCTCAGTTGCTGCCAATGCATAAGGATGAGAGTGCATTTACTTTCAATGCTTAATATGTTGAGATTTTTTGACAACCAATGACCTTGCCCAGGGAAAAAAAAAGGCATTTGCTTACTCTCTCATCATTCCTGAAGGAAACAAGAAATCATACCTAAATACTAAAATCTCCTTATAATAGCAGAAATAAGCAAGATTATAATTTGACTGGTGACATCTTATTATAGAGGTTAAACCATTCAAGAATAAAAACTTTAAGGTATGCACAGTACAAAATTGTATCTCTAAGTTGAAATCATAATGAACATTTCTTCAGTTAAATATTGACAATCAATGCATTTTTGGGCCAGGTGAATGTCAACTAAATCCAAAGCTTGGGCTGCAGCTGGGTGTCAGCATGTGAACTCAATTCAAAACTGGACTGAGCTTGATACAAGGATTATCAGAATGGCCTCCCATGCTGCTAAATGGTAGGGTGCACTTGTATGAGCTAACAAATACAAACACATGAGCGTTGACATACAATGCTCAATAAGTATTTCACAAAGCTATGCTCTCCGAAACCATCATTTTTCATCAATTCTCGCATTCCCTTAAGTTTCACTTCATTGCTGACTTACTTTTCATTTTAATCATTTTCAAGGTGCTTTGGTTTTGTTTTTGACTTTTTTTTCCCACTATGATCCAACACGTTTTAACAAAATATCTTTTCAGAATATAATTTGGATTCAAGGACATCACATTGGTAATAATGATGATGTTGTTGAAGATCAAGATGAGGGGTCATTAAGAGGTTGAGTATATTGAGCTTTAAGAGTTAGTTTTATTCAACAACGTTACCAAGATGATCTGAATGTGTTGACGCAAGAGTGTAGGAAAACTTTTGGATGCTCAACAATATAATTCCTCTAATGTATGTAAAAAAAAAAGTGTTTAAAGAATGCTTTAAAGTTACATCTTTTATGAAAATAAATTTTATTTCTAATGATGTAGAACGTTACTGGTATCAGAAATGACAGTGTACTATACTGATTATACAGTTATCCTTGACAAACCTTTCTTTGGAATGTAGACGCATCATTTGCACCCTTTGGAGATTCACTGCAACAAAAATCCAACGAAGAGAGGAAAAAAATGAGAAATTGTTAGAGAAAATTACCACTCAAAAAAAAAACAAAACAAAACTAATGCTTCTTGTGTCTATCTATTCTTTATAACATAGGGTCAGGTAAAATTTTAGGTCTGCCTAATCCATGCCCTGTTCATGTTCGGACAATATTGGTAGTTCTTCAACCCTTGATTTACATTTTTTGGTGCACATTTTATCCAGCACTCATGTCTGTTAATGAAGTGGACAACAATGTTTCCTATTAACTGAAAGTTGAAGGTTGGTCCAATCTAGACAACAACGTGGCCCTGGGTTACTGTGAATAGATGGTTGGATAATAAGTGCTTCCCTATGGCAACAAGTTTCCAAGTCGAAAAGGTTGGTGCCCACACATATGGTGAATCTTAAACAGAGAAACAGATCTGTTAAAGATGGCTAGAGAGTGGAACCTATTTCCTATGAAGGATGCATCTCATGAGGCAGGCTAACAAGAAAATACAGGCTGTTAATCTTGAAATGGACTGAACAGGCATTGTTACCCTACAAGATTGAGGGTAAAAGTTGAAAGTCCTTGGATCCACAAGTTCAATTTCACACTGGTTTCAGCTTCTTTTGTTTTTAAATTTTCCCGATTTTTTTCACATGCAGAGTCCCTTTGTGTAACATCCAGCCAATGACTTCTATTTCTGAAGAACGAAGTATCAGGACAAATCAACCACTACAAAAAATGAACCACAATAAACCTTCCATATGACCACAAGATTTGTTGCCTTCAATTGGAACATTTTTTTCATTCATACCAGTCAATCAAACCACAACAGACAACAGAGTTTAGGATCATCAGCACCATGTCAAATTTCATACTAAAAGCATGACATTGTTTACAATCAAACCACAACAGACAACAGAATTTAGGATCATCAGCACCATGTCAAATTTCATACTAAAAGCATGACATTGTTTACAATCAGTCCCCATTTTCTCAACATAAGATGTCCTATCTCAAATCTCAAATTTCTTTCTAACACCTCCAACAGTCTTTTGTCCAACAAACCTGACTTGTTTACTGACAGAGCACAGGAATCAGCCTTCCATTTCCTGGACAAAAAGAACAGAAATCCTTTGCAAGTGAAGTGATTAACTAGTATCTCTCTTCCCATTTTACGTAGCATTTGGCCATCAAGATGTGTGCACATCAGGAACAATTACATTGCTATGTTGACAAACTAATCTTGGTCTCTTCTTCATCAAATGCCATTCTCTTCAATTATTCTCATCAAACAACTTACTCTCATCAACTACTCTAAATTATCTTCTTCAAACTCCTCACTATAAACAAGAAGTTCAGGAAAAAACCTTCTCTTTTTGGCTTAGAAAAAAAAAATCCCTGTCTCAAACAACACAGTGCTTCAACTTCCTCATGTGTCTCTTAACTTACAAATAGTGATATTCCCCATGTATGAAATACATTGTTGCCAGAGAGATAAAGCCAATCAAATTTCAAATTCTGCCTGAATGAAAGAGGTCAAGAGGTAAATTTCTGTGATTTTATTTTTTCTTTTCCAGGCAACGAAGTATCAACTATAGGCCGTATTGAACCCAAGAAGCAAATTATACAATTTCCTAAGTGGAGCTAACAATGAGAAGCTAGAACAAGCCTACCATCATATTATCGCGATGAAAAATAATAAATAATCAATCATTAACTAAGCAAACCGAACATTACATTACCTCTCTCTCCATTTAAGAAGAGCTTCGAGAAGAGGAACGGGAGTATGGCGTGCAATCATAGCCAAAGAATCCAAAACCTGTTCATAGGATGGGTTAGATGGTCCATCCAACATTTTGCCCATTCCAGGACGGCAATAGGAAAAAAAGTTTTTAAAATATCCACGTACCAGCATCCATGAGTTATCAATCACCATATTCTGCACACACACGCGAGCAAATTAAATAAAATTACTACTACTTCAAAATTCAACCAAGAAATAAAATTTTCCTTTCGCATTATTTCTATTAATTTTTTATATAAGTAAAATAATTTCAATCATTTGGTTAGAAAAAATTGACCTGAGCTTGAGCGGTTTCGATACGGCGTCTTGCGAGAGGGAGAAACCGCTGAAGCAGCGAATCCACAATCTGCTTCGCAGCACCGGCGCCGGTGCCTCCTGCTTTCATCTTTTTAATAATAATAATTTATGAACTCCTAACAAAATCAAATCACCAAAGAAATTGATTAGATTTTGAAAATTGGACGGATAGAAGAGTGATTGCAAATGAGAGAGAGAAACCTGAAGAGAGGAAATTAGGGATTAGGGATTCGGAGGCATTGGTTTTGTTTAGTTTCTTGAGTGTGAGATGATCTGAGTGGGAGAGGGGGGGAAGGGGGGCAGTTTTTTCTTTTTCTTTCTTGTTTTTTTGTTGATTAATGGAGGAATATATTTTTAAAAAATGACTTGTCGTTTGAGCTTAACGGTATGATAAGTGGGTGCCAGCTAACAGATGCGCACAATCTCCTTTACTAATGGGAAGGGCAACATTATAATAAGAGAAAAAAAAACAAATGGATCTTAAATGAAGTTATTGATATTAAAATTAAGTAGTAAAAAGTTATTTTTAAGAAATATTGAAGCATTAGTTTTGGTTATTTTCATAAAACAGAAAAATATTTAAGTGTTTATATTTTTATTTTAAAAATATAAAAATTAATTCTTAAACTATTATAAAGATTTTTTTTCAATAAACATTTCTATTTCTTTCCATGTATACGAAACCTTAATCTTAAATGTAAAGTAGACGAAGTTGCTAAGCTCATCCAACTTAGCTCAATAAAGTATTTAGAAGGTATTTAAAAGTATGGTTGAACTATATTTTTTAAAAAAATTTATTTTTTTTATTTTCAATTAATTTTTTTAGTATTTTTTATTATTTTAATGATTGATATAAAAAATAATTTTTTTTTTAAAAAAACATTATTATAAGAAGGCTTAAAAGTCTAGCTAATCATAAGTCATAACTTCAAAAGTACAACGCAAAAATTAGAGCAATTTAATTATAGGCTCAAATTGTACGTAAAAAATTACTTGCTATGCTTTCTCTTGAGGATATTAAGTTAGTTAAACTAAGTAACTTCATAATTAATCAGTTTCGGCTATTTTGAGCTTGTGACCAGCATTACATGCTATACTACTAGCAGCATTATATTATAGGTTCGATATTTTTTGAAACATCTGCCTGTCCCATAAATCTCAAGATCATGAACAAAAGCCATGAACCTGGCTGCCTGCAGACAGGAATGTTTCTGTATCTGTTGGTATTTAGCTAACTTATCTGTTGATATAGACTTTGTTACGCTCTAGTTTGTAAGTTTATATAAATTGCTGCTAACTTCCTGTTCCCATTTCCATTTCCAAAGCCACGAGCTGCTCAACAACATTGTAATCATTTTGCTTTCTCTTGTGAGACTGCCATTGCCAAAGGAATTATCAATAAATATCTTCCGAGAAGTGGGTTTACAGAGTTGGACTTTCTCGCTCTTCTTCTTTTTACCCTTTCCCTTTCATTTTTTTCCTTCCTACCAAGTACATAGGTGTTTAACTTGAAGATTATGTGGGTTATTTTATGCCCGAATCGTGTACAGTATTTGTGAAGCTTATTTTCTTAGAGAACTATATTGTTTTTCTTTTTTGTTTCTAGCTGTATGGTTATAGTGATTATGTCGCTTTCCATGTTATAGAATCCGTGTATCTCTGCGTGGATATCTGGGATAGATGGGCTGAGAAAATCTCATTCATTGGGACTTCAAGCATGCAGTTGTTGACAGCTTCCTTGATAATATTGTAGATGCTGGGGATCATTGTTTAACAATTTGTTCTCTCTTTCCCAGTTCTCCAGTTCAAAAGAAATGGAGATGCCTATCTTTATGACCTCGGCAGCACGCATGGCACCTTTATTAACAAGAATCGGGTCAGCAAAAATACGCTTTTTATATTTAAATTGTATGCGTTTCTTAAAAGGTCTGATGCAAGTGATACACTGATACTGTCGAGGGAACTTCGGATGTGTAATCCATCACATGTTATCCAATATATACCTGGCTATACAAGTCATCTACTCATCTAGAAATCTTTGATTTATTGTTTGATTGGATGATATTTTCGAACTAAAGGAGGATCTGGTCATGTATGTGGGACATGATCTTGTCCAAATAAACCCATATAGTGAATTATTTGCTTACTTGATACCAAGGAAATCATCGAGGACTGAAATATAAGCACAATACAAAAGAAAAGGCAACTTGGTGAGAATGTAATGTGCTTTACACCATACATGTTCGTGCCAACAGAAAATCTCCTGGATCCTGAAGAAGGAATTAAAAGAAAAGCAAGGTAAGATGACAGTTTGAAGAAACTTCCAAAGAATTGATTGCTAGCCTCTCCTGTTTTACAATCTCAATATAACTTCAAGAGGCAGAAAATGTATTCTAATTGGGACTCTGAGTACTCTGATTGCTAAACAAAAGAAATCCTAACAAAAAATTAAGTACACTGCATAGGATGCTCTAAATACTAGTGACTTATTGGACAAGGATTCCAATTCTGAGCAAACATTTTCAATGGCCAACCAGCATTTTTTCCAGTAACATACACTCTGGCTAGTTGAAAGAATCTTTTCTTGTCATGTCTGCTCAGTTGATCTAGAGTCTTCTAGCAGAAAGAATCCTAACCTTCAAGGCTAATTCATCCAGCTGATTAACCATGTCATCTTTAAGTCTTTTCATGTTTTTAACACGAAATGACAAAAACTAGCTCTGGCTTATCATCGGCCAAATTAGCCAAGTTTATGTTCTTCAATTTCATGAATTTAGCATTTGGTTACTTGGAACTACTCTATAGTTTTGATTTGAATCTGAAGTTGTCCTGTGCCAGGACCCAAGGAAGGGAGGAGTTGACCCCATAAAACGAATTGCGTATTTATTAGCTGACAATCTTGTAGAAGAAAGCCTTGCTCTCAGGTAGTGAAGGAGTGTGCAGGATAGCTTCTTCCTTTGAAATTTCCTGCTTAAAAGATTTATGTAGAATATGTTTGTGTATTTTAATGATGTGCTGCTGCTAAAAAAGTTTCCTTCCAGTGGGTGGTGGTTTTTTGTTGCATTCTTAGTTGCTTTCCTTTTCTGTATCCCAGGCGGAGAAGAGAGTTTATGTGGCATTGCATGTTGGCGATGTTATTCGATTTGGCCAGTGAGTAACTTTTTTCCTTGATTCCTCGACTTATCCATTCTTCTGTATCTTTCATGCCTCTGGTATTTTCTCCCGACTGTTCATCACCTGGCATCATTGTCTGCTTCACTTAACACCACTGTAACCTGTGATGTTGAACCACAATTCATAATGCATATTGGGGCCATTGGCCACAGACTGTATCTAGGATTCATGGTCAAAGTCTTTAATAAGCTTTGGTTCACATATTCTTTTTTCGATATATACTGAGATTGTTTCAGCGTGTCTTACATATAGTGTTATATTATGAGTGTTATTGTTTGAAAAGACATGAATTAGGAACGAAGCAACTGTTTCTGCATTATTGTCCTTGCATATTTCTGAAATTTCCTCGTGTTCTTTCCTTGCACAGTTCATCTCAACTGTACATTTTTCAAGGACCTTCTGTCTTGATGCCACTGGTAAGATTGCTGTCACCATACACACATAAATAGTGCTCGATAGATATCTTAGATTTTGTGTACTTGGACATTACTCCTTGTTTCTCTCCTTTTTCTTTTAATTGACCTTTTCTGAATAAAGTTTGTGCGTTTGTATGCACTTTTGTGCAAAGAGAATTGCTTAAAACTATTATTAGTAGTGTTTGTTGGACAATAGTAGTGTTTGTTTATAGCTGTCAACACTCTTGTCAGTCTTACCTCCTCAGAAATTATGCTTTTTTAGCAATCCAGAAAAAGAAAAAAGATAATCATTGAGAATTTGTTGTTTCAATCCCACCTAGGAACTTGAAGACCAACTAGTTTACGTACTCGTGTCAAATTTACCTCCAGGTCTATTTCATTTTTTGGCATTATCTTGTATACCAGAACTTCTATAAATCCTAAATTAGACTCTTTCGCATGATAAAAAGCTGATACTCTTCTCTGTGTTTTTATGTTGTTTTGGATAAGTAGGATGATAATGATGAAGTAGCATGGCACACCTACAAAGGGCAGCTTACAGAGAAGCAGGAGAAAACCCGTGACAAAATAATAAAAAGGTAAGTGGTTTTACGTTTCATACTTCGAGTTCCTCATTTCTAGATATTTGATGTCAAATACAATTGTGATTTCGGTTACCTTGAACGCGAGACCAATCTGCATCCAGTTTTTCAATCCCCTTCAGATTTATGTTCTAGCGTCATTTAAAATGTTCATTTACCTGTACTCCAAATCGAAGGGCTATTTTTAGTGATGACTTCTTTCCTTTTCTCTTTCTTCTCACTGTCATGCCTTGCTTTTTCGCTGGTATTAGAAGTGTTAAATCTAAATGGTTGTATGCTTTATTGATGGAGAAGAAACAAACATTTCATCATCGCTGCATTAATCGCTCATTTCCTGATTTTCTTGTCAGTGCTGAATAAAACTGTGCAGCTCGGAAAGGAACTATCCTCTCTACAATCTGAACTGGGCAGGATCTTGTTTCTACTGAAGATTGCTGACCCATCAGGAGAAGCTGATCAGAAAACGATTCGCAAGTGAAGGATAAGAAACCTGATAAAACAGAGGTGCCTGTTTCTGCCACCAAAAAGCAACCACCCACCCATGGGACCAAAGAAAAGTAGTGCATCGGGAAAACCGACCGATGTCTCCATGCAGAGGCAGAAAACTGAAGTTGCTGTGGTTGCTGAAATGGAATTGAATATTATGACAGAAACTGACTAGATTCTGCTGCTAAATTGAAAATTATAAAATTATTATAATTATAAAATTTTTATTATATCAAAACATTGTTCGTAAATATTCATAATTAATATTTTATTAAGATTAAACATTGAAAAAAATAATTGCTTTTCATAAATTGAGATATAAAGAATTCCTAGAATTAATATGCAGATGTTTATCAAATGATAAGTATATTGAGCTGACTCTTAAAAAAATTTTATATAAAAATATCATTTATGTTTATAAAAAGGCTCACATAATAATTATATAAGTGATCACTAGACTTAAAATAACTAAATTATTATATATAAAAAATATAATATTTTGATTCTGACCCTACGTTATTATAATTAAAGATAATAAACAAGCAAATATTTAACATAACAAATATTTCAAAACTTTTTTTACATCACATTAATCTTTTCAAGCAGTTCCTCTAAAGAGTTACCTAAGACTTATTCTATAACTAAAGAGCGCAAACACAATAAACTCTCCTTGAACCTCGTTTAGAAACTTATTTGCACTTATTATGTTACTCACACTAGCATCTTCAGATGGTTTAACTAGAAAGTTTTCAAAAATTTCCTCAACAACTAAACCAGACGCAATAGAGTCTTCCTTGATTTTTTTTCACAATCTCACTTGGACTTATTGTATAAAGTCCCTTTTCTTTCACACTATTTTTTCTTGTTTTTATGGTCAGGTCTTAGAGATAATCCAAAGAGATAGATATTTCTATTCTTAAAAATGAAAGAACATGAATATAATTTACTAGAAATGGAGATGCCCATATCATATAGCCATGACTTATTCAAAATGACATGCTGTATATTCATTGAATTCACATCACACCAAATTTTATCATGATAGCATAAGAATTTGATAGAAAAAAGACATTCAAGTGTGTGGATAAAAAAAACTACGAACATGCAATACTAAACCTTAACCAAACACTTATCTCAACTTTTTACAAATTTAGCCAAGCTTGATAATTAATAAAAAGGATTAGTTGCTAAATATTAATGACAAAGTTAGTTGATAAGTAAAAATATATTGAATAAAATGAAAGATAAGATTTTTCTCTATTATATTTATTTATTTTAGAGGCATAAAAATAATATTAATAACAATTTTGTATAACAAGTACAAAAGAAGAAAAGTAAAATTCAACTAATCAAAAGATTTAATTTAGTTATTTATCACCAATGGATGCTTAACAATGGTGATATACCGCTTGGATCATGCAAGTTAAGTTGTTAATAATGCAGGTAGCAACGCTGACTTAGTGTTGCAATGGATAACTTGTCTGTTGATGTCTTTTTTTTTTTAAAAAAAATTACTTCCATTTTTTTACTATTATTTTTTTAATTAAGATAGAAGAAAGAAGTAAAAAAATTACAAATAAAAATAATAATTACAAAATGGAATTTTGGCAGAAGACTCTCCTTATTTAATTCCATTCTCTTTCATGTCTCTCTCGGAGTTTGATTTCCTGTGTTGTTATGACCCTCATACAAATGAAGAGAATATGGTTATTGCTGGTATGGATTGATTTATAATGGTGAATCTCAAATGTGGCTATCTGGTGGTTGTTAGTGTTTTGTTTTCTGTATGTGGCGGTGGCCAATGGGTGTTGCTTTAGTGGTTAAGAAGATGGATTGGAACTATGGTGGGTCACAATGATCACAAGTCTCTTCATTCATTCTTGTTCAATGCAAGAACCCAGCGAAGCCTATTCCCAGAACAAAATAAATATGCTTGCTATACAACAGCATTCAGAGCTGAGTCAAAACTCACAGACCAAATGAAGATCTTCAGTGCTTGACGACTCCTTTCAAGATACTATATACAATAGAGAGGCTAGTCTCTAGCAGGAAGTTCTTCATTAGATCACAGCTTTCCATAGCCAGGCTTGGCAAGGAACAAAGAATTAATGACATCCATAAAAGAAGGGGGCCACGTTGGTGTAGCAATGAGAGGAGGACCCCTTGCACTGAATCAGTTAAAGAAATAAGGTGATTCCAACACTTCCCTCAGCTCAAAGTCTCCCCGGTCAGGCAAAGGCGGAAAAGACAACGTGGGAAAAGACTTTTCAAAGCTCTCCAACAACTGCATACAAATCCAACAGTATAAATGATGAGTTCTGCTTTAAAAAAGGCCCTCAGACTTGGATTTGACACTGCACAATTCTTTTAAATGCTAATTCAAGTTGAAATTTATAGGCATTTTTTTATCCCAAAACATAATTGAAACAGCAGATGAGAACAGATTATAAAGAATGCTTTAATTAGCTGCAACAAGTGTTGTTTCTTTAAACATATGGTACGTATCTCTTTTCTTTGTTCTTTTATTCACAACCAAAACAACCACAATCGAATAAAGCTAGTAAAAAATAATTAATTTCCTCTTATCCGCTCTGCCAAATAAACTTCAAAAATATTGTATTGGGTTTTTGCCTTCTACAAATATATAATGATGCCAATGAATGGGCCATTGCCCTTATAAGTTTTAGAACAATATAGCAGTGCTAATACTTACATTCTCCAATATAGGTGTTTCATAGAGTTCAACAAACTTTTCCCTCAGTATCCTGTTCATTTCATCCACATCACATGCATGCGTCCAATATGAATCGTGAACTCCTGTGATGGTATGCGATATGCAGTAATGAGAAATCAAAACTAGGAATAGGACAGCAATTGAGACAAAATCCATCAATGAGTGAAAAACCTGCAAAGTTTAAGCCTGCCCCTTTGCAGGCAACTGCAGTCATCATCATATGAGAACTATCAAGGGAATGAACAAAATTTGGTGGGAAAGCTGTTCTCTGTCGTTGGACCATAACCTGTAACAGTAAAAGAACTGCCAAATTTGAGATCCAAGACCCGGAAGGTACAACCTTTTCCCCCTTTGTTTTAGTATTTTGGTCACAGTCCAGACTGAATAAAGAAAAAAAATCAGGGCAATTTAGCTAGACAAAAAGCCAAGGCACCCGCTGAAGTCTACCAGAAATCATGTTCAGAAAAATTGGTTCAGAAAATTGGGAAACAGCTAGCAGAATGTACCAATGTAAGATACTATATACTCAAACAACATTTCAGCAATAAAAACAGGTTATTTCAGATTTTTCACAATTTCATGTGTTATCAACATCTTAGCACAGACTCGAAGTCAAAGTAAATATTATGGAATCTTGATTACCAAAGCAGAAATGAGCAACAAAGATAAGTAACGTTACCTTGTCAGTTTCTTTTTGTAGTATTAAAACCTGTAGGGAAGTTTTGATCTGCAGCAATTGCACAAAAGGAAGATAAGAGTACTCAAAATGCCCTCTCTATTGATACGAATGTAACAAAATGCCAATCATTTTTTTTTTTCCTGTCAGTACTATATGATCTACTATGCTTCTGCAAATGTTATAGAACTCACACTTCGCGTCCCTAATTTACGATAAGGTTGTACAACAGGAAGTCCTAGGGGAGTTGTCCACCGCACTGGCTCATTTTCAGATGCGATAATCTGGTCAGGTAAAATGCAAAGAGAAAATGTAAACAGAATTTCAGTTGCTGGTATAGAAACTAGATAAAAAATTAACCAAAAAAAGAAAATCAACATAAAGGAAAAACAAATAAATTGAGACAGACTCACCTTTGCACAATCCCCAAGCCAGTTCATGATACTTCGTGCAGCTTCAAACATCTCTCCTAAGGCAGTTAAGGTTACCTGATCAAGCAACAATATAAAATATTGTCAGTGACATGTTTTATGAAAAAGAGTAAAGCTAAGGAATTATGAATCATCACTGTTGGGACGCTCCCTTCACACCTTTGCAGCATAGCAAGAACAACCAAAGATATCTGACTCCTCTGTGATACCACGTTCCTTTAACCTCCTTTTGATCTGGTCTCTAGCACCAATGTAAGTTACACCATATACAGATGTCATCACTGTCTGTTTCACCAATTTCCTATCCACCTAGATGGAATCAAACCACCATTAGTTTGAAAGTAAAAGAGCTTATCCACATTGAAAAATGGCAAGGTACGCCCTATCTTTTGAACGGGCCAAAAAAAAGGAAAAGCATGAAACAGTGTTGACCCAGTAGTAACTAAGCAATCCCTTAGTGACAGGAGACCACTATGATCAACAATCAAAGCATGCAGAAAACCTGGTTAATTAATTCTTTTGCACGCAATGCATCAGGAAAAACATCTGGATCTTTCTGTGCATCCCTCCGCATGATATCAAGTACTCTGCATCGCAAAAGTGCATGTTTATCACAGCATCCTTTTGCAGATATCTGCTTGCTTCACATCCAGAAATGCACTACAGAAATATAGGATTGAAAAAGAAAAATTCTTGTAGAGGCTTTACAAATTTGGCTCCAATCAAACATATCCAATGAATACTACAGGACTTTGACTACTGCACACGAAGGGCTAACATATGGATCTGGTCATAGGCCATGAAATAAGAGCATTGCTGACTAAAGTTTTGCTTTGATTGAATTGAAACAAATTAAAGTTCCTAATTTAAGCAGAAATATTAACCTTCGATTGGATGTTACTACTTCATTACAAATGCCTGGATTTCCTTGAAAGCCAGAAAACTTGGCCAGTGAAATACATTCTTCTTTTAGTTTTGTGAGAGTAGGGCTTCCAAACTCTTAGTCTTTGGGATGATAATGTTAGTTGCAGATTTCTATTCGATCCAATACATGCTGGTAGTTATGTTTCAGAAAAACTGGGACCCAATTAGGAAGCATTTTTGGTTTATATCCCTACGATGATATTTGCGGGTCATCCTATTAAGAGTTGGTTATAAATCTAAAAATTCAGATTCTGTCCTCATGTAATTAAATGGAACTTCAGATTTAAAGAAGAGTATCCCTTTATTAAGCCCACTAACCAAGAGTTTCCACAATTTTCAGCACAAGTTTTTTAGTTTCTCAAAAAATCTCTGCGTTTTCAAATCTTCGACCTAATCTTTAAATCAGTCCGAGTAAAAACAACCAGCTCCATTGGTTTGCTTCAACAAAAGCTCGTCTTAGCTCAAATCTTTTCTACTGTATCATGAGGAAACCCCTTACCTAGCAGCTATTCCCGAGTAGACATCTGCAGGCTTCTCTCCTGCAACTAGATTAACAGCAGCTGCTCCCAACTGTTCAAGATTCCAATGATTTAACAAAAGCAGAGGGATTCAAAATATAATCAAATGCATTACTTTCCTTTTTCAAAAATAAAAACGAAGTTTAAAAAATAAAAGTTTGCAGACCACTTCTAAAAAACACGACTTGAATTCAACAATCATTGGCATCAGCATAGTGCCTTAGGAAACGAAAATCAGACAAACAGATTGCACATATTGGGTTTTGTTTATCAGCAGTAATCATAAAGAAAAGAAAAACTTCATAACATCATCCAATTCAAGTTAAGTACGTTACCTTGTCTCTTCCAAGTGCAGCGTAGTGTTGTAGGCCATTGCAGGAACCATCCTACAAAAAACCATAAGAGGGAAGGGGTACATCAGAAGGCAGAACAGGTTATGAGAAAAATTATAGGCCAGAAGAACAAAGATAAGCCCAGGGAAGAGTACTTAAGTTGATTGTCCCAAATAGTCCAACAGTTTTTTATGTAATAGAACCAATAGAAACCACTCAAGCTTATCATTTTATTTGTTTTCCTAAAGCATACAAGGTACAACAACAAAGAATCTTGACTCTCCTTTTACCATTCATCTTCCTAACACCTCTGCCTCTCTCAATCCATTCCCTACCATTCCAGTAAAACTGTGCTCAATTGGGTAGGATGCTTTACAATCCTTAAAAAATGTCCATAAAAAGTTTATATGAGCACAATGCAATACATTGATAAGTTATACCTGATGAACAGGAATATGTGAAATATATGTTTCTGGCGAGGAGCTTCTCAAAGCTTCAGTTAGGTTAATGCACACAGCCAAGAACTGAAATGGATCTTCTGCATGCAACCACCAACGCTTTCCGTCAAGTGGTTTGTCTGCGGAATCAAATATATCATCAAGGTGATTCTCAGTAAAAGCTATCCGTCCCTCATAAGATAGCTTGTCTACACCACCAGCAAATAAATTTGCAATGTGTATCTTCAGCCAGCGTAAGCCTGACTTTCCAAGAGGGCGTCCCTCTGCGAACTCCAAAATCCCCCGGCACAGATCTGATCCAAGATGGTTTAAGTATGGGTGCATGGGGTAGGCACGCCCACGAAAGTCAATATTGTGTGGATAATAGAAACCCTCTTCATCTTTCATCTTCCGTGCTACCTGGAGCCAATTAAGAATGATGGCATGAACGCCATCAAGAAGATTGAAAGTGTACTGTTTAAAATAAAGTAAATTGAGTCTTACAGCAAGTTTAAGTTCTATGTCACAACGCTGTGCATGTCTTTCCTTGTTCTCTTTTTTCACTCCTCTGAGTTTCCACTTCCACTTCTTAAGTAGTGCTTCATCTTCTGTTTCTGGCTTCTCAGGTAAAGGAACCTGAAATGAAGAAATTAAATGAGAAAGGTTTTTTAGTTGCTATCATGATCAATTCTTGGAACACAAAGGTAAAGGTAAAGGAGTTTCTCAGAAAAAAAAAAGTTACATTGAGGAAAGTTAGAAAAGATACTCACATCACTGTGGTCTACTAAATCAGCAAGACAGCCTCCATTACTCCATATTCTATCAACAACACTAAGTACCCTCTTATTTACCCTCCATCTGGTATTCCCTAGCGTATCCAGGGCCTGGAAAATTAATTCAAACAAAAGAGAATCCTTGTTAAACCAGAAGCTAAGCTGGTAAAATCTACACATGTGATAGCATGTGAAGGTATACACAATTATTAGTATAAGATTGTGTTCAAAGAACATCACATATTAGTACCAAAAGATGATTTAGTTCAAACAATAAAATACGCATCAGTAACCATGCAATGCATCTAATGTGTACAGACCTCAAAAACTGGTCGTAGCTGCTTCCTAGGTGCCCTCTTAACTGCTTCACGTTGCTGTTTAGCACCATGTATCCGCATGACATAGGATGGTAAGAACAAGTGAGCTCCTTTATCATAACTGCAAAGGGCATTGAGGTTATG
>Ga0325403_1001671_pt1 | contig 18798 bp, 7 predicted proteins | sample PopdelMetagenome_19_FD_205665 | JGI IMG/M metagenome (GOLD analysis project Ga0325403, IMG submission 205665) | Populus deltoides microbial communities from Bellville, Georgia, United States - Xylem-PdKOR-R4 | ecosystem: Host-associated > Plants > Phyllosphere > Stem > Wood/Secondary xylem...
AAAAAAAAACAAACCATGTAGGGGAACACTGTAGTAATCCATAATGTTTTGTGAGGAAAGCTACAGTTGTAATTCTCAACCAACTCAATATCAAAAAAATAAAATCGACAAAGATAATTTTAGAAAAAAATTATTTAAAAAAAATCATGTGGGTAAACACTATAGCAATCCACAGTGTTTTAAAGAAAAAAACTATAAAGCTAAATTCTCAACTAGCTTAATATTAATAAAATAAAATCGGCAAAGATAATTTTGGAAAAAAATCGTAAAAAAAAATAAAAAAACAAAAAAAAATCATAAAAAAGACATGTGGAAAACACAAAACTAAATTCTCAACTAGATCAATATTAAAAAAATAAAATCAACAAAGATATCATTAAAAAAACAAAAAAAAATTAAAATAATATCAGAAAAAAATAATGTAACAACCTACCGTGTATTATAAGAAAATCTATAGTTTTGTTTTGTTAATTCGGCTTCTTATATGGCATTTGTTGCCTTATCTGCCGTATTTCAATGGATCACATATATTTGTCTGTCGCTGCCTGCCATAAATATTTTGACCCAATGCCAACCTGTTGAATATTAAACCTCTTATCATCCCTCTCAGTATGGCACCACCTCATTGGATTGGACTTTTAATCGTATGAACTGATCTAGTAAAAGCTTGATATTGTTTTATTAGGTTCAATTATGAAGTCTTTACAAATTATAAAGGCTTCCTAAATCTTTATGAGCAATAATAACTGGTTCCTTTCGTTTCTGAGGGTGGGAAATTGTCATCATTCATTCCTATGCTTTAATTGGACAAAGCTACATTTAATTTGAGTACGAGGATGACACTTCATCTATACGAATTCCCTTCTCCCATCTCCATTTCTAAAGGGAACAACTCTTTAACACCATAGATTTCTGGTTTGCAGATACCTTTCGTTCCTGAGGGTGGGAAATTATCATCATTCATTCCTATTTTTGAGTACCTTGCTACAAGTTACGCACATACAAGAAGGAAGGATCACCATAAACTTTCTAAATGTTGTTTCATTGACTACCCTACTTGCCAACCTTTTGTTGTTTTCCAAACGATCCAAACTACTGTAATTCACATTGAAGAGTCTCATTCCTTCCTTGGACCAACAACCGCTACATGGGATAAACATCTGAACAACGTCTAGAGTGAGAAAATCAGTTGATAATCAGGCCAAAAGGCAGTTCTTTGAGCGAAAGATAGAGATAGAAGGTTCATAGTTTGGAGCTAAAGGTGCATGTGATCAGAGAACGTTGATTTTCACTATGCAGAACCAGTTCACAAGCCCAGAGACTGGAGACAAATCTAAAATGCTTGGTGCGGCAAGTGAACAAGTTCTTCAGATGATAATAAATAGGGCTTGGAAGGGAAGCTAATTAGAGTGGGACCAAGCTATCATGAAATAAAATCGGGGTAATGAAGCAGATCCCCTAGATATGCTTGAGCTTCGAAGAAAGGAAATATATGGTCGTTGAATGATCTGAGTAGTCATTGAGGTTGAGTAGAAAGAAAAATAAAAAGTACCATTCAGAGCATCGGATGCAATACTGCATTGCTGAGATTAAGAGTTGAATATCAGCTTCAGAGCATAATACACAATGTGGAAACATTGATTACACCAGAAGATATGCAGTTCCAATCAGTTGACAACGTCAGTCAAAGGTAAAAATTCTCAATTTTTTTCTTCAGGCTTGACTTTATAAGCTCCTTCACTAGGAGAGGAATTCAGCATTAAAAGAGGAAGGCAAGCCGAAAAATATTATCTTCGGGAGCTGGAATATTTCTTGGAAAATCAGTACTCTTTATTCTGGATTATGCATACTTCAAGGCTGTGCTAGAAATGGAAAAAAAAAAATGCCTCCTGGTCCTTAAGCAATTACTTGGAAATGCAGTTTACGTTAGCTCACCTGGTACTCAGCCCCCGTTACATAATATAAAGGCCTAAAATTCTTAGAAAGATGGGAAAGACCGCGTGAGAGAAACAGAAGAGAGTAATTATTAGGAAGATTAAGTCTACAAACTCACTTATAGACTAGGCCAATAGTGAAATAACACGTGGATGGATTCATACAATAATCACGAATAGTTCATTCATTTTTTATACACGTGTCCTGTCACTAATGGCCTAGCCTATCAGTAGCGAGTTGATAGGCCAAGTCTACTACCAAACAATGTCTCAATAAGACGAGGATGCCGGGCAATGATAGAAGCCCCAGTTGATGGAGACGCTACCAATGGTTAGATGATAATGCCAACACAAGCATGATAAAAAGGAGACTTGCCAGTGAGCATGTAGAACAAGGAATATGCAGATAGACGGTGCAATATTTGCATGGCATGTTAGGAGGAATAGAAGATGCTACACAGTATGGAAGGGGGGTGAGGATAAGAGAAACAAAGGTGTACACCTAGAGAGATAAGGCGAGTGCAAAGAAGAGCCAAAAGATCCCCATTTCATGTTTATCATGCCATCATGGCACAAGTTTTAATACAAATGTTAAGAGGCAAGGTGCTCGATATAAATTCGATTTTACAAACAAGAAAGGTGCACTCTAGATAGTTGACTTACTATTTTCTTCCTCCGGAATCATTTGTGTAGAAGAATCAGTTGAGAATCCCAACTTTAGCATGACTTCTTCCAAACGACTTACATTTGTCAGGTAGAGAAAACCGACCTATAACATGCAAAGTTCAAATTAAAGCATGCCAAGAACAGATTTCTCTAGTATAAATTAAAACAAGCCAAGAACATACTTCTCAATCATGAATAATGACTACAGGACATGGCTAGAAAATTGGATAAGTAATCAATCAGACAAGTAGGTAATAGGTAATCATCACATATGACTATACCAAATGGCTCAATAAAATATAAGCCAACTACACACCAACTTATAACAGTTTCTACATCAAGCATTTGGATGCCAAAATAGTCGGATATTTTCCTGCCAACGTGTTTATATATACCTCCTTCCCACAACAAAATTATGAATTTGACGCAGCGTAATGCAGAAGGATAGAGTTAAGGGTTTTCAAGTCTCAAAGTTACAACCCAAATGTAGAGAAAATTCTGAACTTTAAGTTCTAAAGAGATTTATGAATTCAATAGTATTAATCTTAATATCTCCTATGAAAATAATACATGAAGTTGTTTATATAAGAACTTAAACGACCTATTTAGGAAAAAACAAAACCAAACAAAACTCTAGCTCTAGCTCCTTAACTAGGAAAATGAAATTAAAACTTAACCTAACCAGGAAATAAATTCCAACATAACTAGGAAAAATAAATATAATTCACAAGTGGATCACAATCAATCAATCATGGTCAATTATAGTTGATAATCGATCATGATCAATTGATCTTGGGCGATTATGATTGATTTTCAATCATGATCGATTATAGAGAGATGAACTTCACACGTCTAGACTTTTTTTTAGGTTTTGCTTTGTCTATCATAATTGAATCTACTAAACATTTCATATCAATCCGAAAGACTTAACCTCAAGTCAATGCTCAAATTTGGATACAGTGATTCATCACTGTAATAAGGATATGTATCATTAACATTGAAAGTCTTAGAATAACCATAGTTTCTAGTAAATTGATAATATGAGCATTGTCATTGATCTTACTTATTATCCTATAACCATACTCTTATTCCCTACACCTTGCTCTATATCCCTAATAAAAAGCTCTCCTTGCATAGAAATACAATCACTCTATCTCCTTTAAACGCTTTAGCGCGACAATTTTATCAGCAACCTCCTCATATTTGGTGTTGGTTTGCTGCAACTTTTATCTCAACTGAGCATGTATAACTTGTGCATTTATATCCATCATTTTAGTAGTTGTACTAATTCCAACACTTAAGTGGTACAAGATCAAGTACATGTCTAGGACACTGCATATACACAATCTCGAATGGAGATTTGTATATAGCAATGTGTTTAGTGTTGTAGTACGCAAATTTTGCTTCTACCAATGCACAATCCCACTACTTAAGTTTGTCTCCACAAATGCTGCTAATTAAATTACTGCATGTCTGTTTTAGTGACTCTTTATGTCCATCTGCTTGCGGTCTATGCTACTAAATTGTAAAGATGAATCATATATCCTCCACAAAGTTTGCCAAAAATGACTAAGGAACTTGTTGTGTCAATGAAAACAAGGTAGTCCAAGTACAAAATCCATAGACAAGTTTGTTCATATATTTTTAAGAATAGACAAACATATAAACTTGTGTTTTGTGTTTTCCCTTTGACAAATTGACAAATATAACATCTTTGCACAAACTTACCAACATCTAATCTCAAAGAAGGCCACTAACACCTCTCAATAACAACATTCATAGTTTTCTTTCGTTCTAAGTGACCAGTCAAGCCCCCTTTATGTATACCCCGAATCATCTTCTCTCATAATGAAAATCAAGGAATGCAAAGTTGATCACCTCTTATCAAGAACTCATGATGAATGTGAAAATCATCATGGGCAGGTTTTGACATTTCTCTCATATTTCACCTCATCATGCTCATTTAACAAGACTTTCAAACAATTGAATCCAACCTTATACACAATTCTACTCAAAGCATCATCAACTCTATTTTGGATTCTAACCTTATACACAATTCAAATTGGAAACCGTTGCATATTGAAGCAATATGATTAAACAAAATTTTAAACCCAATTATTTATTGTATTAACATTACTATATTATATTATGGTTTATTATACAAAGCCTATTAGGGTTAACTATCTTTTACTATATATATGTAACACGTGTTATGAATGATAAAACAATCTTTTCCTCTTTTGTTCTCTCCTATTCTATTATGGTATCAAAGCCTCTCCCTTTCTACTAAGGTATTGTCTTTCAATAACGGTTGTACCACATCTCATGCTGTTTGGAGCACTCTAACATCGACGCTAATCTCCCCCTTCGTAACATGCATTATGTCTATGCACTTTTCCTTGATTGAAATGCATCAGAAACCTAATGAAAATATCACAACATACTTACAACATGGAAAGGTTTATAGTGATGAACTTGTAGCTGTTGGTAAAGCTCTTGATCCTTCATATTTCAACATTTACCTATTCATAGGGATTCGTTCAAAGTTTAAGGATTTTGTAACTACACTGATGATTTAGATAGAACTAGTATCCTTCACTAAACTGCACTCTTTATTGTTAAACCATGAGTTATCAATAGGAAAATTTTTAAGCACCTTTCTATTCGGCAAGACAATGATACCAAGACCCTCTATCCAGTAGCTCACCTTGCCCGATCCATTGCACCCCAACATTTAGTTTTTAATAAACATTTTCCTTTGTCATCATCTTTTTTTTTTTAATATATTGTACTGCTTGTCCTATGGTCAAATCTAGTAGATCAACTTTACATCCTTAAGAATATGCAAGTACCGCTCCTCTGGATTTAATATTTAGTGATGATTAGGCACTTCCTCCACTTTCTTGATTAATTGGTATTGCTATTTTGTTATTTTTATGGATTATTTTGCTAAATTCATTTGGTTTTATCCTATACGTGTTAAATTAGAAGTTTATGACATTTTTATTAGAAGTTCTCAAACCGTGAGGCTACAACCCGAAACCACAGAGAATTCTGAAGTTTTGAAGAAATTTCTAAAGTCAATAGTATATCTTAATCTCTTCTATGAAAATAATACATGAAACTATTTATATAAAAACTTAAACTGACCAATTGACCTATTTAGGAAAAACCAAAACCAAACAAAACTTTAACTTCTAACTAGGAAAATCAAATTAAAATTTTATAACCTAACTAGTAAATAAATTCTAACAGAACTAGGAAAAATAAATACAATTCACAACTGGATCAAGGTAGATCAATCATAGTTGATCATGATTGACGTCAATCATTGTCGATTATCAAGAGCACATTTTGAAACCACCAATTTTTTTCTTGAGTTTTGCTTAGTCTACGTGGTCCATAATTTAATTTACTAAATGTTCCACACCATAATTTATGCTAACCAAATTCATTCTTGAAGAAAACCATAGCAATTAAAGAAATTATAGTGCAAATACCATACACTAACATTTTGCTAAAAAGATTGCTAATGTTCTTTGAGCATTTCCATTTATAAAGACAATAGAGTCCAGAATTAACCAAATTGCATTCAAAGAGCATACTATATTATGCTTATATCCTATTAAAACCAGAAAATATGGGATACTGACTAATGTTTCCAGTGAAGATGCTCGGTTGTAAACTGCTACCCCAACACGTCTTTTTGTCCGTGTTTTAGTCGAACCTACATTCTTTCCCCAACGAAGAATAAGCCTACATTAAAAAGTTTCAAAAGGCCACCATCAATTACAATATTTGAAAAATCATACTTTAACCATGAAAGTTAAGGTACATGTCATCAAAGTTCACAACAAATAATTTAGCTTCAAGTAATTATGACAATTACTAGAAATGTATCAGGTTAACTAACATCTCTCATCACCCACAACAAAAATATATATTCACTAACAGCCATTTCATGACAATAATAATTTTTGGTTAGATAGCATGGATAAAAACTAAGATTCTCAAGCCCTAAAGTTATAACCAGAAACCATAGAAAAATAAAGAACTAATATTTTTTTTAAAAATGAAATTCAATTATTTGATCGGGAGAAATAGTCTACAAGGTTATTTAAATACAAGAAAAATATTCTAATTAGTAAAATTCTAAATAAATTAAAAGCATAATCTAAATAGAAAAAAAAATCAAAATACAAGGAAAATAAAGAAAATCCCGAGCAGTAACTTCTAGGCCAAATTAGGGTATGTTCCTGAACTCAAATGAAGTCATCTTTTAAATTTCTGGCAGAATTCAAGCCTGACCCAATGGCAAGATCCAAAGTTATGGTTATTTTTATATCCATTCACCATTTGATAAGCATAATAGCTTTTGATACGACATATAATGTAGATAAAAACTAAGGTTCTCAAGCCCTAAAGAAATAGTTAGAAACTAGACAAATAGAGAGAACTAATATTTTTTGCAAATTTGTTTTTGAAATTCAATAATTTGATCTGAAAAAATAGTCTACAAGGTTATTTAAAAACAAGAAAAATATCATAATTAGTAAAATCCTAATTCAATTAAAAGTCATAATTTAAATAGGAAAAAAAATCAAAATACAACATGAAAAATAAATAAAATCACGAGTAGTAACTTCTAGGCTAAATTTGGATATGTTCCCGAACTCGTATAAAGCTGTAGTTTATAGTCTATAAGTAAGGGGGCTTGTAGAATCATCTAGAACAGTTTGACCCTAATCTATTGATCAGATCTAAAGTTATGGTTGCTTTTATATCCGCTAACAACAATTTGATAAGCAAAATAGCTTTTGACTCAACATATTGCGTGAATAAAAACTTTGATTCTCGAGCCCTAAGGTTACAACCAGAAATTATAGAGAAATAGAGAGAAAACTGATGTTTTTTGAAAAAAAATTGAAATTCAATAATTTGATCTGGACAAATAGTCTATACAAATGACCAGTCAAGCCTTCTCCATACAAATCCTGAATCACCTTCTCTCATTATAAAGAACAAGGAATGCAAAGTTAATTACCTCTCATCAAGAATTCATCATAATTCATCAAGAAAGTGAAAGTCACCAACATGCAGGTTCTGACTCTAACACTTCTCTCATAACTTATCAAAATCCTTATCATGCTCATACAACTCTTTTAAACAATCAAACCCAATGAACTCTCTTTTTAAAGTAATAGTAAAGTTGTTCTTCTACTCAAAGCATCAACAACTCTATTATGAACTCCAATCTCGTTCAAAATTCTAATTGAGAATTGTTGCAAATAAGTTACCCATCTTACATGCATGTCCTTATTGATTCTTTTCTGACCGTGTAAAAATTTTAGCGCCTCATGATCAGAATACAACATAAACTCCTTGCATATCAAATTGTGCTCCCACTTCTTCAGAGTTTGAAAAACAACATGGAACTCCTTTATCATATGTGGAGCACCTCATTCTAGCATCACTCATCTCCCTAAAGAATGCCACGAGTCTCTTTTACTAGGATAGTACACCACCAAGTCTAACACCAAAATCATCACTTTCGACCTCAAACAATTTGTTCAAATTCAAAAGTGCCAAAACCAAAGCACTACTTAATTTTTCTTTGATAAAAATAAAGTTATTTTTTTGTCTCATCTTTCTAATCAAACTTTCCTTTCTTCATGCATTTAGTAATTGATGCAACTATGTTATTGAGCTTTCGTATGAAACGTCGATACAAGGTAGCCAATTCATGGAAACTACACACCTCATTGACTGTTTTAGGGACTTACCAATCTTTAATAGCCCTAACCTTCTCCTCATTAACATGTATGCCGTCTGCACCAACAAAGAAGCCTAAAAAAAGTAGTTTATCCATCGTAAAACTACACTTTTCAAATTCACATATAGTATATTTGCCAATAAAACCTTCAACATTAAGAGTGTCACGTGGTCACTTTCAAAACTATTATAAATCAAAATATCATCAAAATATACAGCTACAAATTTGTTTATAAAAGGATGTAAAACCTTATTCATCAATCTCATGAAAGTGCTCGGCACATTAGACAAATCTGAAAGGCATAACCACCTCGTACAATCCTTTATTTGTCTTGAACGCTTTTTTTAACTCATCCCCTAGCCGAAATTATATCTAATGATATTCACTCCTTAAATCAATCTTTGCAAAAATTGTCACTCCCTGTAACTAATCAGGCAACATGTCATCTAATCGAGGAATCGAAAACTTGTAACCTACAATTATTTGGTTGATGACACAACTATCCACACACATATGCCAACTACAATCCTTCTTCGGGTCAACCTCATTAGGTTCACACTATTCACCCTTGTCTTATGAACTGATATTGTCCTTTGATCATATTAACCTATTTTTATCTCCTATGATCACTGAAATGGTGCCCTACCTCCCCACATTTAAAGCAATTGCCCATCATTGGCTTGGCATAGGGGTTGCTTGGTTGGTTCTTATCAACTTACCTTCCCGAAGCTTTGTCAGGTTTAGCAATGTCTGGTCTTGTTAGAGGTTGTTTTGATGCTTGTATTTCCTTTCCCTTATCAATGGTACTGAATTTGTTTACTTCATTATACGACCTCTTAAAATGATTGAATTTTCCGCTACCACTAGCCCTCTCTTTCATCAACATCTCAGCCTTTAATGTTATATTCCTTGCCTTAGCAAGTGTATACAACATTTGTACTTCAATCTTATCTCGGATTGTTGGTTTATGCCCCTTCAAAGATCTTGCCACCTATTGATTCTCCCTCTATTAAAATGAATTACATTCTACTAGCCTTTACAACTCAACAGTATATTCGGTAATGGATTTATTTTCTTGCGAACAATTTTGATATTGTTTAAACAAGTATTGCTCGTAATCAAGTGAGAAATCTTTCATGCATCATCTGCCTCATAAATGTCCATGACATAACAGGTTGTCTCCCCTCTTTTAATCGTGTGTTCATTTAACGCTTCCACTAGGAAGAAGCTTTGCCTTTTATGTTATACAAGAATAGTTTCATCATCTTCTTTTCTATGATACCTTTGTATTCCTTAACCGATCACATTCAACGATCCAATCAAAGAACTCCTATGTCCAAATCTCCATTAAACATAGGAATTTTTACCTTTATTTAAAACTCGTTCACTCATTCTCTCATATTGTGGTGCTTTTTCTTGGAATGCCAAGGCCCTACAACCCCCATTGAGTCTGTTTTCACCAACACCCTCCTCAACATAGACAATTGGTTATCTAGGTGAATCCTTAGGAATAGATATGGGGATAGGCTTGCCCGAAGACTTATGTTCCTCTCCTCTTCGCGATCACTATTCGTGCCTCTCATTAAACAAACTAGATTTACCATGCTATTTGACATTATTGTTATTGTTTGCTCTAAACAATCTAGTTTTTGCTCTTGAACCTGCACAATACCCTAGATAACCTCCACTCCTGCATCGCAGGGTGGGTAACTACTGTCTCCATCCATCAAACAGACCAGCCTGCTCTAACTCCAATTGATGCGGTATATAGCATGGATAAAAACTAGAGTTCTCCAGCCCAAAGGTTATAGCCATAAAATATTGAGAAAACTTTGATATATTATGAAAAGTTTGAAATTCAATAATTTGATTCGAAAAAAACAGTCTACAAAGTTGTTTAAATACAAGAAAAACATTTTAACTAGTAAAATCCTAATTAAATTAAAAGTTTTAATCTAAATAGAAAAAAAATCCAAATACTACAAAGGAAAATAAAGAAAATCTTGAACAGTAACTTGTAGGCTGAATATGGGCATGTTCCCAACTCAGATGAATCTTTCTTCTAAACCTATCAGTAACAGAGCCTTTAGAATCAGTTGGCAAAATTTAAGTCTGATCCAACAGTTAGATCTAAAGTTATGACTATTTTATCAGGCTATGCATTTGATGTGTTCAAGCTTTTTTGCGGGTTTGGCCTTGTCTATGCTATGCATTTCAAGCTTTTTTGCGGGTTTGGCCTTGTCTATGCTATGCATTTGATGTGTTCTTCTATAAACATATTCACAACACATTCCACTTCACTTTTCCACTTTTTTTAAGAAATAATAATTCATCATCTCCCAAAACTGTCACTCCTAAATAAGATAATATGCTATATAAGCACAACCACTGCAATTATCAAATAAATATGTTTTTTAGTTTCATGAATCTCAATAAATAGGTTTGCAATAGAAGTTACATCCATAGGAAGAATTGATCAGAATGACTCATAGGGATTTTGAATGGAAATATCTTATGATTCATTACCACATAAACCAGATCCTTTCCTACTATTCAATTTTAGAAGTCTTATCCATTTTCATCTTCTAAAAGAGACTTGAAGTTCTCTATTGCTCAGCTAAAATGCCAAGTAAACATTCTCCAACCAAGTCAGCCGTTTCACTACAAAAGGTGCAACCTCACATGGAACATGTGCTCTTGGCATAAAAAATAGAAGGGTGCCCAAAATTCCAAGTAGAGTTCAACACCCACTTTTAGATCAAGGGATAAAGGAAAGCACAAGAAGTCAAATTTAGAAGATCATACATGTCTGATTTATTTAAGAAAAAATTAAGAACCATCGTCAACCGCTCTTTTCTAGTTTTGATTTGAAGGAGAGCAAGCATGTAAGGGTTTATGTCAGCAGAAAAAACAGAATAAATGAACAAAAATTATTCTACATACCTTTCTTCCTCTGATAGGTAATTATCATTAAGAAGCTTCTGGAGCAACGCGTCCTGATTGCAGCAATCAAATATATTAGAATTTGAGCTTGAGCAACCACAAAGAAATCACACAATAATGAATTGTAAAAAGGAAGAAGAGGGGCATCGTGCAACCCTTCATACAGGCCCAGTGCCAGGGAACGTCAAGGAGGAAAAAGAGAAATAAAACCAATAGTAAACTAAGTGAACATCAAACCATTTTAAATCCTTTATTGCCAAAAAAAACACTGCCAAGCTCCTAAAACTACATAAGGGATCAGGAAGAAAAAACTTCAGAATAAAGTAGAATCCAAAACAGTACGAGAAAGAGATACTATTTCATACGAATCATAACCTTAAAGTCCTTTGCCACCATATACAACTTGCATACTCTATAACTGAAAATACAATTGGTTAGCATATTTTATTTTTCTTCTTATCAGATCATGCATACTAACTAAAGTTAACTGATGACAGCCAAGGCTGACCACCATATCTGTAGAAGTTAGAATAATGAGGGATACAAAGGGTAGAAGATGAGAAGTTTGAGTTAAGTAAAATCTACTTTGTCGACCCCAAAAAATAGAAAAGAGGGATATCGGACAAGATTACAGATCTGTTACTTGATTGGACTAGAAATAGCATATCTTACCCATAGAAAAATCTCCATTTAAGAAATAAAAAAATTGTGAAGCAAAATTGAAAGAAAGAAAGAAAAGAAAAGAAAAGAGAATATTGTGTAGGAAATATTGTACCTGTGCTTCACAGCGTACAACTGCCATCACACGGTCATTATGTTCCTCAATACTCAATGGAGGAAACAAAAAGTGCCTACGAGCATATAGCTACATCATATAACAACCAATAGAGTCAGATGTATGGGAAGGTTAAATATACTGAAAAAACAGCAATTGTGTTAGAAAACATAAAATTTATCATGCACCTTGTAAGCATGTGTTCAGAAACAAGTCAGCTCATTTACTTGAGTTATTAACCATGTAAATATAATATGCCTTCTCAGTTAATCATCTAAACAAGTCAGTAACCACTATATCTGCCAATACGTTAAATGAGTTCATCATGCCTTAATGCCTAGTGATCTTGCCAACATCATGAGTTATTCTATTTTTATTTTTACCAACAGGGCAAGCCATTAATGTGTGATTCAGCGTTCTACCCACCAGCACAATAAACATAAAACTCGTACAATGCCAAAAGAAGGTGCAAGGCAGCTCATTTACATAGATGCGTACAAAACAAGTGCCAGAAAAATAATAAAAACCTAAAAAAAATTAAACGATCTGAAATTCAAAATAAAAGGGGAGTGATGAATACAAAATGAATCTGATTAGAATGCAAGGGTAATCTGAAAAACACCACCGTGAATCCATGAGCAGGATGCTATGCATCTGCAAACATTCTACCGTTCCATTTCTGATATAAGTAAGCATCATATAAAGCATTGATACACAATTTTGCAAGCACAACACATCTCCATGTTTACCCTCCAAATTATGACTATCCTCTCACTATAACAAAATGTAAAATGCATATAATAACACACACTCAAACACCCAGCTAGGAATCTGAAGTATATAAAAGTCCAAAATGGTGATTAAATGAAACAAACAAAATTAGAACATACCTCGAATATACTATCACCAATATATGCCAAAGTCGCAGCATTAAACACTGATCGAGGCTTCTCCACTTTGGGCGGACTCGGCAGCCACCTCTCATATCCCAGATATGAATCATCCAATTGTTCTACAATTTCACATAAATTCCAATTAAAAAGTAAAAAAATCCCAATTGAAAAGGATAAAAATAATTGAATACTTCATTTGATCATCGATACATGTTAGGAATGACAAATCATTAATCTGCATTTAAGCAGTTAATAAGAAAATTTTCCAATGCAATATACACATAGAAGCATATTATATATGGGGTCCTTTATACAGGTTTCCATTAAATGCTCTATTGTCTACCATTTCCTTTCCTTGATTATTTATCTGGGCAAATAACCAAAGTATAAAAGAGAAGACCAAAATAACATAATCTTGGCAATCATAGAAAACCCATTAACACCAATAACAAGCAAGTTTTTTTTTATTATTATCGGCTGAATTCTCCTTATGCATTAACCACAACACCATGAGAAACAAAAGCCCTCCATTTCTTACACGCATATATGATAAATAAGAGGCTAGAGGAACATGAGTAATGAGAGAGAGAAACAAATGTGAAACTGAGGAGTACCTTGAACAATAACAGTCTTGCGTTGGAGAAGCCCAGAAACTGTCTGAGCAGTTAAAGTGACAGTTGAGGAGGGAGCAGGAGCAGTACCTGTGGGAACAAAATTGTTGGGTTTAGGATTGAGGCTTTTGAAGGGGTTTCTCGGAGCATTGGGATTGTAAGGGAGTCTTTGTTGAGTGTCCACTGAAGCAGCTCTTACTCTTACTCTTCTAGATAACACATCCACATTCATGGATCCTACTGCTGTTGCCATTTGCTCCTTTGTTTTTTCGGTTTGGATAGGACAGAGGAGTGTTTGGCTGTTGGGTTCGGTCGGTTCTATTTGAGCCTTCTTCAAGTCGGTTTAATGGCTTTTTTTTCATCCTTCAACTCTTACACAAACCTGATGGTTCCAAAATTAGGTCCTTGTACTATTATGATCGTGTTAAAATTTGTCCCCCCAAGCTCTTAAAAGACTTCTTGTATATTTGGAATGAATTTAATTTAAATGTTTTAATAAAATTTTATATTTTGAGTATTTTGAGTATCAAATGGAATTCAATAATTAAAAATAGTATAAAAATAAATAAGAGGATAATCTCCTTCAAATGAATTCAATTTAAAGGTTTTAATATTTGAAATTATTTTTAAAACTGAATCTCAAATGAAATTCAATATTTAAAAATGATATAAAAATAAATTAGAGACTAACCCCTCTAGTTTTTTGAAACATGTAAATTCAATTTATTTATCAATTGAATTTAAATTAAATGCTATAATTAAATTTAATTACAGTAAAAAAAGTGGTCTTAAACAGCTTGTTAACTAGAATTAGTTGAGATCCTAAACAATTAAATTCTAAAATCATAAGATTTTTCAAACTATATAAAATAATTAGTAAAAAAGATATATACAATGTAAAAAGCTATAAACTTTGTGTACTATATTGTTATCAACAATAAAAATAATTGTATTTACCTTGCAATTGAATTTATAAGGGAAAAAAACTATGAGGTTGAAAAAACCGTGCAAGAAATATTTTTAAGATGAAAAATAAATATTATATTTGTTTTTGTGTTATGGTTACCTTGATAAGATTAAACTTGGTGAGTGTTTGTTTTTGTTTTATAATCTATTTTTCAAAAAAAATTTCAAATTATTTTTTACTGAAAATGTCCTTGTCAGAGAATTACACCACATGAACCTGGTTAGATTAGCATAATGCAACTTCCTGACCTGACCGACGAACTTCAATATGAGCTTCATGAAAAACATGTCATGCAAAGAACAATAACCTAACTCAATATAAGGCAAATACAAAAGGAGTTGCAAGCCACAAGACAAGATGAGCTCAATACGAAATTCTCAAATATTGATGCTCGTCTAGAGCTGATTGATGAGTCACGTCGAAATTAAAAATTCACACTAGAAACAACACAAGATATCAAAGTAGAAGAAGAGAAAGGAAGGAGTGATTCTCCAAGGGACGGGGTGCTAGTCGTGCCTCCAAACCTGTTGAGAGAAAAATTCTAGCCCTTATGAGTAATTGGATCATGTATCGCGAGTGAGCAAGCGAGCTTAAGGCCCCAGCCCTACAATAAAAGGGTCGTATATGTGCAGCATCGCAGTGATTGTTCTCTCAAATCGGGATCTTCGTAGTGATGGGGAAAAGAACAAGGAATTCTTGTTTCCTATTAGTAAAAAAAAAAATGGAGTCGTCATCTAATATTTTGGTCACTAGGAACCCTAACTAATTTTAGAGTTGGGATAAGAGGACTAATTGTGTATAGAAAAGACATATCACTCCTAGTACACCTTACCTAGATAAGCTGCATTGTTTATTTATGTTATATAAACTAAAATATTGTTGTGTTTTCTAACCATTGGTCTGTCTAAGGTTTAAGAAAAGTCATCCTCAATAAAAAGGTCCTTATCTTATTAGAATAAAGCCTAGCCGTTCTAGAGTAAAAACATATATATATATATATATATATATATATATATATATTAATATCAGGAATATGTCTTACATATAACTTCATAATCCTTGATATTGAGACAAACAAAATATTTTTTTTTGAATTTTTAAAATGTAGGCTAAGTTCTCATGGATTTTATAAACGGGTTATTAAATAGATATCAACAAAACTATTTTCTTGATTTTTTTATATTTAAAGATGTTAAATCATGCCTTATATTTTTTTTATTTATGCAAATTTTTTTTTTTGAAAGACTTGGCTATATGCAATTTAAAATAAAATTGTATTTTTAAAGAAATATTTTTTTTGTTGTTTTTGGGGATGAAAACTAATTTATTTAATACCGAAAAAGTGTCTCATGTGTAGGTTACAATTCCAACTATCAAATATGAGAGGGTAAAAAGTGTCGAATTCAAATTAATTGCAAAAAATTATCTTCTAAACATTTAAAATTTAATTGTTACTAGTAAAAGAAAATATCACACCATAAAGCTTTGGTTCTCATCTCTTTTATTTACAGATATGTTTTTCTTTCTCCTCATCTGTTATTGTTGCCGTTGTTATGAGGGCCTACAAGGAAGAGGCTGGTGATACTTATGGGTTTTACTGGTTATTGTTGTTATGGTTGGCTGCTAGGTGGGCATAAGGGATGGTAAAGGCTTAAATGGGCTACCACGGTGAGACTATCAATGGTATTTGGGTTGTTACTGGGTGATGGTGTTTTGGTTTTGGGAGAAGCTGTGAGGGAGAGCTAGGGCTGGTGATGGATGGTAGTAGCTAGTTGCTATTAGTCCTATTGTTACGGTGGTAGTATCGTGGTGGTCTTCGTGTGTTGTAAGGCTAAGTTGTGGTTGTGATTGTTTATAATCGTGCACACAGGTCGTGGTGGTTGGAATGAGCTACGTTGTGCTGGTGATGTAGGAAGATCACCAATTCAGCTAATATGGGTGTGTTGACAACTATAGTGGTTGGTGGAGGAGCTCACGGATTCTTCATAGAGAAGAGAAAAATGAGTTGATCATTTTAGAGAAAGAGTAGCAACTTTTGCTCTCTTTTTTTTTTTTTAAATCCTTGTCTAAAACCTTAAAGATCAAAGGTCAAAGAGAGTTCATGAAAAAGCCAAAAGCTTGAGAAATCCAAATGTCAGGAGGCATACCCAAATGGAAAAACAAATGATCAAGTTAAGGTTAAAACAAAATGAGAATGCCCCATCTAAGCAATCAAAAAGAGTAAGTCAAAGAAACAAGATGAAATAAAAGAAAGACATTATGACAGTGATCCTGTTTTTAGAACCTTGAAACACTTTTTGAGCATTCAAATCCTATTCTTTAATAGCTAAAATCAATAACTTGCATTACGTGCATTTTAAAAGATTTTCTAATCAAGCAAGCGAACAACTTAGACCAATCAATGGCTTTATCAAAATGCAAAAAGAACATTTCCATAAAAATCATGACATTGCAAACAAAACAACTCGTTATTATTCATGCTAACAACATAAATGTTAAAAAAAAAAGACAAATGTTTCCAAACAAAACTTTGATAATTACTCTAGCATTTTGCTTTACAACCCACAAAAATAAAAGGTCCTCTTATCATGTACCTTCACCAATTCCAACCTTGCTATAATAAAAGATTAAATTATCATTTTTCCTAAAGATTATACCCCTCGGGAATTGTAAGAAAATTCAAAACAATTTCTTAAAGCTTAAATAAGATGAATTTATGTCTTTAAATATGAAAAAAAAAATAATTTGAGCCACAGATAGCCCAACTTTGAGCTAACAAGTCTTCCTTAACCTTTACCTTGTCAATTCTTAACCAAAAACACGCAAAAGTTGTATCTTAGGATTGAATGACATGTCCTGGGGTTATGATTAGAGAAACACTTTTAAAATTACATATCATGATTTCTTTTGCAACAATTAGACTTGAATGTATATAATCCTTGAAATTTATGAGTTGATTCCAAAGCAAGAAAGCAATTTTCAAACAAAAAAGTTATTGACCGAGTTTGCAAAGACTTTGACAGAAATAACATTGATACTTCTTATAAGTCATCTTTAAAAAGTTGAGGGGTAATGCAGTGGATCCTAAGAGGGATAATAAATACCATCTAGATCAGCTGGGGAGCAAATAAGTCATTATGATAACAATAATCAAATGATGATTCAATAAAATTCATCAAAGCTATGAATGACATTTGATAATAACAAGAGTTTCTTAATGAAAAGAAGAGTGGGTAGCAGCTGGACAATGAAATGGAAGGAGGCTGAAGAGTCACTAGTCTATGAAAAAGGGATCATCGTTAGAATAAAGCTTGGGTGTTAATGGAAAGGACTTACAGTAGAAAAGAGGTTGTGGGTCCTTTTTTTTTGTGTGGTGGCTAGCGGCTGGGTATAAAGAAAATGGGTTAGGTTTTTTTGTGTGTGAGGGGAGAGAATATGAGAAACAATTTTTTTTTGTTTTTTTTTTTGTTTTTTCTACTTTTTTTTCTTTTGGCTAATGCTCTCCATTTTTGTGTGGTACAAGCATCTACTTATAGGCAAAACAAACTTGTCATTTTTCTCTTAATTGATTGGTCCTCAAACAACTAAAAAAATTTGGCCCTTCATTTTTCTTTTTGTTTTTTTGGTCCATTTGTCCAAATATTTTTTGTTTTTTTATTTTTTTATTTTTCTTATTTTTTTTTGTATTTTGATATATATTTTTTTAAAGGCAATGTCAACGTCGATTCAATAAAATTGATCAATGATTTTGAAATGAGCACATTAAATTTTGAATTTTGAATTCTTTTGAAAAGACACTGGAAATGCCAAAAATAGTTCAAAAACATCAAAACTATATTTTTTGAATTTTTTGTTGTTTTTTGCTATTTTTTGGATTTTTTTGAAATAAGTAAAAAAATGGGTAAAAAAATTAAGTAATGACAGTTACCCCTCTCTTTACAATAATTATGATATAAAGTCTTGTATAGGACTTTAGAAAGTAAGTTTGTAAAGAAAAGGAAATGGTGTTGGGTATTCAAGCGTCAATTCTTTGCGTGAAAATATGTATGACTTTTCATGAATGGTTTATATTTGAGTGACATGCCCATGGTTTATGATCGGGTAACTTGCATGTGGTGCGAAAAATATCTAGGATTTCTCATGAATGGTCCGTGTTCAGGTGACCTACATATGATTGATTTTCTGGGCGCTTTTTGATGGTAGGGTTAGACTTCCTGATGGCAGGATTAATTTTTT
>Ga0325403_1001673_pt1 | contig 18791 bp, 11 predicted proteins | sample PopdelMetagenome_19_FD_205665 | JGI IMG/M metagenome (GOLD analysis project Ga0325403, IMG submission 205665) | Populus deltoides microbial communities from Bellville, Georgia, United States - Xylem-PdKOR-R4 | ecosystem: Host-associated > Plants > Phyllosphere > Stem > Wood/Secondary xylem...
ATAAATTATTTGGATCAGATTGAACAGAGGATTTCTTGAAGGCTACTTTGCTGTGAAGACGCAACTCTCTGGCTTGTGATGATGATGGCTTAAATAACAGTAGCAACAGCAAAACACATAACCACATATTCTAACTTTGTCCATCTTCAATAAAAAACAGCCTGAGACAAGCAAAATCTCAAACCATTCTATAAAAAACAGTAGTGCCCATCTTCAATCGCTAATTTCAAATGCGAATGATTCAACAAGAAACATACACAGAAAATCAAGCCTTGAAAACATTATTTTACTCTTGAGAAAGGAGAATGAAAACATCCCTGTTATGTTCAAATAGCATAAAAGAAAGAATATCAAAAGTTCAAAGAGAACTCTAAGCCTGATCCTCGTCCAGGGGCAACTTCAGTTGCTCTGTTATAACCCCCCAACCCCCAAATTTTACTTGAATAAGGTTAGTCTTTTCATGTCAAATCATCTTATGCTTGTCAGTCCTGCTAAAATTTAGCTTCCAGTAAAAAGTTAGCAGGCTCGTTCTTCACAGCATAACCAAATTTAGAGGTGCTATACTTCCGATGTACGCCTGTTAGCTTCCCTGTTCCAGAATTCCTATGAAAATTAACCATAAGCCTTGAACATTCCCTGTATTTCCCAATAGGACAGAAAAAACAAACGATGAGTCAACAAATGTCGATCTTGACATGTAGATGGAAACAGGTCAAGGGACACTCACCTGAGCTGCTCTTCTGAGTAGCTAGTATAATACTCATTAGTCTTGCTCCATTGCTTTGTTCCACTCAGAGTACATTGAGCAGTATATATTGCAGCAGCAGCTAACAATGAAGGTGGAAACTTGAGCATGTCATATTCAACGAGACAGAGCTCAACAATGAAGAATGACATAAGTTCAAGCTGCTTGAAAATAACAACGGGTTTAATCAGTATCGCACACTAAAAAAAACCAACGAGTGCAGTTAAATTATTCATGCAATAGACCATTACAAACCTTCGAGTCACATTGTGAAGCCTTTAGGAATCTCCTCATAAAAACATATGGAGTGGGAACAGATAGATTAAATTGTAAGGTGTTCACCATGAGCTTCTCCTGCAGGAATTAAAATTCATATCGTATATGCATCGACATTCTGATCATAATGGCAGTGACAAAAACAATGACTGATTAAATATTAATATACCATGTCAAGCACTTCTTTTCTGCTGTATGCTTTATCAGAAATCAGAATGAGATCCTCAACAACTGGAACAGATACTTCTTCATATTTGCATGCAAGTAGCATGGCTGTCACTCCAACGAGCTGGAGTTTCTTTCTCGCTACGGGCTGGACTGCTAGAAATCTATCGATGAGATTGACAGTAAGGTATAAGGTCTCCTCCATCAATTCAAACTTGTAGTGCACCTGTTAATTCCATCAGATTTGTAAGCAGTTCAGATGAAACCAGATAACTAACTTTAATCTTTTAAGCATTATTTAAGTAATAAAAACTGCATCTGCAAACCTCAATCAACCAATCAATGAGAATGCCTCTCATTCTCTCGTTGATGTCAAATTGCTGTTCCATGTAGTTTGGTGCGACAAAGCCAGATATCTGCAATTAATTTTCCAGAAAAAGAGTTAGGTAAGTGAACTGAGAAGGCAAATACTTCAAACGAAAAACCATAACCATACCATCAACAGAGCTATTTTCCATCCAACATGGTTAGACAAAGAGACCTTCTAACATGTTTTGTAACATAAAGCTCCACCCTTGTTTATTTAAAATTTCAAAATAAATTAATAACAGCCCTTTTTGGCCTAAATATCTTAAATTAGATAGGAGCAGTGAAGGCTTTTGTTTATTTTTTTCAAATTGTATACGAAGATAGATTCTGTGTCACCTCTGCTTTCTTGTAGAAATTGTATAAATCATCAACGTATTCAACTACAGCAAGTGGATTCTTCTTGTCACAGCCGTCTATGTCCATGATCGGCTCTTCTTCAACATCTTCCATTTCAACTTCATCCTGTAGGAAACCAAGAATTCAATGGCACCCTAACCAGAGATACAACAGCAACACAGACAAATTCTAAAAAGTTATATTTCAAATACCATCCGGTCAATCTCCTCCAACATTGCCTCTGTATGTTGCACATACATTGGCACAGCAAAGTCATTACTGCTCTTGTAGTCTTCCACATCTATGACGTTACAATCTTCTGGCTCACTAGAAATTGGTTCCGATAGAACTGGTTTTTTTATTTCCTGTTAACATAAACAACTCTCAGTCCCATCTCATAATTTACCCCCGTATATCCACCCTAAAAATTAACAGCAAATTCAATTCTTTTAAAATGTACCTCTGGTTTATATTGTTGCTGCTGCTTGTTAGCAAGCTGGGCAGCGAACTTCCTAAACAAACATCATGAATTACACCCAAAAAGACTCAGTTAAAAGATCAATTCATTGACAACAAAAACAGCACCTTCAACATCAAACAAAAGGTCAATTAGTTACTGACCTAGTGATAGGTCGATGCACTGGAATTGGTGGGTTCTTAATACAAATACCTTCTCTTCTAAATTGTAAAACAGACAAAACATTTTCAGAAGTAAGTAATCAAAGACAAGACACAAGCAAAAAAAAGAAAGATTCAAACTTTTCATCATTCAAGACCCAGGAAAATCAATTAAAAATAAAAAAAGAAAACTCCACACCACCAAGTGCCTACTTTCTTTACTTTTCCTTCATTTTCTCAGGAACCAAACAAGAGATTAAGATTAAGATTAAGATTAAGATTAAGACACTAGTAAGGATTTAAGAACACTTACTCCGATAACCCTCTTTTGTTGACAGCACAGGGGTACGGTGGACCTCCAATGATGTTCCGATTAATGTTGCTCAACGCCCGGCGATTAGTTCCTGTCGCCACCGGAAACTTCCCTACTCCGCCACGTAAAACCCCTTCAAAATTGAGAAAAACTAATTGCTTAAAAAAAGCCTTCATTTTTTAAACTAAACAGATAATAAAAATCAAATACAACTTTTGGGGGTTTTGTTATTACCTTGAACATTTCCGGGTCCGATCACACCCGGGTAGTTCTCATCGGATCCAGCCATTGTTTTCTACCAATAAAGAAAACCCCATTAATGGGATTTTGTTAGAACAGCTAAATAGCTATAAAGAAAGTTAATAAAAAGTACAAAGTATGATTTTTTATAAAAAAAATAAATAAAAGAAAAGAGAAAGACCTAATCAAGAGTTAAGATCAAAACGCAAAACCCAGATCATAAAATCAAACAATTCACCTTCGAATTCAAAAGTATTCTTTTAAGCTTCTTCTTCGATTTGGAACAAAAAACCTTCAAATTCAATGCAACCCTGTTTCCCTTAAAGTACGTGCCTTGATCTTAGAGAGAGACTAATCAAAAGAACCCCATTCATTAATGGAGCACGATCTCTCTCTCTCCCTCTAATCAAAATCTTTGTGGGTTCTAGAGAAGAAATGCAAATGAAGGAGGAAGAAAGAAGAAGAGAGATAGAAACAAGAAGACGAACTGAACTGTATGCGAAATTGAGACGCAAATATCGGATTTGTGTCTGTGCCCTCTTCTATATATTTTTAAAACCAACGGCTAGTAAATTCTGACCGTCTGATCTTTTTTTTATTGAAAAGTCGCGTTCTCCTGTGTGCCGCTCAACGGCTACCTTGCCATGTGCCCCCTTTTAAAAATTTTCCACACACCTCACTCCATTACTCTACTCAACTGTCTTCGACTACTACTATTTTTTTTGTTCCTTATCCTTGCGACACAGCCTTTTTAAGGGCTGGTTGTCTTTAAAGCAAGGGTTTATTACTCTTTAGCCCCACCTTGCAAAATTTTGAATCTCAAAAAATTCATGTCATGCTGCAAAGCAATGATGTTAAACTCAGCTTTCCAGATTAACTTGTAACTTTGGTCATGTTAAAAAAAATTATGTGAAAGTTTACCTGTCACACATGGATAATTTGATGGTTAATCATGATTTGATTCTTCTTATTAAAATTAGTTTGAATTCTTTTTTTTTTAAAATAAAATAATATATATATTTTTTAAATATGGTCTGAATCATGATGATTCAGTTCGGTTCGGTTTGAATCATAAAAACCAATCGAACCAAGTAACTCATATACAGGAGCAGGGGGCAAGACGGATGCAAAAGAGAGAAGGCGATAAATCGTTTTTGGCTCTTTACTCTTTGGTGTGGGTGGCGGCTTCAGAATGTCAATTAGAGTTAGGTTTAGTGGTTTACTCTTTACTGTGTTATTTATACTACCGGTTCGGTTCATCAGTTTAAGTGGTCAAACCGGAACCGAATCGAACCAGTAAGATTTTATGGTTTTAAAAATCAGTTTAATCGGTTTTTTATCTCAGTTCGGTTTTCTTGGTTAATTTTTTATCAGTTCTCTTAGTTTTTTCGGTTATTCTTTTTTTGAACACCCCTAATAATGATAGATAGGTGATACCTTTCATTTAGAGTTTTTGGTACTCTAGTAGTATTAAAAAAAAAGGATAAAATAACCCAATGCAAAAAATATTTAGAAAAATAATAAAGTTTAGAAAATAACAAATGACATATATGATTTAAGAATTGCAAATATGATATATGAATTATCAAATTGTAAATTTGCTAGATATAAGATTCAATAAAGAGACGTGAGAGATGAGGAAAAAAAAAACTCTTAAGGCACATTAGAATTCTAATGATAACATCATCGATATTATTAAAAAAATCTCGACGAGATAAATTCAATGATACCAAAAAATATTATCAATGGTGACTGGAGTGAGCTACATGAGTGGCCCAAAAGACAAGTGAGCCTCAACACTTTTGAACGTTTTATGTGGTCCACTTTATTCATTGTTTGTGACCTTATCTCGTGTCATTGAATTTATCTTGTTGAGATTTTTTTTATAGTACCGGTAGTGTCGTTATTAGAGTTTTGTTGTGCCTTTAAGATGTCTTTATTTTTTTATTATTATTTTTATCTCTTCTCTCTCTTTACAAATTATAAGGAGTATATAAGAAAGAGAAAAAAAAATAAAGAAAACACCAAAAAAGATCATTGATGATGAATAAAGTGAGTCACACGAGTAATTCAAATGTGTTAGGGTTTATTTATATTTGAGTTGCTCATGTGACTCACTTCAATCACAATAGTGATTTTTTTTTGATATCATTTGATTTGTTTCATTAATATCTTTTCAATGATATTAATGATATCGTTATCGAAGTTTCAATATATTTTTAAGATTTTTTTTTGTGTCTTCTATTTTTATTTAATATTTTATCCATTAATTTTATAAGTAGTCATATATAACAGTTGTGACTTTCAAACCAAAGATATCATTTACAACTTTTTATATTTATATTGTATTGTTTTTTTAAATATTTTTTATACTATTTCATTTTATTATAATTTTTTTTACCATGCAAAAACAAAAAATCTCTTGTTCATCCTTAATGGACGGGCCATTATATACTACGATCATAGGAGAGTCAATATCCACGTCATCGATGTGTGATAAGCAATGATTGGATCATGATTGGATTTCCATCTTGGCGACCATGGTGAATCGGGCGGCTGAGAGACCATCATCATCGATCTGATGACGGAGTTGCAATGCAAAGTGGCCATCTTTATTTTTTTGCCATTTTTTAAAAGGACAATTCGGTCTTCATAAATATGGAGCCTGTAGACTCTGCACAGTGTGTCCCGACAACAGGAGGCCGACAGCCTGGTACAGGCAACGTTTGCAGTGACTATGATTATGTTAAGAATTTTTTAGTATATCATAACTTGGTCACTTTAGTTTTAATAAATAAAAATATAGTCCTTCTAGTATCATTTTGTATCAAATGATATCCTTGTATTATTATTATCCATTTACAGTCTAGTTCTTTAATTTATTGTCTATTTCTAAGATATATATATATATATATATATATATATATATATATATATAGAAGAGGTGAGAAGTTTGTCAATGAGTTAGACACCGTTTCTTTATGTATCTAGGCTGTGCTTGAAGAAAATGATTTTTTTTTTATTTTTAATTATTATTTTTGGGATTTTTGGATTTTTTTAATATGTTGATGTAAAAAAAATTTAAAAATAAAAAAATATTATTTAATATATTTCTAATTATTTTAAAAAATAATTATCATCACAGCATCAAATACTATCTTAGTAATAACTAACGAGACACACCTGTGACTTATACAATTATAAGGATTAAACTAGCTACTAGTTACTTAAATAGGGACTACTTCATTGATTTATTCGGAATTTTTAACAGATTAATTAATAAGAAATATTATTGAAAATTACCACATTCCTCTCTAGAAAAATGGTCTGTCGTTTGAGGAGCATCTTGACTTCATTCAAACTAGTACACAGTTTTTATTTTATTTTATGCTGAAGTCGGGAGTTATTAATTCTTCGCTCTAGTTTTCGAATTTTGAAGCAAGTTCAAACCATGCCCATTTGAACTGAGCATTGATTTAATTAATGTTTAATACAATATGTTTTGCAGTTGAATGGCTAGAATATATTTAAAGCTCATAGAAACACGATGAAAACTGCGAGTCGAGTTAAAAAAAAAAACATTATAAACATAAAAATAATGTTTCATTGGCTTGGAAGGCAACAAACAACAGACACTAAGTGTGTGTTTGGTATTGCGGTAGCTGTTCTGGTTGTGGTTTGAAAAAAAATTATTTTATAAAATGTACTTTTAGTTGAGGTTAGTTTGAAAAAATAGATGTTTGGTTAAAACTGTAATTGGAATTGAGATTGAACAAAAAATAGTTTAATGTATTTGGTTAAGAATACTTTTGGAATTGAGGTTATAAAATAATTTAAAAAATTATATTAACATTGATGGTTTTTAATTTAAATATTATAGATTTAATTATTGCTATTACATCATAAAATAAATAATACTTTATATAAAATATTTTTTATTATTCCATTATAATATCTACAATTTCATCATGTATAAAATACATCTGACAAGGACTACAGTTTTTTTAGTTTCTTAAGCATGCAACAATATCAAGTAAAATATAATCAGGAACAAAATTGGAATTGCGATCACATTTTGTAAATGCTACATCATCAAGCGATCTTTGTTTAATTTATGTAGTTTCATTAAATAATGTTAAACACTAGTTTTTTGAATAAAATAAAAAAATAAAAAATAATTTTTATTTTTTATTTTACTAGATCAAACCTGCTTAAATACATTTTAAATTTTGGACTGAAACCAGTTCGACGGAAATAGTGTAGCACGCGAAAACAGTGCAGCAAGCTGCACTATTCATGCTAATTAATTAGTAGGATGTGCGCATGCAGCAGAAAGGCAGGAACACGACGAGAGAAGCAGATAATTTCTGCTTCAACAAAACAACGTTTTTGATGCAGTTAATAGTAGGGCTCACGTACAAAAATCACGGTTGATTTCATAACCAAACACTATATTCTCACTATTACATAACAAACACAGGTGTAAACGCTTAGACAAACGGACCCTAAAACACATTAAAATACTTGTTGGAGTGTTGTAATGAATTTGCACCCTCCCAAAATATTGGACAAGGTTTTATATTCAAAAATAAATTGTCAGATTCCATTATATATATATATATATATATATAAAGAAGCTATTGGTTCGGCCCTTGATTCCATTATGCCAAAACTTAAGAAACTCTGTCGTTTAACTAATATATTCCAAAGAACTTGTGTTGTTTTGATTGAATTATGCCACTTGATTTGTAACTTTGGTTAACAAAATCATTATGACCTAATTCTGAAGGGTGTAGTTCGATTGGTTAGATTTTAAGTTTGTTCCCTAAAGTTTACTAGTTCGAGTTCTATAAACTTCAGGGTCGCTGGAGACTTACATGGTCATTAACTTTAAGGTTCGTAGGATTAGTTGAGGTGCACACAAACTGATCCAAATATCTATATTAATAATAAAAAAAATCATCATGATCCTGAGCGGAGAATCCATGGCTAATTTATAGATAGGGCACGACAACAAATTTTATTCATTCTGTTATGCATATGGAAAGTATTGTTATAATGTTGTAGCGATTATGGTTTAGAGTGTTTTTTGCTCAGAAATATATTAAAATAATATTTATTTTATTTTTTAAAAATTATTTTTGATATCAGCACATTAAAAAGATATAAAAACATAAAAAAATAAAATAAAAATTAAACTTTTTTAAAAAATACAATTTCAATCACGTTACTAAACATTGTCTTAATCATGTTTATCTGATCCTGGCACGAAGGAAGGAGTTCATAGCTGTAAAATCCAAACTATCTAGACTGTTATCTGACAGCTAAAAATTGGTATCCATGATGAAAATCAAGGTGAATCCAGTTTGGTATCGTCTTGCAAGCAGATTCTCATATTTTGTGCCACATAAAGGGGAAGAAAACATATGACTGGGACGTCATATAAATCAATAGCCTTTGATGATAAGCAAATGTATATATCTACATATAAATAAATATTAACCTGGCCCGGATTATTTTTATAAAAAAATAAAAAAAATAACGTTGTTTTTTTAAAAAAAAAAACTAAATTGACATGGTGATTTGATAATTCAATGTTCTTGAATCCTTCATGGATTAAACCTCAAAGTGGTTTAACTAACTAACATTTACAGTATATTTTAGATTAATTAATAACCTTGATTAAATAATATTTTTATTTGATACCCAACATATAATATTCTGTTTAATTAATAAATCTTCACGTTGAACTTTACATGCATAAACGTGGATGCTAACAGAAATAAATAAATAAAACCGAATACAATTTTACTAGAAAGACTTGACAGACAAAGCGAAGGTGTCTTCCAAAATCCATCTTGTCCGTACTAACTAACTTTCAAATTCTATTTTAAGAACCAAACCGCCGGAAAGCCCGCGAAGAAGCTTACATCCATCGAAGAAACAAGCCACGGCTTTCATGAAGAATATTTAGGGTTAGGGTTTCGTTCCCTTCCAGTTTCGCATCCCTTACAAACATTTTTTTCTCATGCAAAACGACCAAGATTGATTACATGTCTAAAACCCAGCTGGAATCCACGAGTTTTCCTGGGGAAGATTGCAAGCAGCAGATGGTAATGGATGGAGAAAGAGATCAGGAAAGTACTGAATCAAATGAATCAAGCCCACGAGAGGAAATCGATATTGCTCAAGAGATCTTGAGCGTGATTGAATCTGTTGCCAGACTTGGAGATTACAGAAGAAGTCATAAGAAGGAATGTTATGGCCTTGTTAGACGGATGAAACTTTTGTTGCCATTCTTAGAGGAGGTCAAGGATTTTGATGGGCCAATTTCTGACGTGGGTATTGCTTCTTTGAGTAGTTTGAAGAAGGCACTTGTTTTGGCCAAGAAGCTGTTAACAACTTGCAATGAAGGAAGCAAAATTTATCTGGTCATGACTTTACAATTAATTCTCAAATGATGATTAATTATTTAATATTTGCTATTAATGCATATTTACTGACTTGTTTGTGGTTCAGGTTGTCGAGAGCGAGGCGGTTATGATGAGATTCCATAATGTTCTTGAAAAATTATGGAGAGCTCTTGAAGCTGTGCCTTTCGATGAATTTGAGATCTCTGATGAGGTGAAAGAACAGGTATGTTAATCGAGCATTTTAATTTTGGTAATCTTAATGAACATTGAATGGTTCGTTCTTTGATTTTTCCCCATTATGTACTTCATGAATTTGCTTATAAGGCTCCGTTTATTTCTATGATGAGGTCTGTATTTTATCATAGCTACTTATTTGAAATTGTTTAATTAATTAACATATATCACAGTTTTGTATGGTAATAATAAAAACTTTTTCTTGAAACCTTGGTTAAAAAAACACTATAGCATTTGTAGTTTTTTTAATTTATTTTTTCAAACTACAACAACAAAAGCTATTACAATACCAAACACACTTGACAAGAAAAATATGTTGTGTTCCATATATTATGGTATAATTTGAGATCATGTTGGTGAATGTGATGGTGAATTAGCCCTCCTCGATCATTTTGGCTTGGATTGATTTCTTGAAGAAATGATATGGGAAAAGGAAAGTTACCCTTTAATTAATTTTGCGCTCTTCATGTTTTTTAAGTCTCAGTAGCGTGTTTGGAGGTTTATGGTTGGTAGTTTTGGAACGAAAATGATTGTTACAAGAACATGAAGTTGCTGGGCTGGGATTCTACATGAACTTGCACTAGCAGTTTGATACTTGTCTGTTCGAGACATTTTCAGCTGATGTATTTTGAATTTCTGCAAGCTGTTTATTCTGTTGTGGTATCATAATCTGAGGCAATTCTACATGGTTTTTCAGGTTGAGCTGATGAAAGTGCAGCTTAAACGAGCAAAGAGGAGAACGGATACACAAGATATAGAGCTCGCAATGGATATGATGGTGGTACTAACAAAAAAGAATGACCGGAATGCTGACAGAGCCATAATAGAAAGGCTAGCGAAAAAGCTAGAGCTGCTTAGCGTTGAAGACCTGGAGATTGAAACTGTAGCTACGAGGAGTCTTGTTAAAGAGAGAGGGAACCAAGTAACTGAGAGCACCCAGCAAATGATTGATCTTCTTAACAAATTTAAGCGAATTGTAGGCATGGAAGTGACCGATGTGCTTGATGATCCTGTTGTGCCTAAAATGCTGAAGAAGAGCCCGTCTCTGATCATCCCACATGAATTCCTCTGTCCAATCACACTAGAAATAATGACAGATCCTGTTATTGTTGCAAGCGGTCAGGTAAGCAGTCATATCCAAGTGAAACACCTTTCTTCATAATCCTCAGCATACTAATTTGTGATCTTCCTTCTTTTCCCTCGGTGATCCCCTAAAGACTTATGAGAGAGAGAGCATACAGAAGTGGATTGATTCCAATCACCGGACCTGTCCGAAGACTCGAGAAACACTGGCTCACCTGTCATTGGCACCAAATTATGCACTCAAAAACTTAATCTTGCAGTGGTGTGAGAATAATAATTTTGAGCTTCCCAAAAAGCATGTTCCAGCAAGCTCAGACCCCGAGACCTCCTCTGAACACCAAGAGAAAGTCTCTTCTTTGGTTAAGGACCTATCTTCCAGTCAGCTGGAAGTGCAGAGAAGGGCCGTGAAGAAGATTCGCATGCTCTCCAAAGAGAATCCTGAGAACAGAATCTTGATTGCCAACAATGGAGGAATCCCACCAATAGTTCAACTCCTGTCCTATCCGGATTCTAAAATTCTAGAGCACGCCGTAACAGCTTTGCTGAATCTATCTATTGATGAGAATAACAAGAGTCTCATAACCAAGGGGGGAGCCGTTCCAGCTATAATAGGAGTTTTGAATAGTGGAACCACTGAGGCTAGAGAGAACTCTGCAGCAGCTTTATTTAGCTTATCGATGCTTGATGAGAACAAAGTGACCATAGGGTTGTCTGATGGCATCCCACCATTAGTAGATTTGTTACAGAATGGAACTGTAAGAGGAAAAAAAGATGCTGCCACTGCACTCTTTAACTTATCCCTCAACCATTCAAATAAAGGTAGGGCTATAGATGCTGGCATTGTCACACCATTACTCCACTTGGTCAACGACAGGAATCTGGGCATGGTCGACGAGGCACTGTCGATCTTTCTACTCCTTGCATCGCATCCTGAAGGGCGAAATGAGATCGGACAGCTCTCATTTATTGAAACTCTTGTAGAACTCATGAAAGACGGCACCCCCAAAAACAAAGAATGTGCAACTTCAGTTCTTCTTGAGCTGGGATCAACCAATTCTTCTTTCATGCTTGCAGCACTTCAATTTGGTGTGTACGAAAATTTAGTTGAGATCTCAAAGAGTGGAACCAATAGAGCTCAGAGGAAGGCAAATTCTCTGTTACAGCTTATGAGCAAAGCTGAACACATTTGAGATACTTGTCTAGTCTAAAGTTGAACATACTAATTTTTCTAATGTTCTGTGTCCATATTAAATTGTTGTAATTATATAAATGACATCCATTAATTCTGTATTCACTTGTTTGTTCACTGTCATCTCCATTTGGTCATTGAAATTTGAATTGGAGCAGGTGAAGTGGTGAACACATAAACTTCAGGATCTGAGGCTAATTGCACAATGACTCGCAGAAATCTCAGTTGCTCAGTGATTCAAGGAAACTTCGCTGCACAAATTCTTCTCCCCTCCATGTCTAAGACCCCACAGTCATTAAATCCAGCATGGTGGGTCGACTCAGGATCCCGATAATTTTGTCAAGATAATTTTTTTTTTACATTGACCGGTCCTGACTCCGGTCAATCAAATAATGTGCGGATCTGGGTTTTACAACCACGCTTAAAAAACTACGCAAACCGACAATTCCTCCGTGTAGAAGAAATAAGGCATGGTGGCACAACAATTATCCATTCTGTATGTGCTCAATGAAGGCTGGGTTCTGGATGGCATGCGTTGGAAAAAACAAACATAAGCAGTTGATGGCCACACAAAAGGCGGAGTGGTCGTGCATCATCACCTTATCATCAGCCTTGTGGGCTGAAACGGCACAGGAATCAAGGTGACGTCTCATCCTGTAAGTGGGCCTGGCCCGTTTATTGTTCCATTTCTATTTCCTGCTCTAGATGAGAATAGATATTTTTATCAAACATAATTCTTTCATAATTATTACGAATTTATGATGCTGAAGCGCTAAACATCAATAAATAAATATAGAAAATATATAAATAAATAATAAAATTAATAAAATAATAAAATAATTTTTTTATGAATGAAAGATATATTCTTATTATTTTTAATGGATTTTTTTATATAATTATTAATAATTATAACTTAGTGGAAGCTTCTGAGTATAGTAATAGTTCATTTTAAAAATATTTTTTGCTTAAAAATTATTAAAATAATATATTTTTTTATTTTTTAAAAAAATATTTTTAACATAATCTCATCAAAATAATCTAAAAATATAAAAAAATTAATATAAACTAAAAGAAAATTTTAATTTTTTTAAAAAATATTTTTAAAATACAAAAACATATCCTTAAACATTATCTTTATCTTTAGTAGGTAAAACAGCAACTACTAATATTTAATTATTTATAATATAATAAATAAAACATAGAAAAAGAATGAATTGAAAAAAAAATTATAGAGGGAAATAAATATTTTTATTATTTTTTAATACTGGATATGATTTTTTCTATCTCTTTTTCCTACTCTAAATATTAATAATTACGGCCTTAAAGTAATATAATTTTTTCTATGCCTCGGTATTTGTAAAGTCAAAAAATTCTCGATTATTGGGGAAAAAAAATGGATCCATCACTTCCTCTTCTCCAACAACCAAACCCAAATATTCTTTCCCCGAAACGTATTTTTTCATAAATATTTTAATCTTAGTTTAATTTTAAAATTAGATTGAAAAATAATTTTAATTATCAACATATACAAACTAATAAGAAAAACATCACCTCACAAAAAACAAAATCGTTAAAATGAAAAAAATAAAAAAATAAAATTACAAGTGAGAACGGAATCAAGAGAATTAATTCAGGGTGGGCCAGGGTTCATCCCCTGTGGCTAAGCTCACACCTCATGCCCTATTAAAATCTTCATGGCAAGCCTCCTGCTCTCGTAAAATACCAAAACAGCAGCTCTATCAGGGACCTTTTTACCTGGTTTACGTTTCAAGGTATTTCTGAAAACGTGTCATAGGAAGAGTGGTCCATGTCACCCACTGCATGCGTGGATACGAATTGGTTTTAGCAAAGCACCAAAACTTGGATAAGGAACCATGAATCGATGACGTACTCAATAATTATTATTATTATTATTATTTAAAACAATTTGCGACTCAAATCTTCAATCTTGCTTTTCTCGCCACAAATATATCATGATATTCACACCGTGGGTCATAGCTTCTTAGTTTTTCTAGAGTTAAATAATATTTTTTAAAAAAATTAAATTTTTTTAATTATTTTTAAATAATTTTGATGTGCTAAATAAAAATAAATTTTAAAATATAAAAAATATTTAAATATATTTTTTAAAATAATTTTTTACCATAATTTCAAACTTTGTCTTACCATGATATATATAAATATCAACGAAATCTCTAATTTTATCACGAGTAATTTGAGGACTCATTATTTATGTTCTAATTAATTCATTAATAAGACTATTATAATAAATAAAAAACACTATCCATGTCGTAATAAGTAATTAAACTAGTTAAAAATTTAACTAGATTAAATGAGTTTTTGTTAAATTAATATTTTATCCAATTGAATTAAAAACTTAAATCAAATTAAATTTCAAGTATCATAAACCATATCATGTTTAAATTATATATTATAAATACATGGGTGATATTTTTTATTTAAGTGCATCGTTGTGTAGATAAAGATTGTTTATATTTCTGTGATTCAAAATTGTTTTTAAAATTATTTTTTATTTTAAAAATATTAAATTAATATTTTTTTCAATAATTCTCAATAATTTTATTATATATTTTTTTTTAAAAAAAAAAATATTATCCCGTAAGCATTCTACACATAAAGAAAATGGGTGTGCAAGGCACAGCCCAGCTATAAATATATTTCCCATTAGACAAGCATTGCTTTGATTGACCTGTGATTACCACTACTCTCTCCCCTCAACCACCAGTAGAGTTGTTGTTTTTTCTTTTTCCTCCATGGATCCCTACAAGGTACCGATTCTTCCTCATCCATCTTGTTTTTTTTATTGAAAACATGTTTTTCTCCTCTTTTTTCTCCTTTTTTATGTCTGAAATTATTCGACGAATGAGCTTGTAGCTTAACTGTCACCCATCCTTGGAATTAGAGCCTAATAAAAAGATTAGATTAGTGATGTTGTGGTTTTGTATTGTTTTTTTTTTTTTTTTGCCGTTTGATCATCATTTTGACTAATTCGATGGTGGTGGTGGCAGTACCGTCCATCAAGCGCTTTCGGTACTCCATACTGGACTACAAATTCTGGAGCTCCGGTTTGGAACAACAACTCGTCTTTGACCGTTGGATCTAGAGGTATTTTTTGTTTCTTAAATCTATGGTTGCTGAGCTAGATAATTAATTGCTAGGTTAAGGTGTATGTATCATGTATGCTTGTCTGGTTTGGATATTGTTCTGATATGTTAATGTTTTTTAAGACTGTTGCTGTGTTTATGTTGATGAAGATTGACTTTTCAGTGTAGTAATTTGTTGTCCATTTTGGAAGAATTATTATTTAATTTGAGTTATTATCAGTTTTTTTTTTTTGGTTTCTCGCTGTATCTTTGTGATTGGTTATTTGATGCTTCCTATGTTTCCGCTGAATTTTAAATGTCAAGGATGAATTAAGTAGCATATTTAGAGAGTTATGGTTAAGATTGATGCAAGAAAAAGGTAGGAGTTATTGTACTGTTGTCGAAATCATTATGCTGGTGGCAAGCTTATAGCAGAATGTGAAATTTCCGATCAGATGCAAAATGATTTGAGGAGCAGGGCCTTTTTGGGTCTGGTTGATTTTTTTATTTGAGGTTGGATATTGTGATTCAAGTCGAGCTTATTTATATGATATAAAGTCAGCTGAATCGTGAGCCAGGGCAAACCTCGTGCTGAAAGGCAGAATGTATTAAATGAACCCAGATCAAGTACTGGCATGTTGTTTTCAGTCAGAATCAGTGTTATGAATGTCTATGCATTGTAGAGTGAATTTTTAAAAGTGTTTTTTCCCTCCCTTTTTTGCTGTAAGTTTTATAATGATTGTAGTGGTATGACTTGGAGAGTAACTTTGAGTTGTTGGGAATGTATTTTTGCTTGTCATGTAGAGTGAGGATTAAGACACTGAGGTTTGATCTGCATATACTTTTTTCTCTGACAGGTCCAATCCTCCTTGAGGATTACCATCTGGTGGAGAAGCTTGCCAATTTTGACAGGGAGAGGATTCCAGAGCGTGTTGTCCATGCTAGGGGAGCCAGTGCAAAGGGTTTCTTTGAGGTTACCCATGATATCTCTGGCCTCACATGTGCTGATTTTCTCCGGGCTCCTGGAGTTCAGACACCTGTCATTGTCCGCTTCTCTACAGTTATCCATGAGCGTGGCAGCCCTGAAACCCTGAGGGATCCACGTGGATTTGCAGTGAAGTTTTACACCAGAGAGGTGAGGTCTTATTTGATGTTTTATTTCTGTTAGTGTGATATGGTGGAGGAAAGCAAATGTGCAAGGCACCGATGATGATGTAGACAGATTCAGCAGATATATCACATCCATAGAGATCGATGAATTAAAGTTTAATATGATTATCCCACAAAGTTTTAGATGTTCATAAATGTATTGTTTGCAAAATCTTTATCTGCTTGTTTTGATGAAGGTTTGACTGGCATGAATAAGACTTGAGAAAAGAGAGAACTTAATTCGTTTTCCTATTTGTGTGTCTCAATTCACCAGCATGAATGTTGTTGTTTTTCTATACTCAAACAACAAGGCATAACCTTTTACATCCGTGAAGCTTTGTTTTTGTGCATTATTCCTTTACATAGGAATAATTAATTCTAGTTGATTGTATGAAGTTTATTGCTTTAGCTTTTCAAGGTTCCAATTTTCTTATTCTCCTATGCCCTTCCTTGACTTGTTAATTCAGGGTAACTTTGATCTCGTGGGAAACAATTTCCCTGTCTTCTTCATCCGTGATGGAATGAAATTCCCAGACATGGTGCATGCCCTTAAGCCCAACCCTAAGTCTCATATTCAGGAGAACTGGAGGATTCTTGACTTCTTCTCCCACCATCCTGAAAGTTTGCACATGTTCTCCTTCCTATTTGATGATTTGGGTGTTCCACAAGATTATAGACATATGGAAGGCTCTGGTGTTAACACCTACATGTTGATCAACAAGGCTGGAAAAGCCCATTATGTGAAATTTCATTGGAAACCTACTTGTGGTGTGAAATGTTTGTTGGAGGATGAGGCAGTTAAAGTAGGAGGCACAAATCACAGTCATGCTACTCAGGATCTATATGACTCCATTGCAGCTGGCACCTATCCTGAGTGGAAACTTTTCATCCAGACAATTGATCCTGACCATGAAGCCAGGTTTGATTTTGACCCACTTGATGTAACCAAGACCTGGCCTGAGGATATCTTGCCCCTGCAGCCAGTTGGTCGCTTGGTCTTGAATAAGAACATCGACAACTTCTTTGCTGAAAATGAGCAGCTTGCTTTCTGCCCTGCTATTGTGGTTCCTGGTATTTACTATTCAGATGACAAGCTGCTCCAGACTCGAATCTTCTCCTATGCTGATACCCAGAGGCACCGTCTTGGACCAAACTATCTGCAGCTCCCTGCTAATGCTCCCAAGTGTGCTCATCATAACAATCACCATGAAGGTTTCATGAATTTCATGCACAGGGATGAGGAGGTACTCTCTCTCTCTCTATCTCTTACACACACTACTTTAATCGGAAGCTCAGCTATTTCACCTTCTGTTTAATTGGATCATTTCTCTCTTCTTCGTCTATGTTGAGGTTATTTTTGTGTCCCTTTGCCTTTGCTTTTAATTTTTGTTCTGATCAATTATCATCGTGTATTCTTCAGGTCAACTATTTCCCATCAAGGTATGATCCAGTTCGCCATGCTGAGAGTTTCCCCATTCCTCCTGCTGTCTGCAGTGGAAAGCGTGAGAAGGTAAGTTTTTTCCCTCTTCTTTGTCTTATTTTTTGGGTCCACTGCTAAAACGAAATTGTCTAGTGTTCTTGTGTGTGTGAGTTTGGGGTTCTTTTTACGTTTTTCAGAGCAATAATAGGACTAGTGGGATTGGAAAGCTATTGTATGATCCTATAGAGCTGTGGGTTAAATTGATGGGCTGTTAATATGATCGGAGATATATTTATTAGCACATAATTTATCAGCCTTTGCTGGTTATTGCAGTGCATCATTGAGAAGGAGAACAACTTCAAGCAACCTGGAGAGAGATACCGATCCTGGGCACCAGACAGGTAAACCATAGTTCAGCGAGTACTTTACAATGATTAAATTAAGTATATGACTGATCCTTTATGCTCTTTCCTTATCTTTTCTTCCATCTATCTTTTCTGTACAGGCAAGAACGATTTATTTGCCGATGGGTTGATGCCTTATCTGACCCACGCGTCACACATGAGATTCGCAGCATCTGGATCTCGTACTGGTCTCAGGTAAGACCCCTTTGGAATTATGCAGTGTCATGTTCATACTGGATCGCATATAAATGTTTTGATTCTAAATCCATTACTTGGCAATGATGCGATGCAGGCTGATAAATCTTTGGGTCAGAAGCTAGCATCTCGTCTCAACGTGAGACCAAGCATTTGAAGACGACACCAAAGCTCAATATTCCGAGTTGCAGAAACTGAGTAAATGAAAAGGGGATTGCGGATTGCATGCAGAAGATCAAATTATAATCTTTGCTAGTTGTGCTGTGCTGTAATAGTGAATCAAACTTGCATGTTATGTGTGACTTCTACTCTTGAACAAACATTCTTCTCTAATAAATGCAAACTGTGTGCCCTTTAGGCTTTTATGTAAAATTCTAATCTGCTGTGTGGTTTGCAGTTCCCATTTTTTCTTGCTGTTTTCGTGCTCTTGATCATTTTTTTTCTTGAAGTTGAGTGTAGATTTTGTTTCAAACAACTTGCTTGTTCTTTTCTTTCCCTCACCTGCACACATTCAAGAAAAAACATGTTTTTTTTTAAT
>Ga0325403_1001675_pt1 | contig 18790 bp, 11 predicted proteins | sample PopdelMetagenome_19_FD_205665 | JGI IMG/M metagenome (GOLD analysis project Ga0325403, IMG submission 205665) | Populus deltoides microbial communities from Bellville, Georgia, United States - Xylem-PdKOR-R4 | ecosystem: Host-associated > Plants > Phyllosphere > Stem > Wood/Secondary xylem...
TATTATTATTATTATTATTATTAAGTTTCACTTTTTGTTTATGCAATTTTTACTCTTGGTTCATGTTTTAGTGTTCTTTTTCTTTCATGATTGAGATTTTAGTCTATTTTAATGTTTTAGGATTTTTCAGTATTTTTTAAATAATTTTTTATTAGTCCAGGTCTTTTAATGACGGCCTATACCCTGGAGAGTTCAAAAATAGATTTGGGCTCAAGCGTTAGGCATGTGTCCTAGAGCCCCCTAGACTCGGGCTACGTGACTCGAGCTCAATCTTTTGAGCCTAAACTTATGGTCTAAATGCTTATCCACCTGAGATTTTTATACTAGCAAAGGCTTTTTAACCTGGATCATATTTCATCTATAACTCTAGGTGTATGAAAGTCTCTTATAACCTACTAAATTTTCATCTTATTAATACAAGTATAAAAGATATTTATCCTTTATTAATATTTATGCAAGGGATATTTATCTCTTATTAATTTTATCATGGTGGAATGACTTTTCAGCCCTCTCATTCAAGCAAAAATACAAGATTCAGGGGGTATAAACATCGCCTCAACCACACCATTTTCTTTTATGAGTATTCATTTCATATCAAAACAAGAACAAACAATCTTGTTTTTAAAATTTTATGTTTTTTGCATATTTATTATACTTTCTCTCTACAGAAATACTAACTTAAGCTTCTCGGAGTGAATCTACCAAATAGCACCTTTGAAGAATGAATCAGATAGTAAAAACATAATTAAATCTGTTATCCAACCACAAAGAAAAAAACCATATTCCTAAGTAACTTCTATTTTAGAAGATTATCACGTGTCTTTCAAGAACATAGTGTTTTTGCTACTTCACCATTCTATTAAGAAAAGTTTGAAGCTTTTGCGTAGAATTTTCACTTAAGAGTTTAGTAATAATGACATTAATTTATGTGTAGTACTTACTGTTTGGACATCTCAGATGGTTTGTCTCCTGCCAATTTACCCTTAGAGAAAGTCTTGTTATACATCCATTGGCTTTTTACAACTAGTCTCACTTACATATTGAAACAATTTGAGGCCATGTTCATTATTAGCATCCTTCTTTGGAAGCACTTTGAGGCTTCAAAGCCACTATCAAAAACATTCTGGAAGTGATATCAAATACTACTAATAAATTGTTGATGGTACTATGTAATTTTCTAGCAATGTTTGCTACCATTTGTTCCAGGTGCAAAATTCATTGTTAATTTTGAGGATGTTAGAGGAGGAGGCATTGTAGGTACGCCATTTTTCCAAACACGTGTCAAAAAAGAATGTAGCGATAATGATTATGATACGGGCCTTAAACAACCTGAAAAGAAAAGGCAGCTTACAGCTGCTCAAGTTCAATTTCTTGAGAAGAACTTTGAGGTGGAGAATATGCTTGAACCAAAGGGGATTATACAACTTGCTAAGAAACTTGGCATTAATAATAAATTATGCTAAACTATAGCTCATGGATCCTTTAACAGATGAATGGTTATGTAAAACTTTTTAGAGATCTGGTTATTTAGAGCACGGTCATAAGTAGATTTTTTTTTATAGTTTGCCATTTCAATAGCAATAAATGAAATAGGTTTTTGTGCCTCCACTACCATCACCTTTTACTAGTAGGTATTAGCCTAACTCTTATGTTATAAGATTAGGATCATCCAAATTCAAATTATTAGATTTTATATTGAGCATCTAGTCCTCTTTAATAATCACAAAACTATAAGAGAATTACATATCTCAATCTTATAGAGAAAAGCTTTTAAATCATTTGAATAATCTTAGGCAAGGGAACAAATTTGTCCATAAGTATATAACACAATTTAATGATTACATGATGAGATGTTCCATAAGGGAAAATAAAATCATAACTTTGCATAGATTTGTAAAGGTTTGAATGATGATTTCAGAAAAGAGATTAGGCTAATAGATGCTTTAACTCTTGACTAAGCTTATAGTATAGTGCAAAATTATAAGTTGTTTATAAAGAGTCAATTGACAAAACACCAAAACTCTCTTATGACCCCTTTTAGGTCTCAATTTAAAAATAATGATTCTTTATTATGTGCTCTACTATGCATACCTAATTTTAATAGTGCCCAGATTTATAAAGAAGAGAAGGAAAAATGAGTCGTTAATGAAATGTCTAGGTTAAATTCAGAGGTTTAGTATGCTAAATGTCAAGGTTTCGGTTTGAACCAGTTTTCGGTTCGAACCAGTTTTCGGTTCGAACCAGTTTTTGGTTCGATTCGGGTCATTTTTTCAAAGAATACCAACTTTTGGTTCAGTTATATTTTGTAGCCCAAACCGTACCGTGAACACCATCACAACATTATAAGTCCACATGAGTCTGAAAATAAGATTAATAAAGAACATAGTAATTCTGCTTGTATGGTAGAGGAAGATGTTTTAGGATACTCTTTAGTGGAATTGCCCGAAGAGGTAAGTATAGTCTTAAAAGAGTCATGATATTAGTCATCTTAAACTTTCTAATTCCTCGAATTATATGCTTGACATCTAGCATGTCATAAATTTTGAACAACCTTTTAAGCTCCTTATGTTTTGTCCCCTATGCTTAACATCCAATATGTTATAAGTCTTGAGCAATTTATTAAGCTTCCTAAATCCTTACCCTTTGTTCATGATAAGAAGGATAAGAAAAGTCATGATTCACAAGGTTATATCCATCTAAGATTTAAAAAATGTGTGTTTCATTCAACACTCCCAATCATGTGAGGTTCATAGTCACAAACCTAAGATGCAAGTAGATCTTTCTCTTGTCTCCTCGCTTTAAAATGTTATTCAATTGAGTTTTTTTGCATATAAAGTTCATAATTTGCATGTCAAGATCATAAAACATATTCAAGCAGGTAATGAACAATACAAATTTCAAGTTGATTTACATAAGTGTCATGATATACTTAATGTTGGAGATTATTTTATGATACAGATTAAACATGAACGGTATCCTTCAGAAACTAGTCATAAATTACAAGTGAGTAGTGATATATTATTCAAAGTATTACAAATGATTGAATCAAATAGTTATGTTATTAAACTACCACTAAACTTCGATATTAACTTAACTTTTGACATGAAAGACCTTGTTATATATAAAATACAACAGTCTATCTCTAATGCTCCTTTTGATATCCCTACCATATCATACTAATCATTAGAATAAAAAGAACATATTGATGCTACTTTGAATACACAAATTGTATTTATCAAGGATGGTGAACTTCAGTGAATCTTAGTACATGAGCTAGATGATCAAATTCAGACTGTACTTTGATTATCAAAGAGACATTACAACAACTTGATCATAATCTTTGAGAGTATTATTGGAATCATCTTGACCTATACTCGATAGGGTCAAGTTCTTCCAACCCCAGGAGAGTTGATGGAGACATCAGTCCTAAGACTTTGTTTACACGTCTATATGATCTATAATGACTGAGAATAGCCTAAACCTTTGTGTTATTGGATTGGAAGATTGAGCTCATCCAAGTCTAAGTTATTAAATTTTATTTATTTTTATTATTTTACTTAGTTTATTTTGTTTTATTAGATTTTTATTAGTTAGTAGATTTTAAGTCCAATTTTATCATGATCAGGTTTTCATTATTTATATGTAATTTTCTTGACATTTCGATAAGTTTTAATTAATTGAATAAAAATTTACAAAGTTGGAGACTTTTCCAACCTTTATTCTTCTTTTCTCTTTCTTTTTCTTATCTTTCTTTGGCTTCTTCTTCTTGGCTTCTTCTTTTCTTTCTTTTGTTCTGCATCGGACATACTACAATATCCAACACTAATAGGCTCGAGGTTTATATCCCTTAAACACAATCTATGTTCCAATGCTTAAAATTAAACTCGTAGAAAATGCAGGCCTTAAGTGTAAAACTCACATGGGTTCAAATAGAACTAGCATTATTCTGGTTTTTCATTTGAGCTTGAGCATCATGCGGCCCAATACTTTCCTGAAATGAAGGTCATCGATTTGGGTGGATAGAAACCTTGATGACCCAACAAGTCCAAAGCACTCATTGTCATATTAAACCCAAGATGTCTATAAAACTCAACATGACAACACTCCCGGATTCAAAGCAATATGAGTAGCTTTGAACCTTATGGTAAGGGATCTTTCTTAGAGAGAAAGGCTTCATCTTCTTCTTTTTCTCAAACTTAATAAATATTCTCTACATCTAAATCTAAATACACACATGCATAGTCTCACAAGGCTCCTACCTAAACTAACTTAGTCATCGAGGTCTTTAACCCTTCTAGGAGACTTGCTTTGCAGGTGTTTAGGTTGTCCAAGCACAACCTCCTACACCTTCCAGCCCATAACAGTCTTGGAAAGACTTTAAAAGGTTTTCAGCCAATTCATCAACTGCTAATAAAAGACCAAAGAAAATCCATCTGCCAGAAAAATAAATAAGGCCAAAATCACATGAAGATGACAAATTATGACAAACTTCACCACAGAATCCAGCGAATAGTGAAGAAAGGGACAATAAAACTGTTTTCACACGCTTATGATAATATTAACCCAGAAAAACAAGATTGCACGTCAAAACAAAGAGAATTGGTCATTTCCTTGCTTAAATGTCAAAGATTTGATGACGATCCTTACATTAAATCGAAGACTAAGGTTGTTCGTTTTCACACAGGTCAGCACTTAAAACAGGTAGCAAACCAAGCAGTCTACTACTACTGCACAAACCACTAGTTACTAGGAAAAATCGTCAAGTGCTCATACTTAGTGTATTCCTCAGTGCCCTTCATTAAAAACGAGAAAATGTAATTTCCAACAAAATTAGGCACGTTGACCTCATGCAATAATTCTTTCTAAACAAATAACTGGCGATCATAACCTCAAGAAAACTACAATCTCCCTACCTGAGATTTAATTAGCTCCATAACGATCGAGAAAAAAGAAGAAGTTCCACATAGTTTTCACTCTCAGTTTGAGAACATTAGATCTCTATGAAGCAGGAGAATAAGAGAAAGCAACCCCCAAAATAAAATCAAATATTGAAACAAGGGAGGTAAGATCTTGGCATGTCCCAACTGACACAACATAGACATAGATAAGCAGAATTGTTGTCTAACTATTGAATGAAATGTATATATAAACTGGTCCATCAGTTCGACAAGCTTTACAAGCTCGAAGACTTGCTAATATGTCGGAGGATACTCCACATAAAAGTTGATATAAAGAAGAGGATGATACCAGTAATAGTTGCATACTTGAGACCTAGGTTCACCAACAAGTTTACCAGGAGGCCAGCCAACACAACACCGCAGAAATTTGCCGATACAGCTGACCAGAAAGGCATATCAAGAATCGAAGCTATGATGGCTCCAGTCCATGCTCCTGTTCCAGGGAAAGGAACAGCCACGAAAAGCATTAGGCCAAGCCATTGAAACTCTTTCACAGGACCAGATTTCTCTTTGGCATTCTCAAATAGCATGTCAAGGAACCGAGATGCTGACTGGTTCCTTCCAGCAAGGAAAGAAGCAAATGGCTTCAAGTAAAGTATGATGAAAGGCACAGGAGCCATGTTCCTGCAAATAAAGCCGCTAATGGCATTAATTATCTGGACTTGATTTCTTTTTTTCTGAAAGAGATTGTGCTTTTGACGAACACGTATGTATGACAACATAATTAATCGCATATAAATAAATTACGAATTTCATCAGCCAAACTTAACAAAAAGAAATACAAAAGAATCAAAATGATCAAAATAAATTAATTATTCATGAAACTCAATTAATGTGTCTCTAATTATACTTCGAACAGCATTATTTTTTCAAATGGGTTTAAGGTGAGTGTAGAAAGAAAAGAAACACATTTTTTTTACTTTTAAATACCTCTATCTATCAGCATCCATGATGATGGGGAAAAAAAATAAACAACTAACCCAACAACAGATAAGATAGTGAGCATTATAGGCTTGAGTTGCATCCAATAACCAACAGGAATAGCCCCACGGAGCTCAAGCACGGGAAGTGTAGCAAGAGCAAAGACCACAGCTTCATCAGGCCAGCCAAGTCTACGAAACGCAGTAGCAATCTTTAGACCAAAGCCGGAGGCTTTGATGGAATCGACAGCTGCATTAGCATCCCCAGAAGCTGCAAACCAAACAAGAGAAAGAGACGCCCAAAACGCGACCCAAAAGAGAAATTTGGCAGGCTTTGGCTCAAAGGACGGAAAAATCTCCTTGTCTTGGGTTGTATCGAAAAACCCATTTGAAGAAGCTCTAGTTGAAGTAGATGATGAAAGAAAACGAAGACCGTCCAAACGATGAAATGCTAAGAATGATGGCTTTGACTTCAGAAGAGGTTGTTTCTTGTGAGTAACAATGGAGAGCTTTGTCGTCACTTGGCCAGATATGATTTTGAAACGATTTTCTCCAAAACATATTGAAGACAGTGATAATAGTGACGCAGAAGCTGCCATTGGACAGAACAGAGCAGAGGGAGAGTTGCTGCAAATGTTTGGGATTTTTAATTTTTTTTCTTGCTGAAAATTAAGGAAAAGGGGTTAATAAATAATTGGCAAGGTTTCGTTAGGACTCTGAGTATGTTCATAGTTATTAAACTCAGATGAAGCCAATAAAAACCTGGTAAAACATGTTAGGTTAACTCGTGATTCGAGTGATTTGATAAAATCTAGTTGGTATTTAATTTTTTTTTAATATTTTTTTTTTCATAACTAAAGATTTAATTTTTTTATATTTTTTTAGTGAGATATTAATTTTTTTTAAATTCATTATATAAATACTAGAAAGATATTTTAATTTTTTAATATAGAATTTAAAACTTTTAGTATATGTACTCTATATTTACAAGAAAAAAAATATTTTTTCAATATGAGAGTTAAAGTTTTTTAGTATATATACTCTATGTTCACAAGAAAAAAGTTATGTTTAATTCTTTTTTTATTTAAATACTTAAACTTAAAAGGATAACATTATAACATAATATCTTTTCACTGTGGGATAAAAAAACCTTTTGAAATAATTTTTTAAATTTCATTATTTATAACATGTGTAGTATATATTCCTATGAATTGTTTTTTAATTTTTTCATATGAAATATTCATCAAATATTTTTTTAATTTTTGCGAGTTGATTCGGGTTGACCCGAGTCAACCCATGTAACTCGGGACCCGACTCCTTGGTCGGGTCAACCCCCGGGTTGGGTCTAATAACTATGGTAGGATTATTATCATGTAAGATAAAAAAAAAATACAATGGATATAGAAATCATAGTTATCAGAATCGATCCGGGAATTGATCTGGTCAAGAAGTCGGGTCTTGGATTACGGGGTTGACTTGGGTCAACTTGAATCAACTCGGAAAAATTAAAAAAAAAATATTTGAATTTTTAATATTTCATATGAAAAAATTAAGAAACAATCTATGTGAATATAAGCTAGTTATAAATAATGAAGTTTAAAAAATTATTTCAAAAGATTTTTTATCTCACATTGAAAAAATACTATATTAGTATGTTATCCTTTTAAGATGAAGTATTTAAACCAAAAAGGTTTTTTATCCCACATTGAAAAAACATAATTTTTTTCTTGTGAACATAAAGTATTTATACTAAAGGGCTTCAAATTCCACATTGAAAAAATAATTTTTTTCTTATGAACATCAAGTATATATATTAAAGAACTTTAAATCCCACAATAAAAAAACAAAACATTCTTCTAGTATTTATATAATGAATTTTGAAAAGGATTAATAACCAACCAGAAAGTAAAAAATATAAAAAAAAATGGATTTTTCGCTAGGAGAAAAAACATATTTAAAAAAAAAATGGGTCTCAACCGGGTTTTGTTGGGTCGTCCAGGTCATGGGTCAACCGGGTTTTGCCAAGTTTTTTCTCATCCAGGTCTTTTGCCTTACCCGGACCAGTCTAGTCACTGGGTCGAACGGGGCCCCTGACTGGTCCGGGTTTAATAACTATGATAGAAATATGTTTAATTAAAAAAATATAAAAATAAATTAGTTTTTTTTAAAATAATTTTGAAGTTAATTTATATATTTCTAAAATAGAAGGTGCAAAGAGAATTTACCTCTTGAGAAAAAATACATTTATTTTTTTATATTTTAAAAAAATAATTGTAAAAAAAATTAATTTCAAAATTATTTAACTAATAATACATGTAAGGATAAAAATTGTTGTTATCATAGTTTTAAAACGCAAATTGATAGTTAATCTAGAGCAAAGCTCGGGTTATGGGTTGATCTGAGTTTTAGCCTAAGAATAAAAGTGGTTATTATCATATAAAAAATAAATCATGAAAAACATGCGTGAAATCCTATTATTTTCCAAAACTGGCAAATAAAAACAACAAGCTTATCCATGCAATTTGAATTCAAAAATGATTTTCAAAACATATCTTGTTCATGACCAAAGCCTTATAAACCCAAGATTAATAAATGGCTTATCAATGTATTAACAAAACTAAGAAAACAAAAACATTATTTTATCAAAAACTAGCTTAACTAAAAGGCTTTTATTACATAAAAAAGAATTAAACACATCCTAAATGCTTAAGAGAACAACATCAAACCATAGAATCAAAAACTACAACAACAAAAAAACAAGCACCTCTTTACATTTCAAACATTCCAAACACATTTTCATACTTCTAAACATAAACACAAACCAAATGACAATCAAAATCAAATCAAACAGACCACATGGACTCCATTTTTAGGTTAAGAAATATACCTTTAAACCCCTAGAATAGCTACTGCCTTTCTTTGCTTTTCTTCGTAAAGTTTTATTTCTGCAAACTTGTTGTCCTTTTAAAGATGAAGAAACCCTTATGCTAGGGTTATAAATTTTCACAATTAGGGTATTTTCTCAGTATTTTCTCCCTATTTTTTCTTCTTATCCTTCCCCTCATTTTAGCTTGAATTTCCAAGGGTATTTATATGTTTTTTCTAGGGTTTTTTATGGATTTCATCAAAGATTGATCAAGTTGAGCCCTTTGATCAAAATGAGAGAGTTTTAGACAAAATTTCACAATTGAAACCTATGTCCTTCCATTGTTTTTACAATGGTGGTTTTGGCCTAGGTAGTTTTCTTTCGCTTGGAGATAAAGATATGCATTCTCCACCTTCTAATCTTGGGGGAACAATTCATATCCCTTGATAAGAACCCTCTGAGAGTTTTGAAGTGTGAACACATGAAAAGGTTAGGTGGTTTTGCACCAATAAATATCTCAGTCAAGGCTAACTCAGTTGGTCATTTTCGAGGCTTCGTTTGAGCAATTCTAACATCATCGTTGTTGAAGACCACCTGAAATTGGTAAAGGGGGCACATATGTTTTGTTTTGATTCAACCTTATTCGATTTGGAGGCATGTAACTCCACATTCACTCGCTTAAAGGTCCCAACTCGATCAGCCAAGAATCTAAAAATTGAATAATGGCTGATTAGGGACAAGATGTTGGAGATTTCTATGAAAGAATTAGGATGTAAACGTCTAATTTCATGGAAATGAGGTTGTAGAGGGGATGTTCCTTTTCCATTTGCAAAAAATCACATGTCATTTGGTGGTCTAGAACTCCACAATAAGCTTTTGGAAGATGCCAACCTGATCATCATGAGCTGCCAAGGAAGAAGATAAATAGAGACTGAACGACGCATCGTTTGGGTTAAATCCCTAGAAATTAGAGTTTTCAATTTAGAATCTAACAGATTTTATTTTAGTCGTTGTTCTTCTAATTGCTTTTAATTGCACCCTTAATTGTCTCTCAAACTCTTAATTTCATGCAATTTCACCCCTCTCAAACTCAATCAACAACCCTGAGTTTAGCGTCATTTACATCTTAGTCCTTCATTTCTGATTTGTGCATTTGGACCTTTAATTGATCATCAAACTTTAAATTTTGTTCAATTTGGACCTTACTTTACTCAATTTCAGCCCTTAAAGTCTTGATCCTTTTACGATTTGGTTATTGGTTTTGATTTTTTCAATCAAACCCCTAATTGGCTATCAAATTTTAGATTTTTTACAATTAAGCCCCTGATTTGACCAATTAAACTTCTCATCAATTTCAGTCCCCCAAACTTCAATTTCTTTCAATTAAACTCAAATTGACTCCATAAAACTTATTTTTCTTGCAATCAAGTCCTCAATAAAATTGATTAAGCCTTTCTAAATTCTCTTTGAGTCATTACTCATCCAAATTGTATTTCTTTACCTCAATTAAAAATATTTTCATCAAATGGGTCTTTTGTCAATCAAAATTGGATCGTCAATTTTTTCAATTGTCATTTTGATCCTTTATCACCAACTTGGCCAATAATCTGGGCTTTCTTCATTTGTATCCTTTTGTATTTTTGTATTTTCTTTTTTCTATTTTTTTATTGATTTTTTTGTGAGGTCAAAAAATAAGTAACAACAATGGTTATATTTTTTTTAAAATCAATAAGAAATTTATACAATTTGAATTAAATAGTTTATATATAGAAAAAGATACAGTTTGAAGTAAAAAATTTATAAATTCTTCCTTTTTATTGTATTGTCTTTACATATAATTCTGAAATACTAGACATAGTTTATTGTATTGTTTATATATATATATATATATATATATATATATATATATCATTACATTATGCATGTTTTATATATTAAATATTTTCAATAACAATATTTTTTGGGAGTCTATAATAATAAATAATTTTTTAAAAAAGAAAAATGGAAGATCTTTATAAGGGTGTGTTTCTTTTACAATTTTCTAATATGAAACAAATACTTAAAATTGATTAGCGAAAAATATTTCTACTTATTTTCTTAAATACATTTTCATGTAATTATTAACTTAATATATATAATTAATATCATTATCTCCATATTTCAATTACGATCGTCATCATTACCACCATAACATAAAAAAGTAAGTTAACAATTTTACTAATTCATAACGACTATCACCACCAACATTATTATCTTTATGTTTGTCAACACAAATATATGGATAAAAAATGGCCCAAATCATGAGGCAAAGGCAATGTTCTTCCTAAGAACACAAAGAACATTGCCCAAAAACCAGCAAAGACAGCCATTGTCAAGCCTAGAAATAAGCATTTTTATCTTTTAAAATATGCTTTCTTTATACCAATAAGTCACAATATTATACACAAATATGTTTGAATTTAAAAAAAAAACCATAAAAAAAATATTAGAATCAAGCATGGGGTACCAAATCCAAAAAAAGCTATCATCTTAAAACAACCTACATGTTCATGCAATATAGATTCAAAATTGGTTTTCTGAACTCATTTCGTGCATGAATATACCTACCCAAGATGAACATTCTTGCATTAACATGCATTACTTAAGTTAAACAAAAACTAAAACAACATTATATTAAATCTTTCATCAGCTACCCTATACTGGCTGATTTTTTCCAAGCATAATAAATTGACTACCTTCGATGATGTGTCTTTAAATTTTTGTCTGAAGTAGATTTTATGGCATTTATTTGGAAAATCTAAGATCCTTTCATACTCATCCAAAGTAGGTGTTATTCGATGTTCTTGAAAATAAAACACCTATAATTGGGATCTCAAAAATTCAGTAGGGCCTTTTACAATCGTTACTTGTACTGGAAGCCTCATTAGTTGTGAAATCCTCCTATATTGCCTCTCAAAAAAAGTCTTGTCGGCATACCTTATAATGGGTAGGGATTTCTCCAGACCATGCACCATGTGATTTATCTTAGTAATGCATGGCAATCCACTAGCATCGATTATTGGATAGTCTCTCTTAGCTACTTGTGTCAGCTTAGATTCTTGCCTAAATTCTTGAAAAGATGGATACTTTACGGAAGTCATGATTTCAGTTCAGAATCCTACAATACAAGATTAGCATGATCAGGCGTACCTTGATATAAATTATAGGTAGCACATACAAACTAAAGACAAGTTTTATTCATTAAGTGAGCATGAATATGCCTTCTACTTGGTCTTAAAAGGGTTTTAGATATACTCAGTGACGGTCTTTGTAAAGACAGTATGTGTGATATCCCACATTGAAAGTGAGAGTCCAGAGCCAAGGCTTTATAAGTAGTGCTGGTCGCTGACCTGTTGTACATGTTTTGGGACGTCAGGCTCAGAAGTGGACTCGCGTCACTAAGAACAAAACCATGATGGAGGCATTACGAGAAATGGTTAAGGCATGTATGCCGATCATTACCAAGAAAGCACTTAGATATGAGTTAGGTGTTCATGCAACTAAACCTTGACTAATAGTTATAGGGCAAATTGTTAATTCCCTACCTAACCTAGAAGTTTATGTGTGCTTTCAAAAATTAAAATAAGTGATGCATAAGACATTCATCTATATCCAATATACAAATACATGTGTGATATATATAAAAAAAAATTAAAGCATAAAAAGAATGCATGTTGATAATAAAACATGTACAAAAAGCAGTAAAAATTTAAAGCATAAAAATATACAAGAAAAAACCAAACACAATAATCAGACAAACAAAAAAAACTTAATCCATGGGTTTCTAGTGGAGTAATCATCATGTCGCACGTGTGTGACGTCGCGACGATCATCCTTCTAGATCGGGAATGATGTGGGTGAAAATGATAAGGAATTCTTGTCCTTTATCATTAAAAAAAGGAAATATGAGTCGTCATCTAGTATTTTGATCACTAGAAACCTTAGCTAGTCTCAAAGTCTGGGTAAAGAGATTAATTGTGTAAATAAAAGGTATTAGCACTCCTAGTACGCCTTACTTGAAGTAAGATGTTTTATTTATTTGTTTGATATAAACTAAGAAAATGTTGTGTTTTCTAACCGTTGATCAATCTAAGGTTTAAGAAAAATCCTTCTCTGTATGGAAGTCCTTATCTTATCAGGTTAAAAACTTAATTGTTCTAATGCCAACATAAAAAATAAAATAATTTGTCTATTTATTTAATATCAGCAATATGTCCTACATATAAGTTCATAATCACATATATTAAAAGAAACAAAATATATTTTTTCAATTTTTATTTAATATCAGGAATATATCTTACATTTAAGTTCATAATCTTGCATATTAGAAGAAATATAATAAGAATGTTTTTGGTATTTTTTAAATGTCGGCCAAAATCCATGCAATATTTTTTAAAAAACATGTCAAAGTATTTTAGATTTAAAAAAAATGCTTAAATGACTTTAGGATTTTTAGCAATATAAAAAAAATAATTTTTTTTATTTTTTACTTTTTTAAGGTTTTGTTTGGCAAAAACTCATTTTTCTTTGTAATAAAACTACCAAAAATAGCTTTAACGGGGTGTTTGCTAAACACACCCTTAAACCTAAAAACCCTTTAATAAAAATTATGGCAAACCAAATAGAGCTTTAAATCTTTGACCCGACCGAGTTGACCTAAAATATTTAGTCGATCATAAACCGAACCAAAAATCCTGCTTTGATCCAAAAACAACCCAAAAACAAAACTAAAGCCAAAAAAAATATTAAACACGTAAAAACCACAAACTCAAAAATTATTGAACAAAACATGTCAAACACATAAAAAAGATGAAGAACACCAAGAACATCAAGAATATTGAACATTATATATATATATATATATATATATATATATATATATATATATAAAGTAGGTCATAAGGACTTCTTTTGGATCATAAAAGAATACCTAGAACAACTACTTTATATTTGTTTTCCTTTAGAAAATTTTGTCAATCACAAACTTACTCATATTTTCAAAACTTAGAAATCCTTTTGTTAGGCTCCTAGACCTTCTACACTTATGTTACATGTTAATATTTTCCTTTTTTTTTCTTTTTTTTCAGCTTCCATTTTTTAATCTTAAAGGGGTATTTATAGGTATTTGCTAGGGTTTTTGAAGGTCTTGAATCCATTTCTGACCTCTTGATCTTGAGAGAAGTATTGTAAACCCTTGATAAGAACCCATTAAGGAGCTTTTGTATGTGAACACATGAAAAGCAAATATGTTTTTGCATAATGGTTTCATTGTCAGGGCTGACTAAGTTGCCTATTTTTTAGGCTTTGTTAGAGCAATTATGACTTTATCGTCACCTGATACCACCGGAAGGTGGTAGAAGGGAGTACAACTTTCATTTGGATCCAACATTACTTAATTTAGAGGTCTGTAACTACACATCTATTCGTTTAAAGTTATTAATTCAATCAATCAAAACTGTCGAAACAAGGAAGCCCCTGGTGACAAACAACGTGTAACTCACCTTCTCTTCATTAAGTCTGAACGACAAGTCGTTTAGGGTTTTAATTTGAGATTGAAAATTTTCAATTGAGTCTTTGTTCTTCCAATTTCTTTAAATTTCCTATAATTGCCTCATAACTTTTAATTTCATGTAAATTGACCATTTCCAAACTCAATTGCCAGCCCCAAAGTTGACCGCTCTTTTAATTTTAGTTCTTGGTTATGAATTTGTGCATTTTAACCTTCAATAAATCAATAAACTTCTTATTTCTTCAATTTATTCCCCATGATTTGATCAATTTCAGCCCTTATATTAACACACCTTTTTTTAGTTTAGTCCTTGGTTTTGGATTTTTTTCAATCAAGTCCTTAATTGCCCATCAAACTTCAATATTTATGCAATTAAGCCCCTGATTTGATCAAATTAACTCTTAAAAATTACAATCCAACCCCTGGACTTTAATTTCTTCCAATTAAAGCCTAAATTCACTTCAAAAATCATTTTTTCTTGCAATTAAGCCCTTAATAAAATTCAATTAAACCAAGAGAAAATCTCATTGAATCCTTAAATATCCCATTTTGAATTTTCCTCTTCAAATTAAATTTTTCTTGCAAATAGGGCCTTCATCAGTCGAAATATGCTGTTAAATTTTTTAATTTTGTATATTTTGATCTTTCTCAACCAGTCTTTGGCAATTTCCTAGGTGTTCTGGTATATTCTTCTCACTGATATATTTTTTTTTCTTCCAACATCTTTTCAATTTGTTTTGTATTTTCAATGTTGTTTTTTATGTCAGGGCCCAAAAATAGGTAACAACAGTTTTAAGTGAAGATTTCTTTCAAATAGTGGTAAATCGTGTTTGCATTGTAAAAACATATTTCGTATTTGATTGGTATAATCAAATTTGCATAATAGTGTTTGGTTTTGTCGATGAAAAAAATGAAAGATTTGAAAAAGAAATATAGAGGCTAACCTTTTCTCTTATTTTGACTTTTTTATTGTTTATGAGGCAAAAAATTGTTCACTTTGGTCCTTAATTTGTTTTTTTTTGTTTTGGTTCTTGTTTTTCGAGGATTTCACGTTTCAATCATGAACTTTATTTATTTTATGTTTTAGTCTCCAAAATTTAAGAGAACTGAGAAAGTAATTAGAAAATAAGGAAGAAGAGAGAAATAGGTTGGTTGACCACATTTCGACCACCAAAATAGTTAATCTTAGTGGTACTAAGTTTCTCCTAATCAGAGGAATTTCATTAAGGTGTTTTTTTAATTTTCATCTTGCTATAAGAGGTAGTCGTAATTAAGGAATGGTTTTTTTTTACTTAATTTTGTGTTTTTTGGATAGATTAAGGAGAGTTTTGAGGTTATAAATTTGTTATTGAGTTTCATAGTGTATTTTCTAGGTGTCTTTAAGTTAAATAGATTTTTTAGTAAAAAAAACTATGGCCCGACTTTTTCAGGCATCTCTATGGTAGCCAAATTTTGGTCCAATAAATACACATCGTTTGCTTTATTTTAAAAAAATAAAATAAAAGAGTGAGCAACTAAACATAAGAAAAAAAAAAAGCCAAGTATGCAGGTCTAGTCTTGCAAGCTCACGCACGCCAGGCCGTCTTTTTTGAGGGGGACTAGGTTCTCTAGCCCAACTTCTTTGTCCCAATTACTTGCGCTATTTATATGGCTTTTTCCCCTAAGATTTTAATTTTATATTTTGATTGAAATGCACTATCAATAAAACACTTAAAATTATATTTAAGTTATTGGTGAATTTTATTATAGTTCTCTAATAATATTAAACTTTTTTTTATAGGAATGTTAACATTATTTCTCAGTTATTATATACATGATGTGACAAAAAAATAAAATAAAAATTTTCTCATGAATATTTAATGAAAATAAACTTTCTTTTTTTATATAGATTTTTTTACTTGATTTCATCACATGAATCACTTTTTTTTGCCTTCAATCATTTATGAAATATTGAGACATTATTTCAGGTTTTTTTTTATTAGATGAGTTTTTATTTAAAACTCAATTACTAACCAATCAAACGTTAACAGATGAACCGGAAAAAAAAATTTAAAAAAAGATAAAAAAAACTCAGCTCAAGTCAGCATGCTAAATTTACAGTCTGATCATGAGACCATCATAACCGTATATAAAAGAATTTGAATAAAACAATAGAGGTCAACTCCCAATTGAACTAAATGATGAAAGGCAAAACCGAGAAGATTAATTAAAAAAACATAAAAAATACTTGAATCAACCCGGATTAACTCGACTAACCTGCAACTTAGTACATGAGATTTGGATAACTTCAAAGAATGGAAAGTGAAAAGGTAACGAAGTTGAAAGCCCAATAACCTAATATCGATGAAATAAAAAAAAAACCTAAAAAAGATTGAAGTCAAATTGGGCTAACCTTCAAAACTTGTGATTCGGGTTATGAGATTGACATTACCACGTAGAAGGCAAACATGAAAAAACCACGAAGCAAAATTCTTAATCATCCAAATATCAAGAAATGAAATTGAAAAAATGATCAATCAAGAAAAGGATTAGAAAAACAAAACAAATAGCAATGAAAAGAATAAAGACTAATTTTGGTGTAAAAATTAAATTAAATAAAACAATGAGGGATGAAATTGAAAAGGAAAAAAAAAATAATAATAAAGTGATAAAAAACAACAAAAAAACAATCAAAATGATGGGGACCAATTTGATTAAAAAAAAATTGAAATCAAATGCCTAGGAATGAAAATGAAAAACAAATTCAACTTCAAAAGGCATTAAAACCAAAACAAATTACAATAAAAAAAAATAAAAACCAAAATTAATATAATATAAATTTATATGACACATTTGATTTTTAGAAATGCAAGCGTGGAATTCAAGACAAGGAAAGAGAAAAGAAGAGGAAAGAAAAATAGTTCATCAAAGCCACATTGTTTGTCATCCGCTGACATGCACCTCATCATTTGACAGAGCTTGGTGCGTCGCTCTCATTGCCATCACGGATGCTGATGTCTTGCTATCGTGTCACACACGTCAATCACTTTTGGTTTTTTAATTTTATTTTATATTTATTAAAATACAAAATTACCCCTCAAAACACTTGATTATAACAAAACAAACTATGATGAAAATATGAAAAATCCCCGGGACACTAGCTAAATAAATTTTGCTTTTAAGGATAATTTAATTATTTGACTATACTTTAAACCGTGGAAATTCAAAAAAGCCTCTAAACACTAGTTAAATAAATTTTTTTTAATGGTAATTTAGTAACTATATTGTGCTAAAAAAACATGAAAATTGTCCCTTGTCACTCTGATAATGACCAGTAGATTATACAGAAAAGATCTTATTACCCCAAATAACAAGTTCTTTTATTTTATATGAGAACGGCAAAATCATCATTATACTCTTACAATCTACAGTACAATATGCCTTGGACTGCAATGAAATATCAAGCCTTATTTTTTCTGATTATTGTTGCTTTTTATTCAATGAACTATGTATACAAAAAATTGTTTTGCCGTCAAAATAAAAAGAATACTACATGAATCAAAAAAGACAATTTCGATAAAAAAAAATATCCTCTATAATTTTATTCATTATCTTATATAAAAAAAATTTTAATTGACATTATTTTTGAATTTTTTTTAAATCAAATTAGATTAATTAAATTATAGGTGCACCCAACAAATCAGCTGGTTTACACACCGATCAACTCCCACTTAATTTTCTTTGAAGCACATTGATAATAAGGGCCTAAGTCACATTAGTCATTATATTTACCCACCAAACCAAGGTGAGTTTAGGATCTATTTGAAAGCGTGGTAGATATTACTTCTCAAAATATTTTTTATTTGAAAATATATCAAAATAATATTTTTTGAATATTTTTAAATTTTATTTTTGACATCAACACATCATAACAAATAAAAAAAAACTGAAAAAATTAATTTAAAACTAAAAACACTTATTTTTATAAAGAAACAGCTGAATCACAATTTCAAAGTAGAACTTGATAAGACTGCTGAATAGTGTCTCCAACAGCGCACGGGCAACAACCCGGAATCACGCTAAACGCCCTCAGTAGCATCTTACTATTAATATATAATAATTACATTTTCTTTTGGAGAAATTAGACATCATCTTTTCGGTGTAAAATTGTTTTCGCCAGTCGAATGCAAGGGTTTTTACTTAATTTGCCGTACCAACTAGAAACGGTAACGTTGCAATCCAGTTAGAAGCGTACCTGTTCAAGAGTTCATTCTCTTGACATCACGTGCGTGTCTCCCTCGAACTGAACCACCGGATTATGATGAGTCGCAAAAGAGACAGATCCAACTTCACGCGCTACGACCGACCTGCTCCCTACCCTAAACGACGGCGTCCTCCTCCTCCTCCTCCGCAATCCCAACCCAACGACATCAAGCCATCTACGAAGCCTCCACCGCCGCCTGCTGTGGTTGTGGTGGATCTACCTCCGGACTGCTCAGTCCTTGATCTGAAGTCGCGA
>Ga0325403_1001676_pt1 | contig 18785 bp, 13 predicted proteins | sample PopdelMetagenome_19_FD_205665 | JGI IMG/M metagenome (GOLD analysis project Ga0325403, IMG submission 205665) | Populus deltoides microbial communities from Bellville, Georgia, United States - Xylem-PdKOR-R4 | ecosystem: Host-associated > Plants > Phyllosphere > Stem > Wood/Secondary xylem...
ACAATCAGCAAGGTAAAAATGCAATCTAGCTTCCGAAAGCTACAGAGATTATTTAACTAATTTATCCTCTACTATTTGCATTAGTTTCACGTAACGTTTTGGCATTGATGCACACACTTTCTGGCAGACTACTACAGTCAGTCAGTCAGCTGTTTGGATTGAAAAAAAAGAGAGGAATTTTAAAAATTCTTGATAGTAACAGATGAACTGAAAGAAATCAAAACAGTGTATTGCATCCAGAAACTAATGTTGGAACCGGTAACTTGTTTGTGTTGAGGCCATAACTTGATAGAGGCACAGTTAATCAAAGCCCAGATACATCACGAAGCTTTGATTAAAAGTGCTCCAGATGTGCAATGAACGGAGATCCAAAGGGCAAGTAGATGTGTTATGCACCAGTCATTTGGAATGCTTATTCAGCCCTGGGCTTTGATTTGCTAATCCTTCGTAAGGTACAAGCCTCCGTTATCCTTAGAAATTAAATGAATTATGATTAGGGATCGTGATGGATACCGAGAAATTCTTGGACAATAGGATAACTATAATTATATCTACATAGAAAAAATAATAACCATAATCTATCCATTAATCCAATATAGATTGTTTTATACGACAGCTCAATCCCGATGCCTACCTACAGGGGAGGATGGCAGTAACGTAACCAGTGGACTAGACTCGGTAGCTTGTATTCAAGTGTCAATTAGCAAATCATAATGATGAACTATTCACTCATTAATTAGTAGCGCAATGCCTTTCTTTTTTTCAAGGATTAATTAAGTAATTGCCCTCCATAATTTTCTTATTTCTTGTGAAAACATTTCGCTCTGTTAACCAATATTTCTAGCTTCACCGCCGCTTGAGTGGTCGTTAGTTGCTGCAGGCATGCTGATGGTCCTGTGGGAATACTGATCCTCTGTTTCTTGAGGGAACAAGCTACGAGGAAAGGTATACATGCATGATTCACAAGCTAAGATGATGCCACGTGAAAACTCTTGAAATAATGGCAGCAAAATATTATAAATTTGCACCCATCTATTCAAAATTGCCAAAGAAAATGAAAGCCCATGAACAGGACCTGACCAAACACATGGGAATGACTAAAAAAGAAAGCAAAGAGCGAAAGTTTTATTAAGACAAAGCACCAGAAAACTTTAACAAGGAAACTTTCTGCTCTTCAATCAATTCTTTGATGCTTTGATATTCACACTACTAATGTACACTTTGTTTTCTCAAAGTCAATAACAAACTTACCTACTTATTATTCTATCATTCATTCTAGTTCACCTATCCAATCTCCATCAATCTCTCTGTATCATTCTTCCTCCATGCTTCCATTCAAAGAGATTAATATCCGTTCTTCCCTTGTAAATTTCTCTTGCAGACTTTGACTTAATGTCAGCTCGTTTTTGCATTTTTATATTTCTACATTGTTAGGCATTGCCAACTGCCAATTGACCCAACCTCAACAAACCATGCATACTTTTCCTTGTGCTCTACGGTGATTTCATATAAGTTCACATTGGCACCTGCTATATAGAGGCCGTGTGACAAGGTCTCCACTGTGCTTGATTTGATTGTTAGGCTAGTTGAATCTCCTTCTGCTTTGTTGGTTAGATCCGTTCAATTCTGATTTATGATAAATTTGTGGGTGGAAATGAAGTTTTCTTAAGTTTAGTGATGATCCTGATATATAAAAACAAAAAAGTTTAATTCGAAGCCTTGAAGTTTTTTTGTTTTTATCAAGTAGTTTTAGCTTAAAACTCAGTTTGAGCAGGTTTATAGGCAAAATAAACAGGAAAAGCATTAGGAACGCTTATTTAAAATAACTTTACAAATGTCCCTTCATTTATGCCCCGAAAAAAAAAAAAGAATCATTATTGGTCTTCGAGACTGCTGGCCAGAATCTCGACCCACCGATCTCCGACAAACACAATTTCCGGGATATCCATCATTTTCGAACTTTTCCCTGGCTGTCTTTTTAAAAGGATTTCTCTCACTTTTTGAAAGGCGTTGGGTACCTAATAATTCCCTTTGGTACTAAGGCATTGAGAACATTGAGTAATAATCCTAGTGCATGTAGGAGTGGCGAGAGAGTATGATTCATTTCTCAATCCTTGTTTTATTTCCTATGTCCTTTCGCCTCTCCATCAGCGAGCTTGTTGAGATGATGAGGGTAAAAAAGTTTCCAGGCAGCTATTAAATAAGATCAAGTTAATCTCTCTGTCGACCCTGAGGAGAAAAAAGAGCAATGCTTACGAATTGCAACCGATCAAATCAATGCAGAAAGCAATGAAATACGTACTCCACGATCGATGCCAATTATGAAACTAAATTATAATTTCTAATACAGGAGGGACAACTAATTGTATATGATCACGTTAATTAAGAACGTGGAAACTGTATAAACTCACTAATAATGCTGTCAAAAGATGTTATGGACAGCAAGATTTGTTTTTCTTTTTTTATTTTGGCAATTCAATGTCAAATTTGACCACCAACAACAAGAACCACCAATTCCAAGCATCGACTATCAATCTAATTCTTGCTTGAAGACTTTATTAACGACAGGAAATCGGAAACAACACGCGATCATAGAAAAACATCAAACAAGATAATTTATAGTTGTTCGAACATGCATTGACAAGTGTAGACGAATGGAATAATAGACACGGAAATCCATGGTTCCTATGCTTTTCTGTCTCTTGTGATATTCATCACAAGGTACGTACCTAATTAATGCCCTATATATCATTAATCCCAGACTCTTTTTATGCATTTCAAACCTACTGTTTCTAAGAAAGAAATTTTTGGTTAGACCCAGCATTTTTCTACTACAAATTAAATCACGTTAATTAATTACACCTACTAAAGACGACTTTTACAGTCATTCGGGGAAGGAAACCGTATGGAATCTTCAGCTATGGCCCGGGCATTTAACCTAAACTGGTGACTTGTATGTAACCCTTGCATGATAACACCTTTTTCAGCCATCTAACTTTTAATCGATGATCATGCATGCTTCTGGACTCCATTATTAATCAGAAGAAATGCTTTGGAGCATGTTGGTGACAAAGCACTTACTAATCTAATACTCTGCGTGCACTAGCTATCATTTGTTTCAAGAAATTGAAAGCAATAATTAGGTCGCGTTTTCAATAAAATTGACCGTTGAACTCAACTAATCCATTTATCTTGTCGTGACATGTAAAAGAAGCGAACTCCAAAACCACTATAATGATTTAATCATATTTTTATCTAATAATCAAATGTATATATCTTTTTATCAAATTGTGCATCCATCAATGATTTTTTTTTGAAAAAAAAAAAACTTTAAAATCTATATGAATTTTTACCCAGAGTCTTGAACAAAAGAATTAAAAAATGAGATACATCTCTTTGGCCCGGCTAAAACTACCCGGTTAATGATCTAATGAAATCATCAATTATTAACCCTAAAGATAACGAAAGTATGGCTTCAAATTGTATGGCCATGTCATTTGTAGAAATTAAACAATTGGATCTATAAGTGCCTCGTGTTTTGGGAGCGAACGTTTTTTTACACAGAGGTAAAGGCCTCAAAAATTATCTCGGGAATCAACCAAACACAAAATAAAAGGAGCAATGGCTGCAAACACCTTTTCTTTACAGAAATTACGTTATGTTTTAATCTTCATAAATAGACTATTCACTACTGCCTGGACCATTCTACGTAAAAGGTCAACCAGCAGGCGCTTTCCTCTTCTCAAACACTTCGACACATCAGTCTAATATCACGGTTGCTTAAGAAATATATATATTTGATGAAAAGGACTGCATTTTGCTCGCAGATGGGTGATGTTACATGCAATAGAGTTATTAATTAGTCGTGAGCCTGGGTATAAATTTATCAATTAAGTAGGTAGTTCCCTTCAATTACGAAACACTTTAATATCTACCACGTCGTCCTAGCAATCACCGTCTTGGAGTTTGAAGTTTTTTGCATTGAAAGAACCTGTTTGACCATTACGTGCTTTGTCGCTACTGTTATTGTATCGAACTGTGCATATACTCGACGAGGGGGGGACGAAAGGCGTTTCCTGGCCTCCCATGGGCCGGGGGTATAAAATAAAATAAAGCCCTTGCGTTGGACTATTGCTCGCCTCATATCTTAAAATATAAGGTTGGGGACTCCGTTTTGTATGATCTGTGCATTAAGAAAGCATGCAAAAAACACCAAATCTCGACCTTCTGTGAGCTAAATCGTTTAGTTAAAGGATTAAGAAGAATAGGGTCCATTTTATTTCCAAATAATTAATTATAGTATTGATGCTTGGTTGAATTTTATCACCTAAGAAAGAATTGTCCACCAAACACTAAAAGAAATTATACACTTTTTCGTAGGCTAGTGGGTGCACCAAGCTAACTAACTCCTATGAGGTTGAACTAAGTTTGCCCCTGCATATGAGCACTTGGCTCTTGACCGAAACCTAATCTGCCAGCATCGCACATTCCTGTGCGTCTAATTTTCTTATAAATAGAGCTTCCTCTCTCCCACTCTCCACACTACATTACCAACTTAACTAATACCATCAATCAAGGCGAAGGTTGTTTTGATTGAGAGAACGATGGAGGGTTTCGACAACATCTTTGCTATCAATCATCGTCTCTCTTTGTTCTTCTTGGGCCTTCTGTTACTCTTAGCTTCTGCATTGTCCTTGGCAAACGCCAAAACGCACAACCATGATTTTGTTGTCTGTATTTCTTCTCTCTTTCCTTCATTAAGCTTATCATAATCTCTTCTTCTACTTAATTAGATGCTATAAATATTAACTACGATATTTATATTATGATCGATGGTTCAGATTCAAGCAACTCCAGTGAAGAGGCTGTGCAAGACCCAGAATTCCATCACGGTTAATGGGATGTTTCCGGGACCAACACTGGAAGTGAATAATGGAGACACTCTGGTAGTCAATGTTGTCAACAAAGCCCAATACAATGTCACCATTCATTGGTAAATAAATGCTCTCTCGTATATATTTCAGCTTTTCCACATGACATAAAATCTTAATTTTACTTTCAATAATTTTATTTCTTGACAAGTATATTTATATATACAACAACAATTGTATAGTAATTAACCTTGTATATTGTACCACGAGGCTTGCATTTAATTATATTAGTATCATTTTTTTCCCCAACAGGCATGGCGTTAGGCAAATGAGAACGGGATGGGCAGATGGACCAGAATTTGTGACGCAATGCCCAATTAGACCAGGTGGGAGTTACACCTACAAATTTACCATTCAAGGGCAAGAGGGGACCCTGTGGTGGCATGCTCATAGCTCATGGCTTAGAGCCACTGTTTATGGTGCTCTAATTGTCCATCCGAAAGAAGGATCTCCGTACCCGTTCTCCAAGCAGCCCAAGCGCGAAACAGCAATTCTTCTCGGTAATCAAACAACTCGTTGCTGAAAAATTAATTTTTGACTCTTGGCTAATTAGCTGATCATGTTTAAGAGCTATCGATTATATACATTATGTACGTGCATATATTTGTTGCTTGTCCAAGCTTATCAAAGAAAAGGTAGCTTAACGAACTAAATATTGTAGAATGATATTAACCATGATTAAAGGTGGATAATTATCGTGTAATGATCAGGTGAATGGTGGAACGCGAATCCAATTGATGTCGTGCGGGAAGCAACTCGAACGGGAGGAGCACCAAATGTTTCCGATGCCTATACCATCAATGGTCAACCTGGTGATCTTTACAACTGCTCTAGCCAAGGTATGCTTCAATATTCTTGCAAACGAATCCTTAACTCAAGCTTGCGGTACAAGCACATTAGATTGATCGCTTTCAAAGTATCACGGCCCCAAAAAAAAAATTCTACACTCATGTATTCTATAATATAAAAAAAAGAAAAAAGAAAAAGGCAATTGGATTTTATTTATTCATGGGCCATATATCATGCTATATCAGTTAGAATAACATGATTAACATCCAAGGAAAATTCTAGCTAGCTGGGAGGAAACAACAAGTCCACAGCGCGCAGAGGTTTAAATGTCTAATCGAAGGTTTTGTTTTATCCTAGGACAGAACTTAGTGGTGTTAATGATGCTTTTTTTTCACTCGCATGCATGTTTACGTGGACCCAAGCATGAAGCATCCACCCACAAAGTCTTACACTAAACGTCTGAGACAATAGTTTGTATAAACTGTTCTATTTGGATGGATATAGCGCGTGTTTATTAGTATGGTTGTAAGTATTTTTTAAATAATTTTTTGTATTAAAATATATGTTAATGATTTTTTTATTTTTTAAAAATTAATTTTGATATCAGTACATTAAAACGATTAAAAACATACAAATTATATTAAATTTTAATAAAAAAAATAAAATATTTTCAAAATATTTGGAAACGCGGCCACAACCGTGTTCCCAAACGTAACCTAGTCAGTGTTGGCCTTATGGGCTCGATATTCACTAACAAGCCCAGGTCCAGAACACTTCAACGGAAACTTGAATTCCCAGTGCTAGTAGTTCTCGGCTATGCAAGCCATCAACAACACAGAAACTAATCTACTCGAATATGAATTTCTTTTGCAGATACTGTAATTGTGCCAATAGACTCCGGGGAGACTAATCTTCTTCGAGTGGTCAATTCTGCACTCAATCAGCCCCTTTTCTTCACTATTGCCAACCACAAGTTCACTGTCGTTGGTGCGGATGCATCCTATGTCAAACCGTTCACCACATCAGTCTTGATGCTTGGACCTGGCCAAACCACTGATGTTTTGATTTCCGGTGACCAGACACCTTCACGGTATTACATGGCAGCACGTGCCTATCAAAGCGCGCAAAATGCACCATTCGACAATACTACCACTACCGCTATTCTTGAATACAAATCTTCCGCCTGTGCTGCCAAGAATTGTTCATCAAACAAACCAATCATGCCACCGTTGCCAGCCTACAATGACACAGCCACTGTCACTACTTTCACTACTAGCTTCAAAAGTGCTGATAAAACCTTAGTCCCAACTGACATTGATGAGAGTTTATTCTTCACAATTGGTTTAGGTCTCAATCCTTGCCCATCTAATTTTAACAAGTCTAGCCAGTGTCAAGGGCCTAACGGAACCCGCTTCACTGCAAGCATGAACAACGTATCTTTTGTGCTCCCATCCAACTTCTCTCTGTTGCAAGCTCATCACCAACGCATACAAGGAGTTTTCACCACTGATTTTCCAGCAAATCCACCACGAAAATTTGATTACACTGGTAATGTGAGCCGGTCCCTCTTTCAGCCTGTTGCTGGGACTAAGCTGTACAATTTGAAATATGGTTCAAGGGTTCAGATTGTATTGCAAGACACGAGCATTGTCACACCAGAAAACCACCCAATCCATCTTCATGGATATGACTTCTACATTATCGCACAAGGATTTGGGAATTATAATCCCCGAACAGATCCATCAAAATTTAACCTTGTTGATCCACCTCTCAGAAACACAGTTGCAGTCCCTGTAAATGGATGGGCGGTCATTCGATTCGTCGCAGACAATCCAGGTAAAAAAACAATTCTGCATTATCATACTAGGATGTCAAACTCTAGCTCCAATTCAACTCTGATTTTAAATTAAATGATTCCATTTTCTTTTGCATAAATAGGTGTATGGCTAATGCATTGCCACCTGGATGTCCACATCACCTGGGGTCTTGCCACGGCTTTCTTGGTAGAGAATGGAGTTGGACAATTGCAATCCATTGAGTCGCCTCCAGAAGATCTGCCTTTATGCTGAGATCAGCAATAAAAAAATGTACCTGTTTGTTGGAATTAATAAGCTCGACAATATTATATGGGTTCTGTTAGCTGTAGTGTCTTAGTTTCGTTATCCCCTGCATTACCTTTTGATGAAAGATGTAATTTAATGTTCTCTCTCTTTCTTAGTCCCATAAACATGAGGGATGTAATTCAAAATTTACTTAATTTGAGGAATATTCAATTTGAGGCAAAAATCTAAATTATGATTGCAAGAAGATCCCTCCAAACCATAATTATCAAACCCGGTCCAGAAATTGTCCCGTGTCAACCTGAAAAATTTTAAAAAAAATGTTTAAAATTTTACTATTTCATATGAAAATATTAAAAAATAATTTACGTGAATATAAACTATATATGTTGTAAATAATAAAATTAAAAATATTATTTTAAAAAGTTTTTTATCCCACAATAAAAGGATATTATTCTTACTTTTTAAATTGAAGTATTTAAATCAAAAAAAAATTATTTTATATTAAAAAAATATAATTTTTTTCTTATGAACATAAAATATATATACTAAAAGACTTCAAATCCCACGTTAAAAAAATAAAATATTATTCTTGTATTTATATAGTAAACTTTAAAATTAATTAATAAACAATTGAAAAAAAAATATATATATATATATAATAAAGTTTTTGGTTAAGAAAAAAACATATTAAAAAAAATTATTTTTACCAGGTTTTGAATGAAACAAACTGGATTAAAGTTCTAGATGGACACATCACATCAGACTGGATCTGATAACTATAACCCAAACTATCTTAATGCTTTTATCCGATCCATGTATATGAATTCCATTTATTGGCATCGGCCCGCACCTATTCATCATACCTGCCTCCTCCAACTCATTCTGTAGCCCCTGGCCTTACCCGCTGAATTATACATGCTCAAATGGTACGCTCAGCTATCTCATTGAAACAAGTTATCCTATTATGAGGCTAAGAGAAAATAAATTAATTTTACAATGCATAGTTAATTATTACTTAGTCTCTACAGTTTAAAGAGACTAGTAAATTAATCCCTGCTGTTTCAATTTCTAAGCAATAAGTTTACCCCGGCATTCATTGCTCTCTTAAGAACTAGAGATCCCAATTGGGAATATGAAATTCAAGTTGGAGGAAGGGGACTCAGTTACGGGTGCGTCGTTGCATTGAAAGGAAATTTAAAAAGAGGGAGGAAAAAAAAAAGAAGGATTGTCTCACAGTGTATTTCATTGTAATTATATTAATAACAATACAGAAGACAACAAATCAGTTGCTGTGGTGTAGTGGTTATCACGTTAGTCTTACACACTAAAGGTCCCCAGTTCGATCCTGGGCAGCAACATATAGGTTTTTTTTGCATTTACAGACAGGAAGTTTAATTAATCGTTCCCGACAAAAGGAGTCAAGGAAGAAGAAACTTACAAAACCGAAGCTCACAGAGATTGGCTGTGAAGTTTATCGTGGGCACAAGAAAATCTCGGGTTTCTCCTTACTTTTTTGAAGTTTATCGTCGCGTAATAAAAAAGTGATGTCAATCTTTGGTTATTGATAATGAAATGTCAGTTACTGAATACGACAATAATATTGCTGAGCAGAAGCCATATGTGAACCTTCGCATAAGTGGGATTGATTCACTGATTTTGCTTCATCACTCTTTCTGTTAGCATTGCGGCTTGTTCGTGAATATGCATAGGGTTTATGCTTCATACAGCAGCATGCCAACCACTTTAGCTTTCCCAATAGGAATGCCATCAAAAAAAAAATATGGATCTGTATTGTGTTAGCATGTTTAGTGATGATCTGTTTCCCATAATCTTACAAGCAGGCCACCAATTATGTGATCATTTCTGAAGCATATATAACCACTGGTAGTTAAGGCCTAAGGGAGAGTGTATTTGACGCATTCCTTAGGCCTCCCCAGGCTCTTGTGCTCTGCCACAGCTAGGTTCTTTGCAGCTTGTTCGGCCTACAGAATGGGTTCATACGGTAGTGTTTTTATTCTGCGAGTTTAACCACACCATTCACAACCACCATGGAAATTGAAAAGCCAAGAAATCAGGGTCGACCAGCAAGCTATTAATGTATCAATTATAACAGGAAAAAAAAAGTGATGAAAGATAAAGCACCAGAAAAACTTTGACAAGGGAGCTCTCTGTTTTTCAATCATACCCTCATTTACGAGACACTAATTGAGAATCTATTCTTAAGAAGTCAATAACTAACATTACCAAACTGTGGTTTTTTCTCTTCCTATCTTGTTCACCTATCAAGATCCTTAACCATCCTTGTCTCTCTCTAGATATGCTTCAATTCGAAGAGATCAGACTGTTTTCAATCTTGGGAGTTCGAGATTTAAATACTTCATAAACAGCTTGTTTGGAATAATTCTATAATGAAATTTATTTCAGCTATTGAAGTTTTTTTTTTTTTTGGAATGAGTTTTAAGATCGTGGGAATCTTTTGATGCAGTTATTCCTTTTTTTAACGTTTTTTGTTGTTTTTTATTGGCAATTTAAATTAAAAAAAAAATTACTTTGGATGATGTCAAATTATTAACTAAAAATAACAGCTCAAATCAAATGACATTTAATTCAAAACACAACCCGTGATGATATCAATATACCAAATCAAATCAATATGTAAGCAATCATATTACAGAGTTGTATATTCTTAGCCAGACCGGCCTTTTTGTTTACCTATTTTAAGCATCTCCAACCTAATTATACATCGTTGAGAAATTTGTCGTTGGACCCAACAAATAATTAATTGTATACCTTTCACAACAATGGAAAATAACTCTACACTCAACTTACAAAAAGACTTTCAATATAGGGATCGGGTGGTCCATGTTTTGACATATGATCGAAGACTCCGTGGTCTCCAAAGTGGCATCGTGTGCATAAGTCCATCCAATTATCACATTAACTTAATTACGAGTAGTTTTATTAGATAGGACTTGTATTCACTCTTTTCAGGGGTTATTATATATTTATATAATTATTAATTTTAAAATTTAAAAAATTAGTTAAAATACAAATAAGTTAAACTGAACAACCATGTTAACAAAAAAAAAAAATTATCATTTTTCATCCAGCCATCCTCAGATTTGTCCTTCGGCAAGCTGGAGGAACTGCATTGTGCTGATTGACCCCGCACGTCTTCATTTTTATTTTTTTTTCTGGGCCAAAGAAATCGGTATATATCCTCCGAATCTAAAATTGATGAAGTCGTTGCCATTGGTACAATTACCAGCTGACAAGATCACTTATATTCTCAGTAACATTTGATGAGAATAAATTACCTCTAATAGTGCTCGGCTTATCCCTTAATAAGGAATTAAAATAAGTGGTAGCATTGTTCATGCACGTGTCAATATTTAACCCTGAACTCTTAAGGTTAATTAAGTTGATTAAAAAATTAACTGAGCATTCGTTCATCAAAGAAGTAATTTTCGAGCATCGCTCTCAACATGTGTGTACAAGATTTGGAGGCCCACGCCAGCACCATTGCCTTTAACGAGTTTGACCTGCGTGCAGGGTTTCTTCTGGTACATGACGATTATAGATGTTGAAGTTTTATACATTGAAGAGACGTACAGGAATTGCAAGAAAAAATAGCACCCCATTTCCTAGTAACAGAACACAGAAAAATGGAAGGGACTAAGTCACAATCCCTTCTTTTTTCCTTACAAAAAAATTAAATTATCAATGATGGTGATTTGTTGAAATTCAACAAGAATTTAGCGAAAAGACTTGTGAAACAAGCATTTGAGAAATTATTCAATCTCGATATGCCAGTGGGTGCAACAACTCTTGTAGGATTGAAGTAAGTTTTATTGCTTTAGAAATCTGACCACTTCCTAAATCAAAACCTAATCTGCCAACCTCAAACAACTCGTTAGGCTTCACACCCATCCTATAAAAGGATTTCCTTAACTCCCTAATCTCATCACCACTTATCTTAAACAATCACCACTCAAGGAAATTAAGGCTTGGTGTCTTAAACAGAAAAGAAGAAAATGGAGGTTATCAACCGTATCTTTGCTAATCGCCATTGTTATTTCTTCTTGCTCCTGCTTCTGGCCTCAGCAATGTCATTAGCTATTGCAAAAACCCACCACCATGATTTTACTGTATGTCTAAATCACTCCCTTCTCCTTGCTTGTGTGTGTGTGTGTGTGTAATCTATAAACTATTCCCTTTCCTCTTTCTCCTGACATTAATTTGATATATTTTGAACAGGTTCAAGCAACAAAAGTGAAAAGGCTATGCAAAACCCACAATAGCATCACAGTAAACGGAATGTTCCCGGGGCCAACCTTGGAAGTGAAGAACGGAGACACTCTAGTTGTAAAAGTTGTGAACAGAGCCCGATATAATGTTACCATTCACTGGTAACTAATAGCATTCGTGTCTTTCAACTTTTCCAGACTGTTCATATATATATATATATATATATATATATATATATATATATATATATATATGTTCGTGACAAATCCTTATATGGAGCGTGTGGCATTTTTTTTTTGTGCAGGCACGGTATTAGGCAAATGAGAACGGGCTGGGCAGATGGGCCAGAATTTGTGACACAATGCCCAATTAGACCAGGTGGAAGTTACACCTACAGGTTTACTATTGAAGGACAAGAAGGAACACTTTGGTGGCATGCTCATAGCTCCTGGCTTAGAGCCACTGTTTATGGTGCTCTAATCATCCATCCAAGAGAAGGATCATCGTATCCATTCTTTAAGCCAAAGCGTGAAACACCCATACTCCTGGGTAATTAGTTATCCATCATTAATTTCCTCGCAAATCATTGTTAATTACTGGATCTGTGAATTTCGACAAAGTAATCAAATAAACATTCGTTTGTTACAATTGTTGATTCTAACGAACCATGATGTTCAGGTGAATGGTGGGATACGAACCCTATTGATGTGGTGAGGGAAGCAACTAGAACCGGAGCGGCTCCTAATATATCTGATGCTTATACCATTAACGGTCAACCTGGTGATCTTTTTAACTGCTCCAGCAAAGGTAAATTAACCACTGTGTATTTGCTCAATGCTCACAAACAGTGCTGTAGTAAATAAACAATGTAGGACCTGCTGATCTATATCAGAAGAGCCCTGTGAGAATAGCTTAGTTTGAAGCCTAAATGGGCCCTTTTTTAATTTGGATCGCTATTCCAAAATCATTTTTTTCCAAAAAAAGACATTCTGGCTTTATGAAAATATTGCAAACTGTAACGATCAAAGAATTCTTTGTGGGCTTAGTGGGGTGTAGCCCAATGGCCTTTTAGGGAGACGAAGACCATTTCCAAGACTTCCAACTAAAATAACTGAAATTTGATTAGTGCACAGAAGCTTCATCACATCAGTATTTCATAGATGATGATCTCATGGACCTGATATTGTTGCAGATACTACCATCGTTCCGATCGACTCTGGTGAGACAAACCTCCTCCGAGTCATCAATGCTGCACTCAATCAACCACTTTTCTTCACCATAGCCAACCACAAGTTTACAGTTGTCGGTGCCGATGCATCCTATCTCAAGCCCTTTACCACCTCAGTCATCATGCTAGGACCTGGCCAAACCACAGATGTTTTGATCTCTGGCGACCAACTACCTGGCCGATATTACATGGCAGCCCGAGCTTATCAAAGTGCGCAAAATGCACCATTTGACAATACTACCACCACTGCCATTCTTGAATACAAATCTGTTCTTTGCCCTGCGAAGTGTACAAAGAAACCATTTATGCCACCACTTCCAGCTTACAATGACACAGCTACAGTCACAGCCTTCAGTAAAAGCTTTAGAAGTCCTCGAAAAGTTGAGGTCCCGACCGATATTGATGAGAACCTCTTCTTCACAATCGGCCTAGGACTCAACAATTGTCCTAAAAACTTTAGAGCTAGGCGGTGTCAAGGACCCAACGGCACTCGTTTCACTGCTAGTATGAACAATGTGTCCTTTGTGTTTCCTTCAAAAGCCTCGCTACTGCAAGCATATAAGCAAAAAATTCCCGGAGTTTTCACCACCGATTTTCCAGCAAAACCACAAGTAAAATTTGACTACACTGGCAATGTTAGTCGTTCCCTCTTTCAACCTGCTCGTGGAACTAAGCTGTACAAGTTGAAGTACGGATCAAGGGTGCAGGTTGTGCTACAGGACACGAGCATTGTCACACCAGAAAACCATCCGATCCATCTCCATGGATACGACTTCTACATCATCGCTGAAGGATTTGGGAATTTCAATCCCAAAACTGATAAATCCAAATTCAACCTTGTTGATCCACCAATGAGGAATACAGTTGCAGTACCCGTGAATGGATGGGCGGTTATTAGATTTGTTGCTGACAACCCAGGTAATTTAAAGTTGATCTAAAGTTGATCCATGATGTGCTTCAATTTGAACACTAAGCTCATTAACATTTTTTTGTGATAATTAAACAGGTGTGTGGCTAATGCACTGTCACTTGGATGTTCACATCACATGGGGTCTGGCCATGGCGTTTTTGGTAGAAGAGGGGATTGGGATTTTACAGAGTGTCGAGCCTCCTCCAGCCGATCTGCCAATATGTTAATTAATATCAATACATAAAAGAAAATTTTACCCATTGTTGACACTCATAGAAGCCAACAACTATAGGATTTTCTTTCACCTTTTTTTCTGTTTCTTGTAGTCGATTTCCCATGTTGTTCTTCCCTGCATTTGGGGACATATTTCATTATTGTATTCTTCCTCTCTGGGCTTACAAGCCTTAGAAACAAGAGCTGCCATCTTATTTTAGTTATTGACCTGCTTGTTATTGATTTTCCAGAGCTGTTTTTGTTTCTCTTCGTTAATAATACATTCAAACCTTTTGAGTTCTCTGCTATATGTGCTTTGAAATGTTTAACGTTTTGAGCACTTCCGTAGTCAAATATGAATATAGAAATTGGAAAGGCAGCATAGTCACCAATTTTTTTCACCTCCTCGAAAGGCCAGCCCTTAATATTCAATCCCCTTCAACCCAAATCCAAACACAACCTCACAGGCAAAAGGTGAAAAATATGTTTTTCCTAAATGGCCAAGTATGCATTTTGTGTTTGATAATATGGTTGAAAGTATAACTTATTAAAAAACATCAATTTTAAAATCATTCCAAGTAACATTTGAGATGGTGGAGAAATAATCTCATTTATTGGCCGAAAAGGACGTTTTATTTCATTTGTCCTTAACTGTTGGAAGGGTACCTGAGAATGGCTCCATCAATAGCCCAACGACTTCACTAGCACAGGCATCATACCTCCACAACAATCTGGTAAGGCAAGCACGCCGCTGATGCATCGAGCTCCCGAGACTTGATCCAATCCACCATATCTCTTCATTAAATTGTTCTTCCGGGGCCTCTGCCAACCATTACATGTTACAATTAGTCTCCAAAGATGGAATCACATCCATATTTTTATGTTGTAAGGCTATAAGCATGTATGTCCTGTTACAGCGAAAATGTTAGGATTCTGAAAACAAAGATGAAACTCTTTATAAAGAAAGTTTTTCTTTTCTAACCTTGGAGTTCAGCTAATTTATATACCTTGAATTCACATTAGTATATTAACGCAGTGGTATTATAATTAATTCTCTTGTTATTTATAATTTTAAACTACTTGGCTAATATGACAAAAAAGAGTTATATTTGTTACTATTGATATTGATAGTGATTATTTAAATTAATTCCTGCAGCGATACTTTTCTAAGATAAAGGCTCTATATATACATTTTATCTTATTGACTGACAATGAATTTAATAAATTTGACTAAATAGGGATGTAATTTAGTTCTTAGATGAAATTACGGTCTATTTATAAAATTTAATTTTTTTATATTTTTAAATTGTTTTAATATATGGATATTAAAAATAAATTTTTAAAATATATATTATTTTAATATAATTATTAAAAAAATATTTTAAAGAATAATAATTAATAAATACCACAATCGCAAACGCGTCTAGTGTACAGGTCTCATCCAAGATTTTGAATGGACCTGGAAGATCTCTTGTTGTCTGGGGTGTCAGCTGCTGGACCATCAAGGTGCCCCCCCAGTTCAATCCCGAGGGTGACGTGCTCTGGACTGATTGGGTCTTGAGGCTTCCAAAATTCCAAGCAGATGACGTTTGCTCTTAGGGGGCTCGTGTTCGGGAAGGCTCGTCTGAGCCACGTGTACCGAGATAAATTTTGAGTTCCGTCGTGATTTTGGGCCTACGTCTATCCTAAGCCCGGCTATGAATGAATAAATATGGGCCGAGTACAGAGCACGGAATCACTAGGGGGTTGGAATGTGCCTCGGCTCCACGCAATAGAAATCGTCACTTCCTCGGAAAAACGTCGTTATAAAGATCGTCACAACCTTGTAAAAAACGTGGATGCTTTGCCACTTCGAGCGATCCGTCGCTATTCAATGGGATCTTTTCTTTTGAATGTCGTCAATGATGGCATCATAGGTGACACTTCACACACCCACGGGACAAGATTGCTTTCACGTTATCTTGAAACGCGGTGACATACATGGATGTTTTGCAATATGTTGGTCAGAAAATGTTTTTAAAAAATTTAAAAATTTTAAAAATTTTATTTTAAATTAATATATTTTTAATATTTTTATATTAAAAAATTAATTTTTAAAATTAAAAAATATATATTATTTTAATATATTTTAAAATAAAATATATTTTAAAAAATAACTATTACCAATCTAAAAAATCGTAACAGTAATATCCTGATTACGTTACAGTACACGTTTTACTTTCTGACTAGTCAAAGTAATATTACACTAGCAACTAAAAAACGTTGACACTGGATTAAGAGTGTGTTTGGCAGTGTGGTTGCGGTTGCTTTCCAAATAGCATTTCGTGCCAAAATACATGTCAATGATTTTTTTATTTTTTTAAAATTATTTTTGACATCAACACATCAAAATGATTTGAAAACATTAAAAACATATTAATTTGAAGTTAATAGAAAAATAAAAAAATTTTAAATTTTATCAAAAGTACTTTTAAAATGTATAATCAAACAGGCCTAATTGCATTTTAAATTGTTTATATAAACAGTAAATTGTATTAATATATGTTTTTAATTATTTTAAATCGACTTCGTGTCTAGGCTAGAGTTGTTAGTGCGTGTTGCATTTCAGAGATCACGGATTTAACTTCTATGAAGCACAATATTTCATTTAAAACAAACTCGAATTGATTAATATGTTTTTTTAGTAATTTTATATTAACTTTGTGTAGCAACTCCAGTGGTTATAGCATACTTCGTACACTAGAGCAATATTTCTTTTAAAACAAACACAGACTGTGATTGTTTTTTTTTTTCAAAAAAAAAAAGAGTGGAAAAAAAATAAAAACCCAGGTGCGTGGGTTTAAGTTTTTTCAACAGTCTTGTCGCTTTTTTTTTTTTAATTGGCTATTTGGGTTTATCGACCCTTTTTTTTATCTTTTGGGTTTTAATTTTTTGATTCCATGTGTTTTGTTTTCATTGGTTTTTCTATAATTTTTTTTTATCTTTTCTAATTTTATCTTTTAATACAAAGTTTAATTTGATTTTATTTTTCAGTACTGAGTTAATAGTAAATTTTATTTTTTTTATCTTGTAATAAAACTTTTTTTTGCCCTTTTTTATCTTTTTTCTAAATTTTATTTTTTAATGTATATGAGTTTTTATAATTCCTTAATTTTTTTTAATTTTATTATTTAATTTAATATAAAATTTTTATTTAATTCTATCATTTAATATTAAATTGATTAATTTTATCTGAACCATCTACTAAACAATATCATATTAGGATAACTTCCATGCAATTTTTCAATTTTGAACACTTGTGCTGAGATTCATGACAGTGCTAGAAAGTTCTTGACAATTTAGATATTTTTATTTTACATTCAAGATTTTTTTTTCAAAGTCGCAGCAAGAATGCAATCAGTAAACTAGCACTAACTCAACATTGGATTGTTGACCTTCGGGGAGAAAAAAATGGGTATTTTTATATATTAATAGCATTTAAAAAAAAAAGGGCTAAACAACACGGGCAAATAAAGTTTGGGTGATCATCACATTTTGATGCATATCATGATTAAAAATGAAATATTTCAAACAAATTGTTAAATGGACTAACATAAATTACAATTAAAAAAGGAAAAAAAAAACTTCAAATACACATTGAATTATTTAACCTTCATTGTTGTTTTGCCAAATTTTTAAAAATTATATTATTTTACTATTTAAAAAAAAACAATGCTATTTTTCAATAAAATAAAAAACTATGCAGCTATAAGCTCTCTTTTTTTTTCTGTCCTTTATAATATGATAATCTTATGGCACAGTCTTAAACGTCCATGATAATTTTACAGTAACCGTTTCTTATTTGATCCTGCAATGTTGAGCTGAAGCTCAGACTTTTGTTCTTGTGTTTCTCCGTGTTTTTATTTTTATTGTTCTACGAGTAGTCTTTATTTATCTTTCTTTTTTTTCACCAGTAACTTGGATGACTTAACAGTGTTTGTTTGAAAAATGCTTTTAAAAATTTAAAAATTCTAAATTTTTAAATTTTTTTATTTTATTTAAAATTAATATATTTTTTATATTTTCATGTCATTTTGATATATTAATATTAAAAATAATTTTTTAAAAATAAAAATTTTAATTTTAATATATTTTAAAATAAAAAACAATCACTATCACACTTTAAAACACCTTCTAAACACCCAAATTACACATCTACCAAAAATCGCACTTGTAAAATAGAGTCAATTTCAGTCCACAGCACGCACTTGCTTCTCCATGTGAAGTCTCTACTGCGCAGACATAGCATTCCCATGAATGTTTACTTCACAGGTGAATATTTAATTTTGATATATGAAAAATATTCATTTTTTCGATATGTATTGATTATTACCATGCTATACTAGAACAATTAGATAAAATCA
>Ga0325403_1001677_pt1 | contig 18781 bp, 7 predicted proteins | sample PopdelMetagenome_19_FD_205665 | JGI IMG/M metagenome (GOLD analysis project Ga0325403, IMG submission 205665) | Populus deltoides microbial communities from Bellville, Georgia, United States - Xylem-PdKOR-R4 | ecosystem: Host-associated > Plants > Phyllosphere > Stem > Wood/Secondary xylem...
ACCCCCAACATATATCATTTGATGATGTGGCAAGTCTCTATTCGAAGAGCATTTCAACTACACTAGTCACGAAAGTGGAATCTAGTTGTATGACACTTTTCGTCCCTTTACTATGTTGTTTTGTCACATTGAACCTCGTACTATGAAAATGTGCAATTAAGTACCTGAGGTACATATTAGTATATTACACTGTGCATGTTTTGTATTATCCAGTTGACTGTTAAAGAATAGAAATAATATCACGAGGCATGATAGTTAAGAAGGTTTGTCTTATTTCTTGAGTTCAAATCTTGAGGCCACCACTTAATTGGTTCGAAGATACTTTCATTGTTTAATTAAGAAAATAATTGTTTGATGATAAAATGCTAAGCCTTTAAAAAATATGTATTTTTTTTATTTACATGGATGTCTGGGTCAGTTTACGCGCATCTCGACTAATTTCACGAGCCTTAAAATTAACGACCATATAAATCTCTAGTGGCCATTATATTAATAACCACATGACTCAAACCTGAGATCATAAGGGAGCAAATCTTTTGGTTCTAAATTTTTACCATTAAATCATCTGCTAGATGATTTAAAAAATATATTTTTATTTTAAATGTAATAGCAAATGATTTTTAAAGTATTATTTATTTAAAAATATAATATATTTTTTTATTAAGCTCTTAAGAATAAGCTCTAACTTGTTGTGTAACTTGGTTATTAATCATGAAATTGTAAAAAAATATTGTCATCTTTCGACGAAATGGCATAAAATATTAATCTTTAATGATTTCATTGCAAGATAATATAGTGTCGACTTCTTAAAGAGAGTAAAATAACTAAACGTAATCTGCGAGTTCAGATATCATTTTTGTCGACGAGAGAGAGAGGAAGGAAAAAAAAAAAAAACGACCTTTGCTCTCATTTCTATTTATTTTCTCCTCTGCCGAGAAGTAAAAGCTTTCTCCTCCATGAACGCCTAGCTTCCTTGAGGCAAGCACCCCTCTTTCTCTCTATATAACTATATATTTATATACATACATGTTGCTGCTGCTGCTCTGTAGTGTGTGTGTGTTTTTTTTTTAAGTGGGTATATAAGGTCACGTTTTGCTTTCTTTTAATCTACAACCTGTCAGTCGGTGCGTAACAAAGTACACCCATCTCTTCTCTCAGCCTTCATATTGCTCTCTCACTTTGTATATCACACTTGGGTTTTGACGGGTTTTGTGTTTTATCAATGGAGGTATAGTAAAAATTCTATCTTGAATGTTTTTGGTTGTTGTTCTTTTTAATTGTTCTAGAGTATCTAGTTTTGGATTTAATGTTGTTAGTCCTCTTGGGACTTGTTTACGGTTTCTTGTAGTGTTATGAAGTAGGGCTAGGAGTAGAATTTTGTTGGGGATCATTTTGGGATTCTTGTTTTTGTTACTAGTAAATATTTTCGTGCTCTCTCGATGTGTATTAGTATGTTTTTGGGACGTTAAGCTTTTGAGTGTTTGTTGTGTTCTGGGGTTTGGGATTCGTTATGGAGATAAAACGATTAAATGTTCGTAATGGGTTCTTCATTTATTTATTTATTTTTTGCTTTGAAAAGTTGGAGTCTTTATTATATGGGATTGCTTTGCTGCTGGTCTTGGGTTGCAAAAGAGATCTGGGGCTGGGGACTTCTGACTTGGTTACTTTGTTTCTACTAATAGCTGCCGGGTTTTATCTCAGTGCATGCATTTTTTTGGGGTCTGGTGATTTTGTGTAAAACTGTGGTTATGATTGTTTTTATGAGTATTGATATATGTAATTTTTGCATTTGCAGCTTATTAAATTTTCTTACGAGGGATTTTCTTTTATTTTACACTACTTTAATTTGGGAAATATTAATTTTGATAAATAAATGAATAAATAAATATTTTGCATATTTTGGCTGATATGGAAAATAATTTAATTCTAGCTAAAAGTATGGATTTTTTTTTAATTCCTAGGAACCTGTTTAAAAAACAGCTAAAAAATTGTGTTTGATTAGTGAAGAAGGATAGATGTTTGAGAAAACTAGAGAACGTTTTTTTCTTTTTTGTTTCTATTTTGGTTGGAAAACATGATCAGTGATGTAGGAGTAAGTGTTATCTTCATAATATTCATCAAGCCTATGTTTAATTTATTTTTTCTGACAATGCAAGGCAGGTTTGTGCCTTTTATGTTGTTTTTTTTTTCCCCCTTTAAATTTTAATTATCCATCTTTGTTTGTTTGAACTCCTTTTGCAGATGGATGCTATCGAAGGGAATTCCGAGTGGAATTGCACTGAAGATGAATCTGCTGAGCAATCACTTTCTCCAGGTATTTGTGATGCCTACAGAGATCCTGAGCTGCTTCCTCGCATTGGAGATGAGTACCAAGCTCAAATTCCAGCTCTTATGACAGAATGTGCCAACCGGTTGCTTGTGGAGAATCCAACTGATGCAAAAATCTCATCTGCTATTTGCGATGAGTTTTTGGTTGGATTGCCTGTATCATTAATGTGGATCAGTGAGGAAGTTGAGAGCATTAAACATGAACCACAAGGTTATCCTTGTGATTTGACTGACACATCCAATAGAAACGAGTCTGTAAAACCTGAAAGCATTAGAGAGGCAAAGATTGTTCCAGGAGTTGACTTGAAAGCTAAGGTTGAGCATATGGATATTACAACGAATGGTGGCATTGAAGTAGGAGAATCTGCAAAGTTATGTTTTCAACCAGAATTAAGTAATGAAATGCCTTGTAAGCTTGGAAGCAAAGTTTACTCCTTAGTTCCTGGTTCTGTGAACAATCCTTGGAGTGAAGCAGAGGAGGACAGTTTTCTTCTTGGCTTATATATCTTTGGAAAAAATCTTGTTCAAGTGAAGAACTTTGTTGAGAGCAAGACAATGCGTGACATACTTTCATTTTATTATGGTAAGTTTTATAGGTCTGACAGACACCGTAAATGGTCAGAGTGCCGTAAAATAAGAAGCAGAAAATGTGTATATGGGCAAAGGATTTTTACAGGATCGAGGCAACATGAGATGTTATCTCGTTTGCTTCCGCAATTGTCAGAGGAATGCAAAAATATTTTGCTTGAGGTATTTTATGAAGTATTTCTGAATGTAGCACAATCTTTAATGCCAAGATGCATCATTGAGTTTTGATTATTTATAGAGCACATGGGCAACTATGCATAAAAGACAAGCACATGCACACACATATCAGGAAGTCACAAAGTATGTTCCAGATTAGTTAATTTCTATCAAGAAATATGTTTTAAGTACTTCTGTTGAACTATTTGCAAATATTATTCTAATGGCTTTTTAGAGCATCACATTATTTGTACAAAATTTGAGAATATTTCAACTTTCATTACTACAGACAGAATAGGTGTTTGCACTCTATCCATGAATCGACAGATGGAGCTTCTTCAAATGATATGCTATTACAGTACTCCTTTCATCCTTTAATCGTCTTTTTAGGATAGCAGATGTGATAACATAATTGGGAAAGCCGATTTGCTAATGATTCATGATTGGTTATGTGAAAGTCTAAAATTGCAGTTAATTTTTTTTTTCCCACTGAGAATGATTGTTAGATGACAGCACGAAAAGGGTGGTGTGAGCATTGGTTTGAGATGCAAAGTTCATAGTTTCACTTCTGATAAACCTGTCCTATGTTTGAGGCTCTTTCTTTCTTTCTTGAAAAGAAATTTTGCAGTGCTTGGCTGTTTTGTTTTGATCTTATCTAGTTTATTAGTAGTCCATAATGCACTATCCTTTGAATATTAATTTCATCAATTGACAGGCTGCCAAGGCATTTGGAGAGGGAAAAATGTTGCTGGAAGAATATGTATTCACTTTAAAGTTGACAGTTGGATTGCATGCCCTCGTAGAGGCAGTGGGAATTGGTAAAGGAAAACAAGACCTCACAGGCTTTGCCATGGAGTCTCTGAAGTCTAATCAAGTTGCTCATGTCCGTCCAGAAATACCAACCGGAAAAGCATGCTCAACCCTTACACCTGTTGAAATTATCAACTACCTAACTGGTGGCTATCGCTTAAGCAAAGCCCGATCAAATGATCTGTTCTGGGAAGCTGTTTGGCCTCGATTACTTGCAAGAGATTGGCATTCTGAACAGCCTAATGATCATGGTTTTGCTGCTGCCTCCAGGCATTCTCTGGTCTTTCTGATCCCTGGCATCAAGAAGTTTTCAAGAAGGAAACTAGTGAAAGGAGACCACTATTTTGATTCTGTCAGTGATGTCCTGAATAAAGTTGCTTTGGATCCAACGCTTCTTGAGCTTGACATTGGAGAAGATAAGGGTGATGGTAGCAAGGAAGAAACCACATGGAACAACAAGACAAATTTGGACCAAGGAGATTTTCCTGGTCAACAACGCCATTGTTACCTCAAACCTAGAACTCCAAGCCGTACTTCAAATGCCATGCTGTTTACTGTGGTTGATACAAGTCTTGCCAATGAGGAAACAAAAAAGGTGAGAGAACTGAGGAGCTTACCAGTTGGATTGATGAGCATATCCAACTCCAGAAGTGATTCTGAAGATAGTGATGATGATTCTTTGAAGGAGTCAACTGATGAGTCTGATTCTTGTGATAAGAATAAGAGAACCATGATAAAAACCATAAAGAATGATTTGGACAAGGGAGTATTTTCTGACGGTGAAGGCGTTGAAAATAATGCTTTAAAGCAGAGTTTCCCTATAAATGGTTCAGGTTTCACCAAAGCTCTTGAAGAAATTCCCGAGGACCAGAAAGCTGATAAAGGTGATGATATGCAGATGAAAAGGGCTATCAAGCGCCAAACAACCCGAAGAGTAAGACATGGAGACAGAAAACTTTTGGCCCCAGTGGCAAAACATCTACATAGATTAATTGCTTGTGACCAGACGAAGACAAGCTGTGGTGTAATTAATAGTCATGGGTTAAAACAAGATGAGCTTGGTTGTGCTGTAGAAGGTCCTAATTTTAGAGACGAATTTCTCTCTCGAGTGGATCCACCTGTGGAGAAATTATCAGCTACCAGTTCTCCCAGAGGCAGTCCAAATATTAGTGATGAATGTGCTCTCAGCAGTAATTCCTCTGTTGCTGAACATCCTCATGAGAAACTTCAATCCCGGGCATTGATTGACCTGAACATACCTGTAGCTCAAGATGCTGAAACGGAACCTTCAATGATGGAAGTGATAGAAGTACAAGATGATCAAGCAAGCAGGCAAACAGAGGATTTTTGGCGGCAAAAAATCACTACACCAGTAGTATGTGATTCTATTCCTCAGCAGCCACCTAATATGAACACCCGAAGACACAGCACGAGAAACCGGCCGCCGACCACTAAAGCACTAGAAGCTCTCGCTTGTGGTTTCTTAAGCATAAAGCAGAAGCGGAAGAGTAGAGATGATTTTTCACTAGATAACCGGATGTCGAGGCCTTTACGACGTGCTCGCAGTAAGATGAGAATCACTGAAAACTTCAGTGTTGATATGACAAATTTTAAAGGAGATGAAAGAAGAAGAAATGGTGGGTGCAAGAGTAACGGAGACATGCTCAGCGAGGTTCAGATTTAAATCACGGGTGGTGTTCTAACCTTGGGCTCCAAGTTTTTTTGGTGCTGGTCTGCCAATCTGTACCCATAGGAATGAGTCGTTAAGACTCTGGAAGGTTCAGCTCTTCTCAGCAGCTGAAGTACTCAAGAGTTGAATGAGGCAGCGCTCCTTTGTCTTGCTTCGAACTGCAACATGCACGGCTTCATGCTAACTTCACAATGATCAGACTAGAATTATAAACTTTCCAAGACAACGTCTACACTGGACAAAGAACCTTGCGAGATGTCTAACATCAGAAAACAAGATGGGGAAAAGGTTGCTTAGAAGTCAAAGTGTTGTTTTTCAACAGCATTTGACAGTACAGATACTTCTTAATCTGAACTCCCATATCACCTTTTGCCTAATTGAGGCAATCATTGCCCCATGATCCAACCTAAAGTCCAGTATGGTCTAATCCTCCCTCTCAATGTGTGTTTGTTTTCTTTTGAATTCATCCATAATGAATCGAAGTATTGGTAAGCAGATGTATTCTCCTGTTCTAATGGGGTTTTATCATTTCGTTTTTCAACATTTGCTGTTCTTGAGTTGAATCTACTATTTTGGGACTTGGAACGTTGAACCCAATGACATCTGCGTCTCCTCGTTCTTCTTACTCCGCCTCCTTAAAAAACTGTGTCGAGACATAATCCAGCAAGCCATTATAGCCTTAAAATCACGGTTATTAAACTTGGATCGGTCCAGTAGATCGACCTGGTGGCTGTGGCTGAATCGGTCTAGGTTTGTTAAAAGACTAGTCGGTATAATAACTCGGTCGACCTGATGGATCGACTTATAACCCGTGCAAATTTAAACGAGATCTAGTGTTTTTTTTTCAAATATAGTTTTTCTTCAATATCTTTTTTTTAATATTTTTTTAGTTGATTATTAACAGTTTTTAAAGTTCACTATATAAATATTAAAAAAATATTTTATTTTTTAATGTGGGATTTGAAACCTTTTAATATATATATATTATATGTTTCCAAGAAAAAAGTTATTTTTTTAATGTGATTTGAAATCTTTTTATATATATACTCTATCTTCACAAGAAAAAAGTTATGTTTTTTAAATGTGATTTGAAACCCTTTAATACATACTCTATGTTTTTAAGAAAAAAAATTATTTTTTAAATGTGATTTGAAACCCTTTTGTATATATACTTTATGTTTATAAGAAAAAAGTTATGTTTTTTCAACGTGGGATTTGAAACCCTTTAGTGTAAATACTCCATGTTCCTAAGAAAAAAATTATTTTTTCAATGTGGGATTTAAAGCTTTTTTGTACATATACATAGTTAACTAGAAAAGAATTATATTTTTTTAATGCGGGATAAAAAAACTTTTTGGTTTAAATACTTCAACCTAAAAGGATAACATAGTAGTTTTTCAATGTGAGATTTGAAGCCCTTTAATATATATACTCTATGTTTCCAAGAAAAAAATTATATTTTTTAATGTGAAATTTAAATCCCTTTCGTATATATATTTTATGTTCAAAAGAAAGAAATTTTTTTTCAATGTGAGATTTGAAACCTTTTAATATATACTCTATGTTCATAAGAAAGAAGTTATTTTTTTTCAATGTGAAATTTGAAATCTTTTAGTATATATACTCTATGTTCAGAAGAAAGAAATTATTTTTTCAATGTGGGATAAAAAACTTTTTAAAATATTTTTTAAAATTTTATTATTTATAACATGTATAACATATATTTACATGAATTTTTTTATATAAAATATTAAAATTTTAAATATTTATTTTTAATTATTCTGAATTGATCCAGGATGACTTATAAAACTTGAAACCAGTCTCTTAACCCGGTTAATCTTAACCCGGTTAATCTCCAAACTAGATATAATAACTATGGTTAAAAGTCATATTATAGAAGCTGAACTACTCTTTTCCCTTCATTAGGAAAGAGGGAATGGATAGAAGTACGAGTAATAAATAGTGTTATTAATTTTTGAATATTTTTGTAAATTAAGTTGTTTTCTTATGTTTTATCAAAGAGAATTATTTTAACCAAAATTTCTTAATTTGGTTTCAGTGATTCTAAATCCTAATTTATTAATTTTAACAAAAGCTATCACTAATCTTTTAAGAAACAGCAAGGAAAATAAAATGCACTAATCCCATAAGCTAATTAATTAAGTAAAAAGAGTTTTAATTAAAAATAAATAAATAAATAAATGGAAGGGAGGGGAGGGGGGCAAAAAGGGTGAAACGTGAAACCATGCAGTGCAAGAAGCAAACTTTTTGGTTCTTTCTAATCAGAGTCACAGCAAAGAAAGACAAAGGAGGATGTAATCCACGTGGCATTCAGAGAAGCCACCAACGTGTCACCCTTATTTCTCCTGAAAAATATTATAAAGAAAACCAGCGCGTGTTATCCATTCCCATCTTCTTCTTCTTCTTCTTCCACCCCGTTTCTCTATTTCCTACAACGCTGCCCAGAAGCACGCTCTATCATATTTCCCCGCCATTAAAAAGACAAAATTAAAGGTGGCTGTGGTGTTATTGGCTTTGACATTTAATTGCTATAATAAAGAAAACAATAATGGGTCAGGCATTTCGTCGAGCATCTGGAAGAATCCGAGCACCACCAGATCCACCTCCACACGGCGTGAGGCCGCCGTTTACCTCCACTGCGGTAGTTGGCCGTTGCCACCCTGTGGCCTGTTGCCCGTAACTAGTATGTTTCTGGTCACAAACTTATTCTCCGGTGATACATGAAGGGTGGTCTTAGACAGGTAGTGGTTCCATGGATTACATTGCTAAGATCCCCAACTTTTATAACCGCTGCAAATATCAAACAGTGGTCAGATGCCCAAATCAATAAAACAGCAATTGGCGACCAAAGTGCAACAAAAAAGCAAACCCAGAAACTTGAGGATTAAATTCCCAAACAAGGTCCCCTGTAACATTAAGACGAGAATTCATGCTCCATAGCCAAACCATTGTGCTCCAATCCCCTTGATTCCCAAGAAGATCTCAACGTTGAAATCCCGCTTCTACTAGACAATCAAAATACATATAACTAAACCAGCAACGACAGAGCTTCCACCATGTGTGAACAAATTTAGAGATTTAATGAATAGTCCATGATCTCCAGTGGCGTATAAATAATGGCATTGTCTACTGAAACGTTTACCTACAAAAAATGACCATACCCTCTAAATTTTAATTTTTACCTCGTTTACTCTACAAGCATAAAATCCAGCCTCTAAAAATGACTAATCAAAATATAACCACCCCCACTTCCTTCTGCGGGGGCAAGAAGAATGGGACGACCAAAATGCATAAAAAGAGAACAGAAAAAATATTTTGTTAGATTCAAGTCAAAATAGACTCCAGCCAGTCTGATGTGAATTCATACGCCACAAATGTTACAGCACCAGCTGGTGCAGCCTTGACAGTTGATGGGACGATGCCTTTATAAAGACCGGCCCAGCCCTCCGTCTGCAAAATTCGCTGAAGAGCATCAAACATGTTTCTGTAAGCACGATGCTCGACTCGACCACCATACTTTGGGTGCCTCTGTAGTCCTTCAATCTGTAGCAGCCAAAAAACAAAGAAAAATCAAATATCATTGACAGTGCTGTAAGACAGAAATAGATGGCAACAACACTTGTTAAAACTCAAGTTTTTTGACTAGCAAATTGATTTGGAACAAAGATAAGCTTTTAGCAATCAACATTAAAAATGCATAATCTACCTGAAACCTTTTCTTGACCACATCAAGAGGATGACAGACAAGTTTGGCACACGTGCCAGCTGCTAACCCGCAGATAAAAAGCTGAAAGCTTGAAAGGTTATCATCTGTGCTTATGGAGCTTGTGGATGACGATTTATGATGGTTCCAGGCCTACAATGAATCCTGTAAAATGTATTACCGTCCAAAACAGCTTGGTATGTATGTGTAGAAAGCAGGATGAAATATCCACCAAGTGCATGCAACACACATAACCTTCTTTCAATTCTTGCATAGTGTTGGTTAAAATTTAAAACTAAATTGCAATTCTTAACCAATTGACCAGCTGTAAAGAACTAAATTTAGACCTTGATGACTGGCCAACAAAATCCATGACAGAATAGCTTCTCCATTGCCATTAAGTTAGCAACTGCTTTGATATAAATGACAAGGTGCCTCTCCAGCTTTAACAAGGTGATGTTTTATTTAAAATGAAAAATTATTCATACAGCAGAGCAGATAATTCCAATTGTCTCACTCTCAATACATTTCCACCTATAACAGAATTTTGAATAGTGTTGGTTAAAATTTCAGTGTGTCACGGGCGGATAATCCCAAAAGACCAAGAACGCTATTTTTTTTCAAATGTTTTACCAGCACACTAGATTGACTTTTTGACCAAATACCATTCTGGTTCTTCCAATTCCAGATAAAAGTTATTATCCCTTTAAAATCTTACCGTGGTCCAGTGCTTAGACACTTGACTACAAAAAGAGATCTGAATTCTTACCATGGTCCAGCGCTTAAATGTATCATAGGTGCCAAACTGAAGTCCAGCATAAGGAACAATCTCAACCAGTGTTGGGGATAATCCAGCATATAAGCCTCTGAAGCCACGAGTTCTGACAATATCAACAAATGCTGACCTCATTGTTGGATACACCTATAAGGCACTAATCAGTCAAGCAGTAAAATGTAAAAAAATCATTCTAAGGTGTCTGGAAATAGTGTCTGAGAGACAAATGAACTGAATAGGGTGAAGTGAATTATATACACTCCTTTATGCAGTCAACTTATTTCTGCATAGCTGGTACTTCCACTAATCAAAATCATCACAGGGAAAATTCAAGAGAGTCGCCCATGTCTCTTAGAGAGCACAAGAATGACACAAATAATCATATTCTATACCTTAGGTTCACCCTGTGAAGCTAGTATGGTTCTTAGAAGATCAAATGGGTACGACCCAACTGTAGCTGCACACCCTGCTAATGCTCCGCTGGCATAGGAGAGGTAAGGACTCAACTGAATATGATCCTCTGCATCATATTAAGCAAACAGGCCAATAAAAGAGACCTTCAGGATACGTATACAGGACAGATATTAAACATTTCATCACCTCCAGTGCCATCATATTTTCAAATAACATTGATACAATGACCTTCACCAGCATGAGGTATAAAATATAATAAATTGACAGTCAGAATCTGGACCATATGTTTCTAAACATACAGTAGAGCATAATACAAGTAGATTTTCCAGTAAAATTGTGCCAAACCTGTCACCATACATAACTTCATGCTAATGTATTACAAAATTTGAATCAGTTTTATGTTAATCTGAATGTTGAATCAATCTATAAGCAAGGGAAAACAAAATAAAAAATGAGGTCATATTTGATTTGTACATGTCTATGTCATCCATTCACTAGTCAAAAATATTTTCATTATGTTCAAAAGAAACCTTTACTGACAACAGCTAAACTATGTAATAGAACATTCATTGCCAGAATCAAATTTAGAGATGATATTAATCTGTTTATAATTATACCTGTCTTAGAAGAACCAGCAGCAAATGTTTTCAATTTGTGCAACACCGCAAATTGTATGGCAGTGTATGGCATAACCATAAGTAAAGCTGGGACATTTCCACGCCAAAAACCCTACAGCATGCAATCGTCTTGGATAAAAAGCAGGAAAATGGTAGCTTAAAGAAAAGCAAGTTTGGAACCAGGAAAATGCAATCGCCTTCACAAAATTAGTTTTTGAAAATGTCTAGAATGAACTCCCGAGAACAATATTTGGAAATCATAAACCATCCACTATACACAATGGCATGGAGTGAAGGAACTGTGGTATGTAGCAATGTGTAGAATATCTACAGCTGAGATTAGTAGCTAAAAGAAAAGCAAGTTTCATTTACCTTTACTACCTGAAGAACATGGATAGATAAGTTAAAAAACCACATTCTCAAATTCTGGGCTCAGATCCCTCTAATTATTAAAAAAAAAAAAAATCCCATCCTCAGAAAAATGGAAAAAGGAACCTACATTTGAAAGACATTCCATCACTTTAATATTTATACCACACCTCGACTGAAGCTAAAACATAAAGTTGGTAAATTGGGAGGAAACCGCCTGGGGTTCAGCAACCCTGCTACTGTAAAATTCAAATCATTAACTTAGATTTCTAAATACTCATCTACAACATGTATCATTAAATCACCAACTGTGTACCAATTTTGATTTACACTATTCAAATAAATCATCCATCCAAAAATAATAAACATAAAGAATGCATCATACCGGTAAACCTTCCTCTCTAAATATATCCTTTGTTGCTTGCAACATTCCTGTGTACTTTGATGGTGAAGTCACATTACTGCGAACCAAAGCCCACAAAGACGTTGGCTCCAGTTGAACCTGTCAACAAATACACACCCCAATATTTTTCTTTGTGTCACCTCTCGACACTTTTTGACTCATAAAATAACCTATATACAACCATGCATTTGAAAGACAAAAACACAATAACTAACACCAATATATAAATTAACATGCAGATCTCCTTAGTGTACAATAGCAGAAACCCCTTTTCAACTAAAGATCTATACTCCCCATTTCCAGGCCTCCATCATGAACTTTAAATTCTTATTCAAGTTGCATATTAATTCCATTCACATGAGCAACAGAACTTTACAGATATATTCTATTGAAAAGTGTCCATTAGAGAAACAAACATTGACAACTTCTTTTTATCAAACAAACAGAACCTTACAGACCAATTTATCAAGACAGTGAAAACCCCAAACAAGGAAGTACAGAAATCGCATTGTTTCATTGAGAAAAACAAAAACCCATCATAGCAAAACAATCAAATTTCTAACCCACATAATTCAACAATTAATAATAATAATAATAATAAAAGGACCTGGAATCTGATCTTGATGACATCAAGAGGAGATGTAACAGTACGTGAAATGCCACCAGCAATAGCACCTGCTGATGCATCTATTAACGCCCTTTTTATCTGCCCTCCTCCATCTGCTGTTGCTGGCTCCTCCCCCTCCATTCTCATTATTACTGATTAAATATCCCTGAACCGAACCGAACGGAACGGAACGCCCCCTTTCCCTTTCTCAAGCAATATCAACAATAACATAAACCCAAAAAAGAAAGACCAGTCAGTTTAAGGAAAAGAGGAGAAAAAACTGAAAATGCTGCAAAGATTTAGTTAGGGTTTTCAAAAGAATCTCGTGATACTTGGAAAGAGAAAGAAAGAGAGGTAGAGGCGAAGCCATTTCTGTATTTTTCTTTTTTTGGGTTTCAGTTAAATGGTAAACGCATGCCACCTTATTAGAGGATTTCTGAGCGGCTAGTTGAGACAGAGACAGAGAGAGAGAGAGAGATTTTGCTGGGTGGTGGTTGTTAGAGAGGAGGAGGGGACTAAAATCTTTTGTGGTTCTTTTTTTTACAACAGTCATTCTACTTTACTTTTGTCCTGTCAAGTCTATTAAAAGAACACTTATTTTTAAATATCCTTCTCAAAGGGCGGTAAAATCTATTTTTAAAAGTATATTTATTTTTAAAAAATATTTTTTAATATTTTATTTTATAATTTTAACTTCTTCATGTTAAAAATAAAAAAAAATCTGAATTTTTTTTATATATTTTTAAGATAAAATTAAAAAATATCATATATTATAATATTAAACACGCCAAAGGGATTTTAAATGATTTTTCATCTGAAAATACATCAAATTAAAATTTTTTAAATATTTTTTAAATATTAATATAAATAAATATAAAATATTTATTTTAATTAAAAAATACTTTTAAAAAATACAATACATCACATTATCAAATATACACTAATTTGAATCAAATGCATTCCTTAATTCTTTTTATTCCCATTTAATGAGAAAGGGGTGAAGATAGTTGAAACATAAAATATTTTATTTTTATTTTTATTTTTATTTTGAAATAATATGAATTTATTGAAATTTTTTTTTAAATACCAATTTTTTTAATATATATTGATTAGTATTTAAAAATATATTTTTATCAAGGTTTTATATCATCATTTTGCACTTGAAGTATCAATAACTACTTAACTAAAACATGTTTTATAATAACATATCTAATAATATAAGATATCTTTAATTTATGGTAAATGTTTATCTTAAATACAGACTTATCACATAAATAAAAGAATTGATTGATGAGTTAAAGTACTGAAATTGAAAGGACAAAGAAAAGGCCAAACTTAGAAAAGAGATGTTAGTGCAGTCCAAACTGGAACATTGTTCGGTAATCGGGTCATATTTGGAGCTGTAGATCTCGGATTTAGTTCTACTTTATATGGATGGAAAGGTAAGACACAGGTCTACAACTTTCATGGGATCCCAAGATTTAACAAGGCCGTTTTCAAGTCCAAATTGTAGCAACAACGAAGAAGTCCGAATCTGTCCTGCAGCCCAGACACTGTTCAGTGTTCAGCCCATATCTTGAGTTCTAGAAGTCCAAATGATCTCAAATTTTAACCCTGGAAAGATGAGACAATTCCCTAGAACTTTCATGATTGAAACCTGTTCAAATTATGACGTTATCAATGACGTTTTTGACAGACAAGAAGATAAGAATTGTCACTACGTCAAGATGTGGTCACCCATTCATCAATTAGTCAACAAATCAATAGTTCCGAATTTTTGCCTATAAAAGGAGGCATTTGCCATGTATTTAGGCATCTTGGTGTTCAGATCAAGATCATGCTCTTACTCTCTCTTTTGTAATACTTAAGTTTTATTTATATTAATCACTTGTTTATGCCTTTCATTTCCTTTTCTTTACTTAGTTAACTTCTTTTTCATTTATGTTCTTATCTTGTTTATTTATGTTTCTTTCTTTCATTATGTGTAGCTAAGTTAATTATGTCAAGGTAAAAAGGGTACACTAATGGTGGAAGAATAAATATAATATAAACTTAACATGGAACTTAATGTTGGATACTAACATACTTTATATTTATTATCTTGTTCACTTTTAATACTTTGCTTGTTAAATGGTTAATCTAGATTTATGTTGTATAACACTTGATACAACAAATACTTGGCACTTTCATAGCCCATACTATATGGTATAACTGACACTTGAGCTATGAAAGAAACTTGATTTGTTGTTAACATAAGTTATAATCATGAATGCCTGACAACATTTACAAGTATTAGCATTATTCGAATAAGATAACTAATGTAACCATGTTAACAATTTATAATCTGATTGGAACCTCCTTTGTGTGTGGTTTCCAATTGAATAATAAGAGTTTATACTATACTTGTTTGAAATACCATTAGTGGATCCTCTAACCTTGACATTTGTTGTTATCATTATTTAATCCTTACGTTAATCTTCCATCTCAAAGTTCTCATCAACTTCTTCTTCTTCTTCATCTGTATTATTATCATTATTAATAGTATTATTGGTATTATTATTATTACTACTACTACTAGTAGTATTAATATTATTAGTATTAGTATTAGTATTATTGTTATTGTTATTGTTATTGTTATTGTTGTTGTATTATTGTTGTTTATAATTTATACAATTAATTTCCCTGTGGTTCGACCCCGGTCTTGCCGGGTTATTTATTATTTCGACACTTTTGCACTTGGAAGAAGACATCAATCTTTTGGTCATGACATATATCTTAATTTTTATTCTTTCAATAGAATATATATATATATATATATATATATATATATATATATATATATATATATATTTTGCCTTCCATATATCTATTTTTTATACCTTGAAATACTAAAATCAAACTCAATCTAACACAATAGAATTTTCCATGCATAGTCTTAGAAAATATTTATATGATAGAACATTCAAATTTGAATATGCTCTAAAATTTATTTTTAAAAACATTTTTAAAACAATTTATTAATAGTAATTTATTTATTAATTGTTTGTTAATGAATATGTATAGTTAAAAATTTATTTAAAAATTTAAGTACTCTATTTCTTAAGTATTTAAAAATTAGTTATCAATTAATGTGTGATTTACAAAATAATTTTAATCATTAAAGATAAAAAAAATAAGTTAAATTTAAAAGAAAAACGTCTAACAATATCTTAAACATAAATAATCAAGTTTTATTAGGTTATGAAGTAACACGTCTCTGTTTAAAAGGTTTGATATTTATAAGTTAAGAAATATTTAGTTCTCTCAAATTAATAAATGGGATAATCTAAAAAATATAATACTTTAGTTGATAATGATTTATCAATACAATATTTGTAACTCAAAAAATATATTAATTTTGTATAACTATTGAAAGGAAATATATAATAGATAACATATAATTTTTTATAAGCTATTATTGAAAATATCATTATTTCATGTTTTGTTAAAAAAAAATAACCTAGTCAAATTTATGTTGTGCAAATATCGAAACAATTTTCTACTCCCCTCTAATACATGTCACAATTTCTTTTTAAAATGTCCATAACGTAAATTTATTAATTAAATTATTTATCAATTGAATGTGATATCCATTTTTTTTTCTTACAACATAATCAATAAATTTTAATTTTAATTTTAATTATTTAATTAAATATAAAAACATAATTTGTGAGGAGATTCACAACAACACGGGAGCCCATTCACAAGTATATTAAAAAAGAAAAAGTTTAACAAATAAAATATTGAGGAAGATATCATTTAATTTATCCTAGTTATATGACCCGCGCAATGTTGCGGGTCAATGGTTTTTGTATAAAAAATATATAAAAAAAGTTAAGATTTAAAAGTATTAGGTTTTTTTGCAAAGCTATATCCAAGAGTTTTGGGTGTGGCTGCAATGCCTGACTCAAGAGTAATATTTATAATATTAATAATAACATTAAACTTGCATGACCCATAAGTGGGTTTGACTGCAATACCAGACCCAATAGTCTTGGATGTGGGTCTAGCTGTAAGGTCGTGTTATAAAAGTGTGTTAATTAAATATATTAATTAAAAAGAAAAAAACAAAGAAAAAAAACCAAAAGGAAGAAAAAGAAAAAAAATCTGAATTAACTGGGTTAACCCTTCAAACCAAGTTAACCCGTCAAACCTTGGATTCGTGTCGTGAAAGTTTGATAATTAAATAGAAAAAAATATTGACTGGTTAACACAAAATTAACTGGGCTAACCCGTCAAATCAGGTTAACTCGTCAAACTCGGGATCCATGTTATGAAAGTTTGATAACTAAATTAAACAAAAAAAATAATTAAAAAGGAAAAAAAACAAACAAAAAGGTATCAGTCTTTTCACTGTGGACTCAGTATGCAGTCTATAGTTAAAAACATAAAAACAGCAAAAAAGCAAAAAGAAAAAAAAAACTAAAAGTATTAGTCGATAACTAAATAGAAAAAAAATTTAATATTGATGAACTAAATTAAATAAAAAAAATATTAAATAAAAAGAAACAATAAAAGAAAAAAAACTTATAAGAAGAAAAAAAACTAATGAAGAAAAAGAAAAAATTTAAATTAATTGGGTTAACCCGTCAAACCTGAGATCCGTGTCATGAAAATCTGATAACTAAATAGAAAAAAATTTAATACTAACAAAATAAATAAAAAAATTTAATTAAAAAGAAAAAAAGAAGGCATCAGCATTTTCACCGTGGACTGCACTATGCAGTCCACAGTGAAAGACATAAAAAAAGAAAAAAAAAACAAAAACTAAAGGTTTCAGCCTTTTCACTGTGAACTGCATATAATATTAAAAGATGAAATCGAAAGAACAAAACTAATGAGAAAAAAGAAAAAAAATCTAAATCAACCGGGTTAACCCGCCAAATTAGGTTAACCTATCAGACTTGGAATTCGTATCATGAAAGTGTGATAATTAAATAGAAAAAATATTTATTATTAATGAAATAAATTAAAAAATATTAATTAAAAAGAAAAAAGCAAAGAGAAAAAAAAACATACAGGAAGAAAAAAACTAATCAAGAAAAAGAAAAAAAATCTGAATAAATTGGGTTAACCCGTCAAACATGGGATCCATGTCATGAAAGTCTGATAATTAAATAGAAAAAATTTAATATTAAGAAACTAAATTAAAAAAAAAAAGACAAAAAAAACTAAAGGCATCAGTTTTTTCACTGTGGACTGTACTATGCAATCCACAGTAAAAGGCTTAAAAAGAAAAAGAGAAAAAAAAAAACAAAGGCACGCGCCACGGGTTAAATTTTTTTTCTTGCATAAAAAATATCAAAAAAATACTAATATCTAAGAGTGTTAAGTCTTTCTGCAAAGATATGCCCAAAAGCCTTTAGTTTAGTTGCAACGCTTGACCCAAGAGTAATATTTATAATATTAATAATAATATTAAACTTACATGACTCAAGTTTAAGTGAGTCTGACTGCAATACTGGACCCAAGAGCCTTGAATGTGAGTTTAGCAGCAAGGTCGTGTCATAAAAGTGTGATAATTAAATAGATTAGTTAAAAAAACAAAGAAAAAAAAAACCAACAGGAAGAGAAAAACTAATGAAGAAAAAGAAAAGAATCTGAATTAACTGGGTTAACCCTTCAAACCAGGTTAACCCGTCAAATCTGGGATTCGCGTCATGAAAATTTGATAACTAAATATAAAAACAAATTAACGGGTTAACCTGTCAAGCCCGGGATACGTGCTATGAAAGTCTGATAATTAAATAGAAAGAAATTTCACATTAAAAAACTAAACTAAATGAAAAAATAATTAAAAAGAAAAAAAGAAAAAAACAAATTCTGGGTTAACTCGTCAAACTTTAAAAAAAGCAAAAAAAAAATTTCGGGTTAACTCGTCAAACCAGGTTAACCCGTCAAACCCAGGATCCGTGTTATGAAAGTTTGATAACTAAAAAAAAATAATTAACATTAACAAACTAAATTAAATAAAAAAAATTCATTAAAAAAACACAAAGAAAAAAAGCAAAAAAAAAAACCCATGAAGGCATAAAAAGCAAAAAAAAAAAAAAAAAAAACAGCGGAGCGTTTTTCACGTGGACTGCACTATGAAACACTGAACAATTTTAGTATAAATTAAAAAGAAAAAAAACAAAAAAAATTAAATTTGAGTTAACTCATCAAACCAGGTTAACCCGTCAAACCCGGGATCCGTGTCATGAAAATCTGATAATTAAATAAAAAATTAACATTAACAAATTAAATTAAATAAAAAAAGTT
>Ga0325403_1001683_pt1 | contig 18753 bp, 8 predicted proteins | sample PopdelMetagenome_19_FD_205665 | JGI IMG/M metagenome (GOLD analysis project Ga0325403, IMG submission 205665) | Populus deltoides microbial communities from Bellville, Georgia, United States - Xylem-PdKOR-R4 | ecosystem: Host-associated > Plants > Phyllosphere > Stem > Wood/Secondary xylem...
AGTGTTTTTCCCAATACGAAGATATTCATCAATAATATCTGCAGGAATACCATTTGCAAGTATCTTATGATTTACAATTACTTTTAAAAGCAGGATAAGCCAATAATACCAAGATCATCTAGCCTTTATTTGAAGTATAAATTCTAAGCTTTTAATACATTTACAATCGAGAGAAAAAGATGATAACTCATCTTAAATATCTTTCAAAATTGGTTTTCAATGAATTTAGAATTTTCAACCATAGTTCACACTCATTTCTATTATGATTAGTGACATTGTGATCAAGAATAGAGTCACGAGACTCTATTCCCTACCTTTGATGATTCAATTCTTTTCTGACAACCATTGCAACTGGAACTTAGAAGGTGAACATGGGAGTGTCATCATCAAAATAAAAAGTATCATAAAAATTGAAATTAGAATGATTCATAATGAATTTTAAGGTAAATAAAATAAAGGTGACAGATAAGAGTATATATTAAAGAAAAATATTTCAGTATATGAACATATTTATAGATGCATTTTTTGTTTCAAATTTTGAAATCTTAAAATTTGAAATGTTAATGGTTATTTTTTCAAAGTTTCAATTGTGATCTTTTCAAAAAAAATTAAAAATCAAAACTTTGGCAATGTAATATAAAATTGAAAACACTCATATAAATAAAATTTGATTTTAAAATTTTAAACTTTGAGCTCAAAATTATATATTTTAACTTTCATATTATTTCATTAATTTTATATTTAATTATAATAAATTATTCATATTAATTGTATAATTAATAACACGATTAATTAAATTAGTTACAAGTAAAAGTTGCTCTATATCAAATATATTAAAATACAAATGAGTTGTTAAAATATCATAATTGGAGTGCACATAAGAGGGAAAAAGACATATTTATATTGTTCAAAATACTATATTAACTATTTGGCTCTTTTAAGTTGCTTTTTTCATTGGAGATTCTCTAACTATCTTCGTGAGGAACAACTCGTAAAATTCTTCTAGTAAATAATTATAGTATAATATAAAATTGATAAGTTAGAAAAGCGTATGATGAGATATTCATTAAAAAAAAATACCTTATTTTCATAAACTTAACATAAAGCAAGTCTATTTGAAAGTTGTGATTTTAGAGATTTTTCTAAATTAGCCTAGTAAATTAAAAATCTTGGTGAAATAGCACAGTTTTAGCTTTTTGCGATTCTGAAACGCAACATCTTATAGATGCCATGGTTCTGAAATATAATAATTTTCCCAGTTACAATTCAAAAACACCACAACTTACCCTATTGCGATTCAGAATCATATCATGTTAAACACAACCTTTCTTCTTCTCCCCTAATAGAAACAAATGCTCCCTACCTCTCTCTATCTAAAAACATCACGGCCAACCCCTTTCTCTCCCTTAAAAACCCATCGAGAATAAGTGGTTCTCGCCATAAAACAACTAGAAATTGCACCCACTTCATCTTTGAACCTTGAAGCATGTTTTTCTCATCAAAACTCGTAACCCTAGTTGCTGCCACCACTCCACAGTCGCGACCAACACTCTACAACCACTTCCTACATTGATATTAATTTTGTGGGTTTTATACTTAATTTGTGGTTAGTATAGTTGTGATTAAATTATTATTTAGGATAAGTTTAAGATTAGAGTTTGTTGAATTTTTTATAAATTAGTTATGAATCAAGTCAATTAGGGTTGGATGATTTTATGTAATTAAGCATGAAAATAAGATAGATTAGGTTGGATTTTGATAAATCTTACGTTGCATTGAATGTTTGGATGAGTTGCTAAATTTAGAAATTTTGTATGGATTGGTTGAAATTAACTATGAATTCATGTAATTGGGATTGATTTCATGCAATTGAACATGAAAATAACATGAATTAGATTGAGTCTTGATTAATTTTGCATCATGTGATTTCAAACGAAGAGTATGCGATTTGATATATGACTATCATGTGTTGGGTCATCACATTAGACCTCAAGCAAGTGCATCCACTAATAGATTTGCAATATGAGCAACATGCGTAGCAGATTCAAAATATAGTAAGTCAATGTAACTTTTTAGATTTAATATATGTTGAACGATCTATTTTATTTATGGAACCTTTAATTTAATATATGTATTTGTCATAATCTATTTTTGGGTTATTTCTAAAAATTTACTTTTTTTCTTTTAAAATAAAAAATAAAAAATAATAATAATAATAACAAAAACACTAACATTTTGAAAAAACCAGGCTAAAGAGGATCCCAAATATACAAAAACAATTGAGCTGAAATTTATTTGACAAATTAAAAGCCTAATCGTACCTCTTTGTACCAAAACTGGAGAAACAATACGATTTCAGGTTAAGTTAAATGATTTCTTCACAAATCTGTATAAAAATTAAGTCTAGAGAGATAATTAGATTTTTAATATGCCAACTTAATTTAATCATGGGCCAAATTGAGAATTTAATTATGTTTAAGATTTAATTTGGGTCCAATTAAAGGATTTAATTAGGTGCAAGGACTTAATTATATTTTAAATGGGCCAAATTACTTTTATTAAGGGTTTAATTGATGAAAAATTAAGTTTGGGAGCCCAATTTTGGTTTAATTAAGAAGATTGAAATTTTAGAGGACCTAATTTTATTTTTACAAAGTCAATTGGTTCAAATCAGGAAAATTAAAGTAAGGTCAATTAAGGGCTAAATTAAAGAAATTCGCAGCCAAAGATATTTATATAAAAGACGTCAAACTATTAGGACAAAATTGAATGAGTTCAGGGGTGAAAATTGAAGAAATTGAAAGTTTAATAGTTAATTGAGGGTCAATTTGCATAAATCCAAGACTAAGATCAAAATGAAAGAGACGCTGAAATCCAAGACTGAAATCAAAGTTCATCAGGGGCAAAATTACATAAAATTAAAAGTTTGAAGCCAATCAGGGGTATAATTGAGAGAAATTACAAATCAAATGGACTAAATTGAACATTACCAAAACAACACCATTTTGGTTACTGTTCATCTTCTTCTTCAATTTTCACCGAAAAGAATGCTCAAGGGGCTACTTTTCAGGGGCATTTAATGCTTCATCTTTCCACCACATGTGACAAAACTTGTACGAAAATGATCACCTAACATCTGACTACACCCTGGTATAATCCTTTTTTGTTGATTGACACCATAATAGTCATGGTGTTGACCCAAAGATACCAACTCAGGCAACATTCAACTACCAAATTTGACAATTCATGATGCCCACTTTGAGCCAACGGTTGAGATCCTTTGGGGCTGAATCAAGGGCCAAGATTTGGCATCATTAAAAATAAAATATCCCTCTTCCACCCTTTATAAATAAGGGTGAATTCCATGCTCTGAACAGGAAGAAAATCGAGTGTAAAAATTAAAAAAAAAACAACCAGCTTTCCCCCAACTTTTTTATCCTTATCGTCTTCCCCCTTTTCTCTCCGTCGTGTTCCCAAACGTTACCACCTCAGTACCGTCATAACCAAGTGCGGCCAACCTCCTTCATTAACCCATCCTTTCACCTATGACAAGGGCAACCGTCTTGAACTTTTTTCTCTCTACCACAAGCTTTCTCCCAGCAGCCAACACCAACACCAATTGTTGACGCCTCCACCAACAACTCCACCACTAGTCAACAACAAGACTAACCAGCCTCTCCTTCCATACTAGGTAATTCTCTTTTATCTCCTTTTCTTTTTTCTCCTTCCCTCGTCATGGTGCAAGCTCTTACATGCAGGGAATGAAATTAATTATCATGGTTGCTGGACTAGGCCAACAACCATGGAGGCCCTAGGCTGGACTGTTCTGGCATAGCCTAGATGGTTCGGGTCCAACTCAGCAAAAAAAAAGAGTGAGAAGCTTGTTGGGTGCCAGTCGGCCCAACCTAATATATTAAATAATGATTTAATAATATAATATAATGATACAATAATATTTTTTTAAAAAATTCAAATTTTTCTAAGGGTATTTTAAAGTGGGTCTCTCACATGTTTTTTCAATAATTTTTTATAATATCGGGCTGTAGAATTACATTGTAAAATACAGATCCTGTATAAACAATATTCAGTTTGCTTCGAATTAAAAAAATATTCATTTTGAAAAACCAAAATGTTTTGTTTTTGTGCATATGACTAAATCCTAAAAGTTTTCCAAGTATATTCTCTAAAAGACAAAAATCATAATATTTTCATCATGCTTTTCTTTAAACAAAATAGATATTGTAACCAGTTTATGGTTATCCATTAAAGTTTGGTCAAAATATCAAAAACTCTTTACCAATCATTTTGTTCACTTTATATTTAAAGTGTTAGGGTTTAGCTGTAGACTTTAATACTTGAAGGTGTAAAACTACATGGTAGAATATACCTATAGATATTAAAGATATAAAAAAATAAAAAATAAAAATAAATAAATGCAATGCTAAAATTTAGACTTTAAAGCGATTAAAATTTAACCCAATAAGGTAGAGACTCTATCTGAATGGAGATGTGCCTTAGACCTTAGAAAAAGACCAACGAATAGAAACTTGATTTAGAAAAACAATCAAGTAACAATGCAGCTTACCTCAGGTAAGGTGCATTGTACTAGAGTGATGTGTCTTCTCTTTGCACAACCAGTCCCTTATCCGAACTCTCACAAACCATAAGTTTCTTAGTAACCATAATACTAGGTAGCGACTCCTGAACCTTAATTATAATTTTATAATTAAACCCAAAACCTTTTCCTTTCTTAGTAACCATAATACTAGGCTAACGACGTTATTCGATGTTACCCCGCGACATATTTCATGAATATTAGGTTAGCTTGTTAACGGGAGGATCAAGAGGCCACCTCTATGCTTCGTATTCTTGATAAAGAAAAGAAATGATACATCTATGCATCTCGGTGGTTCATCGTTTGCTGCAATGCATATAAGAACTTTAGAGAGACATAAGTTCTTGATGATATCATGGTTGGGGACAAGCTCACTTAGATAGGAGACAGTCATGGTATTGATAAACTTGACTCATCCAGTAAACAATGTAGGCGTAAATAGATAGACTTGCTTATATACTTTATATGTGTTTTGTAATGTTCTTTTGTTAATTTATGAGTTTTATAATTTGTTGTCTTGCTAATTATGAGCTTGTGGTTAATTTTAGTTTTTTAGTATATTTGTAAGTTTTTTTATAATTTTTTTGGGTTGGTTAAGTTGAGATCGAGGTTTTTCTGATATAATTTGGAATACTAGAATATTTAAAGTACTAAAATTGAAAATCAAAATCTTACAGGTTGTCACATGGAAGATAGCATGATTATTTGTTGAGTTTAGTTTTAATTTGAATATTGTTGAGTTATTGGATTTACAGGTTTCGTGAACCAAATAATTATAAAATTAATAAACCAAATAATCATTCAACATGTATCATTAACCAAAGAATTAGAGTTATTCTACGATTCATCTTAAATTCAAATAAAATTTTAATAAGTGAAAACGGTACAAAAATTATAATATAATTAGTATACATATAAAAAATCACTTTCATGTTTTAACGAAGCTCAAATGTCATCTCTTATTGGAAATACACCAAGACAAACACAGTAAGTAATTTCCTTTAATAATATAGAGGTGGCAACACTTGAGAAAGTTATGTTTTGTAAATATGATATACTAGGAAGTTTTGTTTTGTAAATATGACATTTTTTTTATTTTACAAATTTTTATATATTATGTTTTGAAATCACGAAAAACACTAGTTATGTTATTTAAGAAAGATTTAATTTAATTTTTTTTTTTTTGTTCCAGTAGCCCAAAATATCCGATTTTAGAAAGAGCCATCGCCGACAATCCAAAATAACAAGAATCTGATATTCTGATGTTAGGCAGGCTTAAACCCCCTAAAATGTCGTCTTTTTTGCTGTTAGGCCGGCTGATTGGTTGGATTGGATAGGTTCAGAAGACGAGTCCTGTCTAAAACGAGAGATTGAACGATCAAGATTGATTGGACGGTTCGATCATGCAGCAGGAATATGGGAGATGTTGGGTCACTTATCCACCCATCTAATCAATCTATCACGCAAGGAAAGCGGAGCAGAGAACTTCGGTTTGTGGCTGCTGTTTTATAGCATCGGAACACAACTCTAGTTGCGTCATCTTATAAGCTTTGAATCTGTAGGAGGCACCTTTTCCTGGAGAAAAGAGGAAGAGATTTCAGGTTTTATCCTCCTGGTTGGGTTAGATGCCAGATGAGATCCATGCAAGATATCAAAGTGTTAGATGTTAAATTTTTTTATTTTAAATTAATATATTTTTTTATATTTTAAAGTGCTGATATCAAAAATAATTTTTAAAAAATAAAAAAATATTATTTTAATATATTTTAAAATAAAAAATACTTTAAAAACCAACTATTACCACACTTTCAAACACCTTCAAGTAGACCTTGAATAACTATTAGTTCGGTAGAATAACCAAATGCAAATACAAATATGCTAGATGTTTTTTTTTATTATATTATATCAAAATAATCTAAAAATATCTAAAAAAATTAATTTAAAACAAAAACATTCAAAGTTTTTAAAAGCATGATTAAACCCCAAAAACAAACACATTAAACCTGTTGGACTCTATCTATCACCCTGTTATTTAAAGCAATTGAATATCTCAAACCTTTCAACGGAAAAAAACGTCAAGTTTCCAGCAACCACCCTAAAATCAACACATGAGTGGACATTAGGAGGAGAATTCTGTGCCATGGATTTATTATACAGAAACGAGAGGAGTACAGCTTCATTAAGAAGCTAATAGTGAGAAATTTAGCTGGTGGCACAACTCTAATAGACGCGTGTGCAGACCAAATAAGTGAAATGCGATCATAAAATACAGGGAACTAAATGTATAGCACAGACATGCATTCCCATTTTTTGGGGGCCAGGTTCCGCCCGGACCACCAGTGGCAGGATTTCGATTAGTGTATGATGGACGGGGGAAGTGACAAAAAAAAATCCTTTTATTGACTGGTTTTAATTTTTATTTCCAATGGAAATCTTGGGGGCAGCTGGACTGCTCACACCAGCATTCGTTCACTAGCTACACCAAAAAAAATGAATCGAGAAGAGGCAATAGTGATTTAATCAAAGAGCTGATCGGTAGGAATCTGGCCAAATATATCAGGGCATGAATCCCAATTTCCCCAGCCTCTGGCTTCCCAATACCCGCCAACATAACGGTATGTATCACTTCCTTTATCCTTTGCAAACCACCGTGGTTTCCAGCCCCTCTCCTGCATATTTCGGGCCTGGAATCCATATAAAACAGTATTTCATCAAATTACCATCAAAACCACATCAAGAAAAAGCTGACAAACCACATCAACAGATAAATGTAGAAAGACCCCCCTGTATTTGGAAAACCCTCTCAGAGAAGAAAAATTCCCTGGAAGGGAAAAAAAATCAAAACCAATCCCTGTAATATCAAAGCCTAGAACTGTCTAGAAGTCAAACAGTCCAACCTTAGGAATAATGCCTAATCATCCGAGTTCTTAGACAGAATCCTGGAATTGAAAAAAACAGCATGCAAGTTACCTGGCGTTGACGATGCTCTAGTCGCAGTTTCTCTGAATTTGCCATATCAAATTCACCATTTTCCAAGTATCTTTGGTCAGGTCTAAGCCTTGAATCTGTAGGAGGCAGCTTTTCCTGCACATAAGATGAGATCAGGAATCAAAACCAATGAATTGGAAAAGTTAATAATGAGGGGTTGAATCATGATTTAATGAGCATGTATGTTCAAGAGCACTGGAAGCTAGATTTTTCCCACTGTTGTGTTGCCAAACGAACAAGAAAACCAAGCACAGAATTGCTATTAACATAAAAACTACCTTAAGTCCATGGGTGAGCTCATTCAATGTCATGGCAAAGCGTGTTAAATTGTATCTGGTGGGAAATCTGGGGGGTTTACTTCGCCTCCACAGCATATGGGCTTCTTTCATAGACTCAAACCCCTTTCCCTTCCCAGAGAAATCATCATTCATGTAATACATGCTCTCATCCCATTTTCCAAAAAGAGTTGCCACTGTTCTACCATGCCTATCTTGAACCATTCCTTGTACCTGAAAATCAAGTTTGTTACTGATGATATTCCATGTTATAAAGCAAAAGAAAGTCATAAAGCAAAGTATGTGAAGCTACAAGTTCAATTTCCCAATAGCATCAAGCAGATTATTTTGCTTCATGTTTATGGAGCCAACTAGGAAAAATTGTGGCGAAGTCATATACATATACATAACAGAAGATCTGGAACAATCATTTGAGAAAGATAAGAGAGCACGTACCTGGTGAGGATTTCGGTCTATAATAGACTGCTCCTTAAATTTCAGCTTGCATGAATACTCACGATTTCCTTCTATGCGCATTGTACCATAGTGATCACAGTACAGTTTTCCAAGTATAAGATTGTATATTGATGTTGTAACCTGAAATAAAATGACTATTTTCAAACAGGAACATAACAGGGAAAACAAAGTCTTGACTTATACCTTACTCCACTGAAAGACTTCTCCATCATCAAATTCCAAAGTCAAAACTCCAACAGGATCAAGCTGAATCGAGCGACCCCAAAATTTGCTTTTGAGATTGCTATCGCCCCAAAATTTCCATCCTGTACCCTCACAATGGCATGCAACAATCATGGGGTGATGACTGACCTGACATAAAAGTTACATAACAATAAGCTACTGGATACTTGACAATGAAAGACGGAAAAGAATCACAGCCAAAATAATAAAATATTCCCACTTGTGTGAAAGCGGTGATAAATAAGAATCTTCTAGGGGAGAGTGAGAAGATAGAGTGGAAAACCACAAGATCTAGTTCTGGCTCTTGCATCATAACAGATCTGTGCTCATTTTTTCCATCAAAAGTTAAGACAACACCTACCATTTTCCTTTGAAACTCCCCCGATTATATTATGATACAGTCCTCATGGTTAATTAACCATCATGAAGTCTACATATTTATTTTGTTTCTTTGCTCTAATAAGGTTCCTCATCATTGCCCAACATTTTCTCCATTGCACAAAAATAATAAAACCAGCACCCCCTGCACTCTGGACATGGTATCATCCTATTAAGTTCAAAGTGTTCCCCATTAGGGAGATATGAACCCCCGGAACCCCACCTTCCCCTTGGTAATAATCCTTATAGTCTTATTGGTGCTGCGATATGAAGTCATTATACAGTAACTTGCTCAACATGCACCAAATAGCAGGTTAACCTTTTCTTCTTCTTCTTCTTCTTGTTTTTTTTATGAGACCATCTTTGAATCAAAAATTTAGGATTTGTTGTGCTCATGCTATTATCATGTATATATGCACAAAGATTAGAAGAGAATATAGATCATGTCAAGCAGTTAATTTTGAACCTTCAGAAGTTGATAACAAACCTTCTCTGAGAAAAACCGGAGGCCCTTATCCGGATAGTCGGCCTCATATGTTTCCCCTAATAATGGATTAAATGGTTTGCAAATTCTTCCTTCAGTTGAAGCATATCCAGAAACAGCAAAAGCAGCCACGTTAAGAATCCTCATAAGACTATTACCCTGAAGACAAAGAAATTCAATGACCATGGGTTAAAAAGGTAAATGCTGAAGAGGTTTATCTCATAAGATGCAACCATTGGAGGCTACTATGGAATAAGTGTGAACACTAGCACACAATGGATCAAAGAGGTAAGAGCCGCACAGGATTATCTCATAAAAAACATGAGACAACAATTGGAGACCAAGTGTGAACATGAAACTGAATGCAGCGGGTTCACAGTGAGAAAAACAAATCAGGAGGCCCATCTGTGCCAACCTTTTTTTTGTTGGGGGTGGGGGCATTGAATATCTAACATCTAAGAGAAGCACTCCACAGGATGCATTCTTGGATGTACAGGTCAAAGGGAAGTTCATACGTGTAATGAAATGATGGTTTGTAACCTATCCTACAAAAAGACATCAAGCAACGTGCATAGTCTCACCATAAACTAAAAAAAACAAGCATGAGAATCTTCTTGACCCTGCTCCATTGAAGAGCCAATTGTAAATTTGAAAGGCAAACTCTTAAGCTGACAAAATCAGATTGCCCCAATCCAGGATTGATCATAGTATGTTTGGGAATGCGATGCAAACCGCATTCCCTCAAATTTTGAAAAAAACAATTTTGCTAATTTTTTTTTTAATTTTTTTATATCGTTTTGATATGGTGATATCAAAAATAATTTTTTAAAAATAAAGAAAATATTATTTTGATGCATTTCTAAGCGAATAAACACTTTGAACCGTAACTGCTACCACAATCTCAAACACACCCTGAATCTCCATGGTTCAACCAGCGGCGGAGGGTGAAGTAAATAGTTGGGGAGCCAAATTAGAGTTATCATGAGATTTTATAAGTACTTGGAGATGTTCTGAAAAAATTTTGAGGACCTATTAATAATGTCTACGGGATTAACATGAAAACATGCATAAAATCAAGGGACTATATTGATGTTTTCAATTTTTTTGGGGGGGCACGGCCCCCTCAAAGAAGCTTAACCGCTGCCCCTGGGTTTAACCTATTTTCCAGGAAAATTATATCCACTCTAAGATGCTGAATCAGAGTTTTATGCAAAATCAATGGGTTTGTGAGATGGAAAGTAGGTAAAAAAAGTACCAACTACTGTAAATCTTAATGAGTCATGCGATTTATATCTAAAAATTAGATGAAAGGATATTCTATCATATGCCAAAATGCACATGATCCAATAATCCTCTCAGAATTCAAACTACATTACTTGAATTTTCCTTGTGTCAGGTAACTGAAAAATTAATTGCCGGAGGAAACAGCAAATCATCTGAGAAATGTAACCTAAATTTGCAGAAGAAACAGCAGCAACTTAAAATAAGCAAAAGATAGATTTGCATCAAAGTGATAGAAAAAACAAGGTGTCAAGTCCCACAGCTTTGTTAAAGTGACATGCATAACCAAGAATAAGACTGCCTACCTTTTTGTGGAGAAAAAAGAATAGCACAGAACTCCAATACTTAAACTTACCTGTTTTCCCCATTCATATGCCCGATCAAGAAGATATGAATATTCCAAATCTTCAAAGCATTTTTGTAGTGAAGAGAGAGGCTCATTGAAGTAAACAGGAAGACAAACTTTGGTTAGGTCCTTCCCAATGTTATCCTTAATCATCGACCATAGACTCACGCCTTTTTCTTTTTCAATTGGATCAGGTAACTTCTTACGACGCTTAATGTAAGGATGGTTTGATCCAACAGACCTAATCAAAGGATCAATGCCATCTTCTGATTCAAGAGCAAAAAACCCTTCATCATCTGAAGAGAATGATGATGGCCGAAAATCAGACTCATTACTTTTGAAAGAACCTGATGATAGAAAATCACGAGTATCAAAGAACGCATTCTCATCATCATCTGTTTCTTCTTCTGCACCATCAACTCTTTCATTATTATCATCATCGGATTCACTGACACTTGCTTCTGAAAAAAGAGAAAAATGAGAATAAAATTCCAAAGCATCCACAGGGCTAGGGAAGATGATAAATTAAAAAAAAAGACACAAACCAATTTCAAACATGATTAACACTAGAATTGAACCACCATAATGATGAAAGAGGAAAATGAAAGGAAAAAACAAGCATTTCCGCATTCAGATTTCATACAGTACCAGCATTTATAATGTGTTGCACAAAAATGAAAAAAGAGAACCCATTGTTACAAGTTGACTTGGCATAATACCATGATACAAGCAATCATTATGTTCATAAGAAGAGCATGACAGCCAGACCAGAAGGCTAGATGCTAAATGCTACCAATTACAGCTTCTGTTGTTCAGTTTAGGAGGTAGAAATAATCCCAGATTCCAAGTCATAATATCATGACCTTCTGACAGAGGCTGTTGTGTCTTACAGGTTTTATTGTTAAGCAAATATTACTTTTCAGTCAGATACATGCCATAGAGTAGCTTGATGAGAAACAGATACCAAACCAGTCTTCAGATCTTTAGTACTAAGGCATGATATTCTCATGACAACCTCGTTCATATTCAGGCAATCAAGAAATGCTGAGCTCATTTATGTGGTAATAAAAGAATATACTGGACAACAACTGGAACTTAATGGCTGATTCTAAAAACCAATCAGGCATGGGCGCTTGGTATAAATCATAGTGGCTTACAAAATCAACTCTTTCTGTTAATTTTTTTTATTGCAGAACTTACCACTAAACTTGTATTGCCTCAGAATAGAAGAAGATGTTGTGCCTTGATCGTTCAATTGCCTTCGGCTCTCATCAACTACTGTATTCTCCAAGTCAACCTTTTCTGTCTACATAACACAATACAAAAGCAGTTCCCTGGTTAAACATGGAAATGTATAAGGTGGATAACTGTGTAACAGAATCAGACATACTCATTAAAAACTTGCATAATCATTAACTGAAAAAAAATCATTGTGTAATAGAACACTATAATTTAAAATCATCATCCAATTCATCAAATAGAAACAAATATTCATATTGCATGCAAGGGAACAGAAAGCAAATCAGCAATTCAAGCATCAGAGAGGTGTATGCACCTCACAGCTGTTTACATAGTAAGCATGGATCCTTATGGAAACAGTGGTATGATATTAAAAAAAAAGGGATACGATGATATTGCCCATATTAAGCAATCAGTCCTTAGCTTCAGATATAACATCAAATCTGTCAGATGCATAAAATGTTAAAAAAACCCTCAAATCAAGTTCTAAGCACTTTGCAGTCTTACATTTAGGATGATAATCTCATGATGGGAGAGAAAACAACAAATATTGAAATTTGATCTCTCCTTCCTACCGCAATAGGTTGAGCAATTCTCTACCCCATACCTCCCAGTAAACAACAGAGAAAATGTGGGATTTAGGATGATAATCTCATGATGGGAGAGAAAACAACAAATATAGAACTTTGATCTCTCCTTCCTACTGCAATAAGTTGAGAAATTATCTGCCCCATACCTCCCAGTAAATAACAGAATGTGTGATCCAGCTTTTATTTTTATTTTTCTCCTATAATCAGAGCAGTCCTTAACATGAAAATCTGCTCTTTTTTGTAACCAGTAAAATTATTTAGAAAAGATACAAAAAGATGAAGCAGACTTGCTTTTCCAAAGGGGGATGTAGCATTTAAGTTGTTCAAATTCAAGGAAATCTCTAATAGAACACAACAAGGCCTGACAGAATCTAATGCAATAAAATGCCTTTTCAAAATACGCAAGGTTAGACTTGCAAAAAATTAAAAATTCCATCACTGCAGATATATAATTTAGCAAGAAACATCGCAAATCCAATTATATGACTTCAGAAATACTGGAAAGTTGCACTACGATCCTCACTGAGTGGAAAATGAAAGCAATCCTTCAAAAATGTAACCTTAAATATAGATTTTGAAGTCGTAAAAATCTTCCTAGCAGTCATTGTGAGTGAAGTTTGCTGGTGGGACTACAAGTTCCACCATAGGAAAACCAAGATCTGTTTGCTTGCAACACTCACCAGCTTCAATAGCATCTGTCATACAATGCCGAGTTTCGAAAAAAAAGGTAGCATAAAAGTTGGACAGCTCATTGAGGAAGTGAACTTAAGGATAATTTTTCTATAGGCTGAGCGATGATGACAATAGTTAATTTGCAGGAGCCACTCCTGCAGACCCCACTGCCAAACCCAAAACTTCAATAATATTTTCCTGAAGAAAAAGTTAAGTAATGATTGGCATGTATCTGTGTAGCAATACAAAATGCATACCCTATGCACAGACTGCATGGATAAACAAGTCCTCAGCCTATGTTGTGCATGTATATTGTCAGAACTAAATAAATTGCTTAAAAACTCAGCTCAGTGGAAAGAAAAATCTCTAGACTGGACAAACTGACTCGGGTCAAATACCATAGCACTAGGTGAAGACATTCTCATCACATGTATTTGCTTCTCGGACTTCCAAAACAACCAGTAAAAATGACACCATTACAAACACAATCTGCCCTGAGACAATCACCTGATCCCCAAACATCACTGTTTCTTTTACCATTTTTAATGTTGTCAAAGCAACCATATTGAAATAACTTCCTAAAAACTTCTGCTGCTAAACTGAAAATCTAATATACTAGTATTTTTTTTTTTTTTTTGAGACATTAATTACAGTCAGGTAAAAATACGATGGTGGTCTCTAAAAGAACATATTGGCAAAGGTACCTCGTTACATTTGTGAAAAACAAATAGAAATTAACTTAAAAATATAAAATTTATTTTAAAATGTAACTATGGGCATCTATAAAAGTTTGCGATCATTAAGAGACCCAAATTACATATATACAATAAAAACTAAAAAACAATTTGAACTATAAAATGCACATTCAAAAAGACAATACACTGGATGTATAAATCATGTTAAAAACAAATCAAACTCAATATAAATGGTTAGCATACATGACTTTGTACTCAGTAAAATATGTTCTCTGGAAAGGACTCTGCTACTAAGTAATTAATGGTGTGCCTCGTTTCATTTTAACCATTATGGTAAGTTCACGGGCTGTGATAAAAAAGACACATGATAAGGAGACTTCTATACTAACTGGTAGATTATAATGGAAAACCTGAACTATAAAAACAAGAATTGTGTATGTAATTTCCAATCTAGCATTTTCACATTAAATCCTAATCAAATCTTTTTTCCAGAAGGAATAAAAAATAATTGATTATTGCTTGAAACAATGCACAAAGGTTGAGAAATAAAACCTCTACAAATGAACTTCTATACAGAATAATCATGTAAAAGAATCAACAAAGTAAATCTCTACATACCAACACAGACGCAAAAGAAATCACAAAAACACCCCCACCTACTATGGATAATTTACTTCTATAATCTAGAGAAATCAAATGGAATTTGCACAACTCTGCATGGTAGAAGAAACTGTAAAAGCAGAAGTTGAATTACGAATTTGAATGCCATTTTCTTTTTCCACTTTTCAATACATGTACCTCTAAGTGGCGAAGTGTGTCAATGAGAAGCCATTGCTTCTGCTTGAGCAGCACTATCTGGTTATGCAGCGCGGCAAACTCACTCCTCATGATCTGCTCACTGTCCAGTATCAACTCCTCACTCACTCCCTCTTCTTGAAGCCGCTGCCTGAGCTTCTCAGTTGAGACTACCACACTGTCCAAAGGACCCATTAGTTCACTGTTAGACATACGAGGGAACATATCCTTCACAGCCTGCAATGCTTCCATCCATGCCAAGCGATCCTCACGTGTCTCTGCTCTCAGGTGCAGCCTCTTTGTGCCGGTAAATATTGAGAACCTCTTGTCATCTGATCTGCTCTCCCGGATCGAAGATACCTAACAACACCAATCAAAAATGATTCCTTAAAGGAAAAAACCATAAAAAAAAGACAATCATAGTCGCAATTTCTATTGAAAGTAAAATCCAGTAATCTAATACTAAACACCCAAAATTCCACTCAATTTTCATTGAAAGTAAGATTTTCCCAGTAAGGATAATTGACAATTCAAATCCAAAAGGCAAATGATGATGATGATGATTAAGAAAAAAGTCATATATTGAAAGTTGAATGGATAACCAATGAAAAACCTTAAGGTGAATTTCACCAACAGGCTTACGCCTATTCTGCGAATTCCCATTCTTAGGCCTAGAAATCCTTCTCATGGATTCTTCACCGATAATTTTGGATCCTTTCTCAGTCTCTTGATTAACAAGAATCTTGTCAGGTCCGTGAATTTTATAATACGACAACACTCCATCTTGCAAAACAAACCATCTCGGCCGCCAGCCTTTCCCATAATTCACCCACTTATATAAAATCCCCGAAATTCCATTCCCTACTATATCATTTATCTTCACATCCACCTGTATAAGTGGTTGCTCCCTTGCAGACGAAACTCTCGGGTGACTCATCCTATTATTTTTGTTACAATCCGTTCCGTTATTGCTGCTGCAGTAGCTGGCGGTGCTGTGATTATGGTGGTGGTGATTTGAGAAATGACTAGTGTTGTTGTGGTTTTGGTTTTGGTTTTGTGGTTGAACGGTGGTTGATCCGGGATCCGGGTTGGATCTGACGGTGACTGCCATGGATAGATTCGCCGGTGAGTGATTGGACACGGTGGAGATGCAGCAAAGTGGGTGCATGGGGAAACTTCTCAACACAAAACAACGAACACCCCGGCGATTATGGGAGAAATGGTGACTTGGCGGCCGCGGATGGTGGTGGAAGTGAGAAGAAGGCTATTGTTATTCATGACGGTTATTTTTAACCAGAGAAAACCGGAGATTTTGTTACCAAAACGGTTGCAGAGAATGTCGATAAAAGGACGATTATCAATTTCGTAGGCAGTAAGGATTTGTAATCAAATGCGATAAATTTTGGAGAGAGAAAGCGACCGCCTATAAAAAAAATTTGCCTTGAAGAAGCAACAAAACTCAGATTTGTGCACAGAAGAAAGAAATTTAAATATAAAGCGGTTGGTTACTGAATTATGACCCTCCGACTCTTCTTTTAGAATGGTCTCGTTTCTATGCGGTAAGATACAGGGGAAACAGGTAAAGGTCGCCGCCGGGGTGTACAGGTGGTGTTGTGAAGTATTTTATGTTGACAAGTGGAGTAAATGCACTGTGACACGTGTGGTGGGGTTGCTTGACGGGACTTGTAGAAGCCTAGAAGGAGAACGGGTTTAAATACTTGGTTATGAGATAGCATGTTTTAAATTTTATTTTATAAAATATTTTATTATTTTTTAAATTTTATTTTTAATATAATCATATCAGAATAATTAAAAAAAACTAAAATTAAATCAACCACAAATTTCAAATCTAGGTATATAAGATTATTCACGACACAAATTTTTTATCACATGATTAAATAAATATATTAACTTTCTTTACTTTTTATATAAATATTAAAATATTATAAGAGATTTTAGTTCTCTAAGAGTTACAGATAATACTTCAAGTTTTTGTAAAAAAAATAAAGTAAAAAACAAAACTGAAATTTAATGTTCAAAAATCATATTATTCCATCCAAAAAATTAAAAATTATTAAATTTATAACGAATTGAAAACAAATATTTTAGAGGTTTTTCATAGTTTTCCCATACAAGTTTTTTATTGTTTTTCAAATGAAAAAAAAATAAACAATACAATTTTTTCCTTTTATATACAAGCATTTTTTACCAATGTAATATCTTAAAAATTATTTTTCATATTTTCATATTTAGTTAGTATTGTAAATTTAATTTTTATTATAAATATGACATGAATATTTTTTAAGTAAATAATATCACTTTTTCATGATATTTTTTAGCTTGAATGAAATAAAAATAATATTTTACTATTAGATTATCACAAATATAAAATATTAATATGATTATTGTAAATTATAATTAATATAGTTGCCTCATTCTGTCATAGGAGCTTACGAGTGTGAACAGCACAAAAGTCTTGGGAATTGGAGGAGAGATTGCGAGTGTCATCTGCACCTGCAAGGCATTATGGAGCTCGTACGTATGGATAGCTCCTGAATCGAGGAAAGAAAATCTGTGAGAGCCCAAAGTTGAAAGTCGTACTAGTTGGGAACCATAGAACCTTCCTTGCCCGTGTTTTGCCCAATTCAGTGCAGAAATTGTTCATGGACGCGTGGCATACTTTGGCTACATCTCCTGCAAAATTGAAATTGATTTTGTGGCTGGTGGATGAGATCAAAATAAATTTATTTTTTATTTGTACGTCGCAAGTTTAGATGAACATTTTAAGGCTTCAAAATAATCATATGGTAATTCAGAATTGCGATTGAATGAAAAACAAAATTAAAATCATGAGCAATCTTCTGGACATTAACTCTATTCCTAAAATAAACAATGGGGCATAGAATAGTCCCAATTTGATATTTAAATGCATGTTTGAAAATGTAGTTGCGGTTGTTTTTTAAAGTGTTTTTCATTTTAAAATATATCAAAATAATATTTTTTTATTTTTTAAAATCAGCAACGATCCAAAATATAAAAAATAAATAAATTTTTTTAAAAATACAGATTAGTCCACGTTTCCAAACACTCATTTCAATACTAGATAAGCCTTTGTTTTTTAAGCTAGCATCTTGAGTCAGCAACTTTTTAACTTAATCGTGAATGGACTGAAGTTAATGAAATGTCCTCCTCTCCTCCTCGTCGCTAAAAAACAAAAATAGACGGACTTGTCAAAGAAAAATGAAAAGAAATGGTCTTTCCTCGTCCTCCTCCTCTTTCCTTTTCTTGTTCTTGTTCTTATTTTGAACCATACAGGGAAGACATGATCTTTTTACTCTAATATATCATGTGCTTATGTCAAAGATTTATGACGTAATCCAGACCAAATAATAACAAAATTTATTATAACTTAAAAATTTTAAATATCAATAATATCATAACTATAACTATGAGAACTCTGAGGAGACACTTAAAACATTCAATGTTTAATCATGTAAGTCTTATTATAACTTTTTATATAGAAAATTAAAAAACTTTATTAATACAAAATAAAAAAATAAAAAAAAATTATTTCATTCAAATAAGAAAACTAGAAAAGATTATTAATGCTGAATAGAAAAAAAAATTATCTATGAAAATTATTTATTTTTTCAAAAAAACTTTTAATTTGTCTCCCTAAGTTGAAAGGAACTTGTC
>Ga0325403_1001684_pt1 | contig 18752 bp, 13 predicted proteins | sample PopdelMetagenome_19_FD_205665 | JGI IMG/M metagenome (GOLD analysis project Ga0325403, IMG submission 205665) | Populus deltoides microbial communities from Bellville, Georgia, United States - Xylem-PdKOR-R4 | ecosystem: Host-associated > Plants > Phyllosphere > Stem > Wood/Secondary xylem...
GTAAAACAAGTCACACATCACAAATTATTATACTTGAGCTTAATTACTCGATCGATCTTCATGACCAGTTATCATTTCTATGGGTCTCCATCACTTCTCATTCAAACAATATTCGAACCAAACATTCCTAGATGACTTTCCATTCCATTGTTGCAGTAACTAACTAGAGATCCGCTCGTATTGAAGTGGTGATGTCACAAAACCTTTGTAATTTAAAAATTAAAATTGTTAGGTGAAAGTTAATAAATGTTTCTATACTACTTTTTACATACCTCTTTAATTAAAAAATTATTTTTATATTACTTTTTAATACATTATTCAAAGCGGACACCTTTCAAGAAATGTTAAAATTATATTTGAATAGTTTGCAATTTGACTCAACAAGAATCTACTTTGAAAAACCAAATTTATATACAATAATCACTATCACCTTACACCTATAAAGAGATGCAAACAAGGAGTACAACATCACAACAAAGTTGATTAAACCCTCAATGAGTTTGTAAGTTTATCAAGAACTTAGTATGGAAATCACTCAACCACATAAAAGATAGCAAGAATGCTGATTTTTTTATTTTAAAAGTCTTTTTTTCTTAAAAAAAAAACTCTACAAAAGAGTATTTATATTAAAAAGAATTCTAAGTCTAATAGGATACTCCTAATGAATATGGAAAAACCTAATAAATAACAATAATAATTCAATGAACTTAGATTTAAATAAAGGCCATAATATCTCTAAAAGGCCTAATAATAACTAAACGATAGATATAGTAATAGCTCAATTAATTTAAATAAGACTACAATTATTTTTGTAATTTGTTGACAAAATCGAAGCGCGACTTCAAATGCATGGTTATCTCATTTTAATGAATTAAAAGCCGAGTCATATCATTGGAAAGCTATGAAATGTATAATCTTAGAAAATCTATCTACAAAAACAAATATGGACTCTTTTCATTTTCTTGACCTAGGTAAACCTAAAATAAAATCCATAAAAATATCAACCCAAGGTTCTCTAGGCACAAGTAAATTTATGGATGTCTACTTTCTAATAAAACTAGAATTGCATTAAAATTTCATCTGTAGCTCTAGCTGTGACCAAAACAATAGTGAAAGGTCAAGACTAGTATATTTGAATCTTCTTATTTCAATTTTTTTGTAATATCTGAATGCCTACCTACAAACCCATCTTGAAGATGAATTAAATTAATCAAGACTTGTACTTCATTACTTAATATCTTTTTAAAGTCCACCTTAGCGCATATATCTTGATGAAGTCCATTTAAAGCCTCTTTGAACCTTTTAGTTCTAAATCTTGTCACTAGACCACCTAGTATCTCTAATAGATCTCTTGGTATTGCTTGGATTGTATCATTACCTCTCTCCTCGAAAGGATTCGTCCTAAAATCATCACCTACATCAAATAAATAGTTATCAGAAACATTGAATGTAGCACTAACATTATACTCACCTAGTAAATCTACTTTGTAAGCATTGTCATTAACTCTCTTTATGATCTGAAAAGGACCATCTTTTTGAGATATCATTTTTTATCTCCTTTATTTAAAAAAACCTTTCCTTCCTCACATGCATCCAAATCTAATCTTTCGGTTCAAACCTAACTAATTTATGTCCTCTATTAGCCTTGAAAGCACATTACTTTTTTTTTTCTCTATTTAGTATCGTATCTTTGCATGTAAATTACGTTCTTCATCACCTGTGCTTTTTTATTACCATCAAGACTAACTCTTTTATCAATAGGTAAAGGAATCAAATATAATAATGTTAAAGGATTAAACCATAAACAACCCCAAATGATGAATAATCAGTAGTAGAATGCATACTATGATTATTTCTAGTTTTTTTTGTTTTTTTAATAATAGCTCTTAATAATTGAGTTAAAGTCATGTTTACTACTTTAGTTTAACCATTTGTTTGTGGAAAACAAGTAGTAGAAAACAAAAGTTTAGTTTCTAACTTACCCTACAAAATCTTTCAAAAGTAGCTCAAAAACTTAACATCTCGATCGAACACAATACTCCTTGGAATACCATATAATTGAACTAGCTTCCTAAAGAATAGATTTGTTATATTCATTGCATCATCAGTTTTATGGCAAGATATGAAATATATCATCTTAGAAAATCTATCTACAACAACAAATATCGAGTCTTTTCCTTTCCTTGACCTATATATACTTAAAATAAAATCTATGAAAATATCAACTCAAGGTTCTTTAGGAACAAGTAAAGAAGTATATAACACATAAGACATCACTTTAGACTTAGCTTGTTTACATGTTATGCACCTATCATAAATTCTTTGCACATCTTTTTTCATGTTAGGTCGATAAAAATGTTTATGTAAAACTTCTAAAGTCTTAATAATCCTAAAATATCATATTAATCTGTCATCATAAGTTTCTCTTACAAGCAATTCGTACATTGAATAATTAGACACACATAATCTTTTATCTTTAAATAAAAATACATCATGCCAAAAAAATCCATTAGTTTCTGCAAGTTCACATTAAAAATAAATCTCATTGAAATCAGTATCATCAAAATTTAATTCTTTCACATAATCATATTGTAAAAGTCTAGTGTTTAAAGTATTAAGAAGAACATACATTCACGTTAATGCATATGTAACTATATTTTCTTTACCTTGCTTGTATTTGATAGCATATAAGAATGTCTCAATAAATTTCACTCACTTGACATACCTACGATTCAACTTACCTTGACTTTTCAAGTGTCTCAAATATTGGTGATCGGTATGAATCATAAACTTCTTACGCCAAAAGTAATGTTGCCAAGTCTCTAGATTCCTCACTAATGCATATAAATCTTTATCATATGTTGGGTAGTTTAAAGTTACACCATTAATCTTTTCATTAAAACAGGCTATGAGCATTTTATCCTATAATAAAACAACTTCAATACCTATATCTAAAATATCACATGTAATCTCAAAAGTTTTTGTAAAGTTAGGCAAAGCAAATAAGGGGGTCGAAATAAGCATTTCTTTTAACAAATTAAAATCTTTTTTCTTGTTTAGTTTCTCATTTGAAACTTACAGTCTTCTTTATAATTTCAGTTAATAGAGCAATTAATGTATTAAAATCTTTCACAAATTTTCTATAGAAACTAGTTAATTCATAAAAACTTCTTACCTCACTCACTGTTTTAGGTGTAGACGACTCTTTTATAGCCTTAACACCTTAGCCTCATCCATCTTAATACTTTTTGACTAACAGTATATATAAAAAAAATCATTTCCATGAAAAGTCACACTTCTTTAAATTAGCATACAAACTTTCTTTTATAAACACACTAGGTATCTATCTTAAATGAGATATATATATATATATATATATATATATATGCTCATCAAATCTTTTACTATAAATTAATATGTTATCAAAATAAACAACTATAAACCTACCAAAAAACACATATAATATATGGTTCATCAATCTTATAAAAGTATTAAGCATATTAGTAAGTTCAAAAGGCATAACTAACTACTCAAACAAACTATATTTAGTTTTAAAAGCAGTTTTTCATTCGTCATCTTCTTTTATTCTAATATGATGATAACAAGTCTTAAGATTAATTTTGGAAAATAAACAAAACTCATGCAATTCATCAAGTATATCATCTAATATAGGGATAGGATATCTATACTTTACTGTTATGTTATTGATTGCTCTACAATCAACACATCTTCTACAAGTATCATCTTTTTTAGGTACTAAAAGTACAGAAATAACACGTGGACTCATGTTCTCTCAAATGTACCCCTTCAATATTAACTCTTCCACTTGCATTTAAAAATCCTTTATTTCATCGTGATTACTTCTATAGGCTAGTCTATTAGGTATAGCCAAACCCGGTACTAGGTCAATATGATGTTCTATTCCTCTTATAGATAGCAATCCATTTGGAATTTCATAAGGACATACATCTTTAAATTCCTATAACAAATAAATACAAACAGTAGAAACACATAAATCAAGTTTGTTAGTGTTAAAGTATGCCTTCTTATGCAAAAGTAAAATTATAGGCATATCAGAAGAATAAGCATGTGTAAGATCACTTTTTTTGCATAAAAATTAAGGTGTTTCCCCACTTCTACTAGACATTCTTATTTTCTCACCTTTTTTTCTTCTCTCCACACTCGGCCTTTCTTTTTTTATTTTAGTTAAAGCCTTCAAATTTGTCTTTAATGACTGAAACTTTATCCTTTGGTGTTTTACACTCATGACTCATTTTATTTTCACTCAACCTCACATCCTCACCATTATATTGTAACAAGACATGTTCGATTTCATCTATTTTCTTCAGCTTTAACTTATCTTCATACACTTGTCTATGTGACAATGGTGCAAACATGTATGTTTTCCATCCTTTTTTAGTGTATAGGAATTTTTAAAACCATTATGCTTAATTTTCCTATAAAATTGCTAAGGTCTCCCTAACAATAGGTGTGTAGCATATATAGAAACAACATCACACAAAACTTCATCTTTATATTTCCCTACTAAGAACGAGATTAAAACTTATTTAGTCACCCTAACTTCTATACATTCATTTAACCATTGAAGCTTATACGGTGTAGCATGCTTAGTAGTAATCAAGATCAACTTTCTAACCAAAGTTTTGCTAGCAACATTACTATAACTATCATTATCAATCATATTATATACTTTATTTTTTATGTGGCATCTAGTATGAAATATATTATCCATTTGTTGCTTAACAACTTTTTCACTAACTTGAACATGCAAAGATCTTCTTATAACCAAGGATTCACTATTAATAACATATTCAACATTACTAACATCTTCAAGTGTTGGCATGTCTTCACATTCAGATTCATCATTATCTTACTCTATTTCTCCATCATCTCTCAAAACCATAATCCTTTTACTTAGACATTCTGATGCATAATGCCCAAATCTTTGACACCTAAAACGCCTAATCTTTATCTTATGCTTCTGCTGAACATTATTTCTTCCTTTTTAACCTATTTTCCCTTATGACTAGGAACATCATGTCTACTAATCATCTCAGCACTTAATTTATCCAACTTTCTCATCAAAGCCTTCATTATTACCTCCAACTTATCTTATTTTTCTATAAGATCCTCCATCTTCGATTTTGTCACACTTTTTTATGACATTGTGAATACATGTAATAAAGGTTAATAACAAAGAAAAATCTCCTCGCACATTCCTTTACATGCTTACATTCGATTTAATATCACTCTACTCGTGTTTTACGAAATTCAATTGAGCATTACACTTTAATAATCTCATTATTCCCTTTGCCTTACTATTTTCTTTACGATGTTGTCTTTGGACGGCGCATACGGTTGATTCCGGCAACTAAAAATACCATTATGGAACGTCATTAGATTTGTCTCGGTGTCTCCTCTATATTGAGGTTGCGCATATAGAAAATAGAATTTCAGTTTGGCTTTGATAAACATTACTTTATTTTCCTCTCTCCCCCTTGATTCTTGCGCCTTGCCCTGTAAATATTTTTCAAGCACCCCCTTAGCTTCTCTTTGTTTTTGATTTTGTCCTTAATCTTTTGGTTGATATTTGTTTTATTTCAAATAACTTATTAAAATCAAAATTTGCTTCAATTTCATCCTCATTTGATTATTTTGTTTTACTTCTCTTTGTTTTTTATTTAGTTCTTGATTTTTTGGCTAATATTTATTTTATTTGAAATAACTTATAAAGATTTAAAAAAAAAAATCAATTTCAACCTCATTTGATTTTTTTAGAATTTGTCTTATTTAGTTCCCATTCTTTTAATTGTTATTTATGTCATATGAAATCATTTTTATAGTGCAACGTTTTTGGCAATTACACCCTCGATCATTTTTTTTCCTATCAGATTTTATCATTATTCTTTCTATTTTTTTTTCCTTTGCTAAATATTTTAACCCAGCTTAAGGATGTTCGCTAAGACTTGATTTTTTTTTATCGTTCTTTTAAGCTAATGTTTTTTAGATTTTATCCTTTGATTTTTATTTTATTAAAGATTAAGCTCATTATTTTTTATATGCTTTTTACATCCTTTTTTTTTTTGTTGGGTTGTCTGGGATCTTTTTATGTTTTGTTCCTTTTTGGATATATTTTCTCAAAATATTTTTTTTCTTTAATTAAATAGAATTGATTGATTGAATATAAACGAATATTCACTTCATTGTGTTTTGTTCAATTTACTTTTATAGGGCATTGCTCTAGTGAACTATGCAACTTCTTTCAATGTTGTCTTGCATCCTTTTGTAGTTGAGTTTAAACCAACTTAACAAGCTCTTTTGGTTGTGGATGATGTCCACAGTCGAGTGGTGGCGGGTTTTTAACAATCTTTTCTTTCTTCTCCTTATAGGTATGGTATCGATGGCTCATTTTTTTTATTTATTATTGACAGGGTTTTTTTTACATTTTACTTTTTGTTGTTTTCTTCTATTTAAATCAAATTATTAAATTAACTGATTGTATTAAATATAGTCAAGTTAATGACCTGAGTATCAGTTCTTCTTGCTTCTTTCAAAATACAATCACCTCGTAACCCGGGTTAATTCCCAGTCTAGTGTACTCCTAAATGGGGAAACAAACTCACATTACTTTAACCGAAAAAGATACTAAATTAAAAGACCATTACACAAAACATAAAGCATACTAAATGACCTTCATGCTGCATTTCAAAAAAATCCCAACAACTAGCTAGCCACCAACTCACGTGAGAGGGGCTGAGAATATGACCTGTTTGAATAGGCACCATATCAAACTTCTCTTTATGGATTGCATTACATTTGTAGGTTAACAACTTTCATATTGTTCAATGAGCAAAACCTCTACTAAGAAGAGACAAGAGAGAGTGACCTAAAATAATATAAAAAAGAACAATAAAGATTAGGTGCATAGACTATCAGAAAGGAAGGGAATCCTCAAAATCTATAACAGAAGACTATCAGAAAGTATCATTCCTTGTACCCCAAAGGGGAGAGCAAATAAAAAAACATACAGACAGGTCGGGTGCATAGACTAACCATGCCAATCTATATTAATGATCATTTATTTTCACTTCTAATTAATAAAAATATTTAACCACTGAACAGTCAAACTTACAACGATAGTTGTGACAATAACTTTTGTTATTCCCTTGTCTGCCATTGTTAGCTGCTTGTATTTATCTACAATGCTTTCCAAGTGATTTAATATCCCATTCTTTGCCACAACAACTGATGAAAAGGCAATAAAAAACATTTCAGAAGATGATAATGCAGTGAGATGCAAAAATAATTCCTATCAGTTTAAAATACAATAGCTAAGAAATCAGCTACAAGCACTAGTTATAATACCTAACTCGGGTCAAATATTTTTTTTCTTAAAAAAATTGTATATACAGAATTTTTTCATCTTAGTTAAAAAAATTATAAGTGTAAATTAAAAATTGTACACATATATATAATCAAATAAATTGTAAACTATATGTGTTGTAAATAAATAAATAAGTCATCAATGATAACAAAAAATAAAACTGGAAAAATCAAGAAACATGTATAGATGATATTTAATCTCGCACGATGGGATATTTACCCTATTATGTTTGCTAATTTTTTTAATTCAAATACTTTTTTAATTTAATCAAACTATAATAGAAATAGACACACACATTAAACTAATTGAATAAAAAATAAAAAATAAAAAAGAATTATACAAGGTTGTACATCACTTCTCGAACCAAACATTCAAACAATATTCGAACCAAACATTCGTAGATGACTTTCCATTCCATGGTCGCAGTAACTAACTAGAGATCCGCTCGGATTGAATAGGTGATGTCAAAAAACCTTTTTAATTTAAAAATCAAAATTGTTAGGTGAAAGTTAATAAATGTTTCTATACTACTTTTTACATACCTCTTTAATTAAAAAATTATTTTTATATTACTTTTTAATACATTATTCAAAGCGGACACCTTTCAAGAAATGTTAAAATTATATTTGAATAGTTTGCAATTTGACTCAACAAGAATCTACTTTGAAAAACCAAATTTATATACAATAATCACTATCACCTTACACCTATAAAGAGATGCAAACAAGGAGTACAACATCACAACAAAGTTGATTAAACCCTCAATGAGTTTGTAAGTTTATCAAGAACTTAGTATGGAAATCACTCAACCACATAAAAGATAGCAAGAATGCTGATTTTTTTATTTTAAAAGTCTTTTTTTCTTAAAAAAAAAACTCTACAAAAGAGTATCTATACTAAAAAGAATTCTAAGTCTAATAGGATACTCCTAATGAATATGGATAAACCTAATAAATAACAATAATAATCCAGTGAACCTAAATTTAAATAAAGGCCATAATATCTCTAAAAAGCCTAATAATAACTAAAAGATAAATATAGCTATAGCTCAACTAATATAAATAAGACTAAAATTACTTTTGCAATTTCTTGGCAAAATCGAAGCGCGACTTCAAATGCATGGTTATATCTCATTTTAATGAATTAAAAACCGAGCCATATATCATTGGAAAGCTATGAAATGTATAATCTTAGAAAATCTATCTACAACAACAAATATTGACTCTTTTCATTTTCTTGACCTAAGTAAACCTAAAATAAAGTCCATTAAAATATTAACCCAAGGTTCTCTAAGCACAAGCAAAGGTATGGATGTCTACTTTCTAATGAAACTAGAATCGTATTAAAATTTCTTTTGTAGCTTTAGCTATGACCAAAACAGTAGTGAAAGGTTAAGACTAGTATATTTGAATCTTTTTATTTCAATCTTTTTGTAATATTTGAATGCCTACCTACAAACTCATCTTGAACATGAATTAAATTAATTAAGACTTGTCCTTCATTACTTAATACCTTCTTGAAGTCCACCTTAGCGTATATATCTTGATGAAGTCCATTTAAAACCTCTTTGAACCTTTTAGTTCTAAATCTTGTCACTAAACTACCTAGTATCTCTAATAGATCTCTTGGTGTTGCTTGGATTGTATCATTACCTCTCTCCTCGAAAGGATCCGTCCTAGAATCATCACCCACATCAAATAAATAAATATCATAAACATTGAATGTAGCACTAACATTATACTCACCTAGTAAATCTATTTTGTAGGCATTGTCATTAACCCTCTTTATGATCTGAAAATGACCATCTTCTCGAGATATCATTTTTTATCTCCTTTTAGAAAACATTTCCTTCCTCACATGCATCCAAATCTAATCTTCCGATTCAAACCTAACTAATTTGTGTCCTCTATTAGCCTTGAATGCATATTGCTTTTTTTTCTTTATTTATTATCGTATCTTTGCATGTAAGTCCTTCATCACCTGTGGTTTTTTATAACCATCAAGACTAACTCTTTCATCAATAGGTAAATGAATCAAATATAATAGTGTTATAGGATTAAACCATAAACAACCCCAAATGGTGAATAATCAGTAGTAGAATGCATACTATGATTATTTGCAAATTCAATAAATGACAAATAATCTTTCTAGTTTTTTAGATTTTTTTAATAATAGCTCTTAATAATTGAGTTAAAGTCATGTTTACTACTTCAGGTTGACCATTTGTTTGTGAAAAACAAGTAGTAGAAAATAAAATTTTAGTTTCTAACTTACCCTACAAAATCTTTCAAAAGTAGCTCAAAAACTTAATATCTCAATCGAACACAATACTCCTTGGAATACCATGTAACTGAACTACCTCCCTAAAGAATAGATTCGTTATATTCATTACATCATCAGTTTTATGACAAAATATGAAATGTATCATCTTAGAAAATCCATTTACAATAACAAATACAGAGTCTTTTCCTTTCCTTGACCTATGTAAACTTAAAATAAAATCTATGAAAATATCAATTCAAGGTTCTTTAGGAACAAGTAAAGAAGTATAGAACCCATGAGACATCACTTTAGACTTAGCTTGTTTACATGTTATGCACTTATCATAAATTCTTTGCACATCTCTTTTCATGTTAAGTCGATAAAAATGTTTATGTAAAACTTCTAAAGTCTTAATAATCCTAAAATGTCATATTAATTTGTCATCATAAGTTTCTCTTACAAGCAATTCGTACATTGAACAATCAGACACATGTAATCTTTTATCTTTAAATAAAAATACATCATGCCTAAAAAATCCATTAGTTTCTGTAAGTTCACATTAAAAATAAATCTCATTGAAATCACTATCATCAAAATATAATTCTTTCACACAATCATATTGTAAAAGTCTAATGTTTAAAGTATTAAGAAGAACATACTTCATGATAATGCATATGTAACTATATTTTATTTACCTTGCTTATATTTGATGGCATATAAGAATGTCTCAATATATTTCACTCACTTGACATACCTACGATTCAAATTACCTTGACTTTTCAAGTGTCTCAAATATTAGTGATCAGTATGAATCATAAACTTCTTACACCAAAAGTAATGTTGTCAAGTCTCTAGATTCCTCACTAATGCATATAAATCTTTATCATATGTTGGGTAGTTTAAAGTTACACCATTAATCTTTTCATTAAAATAGCGTATGAGTATTTTATCCTACAATAAAACAACTTCAATACCAATATCTAAAATATCACATTCAATCTCAAAAGTTTTTGTAAAGTTAGGCAAAGCAAGTAATGGGGTCGAAATAAGCATTTCTTTTAATAAATTAAAATCTGTTTTCTTGTTTAGTTTCTCATTTGAAATTTACTATCTTCTTTATAATTTTAGTTAATAGAGCAATTAATGTACTAAAATCTTTCATAAATTTTCTATAGAAACTAGTTAATCCATGAAAACTTCTTACCTCACTCACCGTTTTAGGTGTAGACCACTCTTTTATAACCTTAACCTTAACCTCATCCATCTTAATACCTTTTGCACTAACAGTATATAAAAAAAAATCATTTCCATGAAAAAGTCACACTTCTTTAAATTATATATTTATCATTTAAGATAGGTACCCGGTGTGTTTATAAAAGAAAGTTTCTAACCAAAGTTTTGCTAGCAATATTAGTACAACTATCATTATCAATAATCATACTATATACTTTATTTTTTATGTGGCATATAGTATGAAAGATATTATCCATTTGTTGCTCAACAACTTTTTCACTAACTAGAACATGCAAAGATCTTCTTATAACCAAGGATTCATTATTAATAACATATTCAACATCACTAACATCTTCAAGTGTTGGCATGTTTCACATTCAGATTCATCACTATCTGACTCTATTTCTCCATCATCTCTCAAAATCAGAATCCTTTTACTTGGACATTCTGATGCATAATACTCAAATCTTTGACACCTAAAACGCTTAATCTTTATCTTATGGTTCTGCTGAACATTATTTCTTCCTTTTTAACCTCTTTTCCCTTATGACTAGGAATACTATGTCTACTAATCATCTCAGTACTTAATTTATCCAACTTTCTCATCAAAGCCTTTATTATTATGTCTAACCTATCTTATTTTTCTACAAGATCCTTCGTCTTTGATTTTGTCACACTTTTTTATGACATTGTGAATACATGTAATAAAGGTTAATAGCAAAGAAAAATCTCCTCACACACTCCTTTATATGCTTACACTCGATTTAATGTCACTCTACTCGTGTTTTACGCAATTCAATTGAGATTTTCACTCTAATAATCTCATTATTCCCTTCGCCTTACTATTTTCTTTACGATTTTGTCTTTGAACGGCGCATTCGGTTGATTCTAGCAACTAAAAATGTCATTCTGGAGCGTCATTAGATTTGTCTCGGTGTCTCCTCTATGTTGAGATTGCCCGTGTAGAAAATAGAATTCCGGTTTCGCTTTGATAAACGTTACTTTTTTTCCTCTCTCCCCCTCGATTCTTGCGTCTTGCCCTGTAATTTTTCAAATCACCCCCTTAGCTTCTCTTTGTTTTTTATTTTGTCCTTGATCTTTTGGTTGATATTTGTTTTATTTCAAATAACTTATTAATATCAAAATTTGCTTCAATTTCATCCTCATTTGATTATTTTGTTTTTACTTCTCTTTGTTTTTTATTTAGTTCTTGATTTTTTGGTTAATATTTCTTTTATTTTAAATAACTTATGAAAATTTAAAAAAAAATCAATTTCAACCTCATTTTATTTTTAAAATTTATCTTATTTAGTCATATTCTTTTAATTGTTATTTATGTCATTTGAAATAATTTTTATAATGCAACGTTTTTTGCAATTACACCCTCGATCATTTTATTTTAATATCAGATTTTCTCCTTATTCTTTTTATTGTTTTTTTTCCTTTGCTAAATTAGATTATTAAATTAATTGATTGCATTAAATATAGTCAAGTTAATGACATCTATGTTTTCTTATCTTTTGACATTTTTTTTCCCTATTTATTTAGGTTTTTTTTTTCATATTTGATTCATACGAATTTGGATCCTTTCATTCTTGTTGGTTGCTTTCTTGCTCTTTGTACACCAAAGTTTTTTTTATCTGTTATTGGATTACACTTATACCAACCCTAATTTTTGGGACAAAACATATACTTAATTACAAAATTATAGAGAAATTTTATGTATGCATGCATGCATTATTTTTTTCATCTACAATAACCTTTTAAAATTACTAAGTACTCTATCATAATTTCTACTAAAACTCAAACAGAGTTTTCTCTATAATAAAACATCTCAAGTTATCGACTTAACTTGTTTTATTTCCACACACAAATATAATTTCTTGATCCAATCATCCTAATCATGATCCATATCAACCATATTTCAGTAATTTCAATTCCTCCAATAAGACATATAATCAATTATATAATGCATTAATTAATTATAAAGTATGAGAATTTATATAAAATCCAATATACATGAATAAAAAGCAAATGAGCATTAAAAGATATATAAATTCATATATCTATAATAAAAAAAAAAATTAAGCATTGATGTTTCAATGCTTAAACAAAATACATTACAATTCAAAAAGAACAATAAAGATTAGGTGCATAGACTACCAGAAAGGAAGGGAATCCTCAAAATCTATAATAAAAGATTATCATCATTCCTTATACCCCAAAGGGGAGAGCAAATAAAAAAACATACAGACAGGTCGGGTGCATAGACTAACAATGCAAATTCTATATTAATGATCATTTATTTTCACTTCTAATTAATAAAAATATTTAACCACTGAACAGTCAAACTTACAACGATAGTTGAGACAATAACTTTTGTTATTCCCTTTCTGCCATTGTTAGCTGCTTGTATTTATCTACAATGCTTTCCAAGTGATTTAATATCCCATTCTTTGCCACAACAACCGGTGAAAAGGCAATAAAAAACATTTCAAAAGATGATAATGCAGTGAGATGCAAGAATAATTCCTATCAATTTAAAATACAAGAGCTAAGAAATCAGCTACAAGCACTAGTTATAAGACCTGCCTCGGGTCAAAATTTTTTTCTTAAAAAAATTATATATACGGATTTTTTTCGTCGTAGTTTCAAAAATTATAAGTGTAAATTAAAAATTGTACTCATATATATAATCAAATAAATTATAAACTATGTGTGTTGATAAATAAATAAATAAATAAGTCATTAATGATAATAAAAAATAAAACTGGAAAAATCAAGAAACAGGTGTAAATGATATTTAATCTCGCACGATGGGATATTTACCCTGTTGTGTTTGCTAATTTTTTTATTCAAATATTTTTTTAATTTAATCAAACTATAATAGAAATGTCACACATATTAAACTAATTGAATAAAAAAAAGAATTATACAAGGTTGTACATATCAGAAATATTATCTAGAAAAAATAATTTTATTTTAAAAAGTAAATTCATCTATACAAAAGATTAAAAAAATATAGATGAATCAGAAAAATCTCTTCAAAAATTAAATGCACACAAAATAATTTTAAAAAATCTCTATTCAAAAAAGAGTAAATAAGGAAATAAAAAAATCACATATGATCGATATGAATTGAAACATAAATTTAAAAATTATCTTACAAAAATAAATAAGAAAAAGATATCAATAAGAAAAAAAATTAAAAAAATAATAACTTGGTTATTGTAGCTTAACTTGTCAGACTTATGATTCGGGTCATAAAATCAACCGAGTAAAATTATTTTTTTATCTTAAATTTATATCAAACATATATATTTATTAAAAAAAAAAGCCAACAAAAGAGTACAGACATGTTGAGCTATAAGCCCGCACTTGCCTGAGCTTGTTTTTATTTTACTTTTTTAAAATTTTAAAGGGGTTGTCTCCTTATTTATTTTGAAAAAAAAATATGCAGGCTACATGTCGTCTGCAAGTCCAGATTTCAGCTACAACTATGACGACCAGAAAATCAGGTTAGTGCCTCTTTTGTCTAAAAAAGATAATTTTTAAGTCATTTCAACCCAAAAACACCTCGCTAACACTCTAGGAACATCCGCAAACCAATCTATCAAGCACAAAAGCACAAAATCAAACCGGGTTAGATTTTTCTTTCTCAGCTTAGATCTGTTTTTTAAGCAATATTGCGGCTCTAAACAAATGCCTCGAAAATCATCTATGTTGTATTTCTAGAAAGACTCCTACACAATAGGTCAAATGACTACCATTTGGCTTAGTGGTGGTATAACACCAACTTCCACGTTGCCACCAAGGCTACCCTCGTGAGGTATTGTATAATCTAACCCCAATAATTCACATACCCTATTTTCCTAAAGATTTTATGATAGAAGTTATAGATTTTTTTTTATCATAAGAGAATAGATGTTCAAGACATTTAGAGCTAATCTACAGTATATATAGAAGAGAATGGTATTTATGGATAATAAAAAAAAAGAAGTGAAATAACTTTTAATTGGGAGATTATGTTTATCTCAAGTTACAACCCTATCGTTAGACTACTATGGCACACTAAGCCTCTCAGAAATTAGCTTCAAAATATTACAAGCCATACCTGGTTTAATTTGGAGAAAATTGGAACATTGGCATATAGAATTGATCTTCCTTCTTCGGTTGCCATCCACCCGGTGTTCCATGTATCTCAATTAAAGAAACGTCTTGGCAATAGAATGGCTACCTCATTACTTCCCTGCTTCTCCAAAGAGACTCCTCTGTAACCTCAAGCAATTATGGAATGTAGAATGATGAAGAGTGGAAATCAAGCTGTAACTCAAATCATCATCCATTGAAAGAATTAATCTCCTGCTAATGTCGTTTAGGAGTTTGCCGAAGACTTCAATCTCGAGTTTCCATAATTCATCCTTAAAGACAAGGTCGAAAATAGAGGGAAAAGTTGTGAATTGAAACTAACACGAGGGAAATCCATTTTAATTGGTACGTCTTGAATCAAAGATAGTTTACTATGGCTTAACAAAACCCAGTGTACCATTTAAATTCCACCGCAATGTTTAAATGTTCGTTATCTCTATTATTTGTTGCTGCTTAATTTACACATGTTGTGGAAGAAATAGTGTAGAATATTGTAGCTCCATTCTTAAAAGATTGGATTATAATAGAATTTCTCAAAAGTGACTTGTTAACAAAGCTATAAGCTTAGAAAGAATAAATAATGAGAGGATGAGTTCAACAATTCAATGAGTAATAACATTCAATATAAATCTATAATGCAATACGGCAATGAAAAGTATATATAAATTTGGCTTTGTGTTTTTATAGGAGAATTTCACAAGCAAACTATAACAAGAAATAGCATGAAGTAAGACTCGTTAGAAAATCAAAATGTAGTAAGTATTATGCTCCAGGTTGTGAGATGATCAGTCAACACAGGTTGGTGACCCCCCTAAGCAACTAGAGTTCAGAACTACGATGAACACAAATATTAACACTAACATGTTAGCATGGGTATTCTAACTAGCATACTATAGAGTTATAATCAAACAAACAGAATCATTTCTTAAAGGCTCAACTCATATAAATAAACAAATGTTGAGATATCAATCCAGATGTATATAATATCTCATATCAAGAAATCAATCTCAATAAATGACTATGGTTTATCATAAACAATAGATAATAAGCAATATATATTACAAAGAAGCATGATCCATTTCATATTAACAATTCAAAATTTATATTATTTCTTTTGCATATGAAATATTATTCACTCATCTTACTTAAAAGTAGTAAGAAAAAAAAAAAGCAAATAACAAAGGAATCCTATTGACGCTTAGCCCATGGAATATCAGGAGTACCTAAATATAAAAGAAGACTTGGTCAAAATGACTCAAAGCCAATAACATAAGAGAATAAAACTCTACGATTATAAACCAAAATGTAATTATAAAGTCAAACAAATCCACCTAATCATTCTCAAACTTATTGAACCTAAAAGAATTGTTCATCCCTCACTGTTGGGTCAACCGACCAGCTGAAATTTACCAACCATTCAACCCAAATCATCAAGACAACCAGTCGACTAAAATTGACCTACTAGTTGACCAAAACCAATCAGGCCAACCAATTGATCGAGATTTCAGAATCTCAATCAACCAGTCTCCCTAAAAATAACATATCTCCAAACTTCAACTAAAACCTCAAAAACCCATAACAATTAACCCTGAATATTTCAATTAACCCATCAATTAAACTAAAAAACATAAACTTCAAAACCCTAAATCTTAACAAATTCAAAATCATAGCTAATAACAACAATTATACATATCAAAATATAAATATTACCTTAAAAACTTGTTTTCTTTAACTTTCTTTTCTTTATTCCCCTCTCCTCTTCTTCTCCAATCTCTCTTTCTCACTTTTGGTTTCCTCTCTTTTAATTTCTTTCTATTTATATTTATCAATTTTATACAATTATCAAAATATATCTCGTTTACTTATATACCTAATATCTACTTTTCCAAAAGTATCGTTGTCCTTTCCTATCAAATCTTTATTATTCTTTCAAAATATTACAAATGTGATGAACGAAAGTTATTTTTTCTTAATGCTATGCTATAGTGAAAAAATATAAATAATGGGAAACAAATATTGCAATCCATGTATTATAAAAATAATTATTTTAGGATGTTGGCATCTTCTGGATTATGTATTCAAAAGCACTTATTATTTGATTATCAAATAATATGAATTTTATTTATCAAAAGTTATTTGTAATTGTTTTTTTGCACCTCCACGATTGCTGCATATGCATTGCAATGATTTTAACATGACTATAGCTATCACATCATGCACTAATAAGCTAGCTTATACTTTTTTTTGTACTAGATAATGTTTCTAATTTTAATTTTTTATATGTTAAAATAATTTATTTAAAAAAATTATTGTTTTAAAACGGCAATTAAAAATATTTTTTAAAACAGAACTATAAAAACTATTTAAAATACAAAACACATAATTACATGAATTTTAATATTTTTAAATGATGCATGGTCCTTGTACACGAGCACCTCTGTATTTGAGGTCATGGTCGAATAAAAACCAGGTGCCAATAATTATTTCCTCGTTTTCTTTCTATGCTCTAACGGTTCCCACTCCTCTTTTCGGCTGGCCAATGCATCCATCAATGTCCATGAGTCTAATTATTAAAAAATAAATATTGTTAATTTTAGAATTAATGAGGATTAATTGAGGTGCATCTAAATTGATTTGAATATTTCATATAAATAAATAAAAAATTTATTTAACTAATTAAAAGGAATTATTTCTCTCAAGCAATTTATTATAATGTATTAAGAAATTATATCTTAGTTACATAACTAATAGCTATTTAAAGTTAAAAGGTAATATTTATGTAATGCAACTCGTAGCTAGTGTTATTGTAAGGCGAAGTGAATAGTGAAAACAATACACATATGAACGAAAGAGTCAAAGATTAATATAAAAATATTAATTGAGATTTATTTACTAATTTAAAATTTTTATTTTTATTTTTTAATATAGTATCAAAATTTTAATAATTAAATATCAATAGTTCAAATCTTACCATTCTTGTTATTTTAATTAAATTAATAAAATTAAACACGATATAATTACAAATTTATAAAGTATAATTATTCATTAAATTCTTTTATTTGAGAGGACATGCAATATAAATTATAAACAAATAAAATAAATCACACGGATTAAAATAAATTTTTAAAACTTATAATTACAAGTGAGATTTATCAAAGCCTCCATTACAAGGAATGCAATGGATCATTTCGTTATATTACATCACTTATTTTTTATATTAATAACATTACTTATTTTTAATACTGCACGTCGATTATATTAAATCATATAAAACATGTCATGATTTTTTGAGTTGACTCAAATCTGCCCAAGATCGAGCTTGCATGATCCGAATATGTTCACTGAGAATAAAGGATAAAGGATTTCTTTACATATCATCACAGCGGATCTTGGGGACTAGAGTTTCCGGATTTATGATATAGGAAATCAACACATCGTTGCTTCTTCAGAACCATGGCATTGAAAGTCCAATGACATCGGAGATAAAAACCCATATGGCTTCACATTGTTGCTAAACGCTAACCTGAGATTTCAGGCCAACTTTTTATTCAGAAAGCGATGATCCAACGCGTGTCACAAGCAAAGCAAATTACCAGTTGCAATTTTAATATTTAATTTTCTGTCTCTATGAAATTTCCAAGATTGCAGACAAGACTCGTTAAATTTTGCTGATAATGCCTGCCAAGTTTTACACAGTTTCTTG
>Ga0325403_1001685_pt1 | contig 18751 bp, 21 predicted proteins | sample PopdelMetagenome_19_FD_205665 | JGI IMG/M metagenome (GOLD analysis project Ga0325403, IMG submission 205665) | Populus deltoides microbial communities from Bellville, Georgia, United States - Xylem-PdKOR-R4 | ecosystem: Host-associated > Plants > Phyllosphere > Stem > Wood/Secondary xylem...
ATCGATGTTGACTTTGTTCGTCAACAAGTTGCGAGTGATGTTCTCTCCTTAACACATATCCCAGGATTTGATCAAATTACTGATATTTTTACCAAATTCATCAGTGCTACAAAGTTTATTTCAAATCATGGCAAGCTTTGTCCCAATCCAACCCCGCTTTGAGCTTGAGGGGAGATGAAGAGATATGAAGGGATTAATAGATCCTAACAGAGAATCTTGCCATGGTTTGAAATAAACTTTGTCATTCGTTATGTTTCCATAATCTCTGGATACAAATCATGGAAAACATGTATGTATAAAGCAAGAATCACTCCTGGATCAATCCCTTGTAATGCTTATTTAAAGACAAGAACAATGCATAGAAAAATAGGTTGGCCTTTCTACATGGCAGTACTGTAGTCAAAATATCGTTTGCATAAAATTTAATGTTTTTTATTTAAAATTATTTTTTTTAATATTTTTTTATTGTTTTGATATACTAATATCAAAAATAAATTTTAAAAATAAAAAAATAAATTATTTTAATATATTTTCAAGCAAAAAATACACTTTAAAATACAATATTTACTACAATCCTAAAAATTAATACCCTTAGACAAACAATAGTTTCATAATATTATCATCTGGATTTTGAACTAAAAAAAAAACTAAAACAGAAAAAAGAAATTGGTGCCCACGCCATTGACGGTTGACTAACTCAAAAACCTTTAAAACAAAGATAAATATTTTAAATTAATTTAACACATGCACGTGATTCGTTATACCATACATCAAAACTTTGAATCTTACTGGGATAAAAGTGAAATCTAATTAAGATTTTGTTTGGATAATATTTTGAAAAAGAAAAAAATATTAAAAATATAAATATATTTGATTGAAAATATAAAATATGTTTTTAGAATGATTTCTTACACTTCAAAATAAAAAAATATATATATATAAAAACATATCTTGTTTTTTTCTACCCTTTAACAGTAATTAAAAACAACTACATATAATTAATTATATTTAAATCCAAAACAGATTAAATAAACAAAAACTTAATCTAAATAGTAATCTTATCATTTATTTTTCAACATAGATACACAGAGAGAGAAATTTGATGGAAAGTGGAATAAAAAAATGACAGGATGGGGTGTTCCTACGCTACAGGTTCTTCCACGAAACACACTGAAAAAAACACGTTCTCTCCTTCCCCTGTCTATATAACTCATTTCCTCTTAAACCTTCACACTCCGAGCCCACGTCCTCAAAAACAACAATGGACCCTACCTCACCTGAAAATAACGATGCTAAACACCAGCAAAACGTTGTCGTCATGAGACACGGTGACCGAATCGATAACTTTGAGCCATTTTGGATCACAACTGCCACTAGACCATGGGACCCACCTCTTGTGGAAGCGGGTCGGTTAAGAGCTTTTCGTACGGGTCGGAAACTTAAAACTAATCTTGGCTTCCCAATCCATCGGGTCTTTGTTTCTCCTTTCCTCCGTTGTATCCAGACCGCCTCCGAGGTTGTCTCCGCCCTCTGCGCCGTCAACGATGGGCCTTACATTGTTAGTAGCCACGGTGTCGCCATCGATCCCTCTAAACTCAAGGCAGGTGTCCTCTTTTTTTCCGTTTTCACATTTACAATACGGCAACTTTTGTAGATTATAAATGATAAGGAGCTGATTAGCTAGATAAGTTGATTGATTACTGATGATCATGGTTTTAAGTATTTTTTTTGTTTAAATTATAAATGATTAGGAACTTTTTAAGTTTGTTTTGTTTTTAAGTATATGATTATAAATGATGCCTTAATAGAGTATTCGTTTTTTTTTTTTTAATGCTAGCCTTAGTGAACCGAGACTTGGTTGCGTATCCGGTCGGGTTTTAGTCAAAACAATGAAACAGTGACCTATGTACTTTGATAAGTACTATGAAATGAATGAAGCTTCTCGAGCTCAGTTCAAAATAAATTTCAATTTCAATTATTTTCATGTATAATCTTGAAGGATTTGATATATTTTTTACTAGTTAGTTTTGGAAACGTATTTAGAAATTTATATAAGATGTTAATGGAATTGATAATGGCATTTGGGAGCTTCAATCTTTCTGAAAGTTCATGCTAACTTAGTAATTATTCATTTGGGGTCTCATATATTTTATTCGTTTATGTAATGGTATCGTTGATTGTAGATATTGTGGTGTTCATGTTGTTTGACTGGATCTCCATTTGTTTTAAGGCTTTTGTGTTTTAACTGTTGATTGTACATTTTCAGGTCTCTATTGAGTATGGTTTGTGTGAGATGTTGAATAGAGAAGCCATTAGGCGTGTTTCCGTGCCCAAAGATGGGAACTTTGGATTCAATATCGCAGAGCTTCATGCCTTGCTACCAGCGGGGACAGTGGATCGTGCTGTGAAACCAGTGTATGAAGAGGTAAGTATAGAAAACACTGTTTGGTTAAGGGAAAAGAGCATTAAAGAGTAACAAGTTACATGCCTCCGTTGCACGTCATCATGTCTGATATTTGGTTATTTTCTTGAGGAATTGTAGCTTCCACAATGGGAAGAGACTGTGATGGGTGCAAGGACTAGATATGAACGAGTTATTAAGACTCTCGCAGATAAATACCCTTCAGAAAACTTGCTGCTGGTCACACACGGTAAGCTCAGTATTTGGCTGGCCTGGTTTTAATTATCTCCTGTTTGCTAATCTGCAACACCCAATTCCCGCAAGGTCTGGTAGGAAATTACTGCATGAAATAAGTCTTCAAAACTTTTTGCTGCATGCTTAAGAAATAATCATGCAAGGTCTTCTGATGTACCTCTTTCTTGTAAATTCAGGGGAAGGAGTAGGAGTTTCAGTTTCTGCATTTTTGGAAGACATAACAGTTGATGCTGTAGAGTACTGTGCATATTCGCAACTAAGAAGACATGTTTTCCACAAAAACAAGTCATTTACTGCTGGAGAGTTTGAGGTGCTTACTCATAATGGTAGAACCGGCATTGGTTATAAAATCCCTATGGCCAACGGTGCCATGGATGATGCTATGTGACCTTTTTTCTATGCCAAACACCAATTTAGACATGCCTTCCGTCAATCTTTGTATGCTGTTTTAAGCTGCACTTGTTTGTGTTTTTTACTAGAACTCTGATCAAAGGGATTTTTAATTTAAGGCAAATTGATTACACAAGTCAATTGCATATCGGATGTTGCTGTTTTACTTGAACATTGCTTTCAACCATCATGAAAAAAAGGGGGTCATTCTATATGTCTAGATCACCCACAATAGTACAACCTTGCGTGGCGATGCTGGTATAACTCCAGTAAAAGAGAGTGAAAGAGACATGGTGATGCTACACCCGACAAGGCAACACTTGCTCTTTACCTCGGGTTCTGCGACTCACTGAACAGCCAATAAATAAATAAAGTAAATGAACGAGAAAAGAAAGAAGATAAGCCGTTGAAATTAGCACGGGCTTGTGGTTGGGGGGCCGGGGGGGGGGGGGGGGGGGGGGGGGTGGGGCCCCCAAACCGTCGCTTTTATAGTTCTGGAGTTACAAAGTATAGCAGTCAAATGACCAACAATTTCATAAGAGCCATGCCAAATTTTTCACCTGAAGAAACTATTCAATAAATCATCCTTCTACACCCACATAAAAACAGCCTTGTGATCAGTCTTTCACCACTCTGAAGGACTTGGAAACGGCTCAATATGATCAAACATGTCCGGTGGCAACTCATCGAAGAGGGTATCTGGGGTCACAGGATTTTTTACATCACTTGGACTATTCATACAACTTGATACTGGATCAAACAATGGAGGCCCAAGTGAAAATTGTGCTGTATCTCCGAGTTCAGGAGCGTCTATTGTTCCAAGCACATTGAGAAAGTAAGGGTCATCCAGCCTAGCCAGGAGTTCATGGCTTTCTGGGGAGAATACAAGGTCTGGCTGGGGCTGTGGGATTTGAGGGAAGGGAATTCCTGACATGGGCTCGTATTGAACAAGATTTGCATCACAGCCTGGCAACTCAGATTTAACCAATGGCGGTAATGGCATCATTCTTATCTGTTCAGGGTTCTCCAAGTAGGATGATGAGCAAGCCTTCGAGGATACCTCTTCCTCCATTGAAGAACTAAACATTGGAGCCTTAACACATAACAAAACAAGAAGAAGGTAAATTGTCCTTCCACAACAGGTAAAAAAGAAAATTACAGAAAAAACCTTTCATAGAGTCAAATAATCAAATACTACCAGAAGTCCTCAACAGAGACCAGAGAAGAAACATTTTTTTTTTGCAGCAACTAAAAAATCCCAAAATTTTCTTGAAAGCAAGTGATGATGCAAATATTTCCAATTACCTCGAATGTGGGAACATCCAGAAAGACAGGAACTTTATTTTTACTCCTCTGTTGTTTGGAATGAGAAGAGGAAGGTGGTGTTCCTGAAGTCTGCAAAATCCTAGCCAACCTCTTCTGTCTACTACTCCAGAAATTCTTCACATCATTGTCAGTCCTTCCCGGCAAATACGTAGCGATTCTTGCCCATCTGTTCCCAATTTCTGCCTGCAAATCTATAACCACCCTCTCTTCCTCTGCTGAAAACTTGCACCCACTATAAAACCACACACACACAGACACAACGAAAAAAAGAAATAAGAAATCAAGAGGAAATCCCATCTCTGGAAAATCACACATTACTGCAATGGACTAAAAACAAAGAGAAACTGAAACAACCCAGGATCAAAACCATTGTAATTTATCACTGCATGCATGTAAAATTGCAACAAGTCGAAAATGTAATTAACCAAGTTAATTTGATACTTACTTTTTCAAGTTGGGTCTAAGCTTATTAACCCAGCGAAGACGACAAGACTTGCCAGTTCTATGTAAAAGGCCTTTGGATCGAATGGAGCTCCAATCTCTGGGACCATATTTTTTAACATGGTTAATCAGTACTTCATCTTCTTCCTCTTTCCATGGCCCTTTTCTTATTTCTTCTTTCTTAAATCCTTCCATTTTCTGACCACTAGACACTTGCATCTCTGTCTCTTTCTCTCTCTTATGTTGTTCTTGCTGCTAGACTCTCTCTGCGACACAGCAGTCTGTGATGTTTTTGAAGATGAAAAAAAAGCGTGCTTCTTTTTTTTTTTCTTTGTTTTTGGGGAAGTGGCGGTTAAGGCGGTTATTGCCACTACCCTCCCCAGTCCCCACTAATATGCCCACATTCTCCGACTTTCTCTCTAGTTCAAAGTGGTTTTGAGGTTACTTTTATGTCCCTGTTTCTTCTAACCATGGATCCAAATTTTCTTTGAGATTCAGGCCCGGAACAGGCCCAGGACCAGGCCCAGGTTCGTATTTAAAGTAGACTGGGTTTTTTTTTCTTTTTCCTTTTCTTTTTAATTTAGCAATTTAATTAAAATTCCTTTTAACATCTAGATTTAAAGTGGGAAAATAATAACACTGCTGGAAAAAATATATATTTTAAGGTATTGGTTTAGATGGTAAATGATTTTACTTTATATTTTATAAATTTAAATTCTAATTCGAATAATGTTTGCAAAAAGAAAAAATGTAGGAAAATCAATATAGATGGCTTGTTTTAAAATCTGATCGTAGATGGAGTCAATAGTAAATGCCAGAGATGGAGTTAATGCTGTATTTAATTAGTGTCCTATGACAAAAAAATATATATAACAAGAAAAAATAGATATAAAAGAGAGAAAAATATTTTAGTTGGGGAGAAAAACAAAGAAAATTTAATAAATTAACGATTTTTTATATTTTTAAAATTAAAAAAAAAATCCCTTTTCTATCCTCGTCTTTCTGTATCATCTGTATTAGAACAGTAACCAAATAATTGTTTTTCAAAAGCATCACCTAGCATTTCAATCGGCTGCATGTAAAGACATGAACTGAGTTTCTTCTCACTTCCACCCCATAAACTTTTTCAAGCATTTGCTCTTCCTTCAGACAATTATTTGTTGCTAAGAACAAGATTCTACAGTGACTCTATGAAAAGGCTCTTTCTAAATATGTTAAATTCTCTCACCAGGTAAATCAACATAATGTCACAAAGAATTGCTTAGGAGTATATGTACAACTACAAGTGAAAAAAGGGAGAGAGAGAAAATTGATTACACAGATCAGCAAGAGCTAGCCATCACAAGCTGCAACACAAGCAACTCTATGGCCTTTATCAGAGACTACTTGCCACCAAGCCATCAGCAATTTGTCCTGAGCCAGTTCCCTCTGAAATGACATCATTTACAGTAACCAGCTGGGTGGTAGTGGCAATCTAATTATCACTTTTGTCATTTGCAACACGCTTTTGACGTGTACGTCTAGTAAAAACCAATTTATCACTAAGAGATGGCTTCTTGAAAGAACCAGCTCCTTCAGTTTCAACCTTACCGGAAGGTTGTTCTTCAATGCACCTCGATATTGGTGAGGAACTGGCCAATGATTCTGAGTTCAGGCTGTCAACTGCTTTAGCATCGTGTTGAAGATTTGAATTACTAGCCTTGTTATCACAAACCCCTTTTAATGAGAATGCATTATCATCACATCCGTGGCTCTCAGTCCTGCTTCCACCATCACTTTCTGGTTTCATCATTTCATTATCTGTGTTTCCCATCAAAGATTGAACTGTATCAATCATTTGTGAATCAGAAGCCTTGTCAGTACTTGAATCTGCTGTATTAGTACTCACTAATGGCTTAGGATCCTTGTTGCGAGAAACATCTTGAGTAGTCACCTCACATTGCTCCATGGACTCCATTGATGAAGGGATATCAATGGATAATGGTCTCACATCCATTACACTATTGTGTTCATGCCTGACTTGATCAGTCGAAACATCATGAGAAGGAGGGCTCTTTCTCGTGTCAGAAACTGCATTATTTATAATCCTGTCTCCATTTTCAAAGCTTTCATTAGAAGCAATTTCATTAACAGAAAGTAATCCAGGCAGAGAAATACAGGTGGTTGGCGGGTCAATATCCATCTGAGGACAGGCAACCTGCTCTCCAACACCATCAACAAAATCACCTCTATGACTGCCAGAAGCCTCATGTCTGACCTGATGATCATTCCTGTTAAGGGATGACACATCTTTGTCCATAAGATCACTCTCATTCACTAATTCTCTAGCTTGATTTGATAAGTTTGTCCCACTTATCTGCTGCTCAAGGGAGTCCAGAGCCTGTTTCTGAGTGGCATCCACAGCACTCTGGTTGCTATCTAAATCAACTTGATTCCGAGTGACATCATCAACAGAAAGTATTCCGGGTGGAGAAATGCAGTTGGACGATGGGTCAACATCCATCTGAGCACAAGCCGATTCTTCTCTAACACCATCAACAAAATCACCTATAACACCACGAGAAATCTCATGTGCATCTCTTTCCTGGCAATCATTCTCAGTGTAAGATGGCAGATCTTTGTCAATATGATGATTCGCATTCACTACTTCTTTATCTTGATTTGAAGAATCGGTCCCACAGACCACCTGCAGCTCAAGTGAGTTTGCAGATTTTTTCTCAGTGGTATCTGCATTAGTCTGGCTGCCATCTAAATTAACTATTCCATCTAATTGCTTCTGTACAGCAACTGCTAGAGAAGCAGCATGATCACGAATCAAACAATCATAAGGTGGGCAGCGTAGCATGTTGATCAGGGCCTGATTATACTGAAATAGGCTAATAGATGACTTTCTACTCCCTTTATCACGATATAATTTAATAACTTTAAAGACATGCTCACACAAGTTGCCCATTTCCGCCCACTTGCAATCACAAATAGCAAATTCTGAACCAGGGTTCCAGACAACATGAACCCTATCTCGATCAAGCTGGTCAGTGACTTTTGCACATCTATATTCCACGACAACATCAGAGTCTGGAATCTTCAATGCTTTTCGCCAAGATGTTAAACCACTAACCCATTCATCTTTCCAGTATCTTGCAAAATCATCCCTTTCTGAGTATTCATCAAGCCAGAAGTAGGAATGCACTTTTGTACCCAACTTATCAACCAACCAATCAGCACGTTGATAAACACAAGGATTCTTCTCATTCAAGAGCCTCACTTTCAATTGCCTGTGGTAAAATTCCATTGCTGCACAAGTCTCTTGGCTTGCCAATGGCAGATTTTTTAGTGCAGTAGTCCAACTCCCTGATACAAGGAAATCTTATTTTTAGTTTTCTGAAATAAAGAGTTTTGTAAAAAACCCAACTCCGAGATTCTATAGCGATACTCCACATATTTTATCACACGCAGCCAAGTTGATCTTCTTCCAAATTGAGATATGAGGCCCATTTGCAAACCAGCTCAGGGAAATTGAGAAGATAGAAATGTGTACAGCCTGTTTATGCTATCTTAATTACTATTGAAAAGAAAAGAAGAGAAATTTACCAACCTATTCTAGGATACCAGGTTGCCTTGAAGTAGTCCATAAAACTAGAGCCGTCAACAAAATCTTCCATGAGAACTTCAAACAAACGTACAGTTCCTTGTCCTTTGCAAATATCATCTACTGTCTGTCCAAGCCGTCTCGATATCTGAACACACATCTCTGTTTCCATGCACCTCTTTATTAGATTCTTATGCCATGCATGGCGAACCCGCCAAAAAGATATCAACACAGAGCACTGAAACACCTCCCTGAGAACAAGGTAAAAAAATAAGGTTTTTGTTTAGATAATATATCATCCAAAAAGGAAACACAGAGGCCAAAAACTATTCTCTATTTGCCTGGACCAACACATCACGTCCACAACACAATCAATCTAAACTGCCAAGTCCCAGATCTTTGTTCAGATTGAGAATCTGAAATAATCTCCACAGATCTCATCTTACAAATTCTTATGAGCATTTCACCAAGCATTGCAGTTCAGCTCTACATGTGTTAAAAAGCACATTATTACATGTGTTAAAAAGCACATTTTGGTGTGTTTGGAAATGAGGTAGCGGTTGCGATTCAAAGTGCTTTTCACTTAAAAATGCATCAAAATAATATTTTTTTTATTTTTTAAAAATCATTTTTGACATTAACACATCAAAACGATCTGAAAACAAAAAAAAAATTCAAATTTTAGGGGAACACGGTTTGAACCACGTTTCCAAACAGGCTCTAAAGTGTCCTTTAAGATCACAATGGTAGACAATAGTTGGTGCCTCAAGCAGAAAGTCTGAAGCAATACTGTGTCAAGCAAATTTTAAGGCGCCAGAGATCTCAAGGGATCAATCATTCCTTGTACTGAACTCTAAATTTCAGGATACAGAATTAAAAAATACCAAATCCCTGCAGAACCCATGGACATGGGCCATATGACCCTTGGAACACTCTGTAAAACAACTAAAAATGACCAAGAAGAAAAAATCATCGAATTCACATTAAAGAAAGTGGAACTGCCAACCTTATTGTGAGGATGTCTGTCAAAGGGTCATCCACTATAAAGCCAGCCAACTTCCACGAAGGATCTTTCATACAAACTCTGTTGTAAAGTGCCCTCATCCATCTATGTGCATCAGCACTAGCAAATCTTGGTGTTATGATCCAAGCTACAGGGATGGCCTTGTTGTCTGAGTTGAACACAACTAGACTGTGAACAGGATACTAAACAAAATGAAAGAAAAGAGCAAAGTCAGTTTCTGAAACATATAGAGCCATCCAGGCACTGTAATTGATATTTGGTCAGACAGGATTTGGACCATATTAACTGAAATGACAAACCTTTAATTTGTTTGTTCCAAATCTTGAATCAGAAGCCACAAGACCACGATTGCCAAACCGAATCATTTGTTGTAACTGCCACTCTGTTTGAATTCCCAAAGTGAAAGGCTCTGAATCAGAAAAATCCTCGAAGAAGAATACCTGATTCTGGTGGCTTTCAACCCACATGTTAATGCTAACTGCATCATCACTGTCCAGTTCATATGTAGAGCGGCGGATGCTCCTTTCCTGCCTCCGCACATACCTGTGTGTCAATAGGTCATCACGATTACATGGACCGCCCTGCCTTTCTACTGATTCATTGTGTCTTTGCATTATGGTCTCTACAGAGACCCCAACATATAGTAAAGATAAAACACGAAGCCGAAGATCCTCTGAGATATATGGGGCAAACATAGCACGAGTTCCTTCAGCCTTCTTATCCCGAGGGCCATGGCATGGTAACCCTTTTTTATCCACGTGCTTGTCCTGATTATATATGATCAGTGCTACAGATGGTTCAGCAATTAAACGTTTTACAATAAAATGGCAGGTGCACCCCCTCTTAGTGTTTGGTCTCCCAGCATTTTTCTTTTTTGGAACATAAGTAGTTCTACTAGGCCGTACTATGCCACCTTTCCGATGATCATCAGGGCCAAAAGAACACCAATACCTAAAAATTCAAATGGATCACTTAACTCACAGCATTGATGGCCACTAAGTAGGAGCTGCCAAAAGAAGAGTGAAACTTACAATATGTACTCAAGGATGCCATCAACCTTTTGCTTGTAAGATGTTTGTGGAGGTCGACGCCTTCTAGCTTCAACATGAAATCTCGTTGGACAGTCTTTATTAGCAGACTCGCCTCTTACAAAATCATCCACCCGAGCAAAAGGGATAAGAGCGAGTCTATCCAAATTGTCACGCCAACCTTCAACCTTTGACCACACAATATCAGAAGCAGAGAATTCCAAAGTTGGAGGATTCTGCACAGGAAGGGACAGAATCTCATCCCATCTGGCCATCTAAAAATGCACATAACAGAAATTAGGTCAGTGAATAGTTGAAGGGTTATAACCTTGTACAAAGTGACATCTTATCAAACCCAAGTTTGATGAACTTACTAAAATTATATAAAAAAAAAAATCGTTATTCTTCAGACTATTGCAAAATCAGAACAAATAATTGTACCATCAGTGTATTGCATCATATCAAATCCTTTGATCAACATATCTTGGAATTATTAAAATTTTAAAATGAATCATAGCACCACTAATCTATTTTATCGTATCAACTCCTGTAATCAACTTATCTTGAAACTGTAAATATAGAAAACAAGCATAAAAAACCGACCTTTGTATAGAAAACAAGCATAATGACTTTACAATTTAAACATATTGACTATGGATGCACGAATCAATCTTCAAATTTCCTGTCATAATCTTAATGTCTAAACTTTTGGAAAACAACCCAAAATATATATAAAAAAAAATCCTTAAAAGTTCTTGTACACCTTGAAAAAGTTCTCTTCTTAACAACTCCTAAACAAATAGCTCTATACAGAAATGAATCCATAAACAAAAAACTATGAAGAAAAACTGCACTAAATTGAGTGTTAAAAAATTTCCAACTTTTCTCCATTTTTCTCCTGGCCTCGAGGGTGCCTTGAAGTTTCTTCATATTTATGTAAATAGAGAACTTACCAGCAACAAAACTGGGCTGCTGCAAAGCAGTAGTGTTAAAAAGACAAGCCAAATTCTTTTTAAACAAATTCAACTCCTTTCCTTCTTTCTTCTTTCTTCTTTCCCTACCTCGCTGTGTATGTGTTTTCTCTCTGGCAGCTGCTAGGTGCTAGCTAGCTCTCCTCTGATTTTGAGGGAACAAAAAAGGAGAGGAAAACAAGCCATACGGTTCAAATTCGGGCTTTCGTTATACGGGCTACGTTTTGAGGAGTGAGCCCAAAGAATAGTGGGTTCTTGCCTTCTTGAGTTTCTTACACGTGAGGTTTCTTCTTGCACGTGTCTGCAATAAAACCCCAAATTGCTTGCCATTGGGTTTTTGGTTCTCTCTCTCTCGATATCTTAATACAGGGTCGAAGTATATGATTTCTGGGTCTTGAATATCTCTCAATTTCAGCATCTGGGTCTTATTTATTTGGTTTTTTTTAGGCTATAAGAGGTGGTTTTTGTGTTAAAGTTTTGATTTTTTTTTTTTTACTAAATAGAAAAGGTAGGGGTTTTTATTGTAGTATTAGAAGATGCAACATATTAGGAGATGCAGCGGTTTTTTGAGATCTCAAAACGGGCTACCTTTATTTTTGGAGAGAAAGATTGTTAAGGGAGTATCTGATGTGGGTTTGGCGTCCTTTTCAACATCCATGGCTGCACAAAGAAGTGCACTTGGTAATTCGGCCACTAGGGTAAATATTTGTCTTTTTTCCTTTTTAGTTTCAGCTTTGCACCTTTGAGACACTGCGACTTGCCTTCGGAGTTGAAGTTGGTTATTTACAGCTTTTGTTGTGGTTTGAGTTCAAATTTAGTTTGTGCCTCGTGTGTTTTATGGTTGTTTGAAGAAACTACTTGTTTTATATTGAATGCAATATAACTTGAATGTCAATGTAATGGTAATGCATGTTGCCTCAAAGTGTTACCACTTTGAGGTATATTAACGAGACCTGGATCCTATTGAACTCATTGTGCCAAAGTATTGCAATGAATGAATTTAACCTCCCGAATGAAAAATTTATCTTAGCTTCATTTAAGATATGCTGCCTTTCTTTTCGGCGCTTAGCCTAAATAATGTAATGCAAATGACATCCTTGAGTTGTAGATTTCTCCAGGTTCTGGCCTTCTAAAATGAGGAGGCAAGATTAGTTTCAGTGATATTAGAAAAATTCACCTGTCAGAAACGAGATTGAATCCCCAGTCATACTCTTTCTAGTTATAATTTTCCTGTTACCCTTTTTTTTCTTCTAAAAATCACTTCTCTTCCTTTCCCCTTCGTGGATTTAAATGAAGCAACTAATTCAACCAGTTATTTGCTCTTTGTCATTACTACCTTTGTTCTGTTTGTTGGCTCCTGTTGTTACCTTAATGCTTCTGGAAATGTCTGTCAATAAGTAACTGTTTTTACCATAAACTTACGGTACAATTGGGTAATTTTCTTTTTATAGTTGAAATCCTGTTTGTTTCAAGCATATTAGTTAAATGTGATGTATTGGTATTTGATCTAAGTTACATTCTGATGTTGACTCAGCTGCCAAAGTCAGATAATGTGAGACATTTTGCTTCCAATGCCAACCATTTGACTAAGGTGAGGTGGTTAGGTATTTGCACTTTCATTTCCCCTCAGCTTGTAACTGCAGACTGATTTTGTTTTATTTCATTCTATTTTGTAGGACATACTTCGGGGTAATGGTTAGTGATTGTTATGCTCCACTTTATTGAATCATTATGCTCGTGTAAGTCATACCCAAATCCGATATAGTCTTCTCTCTTGTTGCTGAGAGTTGTTCGTCTGCCTCTTTGGCAAAAGTTTCAGTAAAAGCCATGCTCTTTATTGAGAGCTGTGCCCTTGGACTATAGTAATCTGGGGAGTTCTTATTTGCTTACTGCATTATTGCTCATCCTGGAACTCCTTTTTTGTTTGCTTGCAAGAGAATTGTACAAGGATCAAAGATCTTATACGAATCATTTTTTTTGGCTGGTCTCATTTTCTGATATGGAGCCAGTGACCCTCATCCACTCCTCCAGATTTTTTATTTTGGCATAAAAGGAAGTTTCAGGATGCCCTCCTGAATCAGTAGTTGATCTAGTCTATCCGTATGAATGTTTCACCACAAGTTGTAGTTTGCATGTTTACTGACTAAATCTCATATTTCAAGCTGTTGTAATGGAGATCTAATAGCCTTTTTTGATAAAGGGTCTAGCAAAGAAAGAACATGACAATGAGCTGATTTTATTGAATCCTTGGATGTCTCATTGGGAGTTTAGGTAAAAGATCATAAAGAAACTATAGTAGGATTGATCACTTTAATGCTAGGACCTGCAAGAAATAATTGAAAACTTAACAGTTTTAGATAGTGTAACTAAAGTCAATGCAGGAGAGGAGTCGTAGCCATACAATTCATATAATATAATAAAGTATTTGGAGCCACACAAAGTGCTGCAAGTTTACTGACATTTAGTGTCAGACATGCATATCCTCCGGTTCTGGAGCAAGGTTGTTTTGCTTATTAATTTCTCTCTTTTTGCAAATTAATTCTTGACAGTGATATTTGGCAGGTATCCCTGCTATGTACGGAGGTAAATCTAACAGAGAATGCCTGGTTAGCCTTAGGTCACCCTTTCAAATCATGGAAAACCATGGAGGAAGCACCATTAATATTTGTGTTGCTAGATCCTTTGCATCGAAAGCTTCGAAGAAAGAGACACGAAATCAATCTGAGGTTTGAATTCAAATCAAAGTTCTTGAACTTACGTGTTTATGTTGTATCCGCATGCTATTTAGATTACTCTGATTACAGTTTAAGTAGAACACTTGAATGAATCTTGTGTTTCTATGCAGTCAACCTTTTTATCTATAAAATGATAAAAATGGAGTATATTTCTATTATAAGGATACTGTCACTATCTGGGTGGTTCTAGATTTTTATATAGGAAATATATGTTTGCTCCATACTTCATTGTTGAAACAAATTGTTTCTTTCAAGAGGGAATTTTTAAATTTCTTCTGTGTTTATGTACTCCCAACATAGCGGCATCTGAACCATCCTGACTACATATGTTTTTGTTTTACCTTTTTGCTTTACATATTGGTTTCACTTTGTGTTCTCTGCACAAAGTATTTTTTCTTCCCTGAAAACTTGTGCTCTTAAACTATTAATTGTGCTCTGCCACTCTGGACAGACCAGAAAAGACTTATCTACTGTCGAGGATCCTTTTGATGCTCCAACATACAATATCCCAGAGAAGCCTGTGACGTTTACAGAGGGTGCTTCCTACAGCATTATAATTCTTGCAGGACTTGGTGTTGCTGCTGCTGCAGCTTATGCTGTTTTCAAGGAGCTGATATTTGAACCAAAAGAGTAAGAGTTGATTTTTCTTATTAAATTATACAAACATGGTTAAAAATACATTATTTGAGGTTTTGCCTTCTTTTCCTGATTCCACTCTGATTTGAGCCATGACCTGTGATAGATACAAGATTTTTAACAAGGCTCTGAAAAGGATTCAAGATGACAGTCAGGTTTGTGAAAATTGATATTCTTTGTCTGGCCGCACAATTTTTAAAGCACTTGTTCCTCTTCTATTTATTATCATGATGTTCAGTGGACCTGAAAAGGAGACTTTATCTTACAATGGAGCAGTCATTTGAGGTTGCCCTTTGTGGAAACACCCCGAGTATGTAACTGGTGTGACTGATTATGCAGTAACAATAAATCATATGGTTATTATCAACTGTCATCTGAAAATAAGAATGGCAGTGGGTGCTTAACTTCAAGTAGTTGGATACAGTTTATTGGCAAAACTAATATAAAGAAAACAAATTCTTTCAAAATGTAATCACAAAGTTGTGAGGGAGGTTTTAAATACTATAGATAAAATCCAGAAAGATCTGGTAGTAAATGGTCAAAAGGGTTCTCACTGGCGACTAAACTTTGCCATCTATGTTCTTGTACTATAAAAGACCATGATTGCAGGCTGTTTCAAAATTTGAAAGCTGAATCATATTGGTGGTATTCTTTACATATGTTGATTTGCAATTTTGTCATTTACTTTGGATTATATTTTCTTTGAAAATCAGGTCAGGGTGAGGATTGGATCCCCTATTACAGGTTATGGTCAGGAAAGTAGAAATCGTGCTGCTCGCCAACGTATTCCCAATAGGATCTTTACTGATGAAGATGGTGTGGAGCATGTCCAGGTAAAGTGAAGCAACATAATTTGTAATAACCATATGAAATTTGTCTTGTGCATCCAAGAAATGCAAAAGGTTCCAGGATTGTGAATAACATTCCTGAATTATCTCCAGAATCTCCTTCCACTTTAAGAAGAAATAAAGTGAAAAAATTTCACAAGAACAAATGAAATTGAGGATAATTTTGATTTTCTGTGGAACTTGGTATCTGCTTACTCGTTGCCTCATTGAATGTAGATTAATTTCTATATTCGTGGGCCGCATGGTGCTGGGAAGGTTTCTGCTGAGATGTTCAAAGACAAAGTGGACAAGCAGTGGAAGTATACATACTTAATTGTCGAGACCATGCAACCTTCACGATCACAGTTGATTCTGGAGTCTTATATGCCTGCGCCAGTGGTTGCGTAAAACATGTACACAAGCGTTCCATAGCTTAGATATGGTTTCTTTTTGTATCAATTTGATCTGGAGCTGGGGTTACTAGCTCTCGTCAATAGATATGAATAATTTGTATACGTTCTCGTGAGATTGATCCTTAGTTTTCTTGAGAGTTCCAGTTTTGTCCTTCTGAGCTGATAAATTTTTTGTTCACTGAGAAAGCAAAGATCCTGAAATGTGATTGGTTGGTCATTGAATTAAACAATTTTGTTGGTGATTAACATTGTGTTTTTAATCACTTGTCTAGAGCAGGTGCTCAAGTTATCGTCTATCGTCGTTCACCATGGAAACAAACGTGGATTGAACACAACAGATGTTCGCCAGTGCGGTCTGATTGAGTCTCCGGGATCTGAATGAACCAATACTTGCAACATGGAACCTTTTTCTTTAGCGAGAGCCAAATAATGACGTTGCATGATCATGATACTGCGCACAATTCCGTCACAAGCAAACACAACTTCATCACTGTAATGCCTGGATTTTACATGAACAGTGGTTCGCCATTCTTCGTTGCTATGCTCCCTGTGACACCCTTCCATCAATCTTTCGTAAGAGGTTGATCATAATGCCAAGAATAGGCTTCCCCTTGTAAAGATGAGCAATAAGGGTTCCAAACTTGCACATTTTCCAAATAAAAGCTGTATGTTACATCAATAGGATCCACAACCCCTAACAAAGTCTGGAAGCTTGGTGTCATTGATGATGATATCTTTAGAATTCCACTTGGTTTCTTCGCCAAAAAACTGCATGGGAAGGGAAGTTCTCAAGAATGATGGAAACTATAGCTTCTTCGATTTCTTTATCCGCAACTTTTACAGGGCCATCTCCATCACACACACAGATGTATATTTATATTGCAAGCATCAAAAAACCCGTTCAACTATATAATTAGCCTCAATTCTGCCACTAAACAAATCTTTTTCCTCAGTTGGATCTCCCAAGTTACAGAAATTTTAAAAATCCGAAGAAGATCCCAGGCCATGCTACCTCCCTCGTTTGCTAAACAGTCTGCACAAACATTACCTTCGCAACAAACGAGTTCTTTAACTTCTGCTCAGCACGTTCTTTATCAACCACTATAATTGAGTCCCAGAGGGTCTGTTCAATGTGTCTGTTAAGCATTTGATCAAGCAAGACCAAGAACATCAAATTTCCATGCTAATTGACCCTTGGAAGCAAGTTAACCAAAACAGAATTTTAACTTCATTAGGTAATGATTACAGAAAAATGTACTCTCTCAAACAATAATCAAATGCAAAAATCTTATTACAAAAGAAGTATTGTGAAGTACATCATATTGTTGACATCTACAGCTTGCATTCTAGCATTACAAAACATAGGACACGAAACTGCACACATCTCCAAAATTCTTGATGCCCCTTTTCATCGATCATCAGCTTTTCTAACAAAAAAAAAAATGATAAACAACAATCAATGGTTGTACAAATGTAATTTTTTGGGACTCTAAAAAAAAAGTATACAGATGATGAAAGAGAGCAAGCAACTTACTCGTTTGCTACTCTTGGAGGAACCCCAAGCCCAGTCCTTATATTTGCTCCCAATTCTATAAGATCTTGTACCTTGTGGATGCCAGACGCTTGAAGGGAAGCAATGGAAGCAGAGGCGGCGGAACCCACAAAGAGGGAGGCAACGGCGAACGCTTTTAAGGGCATGAGACGAGAGTCGCCAGCGAAGCCTCTTTTATATGCTGAAATGCCCCACCCAAACTTGGCCATGCTTGCCATTGCCCACCACCACCACCACTGGGTCTCGACGCCGCCACCGCAGCCATTCTCCATTTCTTTCTTTCCGCTGAGTGACCGGGACCCCACCTTGAAGGCTTGAACTCATTTCTTGCGGTCATTGATAAGGGGTCTGATTTGTAGGCCTTCATCATAGAGGCCTAATAATTCTTGATTTCTCTTCTTTTTAGCCCGTGTAGGCCCATACAAGTCGCTGGGTATTGGTACGAGGCCTTTTAAATCCTCTGTGGACTCTAGTCCTGGTCAAATGAGAAGACACGTATGTGGCTGGCTAATTGTTTTTCTTTTTCTTTCTTTTTTTCCAGTTAAAAAGCTCGTTGCCGTTGGAGTTAATTTTGCACTGCCATTTTTTTGTTTACAAGCCGATAACAAAATTAAGGGATTAATTAGACCGTCTTTTACATGAGATGTAAACTGAGTTAAACTTTTAATATTTTTGGAGAATTAAACCTATGATCTCTTGGATGAAACAAATACCAATAAGTTAGTTAACATTTAGTTATTTTCCTGATTTAAAATAATAATAATAATAATATAATAAAGAAGACAAAGATAAAATCATGTTTAATAATAATATACAAGACAAAGTAGAGAACAATATTATTTCTTTAAGATAGAGACCGGTTAAAACATGGTCTTTCATTTCTCAAATATAAATACTAAAATATAAATAAAATAAAATTTTATACAAAAACTAAAAATCCTAAAATCAAAAAGACTAGACAAGAAGGGAATAGAAAATATGACAAGTAGAGAGAGAGGAGTACTACTCGTATATACATATCAGTAAGACAGAGAGAGTGAGAGAGGGAGGCTGCATTCAACAGATCAGTATAGCAATATCCAGGGAAGGGGCTGTGTGCTGCTTACAACAAAACAATTGCTTTCCTCAGGTGAAGGCACTCAGGTTCTTTGCGCACGAGCTAC
>Ga0325403_1001687_pt1 | contig 18744 bp, 12 predicted proteins | sample PopdelMetagenome_19_FD_205665 | JGI IMG/M metagenome (GOLD analysis project Ga0325403, IMG submission 205665) | Populus deltoides microbial communities from Bellville, Georgia, United States - Xylem-PdKOR-R4 | ecosystem: Host-associated > Plants > Phyllosphere > Stem > Wood/Secondary xylem...
AAATGGATCAAACAAACTCTTCCCACTTAGTCTGGTCATGATCTCTAATCAAGAAACCTTCTAACCAAACTTATGTTTTGTCTTCTAAGTAAAGTGAAGCTATTTGTAAAATGTAACTTGAAGAATTTTCTACATTTCCTAACCCACCCCCTTGGATTCCCTATGAAATGTAGGTAGTTCTACTTTAGGTAATGGTACATTGTATATACCTCTTTGTCCTTCATTGATTCCCACAGGTTCATCTTGGTTATGATTTTGTTGTAGACAAATCACACCTCTTGTAATAGCTTGGTTCTTCCATTTGTGCATTAAGTTGTTCATTCCATTTAGCCTGCCCGAATCTTGCAATTCTTGATGAAGAACATGTATCCTCACATCCAATTGTCTACCATGCTCTTCCAAAGCTTTGTTATCTCTGTTTTCCCTTTTGCAATAGCCTGGATAAGTATATTCTAATACCAACATGCTAAAGCCTGCCTTAACAAAGATGATTGTAATTGAGAAAATAAGATTGAGAGTTAGAAGTTATGGAGAAAGAGAGATTTTTGTTGTTGTACAGAAAATATTATAGAACACATGAATTATTATACCAGTAGTTCTTACTAACTAATTACTTTCTACTAGTTCATCACGTGGTTTGATATTTGTAATGTAGTGGCTAGCGTCTGGGGTTTGACAGCTCTTCAGTTAGCAGATGAAGAATTTCTGCCTTTCGACTATCTATCCTATGCATACGAGCTCCAGGTAATGTTGATCTGTAGTCTGTACATCATAATCAGTGCACAGAAGAGTAAATAATGATTTCTTCATTTTGATGAGAATGAAGTATTCTTTTTTAAAATAAAACAACGTTTTATTAAACATGATTTAATTGATTGATTTTTAAAACTAAGAGAACTATTTTTAATTTATTTTATAAAATTAGAAAGACTTATTTATAATTCAGAGCCTAACATTGATGGCAGTATTAACGATCGAATCCATGCATTATAGAAAAACGCAGAGGACTTGGAAGATGAGATATCGGATAAGGGCATAAGACTTGCTCCCCTGTTCGAGTCCATTAAGAGACTAAGAGATGCAGCTACAAAAATAAACCAGGAGAGAAAGGTATGGCAAGATTTTCTATCAAGTAAAGATTGACATATCAGCATTAATACCAAAGAATTATGAATACTCAGGCAATTGAAGAAAACAGAGTGGGGGCATGGAAGTTCAAGAAAGATCAAGTGAAGGTGAGAGAGATCAACGACAGGCTGATGATGGCGGAACGAGCATTTACAGACGCAGAAGGGCTTTCTGGGAGGCCATGGTACAAGCATATGGTATGTCTCTTCTTAATCCTGAGTGATAATATATATATTACGACTGCCAAGAGCAGATAGATGGAAGTGATTCTCTGTATTTGTGCAGATATATGCACCGTCAAAGCATGATGATTATGGATCGAGCTACTTTCCTGGAATAGACGACGCGATTGAAGAGGCGAGGAGTCTCAGCACGCCAGAGGCATGGCGCTCGGTACAGCACCAAGTTTGGAGGGTGTCAAGAGCTGTCAGACATGTCTCGCAAGTCCTCACTGGTGAATTGACTTGAAATATGCTGTGTCTAAATCAAAATCACCTTGGCTTGCAAGATGTAATAAAAAAGCTTCATGCAGTGGATTCAACGAGCTGTCTCTAAATGGTGTTAATTTCTAATTAAATCCAGAGATATCATGATGAAGTCTTCTGTCGCCATCATTCTATTTGACCTTCGTGTTTTTTCGTTAACCCAGTAGAGTAGTACCTTCATCCACCCTGAGCAAAGCTTCTATCAATAAAAAAATGCTTTACATGGCAAGTTCCAATGCCCAAACTCTCTCATCATATTGCTCTGCCTATGTAACCCTCATGTACACACTCATTTGCAACCTCACCCTCGTTTTGACCACTCTAGTTTTATAGGCAGCTTGATAGAAGAATGACTCAAAAGAGTTTTAACAAAAATCAGTGGAATTGCCACTAATCCAACAACTAAACTAGGTTTTTCGGACAACCCTTGATGGGAATCAACAAGCAACATTCATGAATGTGCTGATTGGATCTATTACAAGACCAAAAAAAAAAACCAAGAGAATCACCGAGGTATTGGGCTGGTTTATAATATTTGGATTGAGCCTCATTTAAAGACTACAAGTATAAGCTTTGTAATCTATTCTTATTCAATCTTGAATTTGTTTATTATAAATCCAATATCTAATTATGGTTATTTTATTCTCATCATGCAATCTTGGATTTAAATTAGATATGCAAGTTTAATATAATTCCAATAACTAATTATGATTATTCTTTTCCGTATTCAGTTTTAAATTTAAGTTAATTATATGGATTTAATTTAGAATGGTTAGTTAATTAGGTTTTATTATTTTATAAGTTATATTATACAAAATAACAATGAAAAGACAGATTATTATGCTGCCATTAAGAATAAAACAGCGTTAATACACTTCTTCTTTAAATTATAGTGTCGTGGTTTTTTACTTTGATTTTACCTTTTTACTGGGTGAGCATTCATATTCTTTGTGCCTGCCGGGTTCGCATCAAGCCTTGTTAACTTTGCATCATAGAACAGTGTGCAAGCAACTCAGAAACTTAACACCAACAGCAGTGCAATGAAATTGACAAGATTTATCTATACACCCATACCTTCGCCTTTCAGCATTCCGACGTATGAATAACCTCTAAAATTGTGGTAATTCAACATGCAGTGCCAACTTATACAATGAAATTCAAAAAGGATATTTAAAAGTGTGGTAAAAATTGTTTTTCAAAGTGTTTTTTCACTTGAAAATACATTAAAATAATCTTTTTAAAAATTTATTTTTGACATCGCTACACCAAAATAATTCAAAAACACTAAAAAAAAATTAATTTGAACGGAAAACATCAAATTTTGAAGAAAAGCAGGTTGAACATCAACGTCAAATGTCAAATGGGACCTAAATCACCACTACTAAAGAAACATCAAGATGCAATATTTTAAAAAATGGTGGTGCAAGACTGCTGAGAATTCAGATTTATCAAGTTTGCATCACAGAACCACTCACATAAGAAACTCAAAGCAAATACCAACCTCATTGCACAATCGTCAAGTTTCATTCAAGTTTTAATTTCTCCATCCAAGCACTCTTCCAAGTATGGAAAACTCTTCAGCACATAAGAGGTAATACAACACGTAATGCCAACTTTAAGATTTACATACTAAAACACATTATATAAGAAATATTATGCGATATTCAAAAAATAGTAGTTTATATGATGCCAGGTATCCCCACAAATGGATATATGGAAAGGAACCAAATTACCTTCTCAAATATTTCTTGTAAAATCAAATGCTAGTACAGAATGCATAATTTTAATTCTATGGTAAGGGTGACGCTGCCAGTGAATGACGAGATTGAAGCATGCCTTTTCAATTATATAGTAAAGTCATTATCAGCACACCTTCAGAGCAACATGGAGACAGGGAGGGCAGAAGATTATTTTGATGGTTGGAATATCCAATAGACACCGTGGGGCATGCATAGGTTTACAGTGAACAGGACATTTTGCAAAAACACTGTACATAGCATGCCCAGTACGTCAGGTTAACATTCTGCCCATTTTTAATGGACATAGAAATACATTTGTCTATTAGTTCCACTGTGTCCTATAAAAGAAGCAAATCAGTAATTACAAGAGTTCTTTCATTTTTCTTCCTCAATCATTAGATGCAACCAACTTTCTCCACAAACACCATTGGGCTTTCAAGTTTGAACTAAATTCTCGCCTACTCTGCAACTTTTTAGTGTATGTCTTCGCAATATAAGAACAAGAAAACTGATGCAACCATAAGTTGCTTGCCCCCATCCCACCATTTTCATTGCTCATGTAATTAAGATAGAAAGTCCTTGATTTTATGTCTTGCATTGATATTTCTATGCATGTTGTCCATGGAAACAAAAACTATTCTCACTACCCATGTAATTGGGATTTATGATATACTTTGATTCTTGCCCAAGTTACATAGATGTGAAAAGGTTAGAGATATAGACTTTATGTTAGAAGATTTAAATAAGCAAAAGGGAGAATATGCAGGGAAATTTGGATAAGGAAAATCTTTAGATTGAATTTTGATAGAGAGAAATTTATGAATACTAAATAGAGAGACAGAGAAAGAAAGAGAATGGTGTAAATAAAAAATATGAGTTCCATAAATTCTTAATTTTCAATAGCATTATATAAAACCAAGAGATAGAAAAGAAATGAAGAGAAAATATGGAGATAAAGATCTCATTCAGAGAGTAAGATGAGAGAGGAAGAGGACTTTGAGGAGTAAGATTTTCATTTGATAGACTAGTTTATTGAATTTGATTTGAAGTGGATGATGATAGATAGGGGTATTTTATGTCCCATTACATATGGGTACTGAGTTAACCTACCCGAGAATAGTTAGCAGGTTAACAATACATATCATCTAGAATTCCTACAAGCTTAGAAGAGCACAATTTGAAAAATGAAAGAGCAAGCGAGAAGAGAGAATATATGCCCATGGTTGGACATTAAATTCAACACCAGAGAGAATATATGCCCATGGTGGGACATTAAATTCAACACCAGATTATAATTTAACGTCTTTTTCCTATCTTAATATTCTATGTACAATTGAACTAGCATTATATGTACAAAAATGAACTTGTATGCGTACTTTATTTACTTCCAAACCTTGATAGCCCCATCTCTGCTACTTGAAATCAGAAGTCTCTGGTTCAACTTGACAGAAGCCAATGAGAGGATGGAATCTCGGTGGCAACCAGCAGAATCAGTAGCTGCAGCTGCAAGAACTTGCTTCGCTGTCAACTTGGCTGTTAAATGTCGTCTTTTTGTCTCCTGTTTGCAGGGAAAGTCAAGCAATTTTAGCATTAAGAACCCAATATTCTGTACATTGAAAATTTGAAAATTATGTGATTGCTTAAATGAAAAGATTAAAAGAAAGTGAACAGAAAAAACTTTCATTTGGCTCAAATTGCTGTCATTTTAACCAAGATGATATCCAGAAGGAAACATTATTTGAAATATCATCTGTGATCCAATTAAATTAACTGGGTGACACCCTAACTTTCTGGTTCATAATGAAATACAAAATTACTTTCTTTTTTCTTCAAGTTAAATAAGTTGCTATTGATGAAAAATCCAGCACTACATATTTATATAAACAAAGACTTTGGCGCACATAACAATGATACATAGCTAGGCTCTCTCCCTCTCTCTCTCTCTCACACACATATCACTGAAACAAAATCCAAAATCATCAGAACTGGCATATTAAATTGCAAAGGATAAACAAGTGGAGGAAGGGAAGAGAATGCATTACTACATTCATTGAAAATGCAATAAAAGCCAGCATGGGAACAAAATATCTGAAACTTGCTTATTAAATTGCAAAACATAAAGCACTGGTCAGAAGAAAAATGTTTAGCTATTCTTATAAATTCATGGTACAATTTGTTTGATCATTGTTTTAAGTGCTTCCAAAATTGCTGCGTACATAATTTTCAAATAAAATCCTATATTGTGTTTTAAGAACAAAAGGGGCAGCCTTTACTGGTAAATTAAAATAGAAATTCAATTGGTTGATGACCATGCTGTTAAAACTTAAAATTGCAGGTAAACTTAACAATTCATTCATTACATCTCAAAATTCACCAAACATGTTGGCAGGGGCCAAAATTACACCTATTTAGAATCACAAAAAAAAATGATGTGTCAACTCAGACTCATTAAACACATAGGATGTGTTATTGACACACGTGTCAACCAATATATGCACATTATCTCTTCTGGGTTATTTAATCAACAAATAGGATGTGTTATTGACAAGAAGGCCCATTAAACCTTCGAAACTATGTTGTTTTAAGCAAGTCCAAAAATGAATTAGGTTGGGTGATAATTGTCAGGGCATCCTAAGGTGTGTTTGGCATTGCGTTTCAGAAATGCTTTTAAAAAGAATTGAAAATTTTTTATTTTTTTCTTTGCTTCAAATTAATATTTGTTAAGTGTTTGGCATTGCGTTTCAGAAGTGCTTTTGAAAAAAATTAAGATTTTTTTATTTTTTTCTTTACTTCAAATTAATATTTTTTTTAATGTTTTCAGATCATTTTGATATGCTGAGGTCAAAAATGATTTTAAAAAAAAAAAAACATTATTTTGATGTGTTTTGGAATGAAAAATACTTTGAAAAACAACCGCTACCACTCTCAAACACACTCTAAGTCTCGTTGTTTAAAGCAAATCCTAAAATGAATAGCTGTTTGGGCTCTCTTAAAACTATGTTGTCTTCAGCAAGTCTTAATGAATTATGTTGGCAATAAATGTTAGGGCATCCTAAGTCTGTCTCTCTCATCACCATGGTATCTTTCTCTCAAACCAAGATTCATCTCTTTGAAGCTTTTATTTTTAATTTTGCTCAACTCTCTCTTGCTCTATCCATTTTATACCCAAGAGAATTTATCATAAAAAACTGTGACAAATTGCATACATTCTCTTCACCAGAAAAACTTAGACAATCTATCTCATCTCAAAGATGAAATCAAATCGATACAGAAAAGTCTTATTTCCTATTTATGGATGCCATTTCCATCATAGCTCATTTTGCAATCTTTGATTTTCATAGTAAAATATACCATGACTTACAAAAAAAAATAAAAAGCCATTTAGGATACTTAGAATCTTTAATACTCATTAAGATAAAACCAAAGTCTTTTAGATAATATGATCAAAACAAGTGAATTGAAGAAATTAAATGGCATTTATCTTTTCACTCTTCAGTCTTCACTCTTGTAGCTAATATAATCTCTTCGGAGCAATTAGTATTCCAATTGGGACGTCAAAGAATCTTGTACTTATTTTCAATAATCAATCATTTTTTATGCAGGTTGGTTTTGTTATGTTCATTGTACTGATTATGAAAACTCACTGGATCTTGACATACAAGACGATCTTATCATCTCTATCGAATGGTGTTTATAACCACCTCTAATTTGTTTGTGATTGAGAAAATGATTTTGGGATTATCATATCTTGATAGTAATAGTGTCCACTAGAATCCATGGATGGAGAAGAATAGTGTTTTTAACCACCTCTATTGAAGTTGTACGAGATTGAGAGAATGAATTTGAGATTAGCATATCTAGATAAAAATAATGCGCACTATAATCTATGGATCAAGAAGAAATGATAAAACACAATATGAGGTATCAATCCAAAATACTAAGTCAAGGAGTTATGCATTAAAGAGATATGACATTATGAATTGCTACTTCATATAGAATGGTACTGTATGCTATGTTCAGGATTGGACAACACCACTTTCAAAATGCAACAAATTGAAGGAGGGGAAAAGAGAAGAAAAGAGTAAAACATGAAAGGAAGTCTGAATTTTTATTTAGTATGATCAGTGATTTCGCAATCTTTCATGTGAGTTTCATGGTGTTCTCAGCTTGTATGTGCATGCAATACAGACTGCAGTAATCATAGTTCTGTTATAGCTTTTACCTAATCAGGAAGTCATCAATGCAAGTAATATACAAGGTCAAAAGAATATGAAAACTATGAAACTAGAAAGGTATAGAAGACCACATAAAAATTTGATTAGCATTGAGCAACAAAAGATAACAAATAAAGCAAGCAACAAGAGTTTCCAATTCAGCACAATTGTATCTACCAAAATAATGGACTTCTTGTCAGCACATACCAACAGAGCTCTGGTATGATTTTCCCAGCTATTAATTATAGACAACATTCTTCAACTATTTCTTAAAGAAATATTTTATAACCACCAATTTCAGCAAGTCCAAAGGTAAGATCATACCAAATCAACAGAAGAGGAGAAAAGAAAGCAATGCAGCTGAATATCAGAGAAGGATTAAAAACAGGGAAACCTATCAAGATACTCTAATATAGTACACCATTTATCAATCATACTTTTCTATAAAAATTTAGCTGGTTCCTAATCTCTAATATACCTCTCTGGCAATTATTTCTATTAAAATTAAAGGCCGCACACGCAACACATGATAGAATTATTATGAATTGAGGAAAATACCCTTTAAGTCCATAGAATATACCTTTCAAGTAAAAATAAAAATTAACATTTATAAACTCAAGGAATCAGGTAAGATGCATACCTGTACAATTTGCACTCCAAAACTCGACCTTGTTTCATACAGATTATCATTCCCAGCTCCATTCAAATTTGGCCCAGAAATACAATAGCTTCGGTCAGGGCTACAATAACAAAAAATCAGACAGTTAAATCCATAGTTGCCATGAGATGTGAAGTGATTTTAAAAGGAGAAGACAGACTACAAAGAAAAAATACAGACTACAACCTGAAATGGTCCCATCTACGTATCTTCAAATCAGTTCCCCCAGTCAACAAATCACCACCTGGTAAGGGAAGCATCGCACGAATACCAGGAAAACGAGGAGGTGGTTCATTAAGCTCCTCAACTCTGTACTTTGGTTTAACATTCCGCCTCACATCTAGTTTAAGATTTGTCTTACTGGATGGCCTGGCCAAGGCCCATGGTATATCAGACATTTCTTCATTGTCATAATTTGCAACCCTCATGACCTGGAAGAGAAGTTTAACAATGCCATGTAAAATTAACAATGTAGAGAAGGATAGAGTAACAGTATAAATTAAAAGAAACTAGATCGAAAAAGAATTTTTATGCAGCTATAAGTAGTACAAGACATTCTTATATCATCTAACACTAGGAGAATATCATTTCAAGCAAAATGTAGCACATAGCATTTGGAGATATAACACAATATTCATCCTCGAAATTCATAATCAATTGCATCTCTTTCATAATATAAAATCTTAAGTACAACCTTTGGGTGGTTATTACTAAAAAGATTATTTAATGTAGCTGTGTATCTGCAACAGGCCATACCCCATGTAATTTAAGTTCTTACAATAATTACCAATATAAATCAAAAAATAGGCCTAACATATTGTGTGTGTGCGAGAGTGTGCAATGGTACTAGATTGCCTTTTCAATAATCCATAAGTCACCCACTGCACAAAAACTTCAATTTGTAGCGAGTGTCGCAGCAAGAGACGTCATGCATTGTCAAATTTTAGATTACACAGCAATAATTCCATTCCAATGTTCAAATTAGAGCAGAAATAATGGACATTTAAATATTGAAGTGTGAGACCAAAGCAAATCCTAAACAAATTAGCATATACACGATATCAGTGATATGCAAACCCTTCAGAACTCAGTTTTCTACTAACATACAGTCCTTCATACCAAATTTTTCATCTATCAAAACACAAGATGTTAATATATGAAATGTTGCTTTTCGTAAAGCCCTTTTTTGCTCATGTAGTCTGTGTAACTAAAGCTCATAATGTAACACCTAGACAATAGCCAAGGCTATTGTGCATTATCCTATTCTACGCCACCCAATCTGATTATCAAAGGCAACAAATAAAGACAATTAGCACATACCTGGTGGCAGCTCCCAGTCTCAGCATTCCAAAGAGAAACTTCATTAGACCCTGCAGCAACATATATGAGTGGTCTTGCAGTGCTGGTTACAGTGACATTTGGAGGAGGAACAAAGAGGCACATCTTCTCTACAGGGCATACATGAGAATACTTCCATGAGTTTACAGGGATAAGGAACCTCAGATCCCAAAGTGTTAGCACACCCCTGGAAGAGCCTGAGACGAACCAGTTTCCACAAGGACTTGTAACCAGAGATGATATGTGGCCTTCCTCAGGAACTGCTTTTAATGTCCAGGCGTTTGAATTGGCCCTGATATCCCAGAGATGGATCCCACAGTTTTGGGTGCTGTACATAACACTCTGGCTATCACTGTTATCACTGGTGTAGTTCAAAAGACTAAGAATGGCACCTTCCTTGATATCCTTCTTTTTTATATCAGCAATCCCTGAATACTTCTCAACAACATTACCAAGGCCTCTGGACATGTGTTCAACAGAAAACATATGAATTATGCCATCACATGCTCCAACAACAACTTGAGCTATGTTGTGAAGCATAACAGTGCATAGCGCTCGACTCCCCTCCAGGTGATAAGTTAACCTTGATCTAAATGAGATGTCCTTCTCCAATTTTCTTGAATCCCACACCTTGATAGTTGAATCATCAGATGCACTCACAAAAACGCTATGATCACTTGAAACTGCAATGTCATTGATGGCAGACCGGTGCTCCTGCAAGTGCGCAACCAACACCCCACGAGGTTTCCAACCTGAATCAGGAATTGAAGCAGTCCGTGCAAATAACGGCAATCCAGTTAGATCTGTTGGAGGGGCATCTTCCACCGTCAAAGAACTTCCTTTTGAAGTTCCATATAATCCCATATCTTGATATTTACCATTAAAGAATGATGTTTGCTCATTTTCTCTGCTTTCTGGTTCATGTACCACTCTATAAAATGGTTTAGAACCATTAGTAATGCTAAATGAACCTGAAACCAGCTTAGGTGCAGGAACAGAACTAGCCAGGCTAAATGATTTAATTCCGTGATCCACCCAGGGCATGTATGATGAACTGATTGCAAGGGAATTCATTTGCAACAAAGAATCAGACGTTGCTGGAGGAAATTTTACTGCTCGCCTGTCCATGCTAAAGGAGTATATGGGTATGCCTTCTGAGGATTTATCATGTAAAAAGCTATTCACACCACTAAACTGAGGGGACATACAACCTGAGAATTGCAACTTCTCTGAGCTCAGGGCATCACGAATGTCAACTTTGCTAGAAGCATTGGCTATAAAGCCCATAGCTATTAACTTTGCATCACCATCCTCTGGCTGTCCCAATCTATCAGCATCATGATTTTGATCCTCGGGACTTGGTTCCTTTTCAGGCCAACTCTTCATTGAATTCGGTTCCTTATCATCTCCCTTGAGCAAATCCTCAGGTTCCCATTGTTTTGACTGGGCTGATGAATTGTACCATATTTTTCTCTGTCTCTCTAGCATGTCTGAACTCCGGGCATTTTCCAAGTCGTGGTAAAACACGTGTCTTGAAACCGGAGGAACCAAACATAAAAGTAGAGACTTCTCTGAAGCTAGAGATGCTGGATGTCTGCAAAGGAAAGGGCGTATAACTGGTGCTAGGAAAACATATGAATCTACTGCTCCTAAACTCTCACTGCTGGCAGCAATGAAAGAGACAGCTGACCTTCTAACCCATTGACTAGGATAGCATAACAATGGAAAGGCATGCTCTATCATTTCAAGCAGTACCCGCTTCCGTAGGAAGCCGCGTTTACACAAAATTGCCAAGCAGTCCAATGCATTTACAATGACAACCTCAGTTTGATCACTTAAAGCCTGATCAATGTAAGGTAAAAGATATTCTTCCACACTTCTTTGGCCCACAAAGAAGCAGACATATACAATCTTGCTATAGAATAATGCCCTTAGTTGCTCATCTCGATCATTGAGAAATGCAGGAAGGATTGGTAACAGAAAGTCATTGCTTTGTCTGTGGCCAAAGAAGCAGCACAGATTGCCAATGTCCTGAAGGAGTGCTCTCCTGATATTTGGAGTTTGTTTTGGACCCATGACAAGTTCCTGAACAACCTCAGCAATTGATTTCCTCAGCTGTGACAACTGCGCATCATTATTTACTCTCTGCAGCTGCCCAGGTCTTTCAATAAATGATGCCATCGAATTCTGTGGTGAACTCATTTCATCAAGAACACCTGCCTTGCTCAAGCTTATTGAATGAATCAAGAACCCATAAGCAGTTAAAGCCAGCTTCGCTATATTGCTGGCGTAACATATTCTCACACTTTCCTCTGGATCATCAGGAAGCATGGAAAGCATTGGAAGAATATACTCAGGGAAAATCTTTGCATCGCTAGGAGGAAAATCACGAACTAAAGGCAGAATGTCACACAAGGTTTCCAAGGCAGCAGAACGCACTATTGCTGCTGGATCCGAAAGCATTGCAATAACATATGGCAGCACACGCTGTAAGCGATCTTCATCATCAATATATAATGAACAAGACTTCAATAAAAGTATAGCCCCTCTCCTCAAATGTGGCAACTTGACATTACGTATGCAAGAGCATAGCAGAGAGGCAATCAGAACCATACCTTCACATTTCATGCTATCTTCAGGTAACGGTAAAAAAGGCATACCAAAGGTATCTGATTGACTGTCATAATCGGACATCAATGAACTCAAATCATCCATTGTAATTTTTTTCAGAAATGGATGATCATTTCTCCTAAATGCATTTGAGATAGTTTGAAGAAGCTCATCAGGAGATTTGGTGCTGCATTGCTTTAGATCCTGGCAAAATTCAGAACCAGGTGCACTCTCAGGCATCAATTTCGCACTATAATACCCACTGCTTTGTTTTACATCCCCAAGCAGGCTATTGATATCTCCAAGAAGATTGTACTGTTGATAAGTTAAACCATTTTCTATTCTCTCTCTGTTTCTCCAATGACTTGTCGAGTCCAAGTTTTGTTTTTCAACCATCTCTTCTGATAGTTTTCCATTCAAACTATTTGCAAACATGTCTCGTCTGGTGCCAGCCACCTCACTTGTCCTGCTTCCCATCATTTGCTTAAGTATCTCATGGAAAACACTCTGGCATATTGCAACCTACAGTACAGATAAAAGAGCCTCAATGTGTAAATATATGAGTTGCAACAAGGACAAGTTTTATGTGCTATATCAAAATATCCTACCCTCATGTCAGAATGAAGTGGATTCCAGCAGCAGTAAAAATTATGCAGAAAGGGTGAGAAGTAGCTTGGAAACACAACAGCTGCATAATCTTGTAGGTAGCTTTCAGCAGAAAGACGTGCCTCAGGCTCCAACTGGATCATATGAAGTATCATCTTGCGGATTCCAGAATCTGGGATCTGCACATCCAGAGCATAGATTTATCGACCATAAGAGCGATAGTTAAGGATGATCGAGATTTATCCAAGTTTCACCAAAGCGATTTAATAAAGTTCTAAAACACTACAGGCTTTGGCTTAAGAAAAGCAGAATGAAATGGGAGGTTAAAAATGAAATTTTAAGGATAAGAGGGACAACGAGTGAAATATCATGGGAAGACTAAGTATTCAAAATAGCGTAAAAACCCAGATAAAATTGAATGCTTCACAAATGATAAACCCACCTCTCTTATTCTTCTCTTGGTGGGTAAAAACTGATTTACGCACAAATATATTGATACTACTGTAATGAACTAGACAAAGCGAGGGGGAGATGAAGAGAAACAGAGGAGAGAAGGACCTTTTCAAGATATTGGCTAGGATCGTATTGTCCTCTACGATAAGCAAGAAGCTGGGAGAGTTCAAACAGTTGCTGACCCTCAAGAAAAAGTTCCGCAATTACGCACCTATATAGAAACATGATGAATCAGATAATTGTTGCAACACAAAATAAAACATATAAAACCAGTACTTCAACTACAAAATTTGATCAGTTTTATATTAGATCCATGCAACCCAAAAGTGATACCCCAACCAGAAGTCACTTTACTTGATTCTGCATTGTTAAAAATATCAGGTCACAAGAAATTTGACCTGTTTACCAATCCCAAAAACAAAACAAAAGAGAAAAAGAAACCTTGTTTCTTTTCTTTTTTTCTCTTATGTCCAGAGGCTGTTAGCGATAGGGCAGTCGCAACCCTCTTCCCCCAACCTCAAAACCTCCCAACATTCTTATGAAGGGAGGATTACCAGCGACACAGTTGGTACCGTCAAGAAAAGGAGGGAGGGCGATTTTGCATTTGGATTATGCTAAACAATGAAAAGAAACCGCAGCACAAAATCATGTAGATTACCCTGCATAACTAACAATTTCTTTGTGCATTACAGAAAAAAGTTTGCACACGGTGGGGATATGAAAATGAAGCTTGGCAAGAATTGTGAAGTGAAAGCATCATGGAAGATAGAGATACTACTATACTTAGCAAGCTCACCCTACAGCAAATATGTCCATGGACGGCAACAGGGGTGCATCTTGAGCAACTTGCACCTCGCCTCCATGCTCATAAAATCTCTGAAATTTGAGGATGAGTAAGTATAATATATTGCATGATAACAGCACTGAACAATAAAGGAAAACTGGAAACAGTTTAGAACCATATGATTCTTGAGTGCCTTGATGATCAATAAACAAGCAGTTAGTATACAGACTAGAGGGGAAAACAAAAGTGTGACTAATGCAGATGGGGAGCATTAGGATCAAAGATCTGTTGGGACAAAACAAAACCTCGGGTGCAAGATAACAGAGCCTTCTTCCTCCCGTGTCAAAGAAGAAAGAGAAATCCGAAGGATCATCATAAGGGATGTAAGTTGGTTTAAACGAGGCGAAGTCAGCAAGATAAAGCCAATTCCAGGAAGTAACCAGCACATTCTCGCATTTGATATCACCTGCCATTGACAAAGAGTATCAGAAGATGCGAACCTCGGTAGAAACTAAAAGCTAACTGCACTCACCATGACAAATGCCCTTGTCATGACACTGTTTCACCGCAAGAAGCAACTGCAATGGAATATGTATAAAAATAAGAGTCCAGAACAGCTGTATTTTAATTAATAATTTTATTGCTAAGAAAGTGAAGGAAAGAAAGGAAGACCTGAAATGCCAACCACTTCTTTTCAACAAGACTAAGGAAAGGACGAGTACTCAATCGATCATGAAGATTATTGAAGAAGTACTGCCTCAAAAGATAGGCTGCCTTATCTGTTTCTTGAAAAAACTGCAACATCAACAACATCAGCATCAAAACCCAAATCATCGTATCGATTTAGTAGTCAAAATTGCAGACCTGGAAGGGCCAGACGTGATGATGGTCAAGAGCACGGAAGGTATCCTTGATGTTGATGAGACGGCGGTGGTAGTCGGTGAGATCAATGTTATCACCACGCTTGAAATAAACCTTGACCAGAACTAATCCCTCATCGTGCTTGCACAGTATAGACTTGAAGAACCTGCCGCGGCCTAGCACCTCCTTCAGTACCAAATTATACGATGACGGCAAGTCGTGCAGGTAGTACTCTGATGCCGATGCCTGCGTCGTCCGCGCGATTTTGTTTCCCATGCTTTCCTTTTTCTTTTTTTTTCTTTTAAATATATTCTAATTTAATTTCACCATTAGGTCTTCTTCCGAGATCGTTTTGCTTTTACAATTATCCCGAACCCGAGAGAGGAAGAGAGAGAGATAAACCATGAATTAAAGTATTCCCTCTCCTTCGTCCCTTGATATTCTCTGATTTAAATAATACACGCAACTCCAACCAAAGCTAAACGATCTGTCGGGGTCTGGGCAATTTTTCAGCTGTCGTGGAGCCAATTATAATTCGGTCCCTGGTTTTTTCTAATGTAATCATTTTGGTTCTGTAGACCTGGCAAATGTAAAAATAGGGTCATGCTCAAGCATCTTCTACTCAAAACCCAATACGACCCGAACTCGGAAAGATTTTGGTTAGGTCACCCCAAATTTTTGGGTAGCTTATCGGTCAACCATTATATTAAACTCTAAGTTTAGAAAGCCCTTAATGTAATAAAGCAAAACATAGGTTTTGAATATAAATAAAAAATTCAAAATTTTTCTTTTTCTTCTACTTTTCATTAAGGTTTATATTCTCTTAGTATTATTAAAAAAAAAAAAAAAGCCATCAGTCTTTCACTATTCATCAAGACATAGATTATTATGGATTAAAACAATGTAAAGATAAAATTGTCCTTGCCAAAAATACTTGTTAAGCATATAGTTAGGGGTAGAATTGTTTTTTCTACGAGATACATTTGACATTAAAAAAATAATTAGAGATAAAATGATTCATTCGGATTTTTTTGCTACAATATAAATATTGATTTGCCTTTCAGGGCATAAAATTTTAACATTTGGATTAGGGGTTTCCTTCTGTCTTTAAAAAAAAAATTGTTGGAGTTACAACCATGCCTTTGAGAGGGGGGAAATATACATGTGTTGAGGGGCTTCTCCGTCTTTTTCTTTTTATTAAAACAGTGCAAATACGAAATTACCCATAGGTTTTGAAAGGAAAAAAAAAAGTTGCATGTAGGGATGTTTTTGTCGTTTCCATATGGTTTTGTTGTAATTATATGGTGGGGTCAGGGGTAATCTATTTGTATGTATATAAAATATTATTTATATTTAAAAATGGTTGACACTTGCTAAGCACGTGCCAGCGAGTGGACACCACCTTCATCTTTTTCGGGTGGCACATGCAACGCCAAAACAGAACTAAACGATGACTTTCGGGGTGGCATTTGATGCGTCTCACCATCCCAAGCACAATGGTAAGGCGTGTTTGCTGAGGCAACCCTCGAAGGAGCTCTAGCTGAGGGTTTTTCCCTCCCTTCCTCTCTCCTCCTAAAAAACCATGCTGCCCATTGCAAAAAAAAACAAGAAGATTTGGCTATTTGTGTGTTAAGTTAAATTAGATCCTTATTCTTTTTATTGTAATGTATTTGGCCTTCAATTATTTGTTGAATTATTTTTTTTTTCAATTTCATCCCTTCACAATTGATTTTTATATCAGATTTGGTCCTCGTTCTTTTAATTATAGTGTATCTGGTCTTGAATCATTTATCAAGTTTTTTTTTTTAATTTCATCCTTTTCCACTTGGTTTCTATATTAGATTTGGTCATTATTTTTTTAATTGTGATGTATTTGGTCTTGAATTCTTTATTTAATTGATGTGTCTTTGAATTTTATCCATCGACATTTTACTTTTATATCAAATATGGTCTCAATTCTTTTTATTGTTATTTTTAGTTATTCTTATCCTTTTTTAGATTGAATTTTTTTTTCAATTTCATCCCTTATGATTTGGTTTTTTTTATTTTTGTATCAAATTTAGTTCTTTTTCTTTGTAATTCTACATTTTTAAACTGTTCTTTTTAAATCTCTTTTTTTTTATTTGTTTTTTCGAGTTCATCCCTAATTATTTTGGTTGGTTATGAGTTTTACATTGTTATTTTTTCAGGTTTGACTTTTATATTGTGATCCGATCTCATGATCCATATTACAAAATTCTAAAAGTTTGATCGAGTTGACTTCAGTCATTTTTCATTACTTTTAAAAAAAATTCATATATCATCATTGAGTTCATTGAAAATTGGTATTTTTTTATTTTTTTTTAAAATAGATTCATTTGTTACTTTGAATTTTTTTTTCATTTTTGGCTTTCAATTCAAGATTTTTATTTGTCCTCGTAATTTTATTTTATTTTGCAAATGAGGTCCTTATTCTTTTAATTGCTATTTCTTTATCCTTTATTTTTTTCATTTCATCATTCAACATTTTAATTATTGAGATTTGATCTTCTAGGTTTTTTTCATTGTTTATAAGCCCTGCTCAGGAGTCAATCTGGGATAATGATCGGGTCACGAGTCGAGTGGGTTGACTCGAGTTAACCTAACCTAACCAAATCATTTTGTTTTATAAAAAAATTCAAAATGATACCATTTTGAAAAGAAAAAAAGGAAAATAGTTAACGGGTTTTGACCCTGTTTTCCTTAGACTAACAAAATCATAGGTTAATCGAGGTTTTTGATAGTCTTACACTTGATCAATTCTCCCTCAATTTCTTTTGAAGCTTGTCCAGATCATAGGTCGAACTGTTAGGTCAAGCCAAGTTTTAAAATAGTTGTTTTTCTAGATGTGATGCTTCCAGTTTAGTCAGTATATGGGGTCATGGGTTTAAAAAGTTTATACAGGTTAATATCATTTCCTTTCTCAATTACATATTTTGAAGTTGTTTGTTTTAAAAAAATGATCTTTGTTTATCTGGATGGCCTAGGTTTCTTTTGAAGTTGCTTTTTTTTATCATTTTTTATTTTGACCTTCAAAATTCATTTTTTTAAAATTAAACTTATTTATTTTCTGTTTTACTTTCTATTTGGTTATCATGTCAGCATGATCATTCTCGCAGGTTTTTGACAACCTCACTCGATTTTGTTGGTGCTTCGTTTTTTTAATATTTTTTAATTTATTTTTTTATGATTTCATCATTTTATATTTTGATTTCTAAAAATTGACGATTATTATTATTTTTAGTTTTTTTTCTATGATATGGAGTCATAGGTTTTTTTCTTTAAAATATAATAACAACATTTGAGCAATTTTTTTTGCGTTGTAAAAACAATTATCCAATCTTCCGCAAAGCACGAGCGATCTATCTAGTTTTTTCTGTACATTCTGCCCAGCATGTTGAGGTGATTTTGTCTAAAAACAGGTGGTTTTACTCTAACAAAGAAAAAAGATGGTATTACCACTTTATGCCTTGACAATATTATTCGAGATTATATAAAATGAGAAAAGTTATGTGTCAAACTCTCATTTAACTCTTATTACGAGATAATTTTATATATAGATGGCAAAATATATACAAATGTTTGCTCCGTACAAAAAAAAGTTGGTATCTTTTAGAGGTTGTTATTTTCTTGAAACCAAGAAGTGATTTAAAAAAAATATTAGAAAATAAGTTATTCCATTAAATTTTGACTTTACTTCTAACACATTGCTAATATAATGTTGTGTTAATTATCATAGTTATATAAGATGCTCGTGAATGATACATAAGTGTGCAAATGTTAATTAATAATATTTAAAATTAAAATCTTTCTTTTGCAAAATCGAATTCAATAGGTTTAGGTTAGGTCA
>Ga0325403_1001694_pt1 | contig 18720 bp, 10 predicted proteins | sample PopdelMetagenome_19_FD_205665 | JGI IMG/M metagenome (GOLD analysis project Ga0325403, IMG submission 205665) | Populus deltoides microbial communities from Bellville, Georgia, United States - Xylem-PdKOR-R4 | ecosystem: Host-associated > Plants > Phyllosphere > Stem > Wood/Secondary xylem...
TTGTAATCTTTGCAATGACAAGGCAGCTCCAACTTTGCTGATGCATGATGTCTTTGAGCACTTGCAAAAACAAGTCCTTTGATAAACTTATGAGATTCTATAATGCTTAAGTTAGTATAAGTTTAGGAGGAGGGAAACCTTTTAGATTGTGTATACAGTGTTTTAAAACTCGAACCGGCCCGGCGGGTCGACCCGGGACACGACCGACCCGGGCCTGGGACCGGTCCGGGTGGAGGCAAAAACCCGCTCGGGAATTGGCCCGGCAAAACCCGGTCGACCCGGCGGGTCGACCTGGTAACCGGTCAAACCCGGGTGAGACCCGGTTATTTTTTTATTATTGCTAGTCATTAAACGAGGTTGTTTTTAGCCTTCTAAAATGACAAAACGCTGAAAACAGAGTGAAGAAGAACAAAGCAAAATCAATTACAATTGGCAAACCTAATTAACTCACTTTTTGAAACCCAGCTGAGGAGGAGAGGATGTCCCGGCCTATTGATCGCTGAGGAGCAAATGACGTCTTTGAATCTCCTTCTGAAACGCAGCGTTTTTCGTACTCTCATTCTACGGTGTACACACACATCTATCTATCTAGCCTGTGTTCAGTCAATCACCTTCCCGCCGCTCCCTCTTCTCTTCCTTCGACCTTCGCGTCCCGGCCTATTGCATCGGCTGCCTCTTCCGGTTAGTATTTCAAGTTTTCAACTACTATTTCTTTCATTCTTTTTGTCTCTAATCATTGTTAGACTTGGGACTTTTGAAGCATAAACGCATAAACGAGTGTGTGTGAGTGCAAGGACTATGAACTGGGATTGTTAAATTGAAAACACAATCTAGGTTTTGCTCGTTTGATCAAAAGCAAATAATTGTGTCATTAAAGCTTGAATCTTGATCTGTTAAGTTTAGTTTTTGTCCACGGTTTTTAGCTTGAATGAGGTTGATAGTGAACACTCAAATAGGTTTAGTTTTCATTGCTTTTTTGTCAAAAAGTTTAGAAGCAGTTTACTCTGGCTCTTTTGTGGGTAAGAAAAAGGAGCTTGGCATGCTAATTATGATCTGTTTCTTTTATATTGTTGACCTAGCATTTTGTTAAATTGTTGCACTTTTTTTTTTGCGAGTTTATGTTTATAAAGTTTTTAAGTGATCAAATTTATAGATTCTATTTCTCTACGTGATATTTTGGTTGGTGATGAAGATCGGGGGAATATTTATTTTCTAAGATCAGGCTCATCATTGCTTGCTTATATATGTTATAAGGGTGGAATATGAACAATTTCTACTGTTAATTTGTTGTGGTCCTTCGTTAGTATTATTTTGATAAATTATTTATTTCTACTGTTATAAATTGTTTATTTTTAATTCTTTTGCATTGAATGAAAACTATGGGAATGTCCTAGAGCATCAACTGAGTAGTCTTTTTCTGTTATATGTGATTAACAATGAGGCTGTCATTGTTAATCTAATGAATGGATTGTAAAGTGAGTTGGCTTGAAATTATATTCCTTCTTATAAATTATGTCAGGTCTTAAAATGTCTTCACATGATGGTAGTACTTCAAGTAGTGATCCTTCAACGGCCCAATCATCTCAACCTTCAATTTCTATGTCAAGTGGTAGTAGAGGAAGAACAGATTTAGCATGGGGTCATTGTAGAGAAGCTCCTGAACTTAGTGTTGGATGTAAAAAAAACTAAATTAGTTTGTTTGTATTGTGCTAAAGTATTTGCGGGTGGTGGTATTAATCGATTTAAGCAACATTTAGCTGGAGCTAAAGAAGAAGTTGAACAATGTCTCAAATGTCCTCCTGATGTTCGACATCAAATGGTTTTGAATCTTAAAGGAAATGCTGAAACAAAACAAAAAAAGAGTTAGAGAAATGCAAGTAGATTTCAATCCATTTAATGCACAACAAAGGGAGCATGAAGAGATGATGATTAGGCACTTAGAAGATGATTAGGCACTTAGAAGATGATGAGGATGAGGATGATGAGGATGTCAATACTAAAAAACATATGTTACCACCGAAGATTGCAAAAAAGAAAAGGATTCAAAGCACCAGCACTATAAAACAATCGACTACAAGTTATGGAAAGTAGAAGAAATCTGCAACATTAGGGACATATTTCATGCAGAGACCAACTATTGGTGCTCAAAAGTCTCTTCAGAATTGTTGGCAAAGGAAAAAAGCAGTTGAACGGTGTGATCTTGCTTTAGCGAAGTGGATGATTGATGCATGTGTGCCATTTAATGCTGTTAACTCTGTGTATTATCAGCATGCCATAGATGTTGTAACAGCCGTGTGTCCTGGTTATAAAGGACCAAACTTGCATGCTATTCGTGGTTATTACTTGGCAAAAGCGGTTGATGAAGTCAAGATTTATGTTGAGACTTATCGAGAGATTTGGAAGAAGACTGGTTGCACATTAATGGCTGATGGATGGACAGATTAGAAGAGGAGGACTTTAATTAACTTCTTAGTATATTGTCCTAAAGGAACAGTTTTTTTAAAAACTGTGGATGTATCAGATGTCTCAAAGACTGCTAGATTGTTGTATCAGTTGTTTAGAGAGGTTGTTTTGTATGTTGGGTTAGAAAACATTGTGCATATGGTGACTGATAATGCTGCAAATTATGTTGTTGTTGGCAAGTTATTGATGGAAGAATTTCTTTCAATATTTTGGTCTCCTTGTGCTGCTCATTGCATCAACCTCATACTCTAGGACATTGGTAAATTGTAGTTAGTTTGTTGTGTTATTGAGCATGCTTCTAGTATCACAAAGTATATTTATAATCATTGTTATCCATTGTATTTGATGAGGAAGTTCACTGGAGGAAAAGAAATACTTCGTCCAGCTCCTACTCGTTTTGCTACCAATTTCATTGCATTGCAAAGCATTTTAGCTCATAAAGATGAGTTGAGAACTATAGTGACATCTAGGGAAGGGGTCTCATCTGCTTATGATAAAAATAGCAAAGGAAAAAAGTTTGTTAAGAGTGTGCTAGACTCTCTGTTTTGGGAAGAATGTGCAATAATTGTGCGAATGAGTGAACCTTTAATTTGAGTTCTACAAATGGTTGATAGTGATGATAGACCTTCGATGGGATATTTGTATGATGCTATTCATCATGCAAAAGAAGAAATGATGAGGATATTTCAAAAGAGAAACGCTAGAGTGAAACCTTTCATAGACATTATCAGTAATCGGTGGGATGGACAATTTTATAGACATCTTTATGCAGCAGCATTTTGGTTGAATCATCGATTTTAATATGATGCAAATATAATGGATAAACATATGAGCACCATTTCTGGACTTCTAGATGTTCTTAAGAAGTATGCACATGGAAATCTACCATTGCAAAGTAAGATTACAAGTGAGATGAAGTTGTTTAGGAATGCTGAACATGACTTTTGTCGAGTGTCCGCAATAAATAATCGCACCCTTATGCCTCCAGGTATATAATTTTTATATTTAAAAATATTATTTGACATAGTCTCCTTTTACTTATTATTTTTTTGTATATATGAATGGTGGATGACATATGGAACCAGCGCTCCAAATCTACAACAGTTGGCTATACGAGTGTTAAGTCAAACTTGTAGTTCTTCGGGATGTGAGAGAAATTAGAGTATGTTTGAACATATTCATTCCAAGAAGAGAAATAGATTGGAGCACCAAAGGTTTAATGACCTTGTTTACGTCCACTGCAATCCAAGATTGAAACAAAAGTATTTTTCTTTTCTCTAATTCCTTAAATATTATTTTATCTTGTTTAGTAACATTATTAATACTTATATTGTGTTTATCTTCACTTTTAATATATAGGAATTATTGGGAATGATAAAATTATAATCCACTTAGTAGAAGATGACCCGTCAATCTTGATGACTAAAGAAGCAGAGAGTTTTCACCAAGCTCTATCAACTATGACCATATAAGATACTTTAGATGATGGTAATTAATGATTGATTATTTAGTGATAAATATTATTTAAAATAAAGTTTTGTTTAACACATAATATTTATTTATTAATTGTGTTTGAAATGTAGATGTCATAAATGTTAATGATATTGAAGATGATTGTGACGATGAAGTTTCAAATGAGCATGCTGATGATTTATTAGGTGTTGACGAGATTGGCTCAATTCCATCGACATTTGATCCAAATTTTGCTCCTATGGACACAGAAGAACTTAATGTGTTCATTCAACAAAAGTGAAAGTGTTGTTGATTTAGAATTTATGTTGTTGGATGTTTTGTTTTAAATATTTTAGAATTTATGTGGTTGGATGTTTTGTTTTAAATATTTTAGAATTTATTTTTTATTTGTGTTTTGGATATTGAATTAAATTTTTATTGTTGGTTTATAATTTAAATTTGGTTTATGTAAGTGTTGCATTGTAACTAGTTATGTGTTTTTTTATAGGTGTTTTTTTTTTGTTGACCCGGGTCAACCCATCTGACCTGTGACCTGATCACTTGACCGGGTCGGGTTTCAAAACTATGTGTATGTATGTGCATTTGAGGAAGATGAAAGAAATAATGAGAGGTGAAAGGGATGTGAACTCTTTTTTTTTCTTTTATATGTTTATAAGAGTTGATGAGCTTAAAATTTAGTTACGTATCTAGTGATTCATAAGCTTTATATATATATATCACATAGATTTGCATGGTGTGAAAGCCCTGAACTACATAGTTGGTGGTGGGCTTATGCAAGCCAAATCAAAACTTGTAAGGTGGCACAGATTTGGGTTTTGGAGGAACCCGGCCTACCGTCAAACCCTCATTAACTCAAATTAGTAGGCTATTCCGAGCCTAAACCATTTTGGGTGGTGGGCGTAGGTGAACTAACTTGATCCTAGATACTTTAAACCTAAGACTATACTATGAATAGGTAGGATTTAAGGGTCAATCTTGAACCCATCATTATTTGTTTTAGGATTTATTTTAGGTCAAGCTCATTAGTAGCCCCACAAGTCTTTATTAAGGTCATGGTGACATAATAACTTAGAGTTACATTAAGACTATATTAAAAGACATTATTTAAAAAGGATTTTAAGATATGTATGATTCTTTCCTTTTGGGATGTTAAATTGTAATTATATCTTGTACATGTTTTGAATGTGTTTCATCTTTTGGTTGATGTAGGTGGACTTAGGTCTAGGAAATAATCAATACTCTAAAACAGACAATTGAAGAACTCATTTAAGTAATTCTTGGAAGTTAGAGGTAGTTGCCCATCTCTTAAGGGTATGAACCACGTAAGCACAATTTTGCAGCAAGTCAATCAGAAAAAAGAATCAAATATAGAAGAGAGAAATCTTGCTTGAGGAGTAGCCCATGCCTAGTGTTGATATTAGAGGAGACTGGCCCGAGAGTTGTTGGGGAAAACCTTGTTAAAGAAGCCCTCTGTGATGAAGAGTGGTTATGCTCCTTTTTTTTTTCTATAAAAATTGTTCTCATTAACCATGGTTTTATGGGATTTAGAGGAATAACTTATGCAAACCTAAGAAGTAATAACTCTAGAACCCACATACAAGAAAGAACAATCTAAGGCACAGTAAATAAAGATGATAAAAACTTGACACAGTAATTACCTAATCTAAGGCACTCGAGTTATTGAAATGAAGACTTCAACCCAACAACTATAAAAAAAATCATGAACTGAAGGTATAAGAAAGAACATCACAAAGGCAGTTGGTCTTTACTAAGTTCAAACCAGTTCAATGAAGTACTAATAGGTATGAGAAGTCCTCACACAAGCACATGAAATTGTGGCAAAATCAATAATAACTCAATATGTCATATTCTTTTTTTCAAAAAGGTATTTATAGTTTATAAAATAAAATACATCCTAATATACTAATAGGTTGACATTAAAACCCAATTAAAATAACTCAAAGTTTATAAAATAAATAATAAAACCCATTAATAACTAAGGCTGCCAAACTTTTTTGCCAACTTTGGAAAAGGTTAAGGCTTCCTAATTATATCCTTGTGAAATAATGATACCTTGCCATTTAATTCTCTAATTTTATCGACTCTTTGTTCAAGAAGAATGAGGAGTCCTTGCAAAATAATTACTGATAAGCTGCCAACTAAGAATCCTTGTACAATTAGGGTTCTTTGCAAAATAAAAAAATCATTTGCTAGATAATTCCTTAATATACTGCCTATATGTCATCCCATATAAAGAATCCATATAGAATAAGAAAGTTTCCTTATGGTAAATCCATGAATCTAAAGGAAAGATAATCCTGAGTCAACTAGAATATAATGTAATTTTTGTATAGTAGCTTCTAGTCTTTATCTCAAGACTTTTTTGAACTTCGATTGCTATAAAATTTTAGCCCTATATAAAACAAGGTCTCTAGAATTGACTAGTAAAATTTCAACATAATCCAACAATCAGAGTGAAAATTATTCTTATTATTATAAAACTATATATTAAAAAAAAATTAAACACAAACCAGCCTCTTTAATCTTCTTAGCCTTTGACCTTGTAATTGGCACAATCAACATCTCTAATGAATTCTTTTATAGTGCTTATCGATTCATATCATTCCGCTCCTCCTCAAAAGAATTTGACCTTGAGTCATCACCTACATCAAATATAGAATGATTGGAAACATTAAAAATAACATCAACACCATACTCACATGAAATATCCACTTTGTATACTGTCATTGATTCATCGAGAATTTTAAATGGACCATCTCTTCTAGGCTGCGACTTAGATCTCCTATGGGCTAGAAATCTTTTCTTTCTAATATGCATCCAAACTCAATCACCACTAGGTATATCATTTATGGTCAATATATCCTCATAATCCTTCAAAAAAGAAACAACAACACTATTTTGCACAGGATTGTTAGCATAAAGAACATTCTTAACAACATTATTTCTTGTATAAAAGCTCTTATACTTCTTTGTTTTTCTCTCAACACTCAATTTTCTCTACTTTGTTTTCTTCTCTTTATTCTTCTCTCCACTATCGGCCAAGTCGTTATTCCTTTCTCTCTCGGGCAAATCTGATTTTTTCTCTCTCTTTAAAACTCATGACATTTTCAGTGCCCTTGTCCTTATTTTTTTTTTCAATTTTAATTAGTCTTCATAGACCTGCTTTGGTGTCAATGGTACAAAAGTGATGGATTTTCCATTTTTTACAAAAAAACATTTATTTTTAAACCCATCATGCATTACTCTTTTATCGAACTGTCATGAATGCTCCAATAACAAGTGACCTACATGTATAGGAACCACATCACGTAAACCCTCATTATGATATTTTCTAATTAACAAAAAGACATCAAGACCTATTTATTAACCTTAACTTCTCTACATTCATTCAACCATTAAAGCTTATTTGGTTTATGATGTTTCGTGATGTTCAAATTTAATTTTCTAAAAGGTATAATACTAGCAATATTAGCATAAGTCTCACTATCAATAATCATATTACATATCTTGTTACTGATAGGACATCTCATATAAAAGATATTCTCTATTTGCTACTCTAAATCATCTTTCTTAATATAAACATTTAGTGCACACCAAATAACCAATGACGGATCATTGGCTTGCAATATGTCGTGAGTTTGATCAATTTTATTTTTTTTAACATACAAAAACAAATATCTAGGTATTACTAATATTTTTCTAGTAAAAAAATTAAATCGTGTGGAGGTTGACTCAATGTGATTTGATCGGCTTGATAGGTCTTAAGGCAACCCGAATGATTGATGAAAACATATTTTGATTCATAAAAATTCAAGACAACTTCTTTTTTAAAACATAATATTAAAATGACCATATATTGAATTGATCCGAGACAACTTGGGTTAACCTATCAAATCTTTGATCTAGATCATGAGACCATGATAACCTCATATAAAACAAATCAAAACAAATTATAAAACTCAATTCTTAATCAACTTAATGTTGAAGAATAAAATTGAAAAAAAACTAATTCAAAAATAATAAAAATATTTGATCTGAATTAACCTGCCAAACTCATGACACGAGTCATGAGATTGGGATAACCTCATAGAAAGTAAAAAAAAAATTAACATGAGTCAACTTGGGTTGACCTGACTATGATAACCCCATAGAAAAAAAATCCAAACAAATTATAAAACTCAATTCAATCTAAAAAAAATTATTGAAGGTAAAAAGTTAAAAAATTTTAATCTAAAAACAGGACACAATAAAACAACATGAGTCTACCCGGGTTAACCATAAAAAATACATAACCTTGGTTATAAGACTGTGAAAACCTAATAGAAAGCAAGAAAAATAAATCATGAAGCCTAATTTATAATCAATTTCATGTTGAAGGATGAAGTTGAATAAAAACCAACTACAAAAGGACAGAAAAAACTCGAGTCAACTGGGTTAACCCGCAAACCGAGTCATGAGACCGAGATAACCTCATAGAAAGCAAACCAAAATAAATCATGAAGTATAAGTCTCAATCAACACAATGTTGAAGGATGAAATTGAAGAAAATATGAATTCAAAAAGATGAAAAAAACTTGAGTTAACCGTGTTAACTCGCCAAATCCGTGATGCGGGTTATAAGACCGAGCTAACCATATATAAAGCATACCACAATAAATTATAAAGCTTAATATCCAATAAACTAAATGTTAAAGTATGAAATTAGAGATAAACAAATATAGATTTAGAAAGAAAAAAAACAAAACCAAAGAAAAAAAATACTTATTGAAATTAATAGTGTTTTGTGAGGTGATGCATAGTAAAAGCATCACTTCTTTTAATTTATACTATAATTCTCCCTCAATTGAATACTCTACATCCCCTCGCTAACATTCTCAAGTGGTGGCATCTCATAATCAGTGTTGTCGCTTTTGGTCTCAATCTTATCATGATCCTTTAAGATCATAACTATCTTGTTTAAATATTAAAAGGCTATATGTCCAATTATTAAACACCTAAAACACTCAATATTATAGTTATGATTAGGTTAAGTATCATATTTATATTTAGAATCAGTTGTGACTTCTTTTTTATCTTAGAATGTTCGACCTTGAAACCCATAATTGGTTTGGTTTGGGCAACCCCATCTCCCTTATAATTAGGTAGTGCATCTGGTAGCTTATAACAGTAAAAAATAGCTTTCCTTGGTGTTTTTTTAATTCATCTAAGTAGGGCTAACCTCCTTGAGTGGTGTGTGCATGGTGATTCCATCCGGTTTAGCGCCGACCTGATTTTTGTTTTTCTTTTTTTCACGCTAGGTCTTTTCACAACATCCCTTCACTTTTTTTCCCTTCAGATTTGGTTTTTGTTCTTTTAATGGCAATCTTTTTATTTGAGAAAATTATTTTAAATTGGAAATTATTTTTGTTTTCATTATCCAATTTCTTTCATCTCTCGAATTTGATCCTCATTATTTTGATTAATGTTTTTTTATTTGAGATGATTTCTAAAATTGATTTTTCTTTTACAATTTCATCCTCTATTTTTTTCCATCAGGTTTGATCTCATTTTTTTTATTACTATTTTTTATGTGACATGTTTTTTAGATTGATTTTTAATTTTTATTTTATCATTCAATATTAAATTTGTTGAAAATTGGGCTTCTTGATTGAGCTTGTGTCTAAGATTTTACAGTTTGTGATTTTAAAAGATTAACCTAGGTTTTGGAGATTCGTCTGAGTTTACTTGGTTTTTCATATTATTAAATAAGGGTTTTCTTTTTTTTTATATGATTAAATTAACCAAACTTGTTTTGGAGATTCGTCTGAGTTTACTTGGTTTTTCATATTATTAAATAAGAGTTTTCTTTTTATATGATTTAATTAACCAAACTTGTTAAACCCATTTGACTTAATGATTTGAGTCTCGAATTTTTTTTACTTATTTAGAAAGCCTAGCATTGCTTGAACTTTTTTATTCTTACATTAAATGAAATTTGGCCTGGCCCGTGGTGTTGCGTCAACCACCGATATAGGTTTACTCGAGTCACTTTTTTTAGGTCCTTTTTTTAAATTTAATTTTTTTTCACTTTTGATAATTGAGCTTCCTAATTTGTTTTGATATGAGTTTCATGGTTTTATCACGATTTTATACCCTAAATCTCAGATTTTGCATGTTAATCATGGTTGGTACAGGTCGATTTAATGTTTCGTCGTCTCAATATTTTTTAACAAAACATATTTCATCCAATATGTCACTATTTAAGTATTTTCAAAATGTTTTGGCCGGTATGCATCAAAATTTTAACTTCTTAACATATTTATATTTTTTAATGTTAAAAAAAATAATTCAACTCACGACATAGTATAAATAAAAAAAAAACTAGTAAATAACTAAACAATGTAATTTTTTATTATCAAAAGATAAATCCTTTCATTTTATTATTTATTTAATGACTAAAGAGCTCATATAATATTAATATTAAAGATAAGGATTGGATTATCATGAATCATGGAAATGTTGTGTTTAGGAATGGGGAGAAATAGTGTTTTTTAAAATTTTTAAATTTATTTTTGTTTAAAATTTATTTTTTAATGTTTTCAAATTTTGATGTACTGATATAAAAAATAATTTTAAATAAATAAATATATATATATATATATATATTATTTTAGTGTATTTCTAAAATCATAACTGCTATTAGAAAGTGTTTGACAATGTATTTTGGAAGCACTTTTAAAAAAAATTATTTTTTTATTTTTTTTATTTTTAAATTAATATGTTTTTGATGTTTTTAAATCATTTTAATGTGCTGATGTTAAAAATAATTTTAAAAAAATAAAAATATTATTTTAAAATATTTTAAAATAAAAAATATTTTAAAAAATAATATATCTCACACCCAAGATCCTCCCTTCAAAACTGTGAAAGCTTTATTTTTGGAATATATTAAAAGCATGGACTGTTCACGATAGTCTCGCCTTGGTTTGATAATATTGAATATTATCAAGGAGATCACAAGAGTATCGTCTTCCAAGACCTATTTTTATATGTTATTTTTTATTAAAAAAAAATAAAAAATTACAGCCTTTTCTCTCTTGCAATTGGCTCGTGTGTGTCTGTATGTGGGTGAGTGACGTGTGTGATTGGGGTTGGTGGTGGTTAATGGACCACGTTCCAGGGATTGTTTTGGGAAACAAGCTATCTAAACCTGCGTAAGCGATTGCGTGTCCATCACGGTTATTTTTAATCTATTTTTTATTTTTTGAAGTACTGAAAAAATAATTATTTTTTAACGGAAATGAATTTGTAAGCATCTCTTGGATGTTTGCCCTAACGTTTTCTAACCTTGCCAGCCATCTGGCTGTCATATAATGACCTTTCACGATTATAATATTTGTAATGTGTGGTGATTAGTTTCTAGTCAAGTTAGTTTTTTTAAAATATATAAAAAAATATTCAAATATTATTAATGTTACTTTTTATAATAGAAAAAAATTAAATCAAATAAGTGTTTACTTGATATAACCTGAGTGACCTTACTGGTCTAAAAACAACTCATACAACCCTAACATCATTTAAAAAAATAAATCTAAATAAATTATTAAATCTAAACCATTATTAATAACTCTAATATCCATGCAAAAACTTAATTAAAAGGTAAGGATAGAGAACACAAATCTTGAATTGATAACAAAAAAAAAGAAGATTTTGGTCATAGATCAAATCTCATCCTTGATCTTTCTCTTCGTATCTTTTTTGATGTAGGTTTTGATCATTTGATAACATAAAACATAAGTTACTATAGGGTTTTATTTTCCTTAAATTATTATATAATTATTAATGTACCCACTATTACTTTTAATACACATAATTAAAATTTAAAAAAAAAGCATACAATAAGAAACCTAATTAATTATATTATTATATTTATTATTACTATTTTTTGGGCTTTCATAACTATACACTCAATGAAAATGATCATAAGAAAACATAAAGATCTTTACTATTTTTTGGGCTTTCATAGAGATGGATATGAAAAATTAATTATGATATAAATAAAAAAAGATACAAAGTTTAAAAGACCTTCAAAAAGATGGAGACAAACGATACATACATACATACATACATACATACATACATACATACATCAAATTCTAATTTTAATCATCAGATTTCAAAGATTCTTGGTTCATCAATGATCTAAAATGTCAAATGATGCTAAGAAAAAAGTGCAAGCGGTGCATGATCAAAATGAAAAAGTGCAAGAAACCTTTGCATTCTTCTGCCAGCTTGTATGACCATTCAGGCTGTTATAAAAACATGTTATATTCTATTAGACTAGGGAGTGATGATATTTAGTTTATTATAATAAAAATATATAAAATATAAAAGATTGTTCAAGGTAAACCTAGAGAGTATATAATTTTAAATCTATAAATATATAAAATAAAATTCAAGATAGATATGCTTTAAACATAAATATAATAAAAAAAATACTAATATGCATGCTAAGCATGTATTCAAACTTGTAATATATATAAGATCTAAGTCTTAGCATGTATACTAATAATAAAAATAACAATGCTTAAATTAAAACAAAGAAGGGTATTTACATGTCGAAACACTTTAAAAAAATGAAACTTTTATTATTGTCACTGATGAATCCTTTATCCTTAAGGATTTGTTGCTTATCACTTGTGCAACTACAATCCTTAAGGATTTGTCGGTATTTGCACTACCATTCCGTTGGTAAAAAAATTACCGACAAAATCACAGACGGAAAGTCTCTGTTGGTGAATCTTTTGTCGGTAATTTTTTGTTCATCGATAAATCAGTTTGTAATAAAATAATATTATTACCGATGGATTTACTGATGGAAAAAGCGAGCAAAAAAAAATTTCATTATGTTGGTAATTCCCTCGGAAACAAACTGTATGTAATTCCGTCGGTAATTATTTAAAAATATATTTTATAAAACTATAAAATAATTAAATTAATATTAATCAACACTCTATAATACTCAAAATGCTTGGAAAAAAGAAGAAGAAAATCAACTCAAAAAACATTCAACTAAAAAAATTCATATGAAAAAAATTTAAAAATACTATAAATAAATCAACTAAAAATTGATCTCATATAAAAAATATCCTACAACAACATTCATACAATTATTAAGAAGAAAAACAATTAAAAATAAAATAAAAAACAAACATAGTGAAAAAAACATGAAAAAATAAGAATTTTTTTCTTTATCTTAATGTAGTTGTAAGTGAAGCTAAGAAGAGAGAAAAAAAATTCGTAAAGTATACTAATTAAAAAAAACTGAGAAGAAAAAATAAGAAATGAGAAGAAGACATACCTGAGCATGGAGAAGAAGAGAAGGAGTTGAGGAGAGGAGAGAGGAAAAAGAAGAAGAAGACATACCTGAGCATTGAGAAGAAAAGAAGGAGTTGAGGAGAGAAGAGAAGAAGAAGAAAGGAGACGGGTCTGTTGTGAAATTAGGGATTCTAGGCTTTTATTGGGGCCTTTTACCGACAAATAATTAAATATTAATATTTTTAATCATTCCGTTGGTGATTCCGTCTGTAATATTTAATTTAAATTTTGAATTTAATCAAAAATTTTCAGAAACCGCCTATTATCATCGACGACTTTTCAATCCGTCGGTGATTCCATCTGTAATATTTAATTTAAAATTTTTATTTAATTTAAATTTTTCAGAAAATCGCCAAATAACACCGTTGACTTTTCAATCCATCGGTGATTTTGTCTGTAAAGAACAATAATTAATAGTACAATGGGAAAGTGAATAGTTCCAAAGCTCTTTGTAAAATACTGACGGAATGTTCCGTTGGTGATTCCCTTTGTAATTAACATGATTAATAGTGTTGACAGTTTACCAACGATTTTACTGACGGAATTACCGACGGTAATTCCATAGGTAAAAATGGCATGTCATCATTTTTTTTGCTTTGTTTTAAAAAAATTTTCCATTGTAATTCCCTCAGTAAATACTGAGAGAATATTTCTGTTGGTAATTTACCAACGAAAATATTCTCTCGGTATTTTCGTTTGTATTTATCGATTTTCTGGTAGTAGTATAACTAAAACTGAAATTTAATACTTGAAGCTTTATGTAAAATTATGGTGATTAACTCCATAATTAATCTTCATCATTCATTATTGGTGATATATATAAAGTATGTCGATTTTGTGCTCATTTAATATAAGTAAAGAAATTGAAATTTGAAGAATTTCAAAATATTTGCTATTTTTTTTAGAATAAGAAAAGGAGAGTTTCCAATTCAATTATCTACATATATAATGAACTATTAGATATCATTAAGTATTGTTTTAATGCAACTATAAAGTTTTATGTTAGTAGTTTTATTTGTCATTACAAGAAAACATAAGTAACCTGAGATGCCAAAAATTACAAGTTGCGTCTATAATACCCTAACCTAAATATTTTAGGCTAGAGTATTATAAGGACTAAATTTACATATAATATTATTTTAGACTTAGTAAAAAAAGAAAGAAAAGGGAGCCCTTGTAGTCTTAAATCCATATAAAAAAAAATATGAAAACCCTAGAGTTATTTACCCTAGTTATATAAACTTCATAATAGTTCAAAGAAAACAAATCTTAAAAGTCTTGTTCTTTAATAGGTGCAAAGAAGAGGAGTGAGAAAAATTAACCTTGAAGGATTGAAGTTCCATTTTATTTTACTGGTCGCAAGGTAATAAATATGAATCCTTTTCATTTAGAAAATGTTTTGAATTGATTAAGGTTTTTTTTTATATGAAAGGTTCATAGATTTAAAGAGATTTAAATGGTATTTGTATGAATTATAAAATATAATGAATGTGGAAGATTATATGATATTTTAAAATGGATTAAGAGTGTTTAATGGATGTTTAATGGTCTAAAAGTATTAGGTTAACAATTAGGTATAAAAGTGAGAAGTTGTTAGTTTAGCTATTTAACAGAGACTACTGCTCAACTCAAAAACTGTATTGAATAAATATATTTTTTACCCCAAGTTTTATATGTAGAAAAAGCTTATTTTGTCTAGTTTCTAACACCATAAACAATATATTAATCTGATTTTTGTAGAGAAAGTTATGGTAAAAATAGTAAAGGATGCGCTGGCTATCTAGCAGCAGCGCCTAAAAATAATTTTGGAGCTTATTATAAATTAGATAAAAGAAATTACTAATTAAATAATATATGGATGGGAAGATAATTGAGTCTAGTTTACAACTTAAAAACATATAATGGAATTCTTAATTTTCTAAAAGGAATTATGATTAGTTTAGTCGGTGATAGATTATCATACTTAAGTGTTGGAGGGACTTTAATGAGTTATATGCTCGTGAATAGGCTGTTTGAGCTGAGATTTTAAATTTTAGTTGTTTAAGCAAGGGAGGACTTTATTATTTTTAAAACAAAATAAATATATTTTTTTTTATTGTGCATTTTTTCTCTACTATATGTATTACATTATTTAAAAAAATAATTAAGCACTTGTTATGTTCATATTGATTTGCTTATATGTGAATGCAATTTTTGTAAGAAAATTTTTGTAAGAATGATTTATAAAGTGATTTATGAAAGAAAAGTTTTTGAAATGGCATAATGGCTCCTAAGTGTCTATGAATTAAGCAATGATTTATGGTGAGTGGGGTTATTGACGCTAGAACTAGTTCTAATGGCTCACCAATAGGTTATAATAATTGGAAATGGACCTACCAATAATTTATGGTTGTTGATCACAAATAGCTGACTAACGACCTGGTAACAGGTATAATATGGTCATAGCAATTTGATCTAAGAGTAAAGTTATGTTTATGAAATTAAATGCGAAGTAAAAACATGTATTAATGACTTGTTTTATGGCATGTTTTATGAACTATGAGATAATAACATTTTTTTTTAATTATTTTAAGTTGTTTTATTATTTGCAATGCAATATATATATATATAACTTGTGCTTGGTCTGGTAATGTATGTAGAGCTTTACTTGCTAAGTTGTGGTTAGCCTACCCTCCTCCCTTTTATTTTCCCTCTCTTGATAGGTAAAGCGATAGTGAATTTCGAACTATGAAGTTTATATTACAAGTTAAATATTTAGTTGAGCTGAAGAATTTTTTATTAATGAAAAACATTGTTTGATTTGTTATTAGACATTTGTTATTTATAATTTTGAGGATTTGTAATAAGATTTTTTGTACTTTCTTTTTAGTATGATTTTTTTATTAATGAAAAACATTGTTTGATTTGTTATTAGACATTTGTTATTTATAATTTTGAGGATTTGTAATAAGATTTTTTGTACTTTATTTTTAGTATGATTTTTATTATGTCTAAGACTTAATGTTGTTAAGTGATTATTTATGAAATGTATATATTTAAGATTTTTGGTTTAGCATTTATGGTTTTTGATGAACTATGTAAAGCTTTATATTATCTGGAATTGAATGCTAGATGATATCCGCGTATCTCAACCTAATTTTGGAGGCGTGACAGTGTCTAAATAAGCAATTTGTGAATTTGTGTTATATCTTACTATCAGAATGATTTGTAATTTGAATTTATTCATTTATTTATTTTTATTAATGTTAAAAGTATTTATTTATTCTTACAGTGTGCAGGTCAGCTTGTGCATATCTCGACTAATCTTACGGGCGCTGAAGTTAATGACCATATAAATCTCCAGTGGCAATTATATTAGCAACTATATGGCTCGAACTTGAGATCACAGGAGGAGTAAACCCTTTAAACCCAAATTCTTACTGCATTAATTTGAATTTTTTGTTTTATTAGATGACGGGTCTAAATTAGATTTTCTTTTACATTTTTAAATGCTCATTGTTTCTCTACGCTGTTTTGACAAGATGATGTTTTACGGAACATGTACAAAAAGAAGAGAAATCTCTCGTTGATAAATATAATCTGGCTATTATTCTTATTTCATCCCTTTCCACAGGGATGCTATGTTTCATTAATTAAATAACACACTATTCATTAATTATTTTTTAAAATTTATTTTTTATATCAGTATATTAAAAAAATCTAAAAATACTAAAAATATTAATTTAATTTTTATATAAAAAATTTAATAAAATATAGCTTCAACCTCGTTCCGAGGGTGAAATACTTTTAAGGTGACGCAATCTTTTCTTAAACTTTTTTATCTTCACATATATAATATATTTCGTAATTTATATTTTTCGAATTTTGATTGGTTTTTTTTTTTTTTTAAAAAGGTAACATCTTAGAAGGTCGAGATATAAAGCGGGCCCATAACGGGCCCGGTTAACTGTGTCAGGCCCGATCCCGGCCCGTATAGGTTAACTTGCCAGTTGCCAGCATATTCCTGAACATGAAAGGACATCCAGTCATCTCATCGTATGCGCAGCAGAGAGTACTACAGAAATATACACTCCTGTTAGGAACCTGTTTATATATATTTCGAAAATATTTTTTAAAAATTAAAAAATATTGGCTAAGAAAATGATTTCAAAAATCAAAACCAAGAAAAATGGTACGAGCAACCATAATCTGTGCAGACGAGGGAAATGTTTCTGGCTCCCCCTGGAATAATATGCAATTGCTTTTGTTTGAGATGCATTTGGGAATTCAAACAAACCAAAACAAGGGTTTTTTTTTTTTCTTTTTTTAGTTTAGTAGTGTGGTAATGTTTATTTTTTAAAGTGTTTTTTGTTTGATAATACATTAAATAATATTTTTTTATTTTTTAAAATTATTTTTCATATCTGCTCAACAAAACGATATAAAAACACAAAAAATAATTAATTTGAAATAAAAAAATATAATTTTTTAATAAAATATTTTTAAAATGAAAAAAAAAAGGAACTCTTCATGTCTTGAATCATATATTGTTTATGGAAGTTGTGTTGCTTTAGTAAAATATACATATAAAAAGAATACGAACATATTTAGTTAATGAAATAAATATACATATATAAAATAAATCTATTTCTAAAATAATTTTGAAATAAATTTATTTTTTTAAAAAATAAAAGGTAATTTTTTCTATATTTATTTTTTATATTTCAAGATAATAACTAACTACTACGTAATGCTATTGTAGCTAATATATAAATCCTTCTCTCTATGTAAGAAGGCAAATGGATGAGACAAGAAGCTAACTATGACTTTTGTCCATGGAAAAATATGCATTGAATATCAAATAAAAGCCAAAAAGGTTTGTTTTAATGAAAAACAAAATAAATTGTATAACAATATTGCAAAATATATTGTCAAGCATGACCGGATATCCCGGCACATGTCCAGGTCTACTTCTAATATATATATATATATATATATATATATATATATATAAACCATCTTTATCGTGAATTTCATTTCTCAAATAGAAAAAAGCATGCAGAAGATAAAATGGATACATCAGTTTGATATCCAGATATTATTGATTCGGTATAATAAATTTTAAAATTATTAAAAACTTATATGATTGTTAATTTTAAAATATATAAGATTAATTAAGATTAGTGTAAACTGGTCTGAATATTTATTTTAATAAAAAAAATATTTTTAATTTAAAAAGGATTTAACATGATAAATATTTAAAAAGTAAAAATACACTTGTCATATTAAATCATGAAGAACAACTCGGGTTATTATCTCAATTTAAATGAATTATTTTAGCTTAAAAAATTGTTGTTTTTTTAATTAATCTGATCAGATTTTAACTTAAAACTCAGCTATAACATAAATAATATTTAATTACAATGT